>Ga0209060_10000447_pt1 | contig 78437 bp, 84 predicted proteins | sample Coa_R1_8_FD_187155 | JGI IMG/M metagenome (GOLD analysis project Ga0209060, IMG submission 187155) | Surface soil microbial communities from Centralia Pennsylvania, which are recovering from an underground coalmine fire - Coalmine... | ecosystem: Environmental > Terrestrial > Soil >... | reverse complement strand
CCGCGACCGTGAGGGAGCGTCGCCGCCTTCCTGATTAGTGATCGCTTGCTCACGCGCGCGGTTCACAAGCGCACGTATCGCGAACGTAGGCAACGAGCCGCGACCGTGAGGGAGCGTCGCCGCCTTCCTGATTAGTGATCGCTTGCTCACGCGCGCGGTTCACAAGCGCACGTATCGCGAACGTAGGCAACGAGCCGCGACCGTGAGGGAGCGTCGCCGCCTTCTTGATTAGTGATCGCTTGCTCACGCGCGCGGCTCGCAAGCGCACGTATGCGAACGTAGGCAACGAGCCGCGACCGTGAGGGAGCGTTCTTTGCCTGAATACGGGGCCTATCGACGAACGAAGTCGCGGTTTCGCGCCTCTCCGAAAGCGATCATCTCAGATTGCCCGCGGGTGACTTGCCCAATCTGAGTTCGTCACCCCTGAAGGAGCTACCCGTCGGAGTCAGACGGGTGCACCCTTGCACTTTCAATCACTTACAGACAATTTCCGTCGGACACCGACGGAATTGGCCCGAAGGCACCCGTGCACTACCCGCAAAATCTCTGAGAAAAATCGCCTCCCCAAATCACGAATAAGGGATGGCATACTCCTTTTCCGGGAAGAGGCCTTTCGCAGCACACGTGGCCTTCAGCGTACTGGCATTCGCGCTTCCGGCGGGCGCTTCCAGTCTTCTCCCGACCACTACCTCGCTGGTGTCCTCCCCTGCCGCCGCGCCTTATTATGCGGGCCAGGCCATCACCTACGTGGCGACCGTTGCCGCAGCCAGCGGCACACCATCGGGCACTGTCATTTTCACCGTGGATGGCGTCACGGCCGCTCCCGTCCAGGTCAACTCCTCGCTTACCGCCTCTCTCGTGCTGCACCCGTTGGCAGGCACGCACTCGATCTTCGCAGCGTATGGCGGCGATGCGAACTACCAGTCCTCCACGTCAAGCGTACTCACCCAGAGCATCAGCAAAGCTGCCACTTCGATCGATATGGCGTCCAATCCTCCCCAGATCGCGCAGCCGGTGGCGATTCGCGCCGCCGTGACCGTGAAGAGTCCAGGCGGGGCCGTGCCGGGAGGAACTGTCGATTTCGCCCTCGGCACCAACCCGATTGCCGCCTGCACGGGAATACCCGTGCAAAACGGGGTCGCCATCTGCAACACGACCTTCGTCCAAACCGGCACCTTGACCATCGGAACGATTTACAATGGCGACGCCAATACCAGTCCGAGTGGCGGCTCGTTGCAGGTTACGGTGGCGAAGTGTACGCCAGGCGTCTATCTGGCAGCCGACAACATTGCCCCCGCGAATGGCGGGCCGGTGACATTGGGAGTCCTCGTGCTCGGCGCCAATGGCGTGCCCAGCCCCACCGGAACCGTGACCCTCTCAGACGGTCCTCCGGCGCTTGCAACGCTCCCGTTGGGGCCTGACGGAAAGGCCAGCCTGGTCGTGCCGTCGGGAACGCTGGCCCCATTCTCGGCAGGCACCCACATCATCAACGCAGTCTACAACGGCGACTCGTACTACCTTCAGGGGACGGCCTCATCCGTCACGGTGGTCATGACCGGCAAAGCCGCGAGCACCATTACCGTGACTTCCACGCCGGCGCAAATTGCGCAGACCGTGAAGCTGACTGCGACCGTGGCAGTCTCCGGCACGTCCGCTGCATCGCCCACCGGAACTGTCGACTTTACGAACGGGACCGCTGCGATTTCGGGTTGTACCGGTGTCGCCGTGCAGAGCGGAACCGCCGTCTGCAGTACGAACTTTGCGCAAGCCGGCACCATCACCATTAACGTCGGCTATTCGGGAGACGCGAACACGTCGTCCAGCAAAGGCTCGATGCAGTTGACCGTGGCGAAAGGCACCGCCTCCGTGAGCTTGACGGCCTCGTCCACGGCGGCGCCGGCCGGCGCGACAGTCACCCTCACCGCACTCGTTTCGAGTGCGCCAGGCGCGCCGACACCCACCGGAACGGTCACCTTTTCCGACGGAACCACGACCTTGGGAAGCGTGCCGGTGTCGAGCGACGGGCACGCCACTCTGGCGATCCCTTCCACTTCCGTCCCGGCCTTTGCTACTGGAAATCACAGCATCGGGGCGGCGTACAGCGGCGATACGAACTACTCCCCGTCGTCAGCGCCCAACCTGACCGTGACCGTATCCAAGCCGGTTACCGTCGTGAACCTGACAGCCACGCCCGCTCAACTCGCCCAACCCGTAAAAATTACGGCATCACTCTCGACCCCCGCCGCCGGTGGCACGGTGGACTTCACCAACTCCTCGACCCCGATCGCCGGCTGTCTCGGGCTGCCGGTTCAGAACGGCGCGGCGGTTTGCAATACCACCTTCATTCAGGTCGGGACCGTGACCATCAACGCCTCATACAGTGGGGATACCAATCTCACGCCAGGAACCGGCTCCCTGCAGTTGACCGTGACCAAATGCAATCCCGGAGCCTACTTGGCCGCCTCGCCAACGGCTCCCGCTTACGGAACCGCGGTGACACTTGGCATGCTCGTATTGGGCTCGGCAGGAGTTCCCAATCCCACCGGGACCGTCACCTTCTCGGATGGCGTGAACTCGCTTGGCACGGTCTCGCTCGGCACCGATGGACACGCGATTCTGGCAGTTCCTTCCGGCTCGATTGCACCGTTCAACGCGGGAACACACAACCTTACCGCGGTCTATGCGGGCGATGCTAACTACGCGTCAGCCACCGCGCCGGTGCTCGCACTCGCAGTGGGCAAGGCTGCGACCACGCTCAGCATCGCGGCCAGCCCAAGCGCCCCTGCCGTCAGCCAGAACACGACCTTTTCCGCGGCGATTTCTCCAGCCGCCAGCGGCGCCGTGTCCTTCAACAATGGACCGAACGCAATCGCCGGGTGTACCTCGATCCCCGTCCAGAGCGGTACCGCCACCTGCACTGCCAGCTTTCCGCTGGCCGGAAGCTTTACGATTACGGCAGTTTACTCAGGCGACATGAATGCTGGTCCCGCAACCGGGACATTGCCACTGACCGTCGGACAGACAGCCAAACCGGCGTCCCTGATCTCGTTGAACGCGATTCCCAACGCGCCGTATTTCGGTACTGCGGTTACGATCACGGCATCCGCACTGGCTTCAGCCGGCGGCACGACTCCGAGCGGATCCGTGACCTTTTCCGATGGGACTTCGGTGTTAGGCACCGGCGCGTTGAACTCGTCAGGCCAAGCTTCTTTGACTGTGCCCTCTGCAACATCGGTGCCAATTTCGGTCGGCACGCATAGCATTGGGGCGGCCTATGGGGGCGATTCAAATTACTCGCCGGGAGCCGCGCCGCCGGTGACCATCACAGTGCTGAAAGCCCCCACAACGACCGTGCTGACCACGCCCGCCAGCGGTCCCTTCACCGCGACTGTCTCGGTGCCGGGTTTCGGGACGCCGACGGGACAGGTGCAATTCCTGAACGGCACGGCGATTCTCGGAACCACCCCGCTACTACCACAAGGAAACAACTTCATCGCGACATTTCCGCGCACTGGGCAGACGGGAAGCGTTACGGCCGCCTATCTCGGCGATAGTAATTTTGCGAGTAGTCTTTCGCCGGCAATCCCTGTCACTGCGGCGAAGGCGCAAATCACAGTAGCGAGCAATCTCAACCCGTCCACTTCAGGCCAGGCGGTCACCTTCACCGTTTACGCCTCGAGCGATTCCGGTGGCACCCCCACCGGCTCGGTCCAATTGTTGGCGGACGGGAACAGTTTGACGACAGTCACGCTGGCGGCCGGAGTTGCTATGTTCCGCACCTCCTCGCTCGGAATCGGAAATCACAATATCGTGGCGAACTACGCGGGCGATGGCAACTACCCACCCGCTTCCGCCTCGCTCTCGCAGACGGTGAGTGGGGCTTCGGCGAGCCTGTCCGTAATCGCGACCCCCGCGGTGTCAGTCTTCGGCCAGCCGGTGACGCTCACGGCACAATGGACGGCCCCGGCAGGCGCCACCGCCCCCAGCACGCCGGTACTCTTCTCTGACGGCACATCCACGCTGGGGACAGCCTCCCTCTCGACGGGGGCCGCTACCCTCACGCTTTCGAACCTCGCCGCCGGCTCCCATTCGATTACCGCGGCGTGCGCCGGCGATACCACCTGGGGCGCCGTCATCTCGTCGCCGGTTTCGCAGACGGTATCCAAGGCGCAGACGACGACCGTGTTAACCACCGGAGCCGGGGCCGCCACGATTACGGCCACGGTGGCTGCCCTCGCGCCGGGCGGTGGAGTGCCCACAGGGAGCGTCAAGATCGTGGATTCCACAACCAACTCCGTCCTGGTTACGGCCGCGTTGGCGGTGGGCAGCGCGACCACAGCGCTCCCCGCGACCAACGATCCGATCATCGCCGTCTATTCGGGAGACGCGAACTTCCAGGGCAGCACCTCCGGCCCCCTTTCGCAACTTGCCGTGACCAATTCGGCATCGTACTCGACGCTCAGTGTTGCGGCCGATGAGATCGTAACTCTGTTCGGCTCCAACCTCGGGTCGGCCACCAACTTCGCGTCCCCGCCGGCGGACACGCTTTCGGGAACCACAGTGAACGTGACCGATAGCACCAACACCACGTTCCCCGCCCAGATCTTCTATGTGTCTCCCGCACAAGCCAGCATTCTCGTCCCCTCGAAAGTGGCCACTGGACCCAGCACCTTGATCGTGAGCAACAGCGGCCGCGCACCCGTCTCGACCCCGATGCTCATTGTGCCGGTCGCTCCAGGTCTGTTCACCGCCAACGCCACCGGCCAGGGCGTCGCCGCCGCGCAATCGATTCGCGTCCACGCCGACGGCACCCAGGACCTTCCGCAAAACGTGGCCGTGTTCGACACTCACCAAAACACCTGGGTGCCCACGCCGATCGATTTGGGCAGTTCCACGGATACGGTCTATCTCCTGCTCTACGGGACCGGCATTCGCCACTACTCGGCCATGCCCAGTTGCACCATCGGCGGCAAGCCGGTAGGGGTTGTATTCGCGGGTGCGCAAACCTCATTCGCCGGCCTCGACCAGGTCAATCTGGTGCTTCCGGCAACGCTGCGGGGGGCTGGAACGGTGAACGTGAACCTGTTGGTGGATGGCATCGCCGCGAATACTGTGACACTTGCGTTTCAGTAGGTCCGGTGCGCTTCAATCTATGCCGCCCACGCTGCGGACTTTTTACCTTCGCGTCACTCTGGCGTAATCGACCAGGTGCGAGTCTTCGTGCATGCAAGCCTCTGCGCGAAGAGAACCATTTTCGTTAGCGCCGATCCTCCCCCCGGCGCTGCGAAAATGGGCGAAACCGATCGAGCCGGCCCTGCAACGCCTCCTGATCACCGACCGTGTGCTGCAGGGCCTGGACGCGGCCCGGCAATCGCGGAATGGCGCGGAGTTCGCACACAGCCTCCTGGCGCACCTCGACATTCGATTCGAGGTGAACGATGCCGACTTGCAGCGCGTGCCCGCTTCCGGAGCCGTCCTCACCGTATCCAATCATCCTTTTGGCATTGTCGAAGGGCTTGTGGTGCTGGCCGCGATGGACGGCGTGCGGCAGGATGCCAGGATCGTCGCGAACTCGATGCTCGGTGAGATCGAAGAGCTGCGCGCCAGCCTCATCCTGGTGAATCCGTTCGAAACACCCGGGGCGCGCGAGGAGAACTATGCACCGCTTCGCGAAGCCCGAGGATGGCTCGCACAAGGTGGCTTGTTGGCCGTATTTCCCGCCGGAGAGGTCGCATCTCTGAACTGGAAAGAACGCGCCGTCACCGACCCCGAGTGGAAGACCACCGCGGCTCGCCTGGCGTTGCACGCCCATTGTCCGGTCGTACCGATGTATTTCGCGGGGTCGAACGGCGTTCCGTTTCAATTAGCCGGCACCCTGCATCCCGCCCTACGCACGCTTTCGCTGGTCCATCAGTTGCAAAATCTCAGTGGCAAGACAGTGCGCTTGCGAATCGGCAGGCCGATCCCGCACAGCGTCCTGGAGGGCTATCGCGACCCCGGCCGTACCACCGATTATCTGAGGTCGCGCACGTACTTTCTGGCGCACCGCGGCGGGCCGAAAAGCAAGACGAGAAGCAGCCTTCCCGCTTGTGGATCCACCGTCGCCGCGCGGTGTCCCGATCGGCATGCCGCCGAAATCGAGGCGCTCCCGGCCCACTGCCAGATCGCCGCGAATCGCGATTTCGTTGTCTATCTCACCGGGCCCGGCGCGACTCCATCGATCCTCAACGAGATCGGACGCTGCCGTGAAATCGCGTTTCGCAATGCCGGAGAAGGCACGGGCCGCGAACTCGATCTCGATCGTTTCGACAATTACTACCAGCACCTGGTCCTCTGGAACAAGACCGACCGCCGCCTCGCGGGTGCGTACCGTCTCGCGGTTACCACTGACGTGCTGCCACGCCACGGCATCTCCGGCCTGTATACCAGCACTCTGTTTCGCTTTCACCACAGCTTCTTCGAACGCATCGGCCCAGCCGTGGAGTTGGGCCGATCCTTCGTAATGCCCGAGTATCAGAAAAACTTTGCGTCTCTGCTACTGCTTTGGAAGGGCATCATGCGTGTGGTGGAGCGGCGGCCCGAAGCGCCAGTCCTCTTCGGCGCGGTGAGCATCAGCAACCGATACCAGCCGGCATCCCGAGGCTTGCTCGTCAACTACCTCTCCGCCCGTGCCTCGCATGAACTGGCGCGCTATGTCCGCCCCCGCAAACGCTTTCGCGATCCCTCTGTGCGCGACCCGAACATCCGGCGCATCGCCAGTGTCGCCGCTGAGCTCGAGGACGTTTCGCTATCGATCGCCGATATCGAAGATGACTCCAAAGGCGTGCCGGTGCTGCTGCGCCAGTATCTGAAGGCCGGCGGCCGCCTCCTGGCGTTCAATCTCGATCCCGGCTTCTCCGATGTGCTCGATGCTCTCATCGTCGCCGATCTGCGCACGGCGCCCGCCGGGCTGCTGGAGCGCTGCATGGGCCGCGCCGAGGCCCGAACGTTCGTGGACGCACCAACACCTTGAATGAATTCACGCAAATTTCTCCAGTTTGTAACTTGTCGCTACCCCGAACATCTCAAAGTTGAGGGGATGCGGAAAATTGCTCTTATCTATATCGACTCTGGCGGAGGCCACCGCGCAGCGGCAACCGCCTTACGCGAAGTGATCCGGCAGCAGCACCGCCCCTGGAACGTGGAGATGTTGTCGATACAGGATCTGCTGAATTCCATTGACTTTATCCAGAAGTCCACGGGAATCCAGTTTCAGGATGTCTACAACATCATGTTGCGCCGCGGCTGGACGCTCGGCTCGGCGCCGCTGATCTCCCTGATGCATCTTGCGATCCGGATGTCACACTCCTCCCAGGTCAAAGTGCTCGAGGAGCATTGGTCGCACGATCAGCCCGATCTGGTGGTCTCGTTAATTCCTCATTACAATCGAGCATTGAAAACTGCGCTGGATCGTGTATGGCCGGGCACTCCGTTCGTGACCCTGCTCACGGACATCGCCGACTATCCTCCACATTTCTGGATCGAACGGCAGGACCAGTACGTGATTTGCGGCTCGGAGCGCGCCGCTTCGCAAGCACTGATTCTGGGCATCCAGCCGGACCACGTTTTGCGAACTTCCGGAATGATCCTGAACCCGAAGTTTTATGAGCGCTTCGAACTCGACCGTGCCGCCGAGCGGTCGCGCCTCGGGCTCCGCCCCGATCTGCCGACTGGCCTGGTCCTGTTCGGAGGCGAAGGCTCCACCGAAATGGTAAGGATTGCGCGCGCACTCAATCGCACCGATCCGGCACTGCAGTTGATTTTGCTGTGCGGCAAGAACGCGGCCGTCGCGGACGAGCTCCGCTCCCTCGAATGCAAGATACCGATGTACGTGGAAGGCTTCACACGTGAGATCCCTTACTACATGGAGCTCGCGGACTTTTTCATCGGCAAACCGGGGCCCGGCAGCATCAGCGAGGCTCTAGCCAAACGTCTGCCTGTAATTGTGCAGAGCAACGCGTGGACTATGGCTCACGAGCGCTACAACGCCTCTTGGGTGAAGGAGCAGGGAGTCGGATTGGTCGTAAGGAACTTCTCCACTGGTATTGCCGACGCGGTCCGCAGCTTGCTGGTGCCGGAGAACTATGACCGCATGCGCCAAAGGGCGACCGAGATGCGCAACTCCGCGGTCTTCGAGATTCCAGACCTCCTGGAGGGCATCCTCGCGGGCGCCCCGCTGAGAAGCCAGCGCCAGTTGGCAAGCTGAACGTGTGCGAGAGAAGTTCCGGCCAGTTACGCTCCCTTACGGTCGCGGCTCGTAGCGAACACACCCGAATGGGAGCGTTCATTGGCACGTTTTCGCCCTTTGCGTTTCGCCCTTTGCGTTTCGCGCTTGCGTTTCGCGCTTGCGTTTCGCCCTTGCGCGTCGCGCTTGCATTTCGCGCTTGCATTTCGCGCTTGCATTTCGCGCTTGCGTTTCGCGCTTGCGTTTCGCGCTTGCGTTTCGCGCTTGCATTTCGCGCTTGCATTTCGCGCTTGCATTTCGCGCTTGCGACTCGCGCTTGCGAGCCGCGCGCGTAAGCAAGCGTTGATCGAGCCATACCCGTCAGCAAGCATCCACTGGCGCCTTTCGCGCTGCGAGCCGCGCGCGTAAGCAAGCGCTCTTCTGCCTTTGCAACAACTTGCTAGAGCGCGCTCGCCAAGTCAGGCAGGCAATTGCCTCGCGCTATCTCACCGAGGTAGTGCGCGCTCGGCTTGACGGTCCGCTCCTGTGTCTTCCGATCTACCGCTACCAGCCCGAACTTGGGACGGTACCCCATGATCCACTCGAAGTTATCAAGCAGCGACCAGTGGATGTAACCGCGCACGTCGATGCCATCCGCCAAACAGCGCAGCAGACTCGCGAGCGCCTGCCTGGTGTACTCGATGCGTTTGGAATCGTCCTCCGTGCTGACGCCATTCTCGGTGACGTAAATCGGAACGTTGGCCCGCTGGCTGGCGTAGCGAATGCATGGCTCGAGTGCCTGCGGCCAGAATTCGTAGCCCATTTGCGTGAGTTCCACGCCGGGCTCCGGTCCCAGGTCGCCCTTCTGGCCGACACGGCAGCGCGTGTAACTCTGCACTCCCAGGAAATCGCTGCCGGCTGCGGCGGCCAGCCAGGAATCGTACACCTCGGCGCACTTCTTGTCGCGGCTGCTCTTCGGACCCACCGCCTGCTCGTCCTGAATCGCGATATTCACGCCGACCGGATAGCTCCCCGGCCCCGACTTCAGCGCTTCCAGCGCGCGATGGTGCGCCGCGATCATGATGCTCTGCAGTTTCGGTCCGTCGCCCAGAAAGAAGCAGCCGAAACGATCGGAGCCGACCGCCTTGGCCGCCCGGCTGCGCATCCGCATCACCGTGGTGAAGGGAATATCGATGTTCTTGATCCAGCGCAGCAGCATCGGCAGATTGGGCTCGTTGAAGGTGCTCGCGAATGAGATCAGATCGCCCAGGTGCCTGGCGGCGCGCTCACAGTAGCGGACAAAAAAGTCAGCCGCCACGGACCGCTCCCATCCTCCATTCGCCGCAAACCAGCGGGGCGAGCTGAAATGATAAAAAGTCACCATCGGCGTGACGTTGTTCTCGTGACAGGCTGCCAACATGCGGCGGTAGTGCTCCAGCGCAGTGCGGGAAAAGTGATTGGCCTCCGGTTCGATGCGCGCCCATTCGATCGAAAAACGATAGGTGTTCAGCCCTAACGAAGCCAAGAGCCGGATATCGTCGGCGAATCGATGGTAATGATCGCAGGCGTCGAGGGAGGGCTCGACAAACAATGTGGGATCGGTATGCTCGAGCACCCACAGATCGCTATTGATGTTGTTTCCTTCTACCTGATGCGCAGCCGTAGCTGCGCCCCATAAAAATCCCGGGGGGAATTCGTTCATTTCGGCTGGACTCTCTCCATTTCATTGGAACACGCCGGCCGACAAATGTGTTCGGGTCAGGAGGAGAAATCACGGGGGAAAGGAATGGGACTGACCGGAGCGCTGCGCGAGCGAAACTCCTCGATTGATCGACCCATGCTCGCGCGGCAGAAGGCCATCAAACGGCCCAAGGCGAAACTGGTCTTGCCCGGCAGTTCCGTGTAGTTCGAAGCGACCAGTTTAAGACCCAGGATATGCCCATCGCCCTTTTCGCATTGGTGACAGCAATCGCCGACAAAGAACTGCTCTCCCCACTGAACATGCAGTTGCGTACCCACTGGAAAGGGCGTGTTGACCCGGATGCGCATCCCGGCGCGAGACACGTCCACGATCTTGCAGAGAGTACGCGAGTCGGGGTTTCCCATGATCATGGCGGTGCCACACGAGCCGTCGGTGGCAAACCGCGGTTCCTGGCGGCGATCCGGAACCGGTAATCCGGTGGGGCCTGGATCCGGCCCCACGGCGGAATGGCGCGGTGCTGCGGCGCGGATCGGAATTACCATGTCCGCTCCCCGGTGAGCGCCGCATTCCGCAAAGCTTTAGTCCACACCGGAAGTCCGGCCTCACCAGCCAATCCGGCCCGCATTTTAGGCGCGTGCTCGTTGCCGTAGCGGAACTGGCACTCGCCCTGCCAGATCGATACCAGAGCCTGGCAGGTTTCCTTCAAAGGCAGCGACGTCGACAGGACTCCGTGGAGACCAGCTCCCAGCGCGGCGTGAATCGCTTGCGGAGTGATCTCCGTCAGGAGCCAAACAAAGCGTGACATGCGCGCCAGTTGCCGGGCGCAGACGATGGTCTCCCACGGCTGCCGGAATTCTCCATCCAGAAGTACCAGGCAGAACTCTTCCGGCCGGGGGTTCCAGGCCAGCGCGTCCGGCGTGAGGACTGAAAGTTCCGCAGTCAACCCGGCGTGGCCCAGCAATTCGCGGAGTCCTGCAATCCGGATAGGTTGTTCGGTGACGAAAACAATCCGGTCTGGCTGTGCATGCATGGTCTCGGGAAAGCACGACGAGGTCCAACTCGCGATGCTTGACCGGCAAGGAGTTAACTACTGGACGATGGACTTCGGCAGACAAGCTGTCACTCTGCGGCCCGGAGCCGCGGACAGGCTGTCCGGTGCAGGGCAGAGTGTTTCGGTCACGCCCATACAAAGTATTCTTACTCATAGAATTGAAAATACTTATGCAGTTCCGCCAGGCTGTCCCGCAATCCCCGCCAGTTACTATTTGGGCGTGGAACGCCTTATGAATTCCGACCGCGTCTGGGCCGTCGCCGCCGCTGCCGCGCACGATCTGAACGATGAGCTGACGGTCATCCTCAGCAGCGTGACGACATCGATTTCGACCCTGGAAGCTGGCCACCCCGCCCGTCCGTTGCTGCTCGATTTGCGAAGCGCGGCCCAACGCTGCGCCTGGATGACATCCGGTCTCCTCAACTGCAGCGTCCGGCACGGCGCGCAGCCGGTCGCTGTCTCGCTTGAAGATCTTCTGGAAACCGGTTTTTGATCCTATTGTTTGCTCCATTTCCGGCCGATAAGCAGGTATGGACCAACGTCGTGAGCCCCGTTTTGTAGCCGATCAACCTGTTATCGTGACGGTGCTGGGAGAGCAGGAGAGGCAGCTTTCCGCGAGAATCTGCAATGCCTCCGGAAGAGGCTTGGCGATAGAAGTTCCGAGTCCGGTTCCCCCTGGGAGTGCGCTCAAGTTGGAGGTGGACGATGCTATGGTGCTCGGAGAGGCGGTTTACTGCCGGTACCATGACGGCACTTCGTACCTGATCGGCGTGCAGATGGACCAGATGCTGTGCGGCCTTTTGGAGCTGCACAAGCGGCTCCGGGATTTCATTCCCGAAGACGCCTCAGGAGCGGAGATGGCGCACTCCGTCAATCACAGACCACGCGAGCACCATCAACAGGCTCAGGAGCAGTAACAGTCCGGCACGATTCGCTAGGTGACCGCGCATCAGGTCACGTTGGATCACTCGTTTCATCGGCCACCTCCTACCTTAGGGAGACGAGGACGGTATCATACCAACCATCCCTTGCTGACTAATAAAACGTGAGCAGTCCGTTTCCGGTTACAAGGATGCGCTATCCTGTGTGTTCTTATGGATAGAAAAGCGGTGGTTTTCGGGGCCGCGGGCCAGCTTGGCGTAGAACTGGTCAGGGAATTGAAGGCTCGCGGGTACTTGGTGACTGGCTGGGATCGGACCCAGGTCGATATCACCGACGCCACCGCCGTGGAACAGGCACTGGCCCGGTACGAGGCCGAGATCGTCCTCAACTCCGCGGCCTACAATCAGGTGGATGTCGCTGAAAAAGAGCCGCAGGCCGCGTTCCTGGTGAATGCCTTGGCAGTCCGCAATCTGGCGTTGGCCTGCCGCCAGGTGGACGCCCGCTTCGTGCACTTCTCCACGGACTATGTCTTTGATGGCCTTTCCAACCGGCCTTATACCGAGGAAGATCCTACCCATCCCCTAGGCGCTTATGCGGTGTCCAAACTGGCTGGAGAGCTCTACGCGCAAGCCTACCTGGACCGGGCGCTGGTGGTGCGGACCTCGGGAGTCTATGGTCCCGGCGGACTGACTACCGCTCGCGGCAATTTCGTGGAACTGATGCTGCGCCTGGCCGGTTCCCGGAACCCGATCCGCGTGGTAGAAGATCATTTCGCATCCCCCACGTTTGCTCCCCTTCTCGCCGCACGAACCATCGATCTGGTCGACAAGGGTCTTTCCGGCGTCTTTCACATTGGTGGAGGAACGCCGACCTCGTGGTTCACCTTCGCAAAAACCATCTTCCAGGTTGCCGGCGTGGAGCCCGTGTTACAAGCCACCAATGAGCGGGAGTACCGCACCGCGGCGCGCCGTCCCAAGTATTCCGCACTTTCCAATGGCAAGATGGAGCGCGCCGGACTGGCTCCCATGCCGCCCCTGCGAGAGGCGGTGGAGCAATACTTCCAGAAACGCCAGCGGCCGGCGGGCGAAGCTGTTTAGCGACTTTCGGGCTTGACCGCGTAATAGCCCTTGCGTGCTTGCACCTTCAGGTCTTTGTTGCTGGTCTTGATGTCGAGCTTGCGGTAGGAGCCATCTTTGGTGTCGTTGATTGGCGTATACCCGATGGCATACTGGGTGCGCATCTCTTCCTGCAGCTGCTTGAACACATCGTCGAGGGGGTGTTTGCGGTCCACTCTGAAAACATGGCCCCCGGTCTCATCGGACATCTTGCGGAGATAGCCTTCGCCCCCACCCCCACCGAACACCATTCCGTAACCGCCGTATGCGCTGGGATCGGAGTAGTCGATGCTGTAGATAACCGCATCCGCCTTTTGGGCGGCTTCGATCGCCTGATTAATCGAAAGACGGCTCCCCTGGTCCACTCCATCCGTGATCACCACGATTACCTTGCGCCCGACCTCGGTCCGTAACTTTTCGTTGGCGGCCAGGTAAATCGCGTCATAAAGCACCGTCCCGCGCGGTCCCCCGGCAGTCGGCACCGGCCCGGGATGCAATCCGCCCACACCGGAACTGACCCGCAACTGATTCAACCCTTCGTTCAGCAGGCGGAGGGAAGTGGTGTAATCCTGCAACAATTCCGACTCTTCGCCAAACTGGATCAGAAAAGCTTCGTCCTTCTTACGCAGCACCTGCGCAAAAAACTGTGACGCTGCGTTGCGCTCGATGTCGATCAGGTTGCGCTGGCTGCCGCTCACGTCCACCAGCAGGCCAATCGTCAGCGGGAGATCTGTCTCTCGGGTGAAGTACTTGATTTCTTGAGATTTACCATCTTCCAGGACAGTGAAATCGTTCTTCTCCAGGTTGGGGACCAGGGCTCCTTTCTTGTCGCGGACGGAAGCCAGAATGCTGACCACGTCGACGTCCACTTTGATCGGCTGATCCTGGTCGACGGCCTCAGCGGGCTTGGGAGGCGCCTTGGTTTGTTTGGAGGGCTGGGCCAGGAGCGCAGCACTGATGGCAAAAAGAAGCAGTGGTCTCATCCGGATACAATAGGGGTGACGTATCCCCCCGCGCGATTGTTTCAACATGAAGGAAGCCATTCTCCACCTCAGACAGTCGGACCCTATTTTATCCGAGATCATCGACCGGGTAGGCGAATACCAGATCACATTTCGCGACCCGGACTTCGAAACACTTGTGAGATCAATCGTCTACCAGCAGTTGAGCGGCCGGGTGGCGAGCGTCATCTTCGCCCGCGTGTTGAAGGCTTGTGGCGGAAAGTTAACTCCGGAGAACATCCTCAAGCTGCGCCCATCCCGGATGCGCACTCTGGGACTCTCCACGCAGAAGACCGCTTACATCCGGGACTTGGCCCGGCACACGCGTGACGGCCGGGTGGTGTTCGACGAACTCGGATCGCTTACGGACGCCGAGGTGATCGAACATCTGACCCAGGTGAAGGGAATCGGCGTCTGGACGGCCCACATGTTTCTGATCTTCGCCCTCAGGCGCCACGATGTGCTGCCCACCGGCGATTTGGGGATTCGCACCGCGGTTCGCAAAGCTTACGGATTGGCCGAGCTGCCGCTGCCTGCTGAAATGGAAGCGATTGCGGCTCGGTGGCGCCCTTACTGCACGGTGGCGAGCTGGTATCTCTGGCGGAGCTTGGATCCGTCAGGTGCGAATCCATAATTTGTTCTGTCTTCCACAGGTTGTTGTAAATCTCGACGGCGATCGATATAATCTTTTTAAGGATATTCAGACCTCAGGATACGATAACCTGAGGAGCGAAGGAGATTCAGATGCGCACGTTGAAAGTAGCTTTCCCCGCGGCTGTTTTGATGGCTGGGTTTATGCTGTGCACCACCGCCTCTTACGGTAAGCCCGAATACATGCAGAAAGAAAAGCTCAAAAAGTGCACGGATTGCCACGGCAAGGTAGAAGCCAAGGAGGCGATGGCGAAGAACCTGAACGAAATGGGTAAGTGCTATGCCGCCAACGACCATTCGCTGGCAAAGTGCAAAACTCCTGACAAGCAGTAGACCTGATTGGTCCCCGGGGGCAGGTCGGTGAACCTGCCCGTCATCACTCTGTCGTAATTCCCTGCCTCTGCCTTCGCCATCGCTCAGGTGCTTGCCGTCGTTCCGGCAATCTTCAGGGCAAATGGTGATGGCTCAGTGAGCGTGCCCGATTACCGCCGCGGTAGCAGGAACCACGCCAACACCAGCCATCCCGCGATAAAGCAAACGCCGCCGATCGGCGTGATCGCCCCCAACATGCGGTTGCCAGTCACTGCCAGCAGGTAAAGACTGCCGGAGAAGATCACGATTCCGGCGAGCAGCAGACCGCACACCCAGTTGGTGGCGAACTCCGAGAACGTGCCAGTCTTTGGCAGGAAAGAGACCACCAGCAAGCCTAATCCGTGGATGAAGTGGTAGAAGACAGCTTTCTCGTACACGCTCATGGAATAGGCATCCAGGCGGCCGCGCAGTCCGTGAGCGCCGAACGCTCCCAGAACTACGCCCAGCGCCATCACGATCGCCCCGAAGGAACTCCAGGTCATCAGTCCTCTTTTCTCGATTCGTGCGTCCGGACTAGTGCGTCATTGCGTAGACCACGTAATTCACGCCGATGCGAATTCCGAGGTCCGAGAATTTCACGGGGTAGGCCGGATTGTCGGCGTGCTCCCACGAATCGCCGAGATCCATATTGTGGCAGATGGCAACCATCAGGCGGCCCGTATCGTCATAAATTCCGCGCCAGTGCGGATCCTTGCCGGTCTCGCCCTTTTCGTAGGTCAATCCCGTTTCCAGGTACAGCGCGCCCGGCACCTGGTAGCGCTCCGAAAGATCGTAAATCGAGTGGAAAATGGCGTCGGAATTGGCAATGTCTACCGGCGTGCGGTCGGGAAAGACCTTGCGCATGCTGGCGTAGAAGACGTCCCACTCGATGGCGCCGTGAAAATCGTCGCACATGAAGAATCCGCCGCGCAGCAGGAATTCGCGCAAGCCCTTGGCCTGTTCGTCGGTCAGATCCCAATGGCCCACTTCGACGCCGTAAAGGAAGGGCCAGTCGTACTGATCGCCGTCATCGAGGTCGACGACCTGCTCCACGGAGCGCACCTGGATTCGGGTCAATCGTCGGAGTGCCGCGGAGATGTGTCGGTCCGACCGCGGATAGTCCATCGTCCAGTTGGAGCCGCCCTCTTTCCACCCGCCGTACAGCTCGAATCCGCCGTAATACCGGCCCACGGGCGGGTATTTGATTCGGGCAAAGGTCCACTCGCCGTTCACCTGGTAGTCGGGAGGGATCGGGAAGTTCTCGCCATACTCCACGCCGGGATAGGTTTTGAAAGGCCGCTGGAAAGCGTAGACCGCAGTGATCAGCAGGCAACTTCCCGCGAGGATAGCTCCGGCACGGCGGAGTGGTATTCGGTGGATCACTTGTCCCTACGTTCAGGATACCATCGGCGCCAGTGTGATATGGTTCTTCCATATGGCATCGCAAGGCTCGATCTCCCGCCGGTCTTTCCTGGCTGCGGCCGCCGCAGCGCCGCTGGTGGCCGCGCCGCAAGGCAGGCACATTCCGGTCGGTCTGGAGCTCTATTCGGTCCGTCAAGACTTGCAAAAAGACCTGAAGGGCACCGTCACCGCGGTCGCAAAAATGGGGTACGAAGTAGTGGAGTTCTTCTCGCCCTATTTCAGTTGGACGACAGACTATGCCAAGGAAGTCAAGAAGCTGATGGACGATCTGGGCATCCGCTGCAACTCTACCCACAATGGCATCAATGCCTATATGGGCGATGGGATCGCGAAGGCAATCGAGCTGAACCACGCGCTTGGCGCCAGGTTTATCGTAATGGCCAGTGCTGGACGGATGGAGCCCGGCCTGGATAGCTGGAAGAAACTGGGCGACACCATCACTGCCGCGTGCGAGAAGTACCGCTCTGCGGGTATGCGCGGCGGCTACCACAATCACCAGACGGAGTTCACGCCGCTCGACGGAAAGCGGCCTATCGAAGTGATCGCGGCGAACACCCCGAAGGACTTCATGCTGCAACTCGACGTGGGAACATGTGTGGAGATGCATTCCGACCCGGTGGCTTGGATCAATGCAAATCCGGGCCGGATCAATTCCCTGCACTGCAAGGACTGGGGACCGGGCGAAGGCAAAGGCTACCAGGTGCTGTTTGGCGAAGGTGTTTCGCCGTGGAAAGAGATCTTCCGCGCGGCGGAATCCACGGGCGGCGTGGAGTACTACCTGATCGAGCAGGAAGGTAGCAGGTTCCCGCCCATCGAAACGGCCGAGAAGTGCATCGCCAACTGGAAGCAGATGCGCGGGTAATTTGTCATTGGCCGAGCCAGCGCCCTCAGTGGGTGACGTCGCTCCGCGTAGGCCGCGATATACTTGGGCCTGCTTCCACAACCCCACTATGGACAATCCTGAGCCACTCACCAGCGCGCCGGCGCACGAAGCCGTATCGGCCGCCGCGGACACCCCCAATCAGGTGACCGTTGAGATCGTCAACGACAGCGGGTTGAGCGACGACGTTGTATTCGTCCTTCTCAGCACCCCCCAACCAGGCAACCTGGTGGTTACAGGCCCGTCCACCCTGATTTCCAATGTCAACTCCAAGGGCGTGACGCTCTCCTCGCTGGGAGCAGTGGCCGGTGCGACGGTGACCTCGCCGTTCACGGGGAAGCCGCATCCGGTCTATTCGTTTGTGATCCAGAATGTGGTCGCGGGCCAGGTCAACTTCTCTTACAACACCGCGGTCGAGTTCAAGAACGGCGCGGCCCCCACGGAGAATGAGAACTATCGGTTCGACAAGATGGAGATCAGCTATAATTCCGCAGGCAAGGCAGGCGGAGGCAACCTCACCTCAATCGATTTCTACGGGATCCCTCTTCAAGTGGAAGTCTTCCACGCGAGCGACCTTACCACCGCCGACCCGCTGCAGACCAAGAGTTTCTACGCCTCCACGCCGACGCTGTTGCAAATGTTGGCCGGGCTGAGTACCGACATGTCCTCGGGCACCGGTTGGATCCGGTCCGTCGATGGCGCAGCTTTTGCTCCCCGGAACCCCGACTTTTCCAAGTTTCTGCGCATCCTCTCACCCAAAACTATCGCCGCGGCGGACATCGCCAAAAACAGTTCCGCTCCTTACCCCAGCTTTGAAGCTTATCTGACGAGCCTGGTAGGGACCACGATCCAGGTCAACGGCGCACAGAACGGCGGCTATCATTACACTGGGGTCGTGCAAAAGGACGGCAATGACGGATTTGACGTCGTTTGCACCGGCACCACGACGGCCGCCCCGCCCGACCCTCCATCGCAGCTACCCAAGCTCTCCAAAGACGCGAAGGTCACGATCCATTTCCCCAAGGGACAGCCGGGCAAGTCGATGGATTTCTTCATCTATGGCTGCGTCCCCAATCGGGATTCTTACACCATCGACGGCTATCCGTTTACCGGGAATAACGTGCAGGAAAAGGTCGACTATGTCAACGGCACCGCGTACGGCTCCCTTGTGGGGGACATACAAGCTGCGCTCAACTTCGGTTACCCCAATAGCAGATTCGTCGCGCCGGGCGGCGATATTGACGCGCTCTACGGCACGGTAGTGCTGCCGTATCCATACCCTTTCGGCGGGGCGCCCGTACAGAATGACGGATTCTATAACCCGTACGCCGCCCTGATCTATTACTTGTCGGATGCGTACGGCCATCCCTTCAGCGACCGGCTGGACGCTTCCAGCCCGCTTTACGCACTCACTGCAGGCGACAAAATTCGAATCACCATCCTTCCCGATATACGCCTGGATGCGCCGCTCGTGCAGGTGGCTGGGCAGACCGATCATACGCTGACACTGACGTGGAAATCGGTCCAAGGCGCGACCGGGTACACAATTGGGCTCGTCCCGCCCCCCACTCCGGATCTTCCGATCGCGATCGCCGCAGTTGACGGAGATATCCAGACTCACACCGTTACAGGATTGTCTCCGGGAATTCCGTACGTTGTGAGCGTAACGGCTATCGGGCCTGCCAACACCACATCCAACCAACTGCCGGTGCAAGGCATGACCAGCGGCACTCGCGTGCCCCTCAATCAGGGACCGATCGAGTTTCAGCTCGGTCTGAACTTACCGCCCAGCCTGCCCAACTTCAGCGACCTGAAAGTCCTGATCAACGGCAGTCCCGCCAGGCCAACCACAGTGGTCGCGGCAGACTTCGGAGTCAACGCCGTCGGATTGGCCATCCAGAGCACCTCCAGCGGAGCGGTGCTCTACCAGGGCAACTATCTTCTGGAATTCGTCAGTCAAAATGGCGGCGCGAATTTCGGTTTCGGTCCGACCTTCGAACTCCAGAACAACCGCACGCCGCTGACCAGATCCGGTGACAGCTTCCGTATTGGCGATAAGTCACTGGTAGTCGGAACGCCCTTCACACCCAAACCGTTTTACTTCTTTGCGACTGTCGTCCCCACCAAGCCGGGGGCGGGAGGAGGCACGGTCGCGGCGGCCAAGCCGTTCAACGGGACTACGCGGGCCCCGGATTTCGCCCGGCCCGACCCCAACGACCCGCATAACCCGCCACATCCTTACGAAACCTGACGCCCAGCCCGACGTCTTTAGCTGCGCAAGTGTCACAAACAGGTATCGCGCCTGCTTTACTAAAGGAAATGCGAATGACACGGCGAAACTTCTTCCAAATTGCGTTAGCCATGCCAGTCGGCTCTTCGTTCGCGGCCTTCCGGGCGCTGGCCGCTCCCGCGCAGGGTCTCAGCAAGATCACTGCGATCCAGGGACTGCAACTCAAGGACGGGCGTACGCTGATCCGGGTCCTCACAGACGCCGGCCTCTCCGGGTACGGCGAGTGCAACACCGCCGGCCCGATCGCCAGGTCCGTGATCGCTGCCTATAACGGCGCCGGACGCCTGCCGAATCTCGCTTTGATCGGCAAAGACCCTCTCGCCATCCAGGTGCACTTCCACAACATGTTCTATGCCTACGCGCAGCGCCGGCGCGAGATCAAAGTGCTGAGCGGAATCGATATGGCGCTTTGGGACCTGGCGGGCAAGATTCTCAACCAGCCGGTGTCGAAGCTGCTCGGCGGCAACTTCCGGGACGAGGTCCTGCTGTACTCGCACGCCACTGGCGGCGACTACCTGAGCAAAGAGCAGTGGCGCGACCAGGCCCAGCGGTGGAAATCGGATCCGCACGGCTTCAAAGCGTTCAAGGTGGATATTCATCACGCCCTGGGAATCAACATGCAGGAGTTCACGCCGAGTATCGGTCCCGAGGAAGCGCGCCGGATTCACCAGGCCTACACGCTGGCCCGCGAGGCATTCGGCGACGATATCGGCATCGACGTGCACTGTCACTGCGAGCTTGACGTCCCCAGTGCCATCAAAGTGGCCCAGGCGGTAGAACACATCAATCCGCTATTCTTCGAAGATCCGCTGGCGCCGGAATGGTCGGAGAGTTGGATGGCTCTGCGGCGGGCCACGCGAATCCCGATCATGACCGGCGAAAACATGGAACTCGCCGAGTGGGCGATTCCCTTCCTGCAGAACCAGGCGGTAGACATCTTCCAACCGGACATCATCAATTCGGGTGGAATCACCGGCGTCAAGATGATCGCGGACATGGCAGCCCGGTACCGGATCCCGATTGCGCTTCACAACGTGAGTGGGCTGATGTTGAATATGGCGTCGCAGCAGTTGGCTGCGGCGGTTTTCAACTGCCCGCGGATGGAGTGTGCGGCGGGCGCCGATCGGATTCCGTGGGCGACCAGGAATCCGATCGTCATCCAAAACGGCTACATGAAGGTCTCGGCCGATCCCGGCTTGGGGGTCGAGTTGAACCAGGAGTATCTGAAGGCTAACCGAGCGGAGGGCGAGCCCTGGTGGGGATGAGTTCCAGTGGGCCGGAGCGATGGAATGATTCTTGAGGTTGCGCTGCTGAACGTTCGTCCTGGAGAGGGACAGGCTTTTGAAAAGGCATTCGCGGAGGCCCAGGCCATCATTGCGCGCATGGACGGATACCTCTGGCACCAGTTACAGCGCTGCCTCGAAGCACCGGACCGATACATACTTCTGGTCCAATGGCGGCGCCTCGAAGATCATACGGTAGGATTTCGGCAGTCGGGGGAGTATCAGAAATGGAAGCGGCTCTTACACCATTTCTACGATCCCTTTCCCGTCGTGGAGCATTTTGAGTTGGTGGAGGAAGGAAGTCACGACAGAACGCCGGCGGATTAGCGTCTAATAGCAGCGGAAGAAGCTCGAAGAACGCTTGCTTACGCGCGCGGCTCGTATTTCAAGAACGCTTGCTTACGCGCGCGGCTCGAAAGCGCACGTATGCGCGCGAAGGTATTTGGGTAGCTTACGAGCCGCGACCGTGAGGGAGTGGTCCGGACTAGCGTCTATGCTCCTCACCCCTCCTTCGGCACGCTGTCGCAAGCGAGCTTCGCGCGTGGGCGGGGCAGGAGAATCGCGGCCTCTCCCCTGCCCCTCGGGAGCGTCGAAGCTTAAAAGTGGCCGCTGAACGACTCGCAGGAAACATTCGGATGCCAGTTGACAAAGGCACCGCTCGGATTCTTCTTCCAGGCCCAGACGTGCAGGGTGTAGAAGGCCGGCAGACCGAAGCGGTTGGGGGCATCGAACAGGTGGAAGAGTTGTCCCATCAGTTGGGGCGGCCCCTGGTTCTTCGCGTTCCATGCGTCCGCAAGAACCAGATAGTCAGCGCCGATCAATTGCAGACTTCCATCGGGTTTCGGTTCATAGATGACGATCTGTGGATGAGTGGCGTCGATTACACCGGCATTGACTAAAGCCCCGTTCACGTAATGGAGCCCCATGGCGCCGGAGTCCGGGCCGCTGACACAGCCGAATTGCAACGCGTATCCCTCGGCGACAGCCGCCGAAACGTCTTTGAAGCGCTCGGTCGCCTGGCGGACCACCTTAATGAGGGCAGCCTGCTGGTCCGTAGCCGCCTGCGACTGTTCCGCCTGGGTCATGTGCTGATGGTTCTCCTGCGCCATGACGCGCGAAGGGCAAAAATTGGTGAGCGCGAGGGCGATGAGGGCATACTGCAGCAGCCTCGTGAATCGTCTCGCGTGGACGTGGATGATGGTCATATTCTTTTTCGTAGGAGATTTGAAATCTCCGTTCCTTTCGTGAGTTCTTATTGGGGAGTCTGAAAAGTAGTAAATCAGGCTCTCTTATTCAATACCTGCGAAATCTTCGGAGAAAACTTGACGAATTAGAGCGGAAGGCGCTATGTCGAGGTGGCCAGGGCGGATTGGCATCGACATCGATTGAGAGGGTGCATGGAAATTGGCGGTAAGCGGCTGCGACTGTGGCCGGAAGGGCGAAACTTAGAAACGAGATCGATTTATCGTTTCAATTCCATTTGAGCTGTGCATCACGGAAAATCCGGCGCTCCGACATCTGTCATGAACGTCACGGGACAACTCGACTTGTGCTCGACGTAAGCCACTCGCTCGCGGTAGACTCGAATACTTCCATGCACATTCGCAATCGAGCTTTTCTCATCGTGGCGATGGCCGCGGCATTCCTGTCCATGCAATCGACCGCGCGTGCCACGCTGATCGACATCACGACTCCCGGCAATTTGCTCGCACTATTGCCCAGCAGCGATCTCGGCGCCTCGACAATCGACGGAGCCGGATTCACGGGCGGAATCACCGACACAGTGGACAATCGTGCTGGAACCAACAACCAGGATGACGGCCTGATCTTCGTTGATGGCGACCCCGACCAGCGCTTTGTCATCACCGGCTTCAACAGTCCGATCGTCGATATCCGCTTCTTCAGCAGCCCTAATGATTTGGTCCGCCTGCCTCCCTCCCTGACCATTTACTACTCCACGCTTTCGACGTTGTCGATCAACGCAGGCGATAGCAATTACACTGGCGGCAACGGCGGCGTCCTGGTGCCTACTATGGCCTTGACCTCCGCTTCCTTGAATCACCTCATCCCCGGCGCCACAAACGCGTACATCGATCTACCCGTCAACGCGCCCGCGGGAACCCAGACTCTACTCTTCGACGTGGGCAGTGCGAACGGTCTCGGGGACCGTATCGATGAAGTCCAGGCGTTTGCCACGCCGGAACCGGGAACACTGCCGGCGCTTGGGATTCTCGGCGTCGCCGCGCTGCTGTGGTCCAGGCGACGAAAGGTCGCATAGGAATGGCGGCCGCAGGTTCGCTCACCGTCGCGGCTCGTAACCTACCCCAATACGTTCGCGCGATACGTGCGCTTGCGAGCCGCGCGCGTAAGCAAGCGATGCCTCATCGTATGTGGGGCAGGCGCTCCCGGATTTTTCACAGCTTCTCACCGTCGCGGCTCGCTCAGTGATTGCACCAGAGACAAACGACTGGGAGGCGCGCACGTCAACCACCAATTCGGGCGTTTCCGCCACTCATACGCGTGCCAACGATGCTGGTTTCAGTTCTTCGCGGATTTTACGCAGCTATTAGTGTGAAGCAATCGATAGACAAGGAGACACGGCATGGCCGCTGAAGAGGACATCAAACAGGCGGCAATCGACCTGGCGCAGAAGCAGGCAGCGGACGGCGCTCACTATCTCTGGGCCACTGCCGGGAACCGCCCGGGCAAAGCGGACGGGGCGTCGTACCGGCCCAGCAAGGCGCAGCTTCACGCGAACGTTCCGGATCTGGGTGACGATTCCAAGCCGAACGGCCGAAAAGAAGCCCCTTTCGTTCCCATGCTCTTCTCGGCATTCACCGACGCCAACCTCGTCTGCCTGGGACGATGCGGTCTCCCCGAAGTGCAGAAACTGTCGCTGGCGATGGACATCCCGGTCAAGGACGCCCTAAAACTGAAGTTGAAGGGACTGACTGCAGCCCAAGTGAGCGAGTTCAAGAAAAAGACCGCAGAGGCGTCGAAATACCGGTGGCCGCGTCCGAACAGCAATCTGGACCGATCCGCAGACCCGAGCACGATTTGGGGGGAGAGTTGCGTGGGAGTGCGCCATTTCGACTGCATCGGGCTGGTGAATTTCTGTTACTCGGAAGCGGCCAAGATGAATTTCAATTACAGCATCGACCACTTCGCGGTACCCACGATGGCGAAGAGTGTCGGATTCGTGGAAGTGAAACCGATCTCCGCAGCCAAGCCCGGAGATATCGTCACCGTTGGCCGTGAGCATATCGGAATTGTGAGCGACAGCAAGACGGTGATCGAGGCGATGGACACGCTGAATGGTGTGGTGGAGCGTCCCATGACGGCTGGAGTTTGGACTCAGTGCTGGTACATTCCACCCTCGGCGTTGAAGTAGAACGCGGGTCGCATACGGGATTTCAGAAAACGGGATAGCCTCGTTTGTGAAACCGATTCGGCTGGACGCGCGATAAGAACAGACTCCCGGTTCTATCGACCCCACGAACAATCACTGGTTCCGTCTCGATACCGGCTATGATATGGTCGTTGCATTGTATGCACCGCCAAGGAAAGACAACCACCGCAAAGGAAAGGGGCTCCTGCCTCGCCTTAGCCGCCCTATTATGGTTGCCGATGGCTTTGCACGGCCAATCTCCCGCGGCGCCTCCCGAAGTGCCGTCGTCGATCCGAAAGGCCGTCATAGCGGCGTATCAACGCGAGTTCGGAGTAATGATTGAATACCCCGCGATCTATCACAATCCGGAGGCAGTCAATTGCAAAGGCGAAGGGCACGTCACGACGACGGCGTATCTCAGAACAGGCACCAGCACCAGGGTCCTGTCCCTGTACTTGTCTGAAGAGGGGACCGTCATCAACAAGAACGAATTACACGTCCTGCTGGCGCCAGCCGGTACGATTCGAGTGCTGGTTGTCCTGCTTCGGTACCCCGAAACGGTAAGTGCGGATGCGCTTGGCTTTTGGGAAGACGCACAGAAGGAGATCAACGAAGAGCACGTTGCTTTTGCGAAGAGCCGGGGCTTCGAAAAACCGATTGTCGTCTTCGAGAATACGAACCTGCTGGTCGATCCGGCTCAGGTAGGTGACCCGCACAGCCCTGCCTCAGTTCGCGCCGCAGCAGAGAGCCGGGGCTTCCGGACAGCTCAATACGACATCGTCATGGCAATTGACATCAATCCACAGAAAAGCGCGGGTGGGTTATCGATCAATTCGGAACGTTCGGTGTATGTCGGGAACTACTCGTTCTGGAAGACCCCTCTCGAAGCGCGGCAATGGAAGATGATTGCCGCCACAGCATACCAGCATGAGATCGCCCACCACTGGGGATGGCCCGGTACTCATGATTGGGCGGGAAGTTGCGGCGGCAAGAAACCGGAGTACTCGCCATTCATCGCCCGCCCCTGTTGTTCGGCTGGGAGGATCTCCACGGCGATCATGTGCCCGAAATCTTGAGGGCCGCTCGATAGGAGCGGGGTCGGTTGCTTTTCACGCGGGCGGACGGCGCTGCGGTTTCGGAGAACCCTGGTGACAGGTGAAGCATTGCATGCTGGGCTGCCGGCCGCCCTCGAAATAGTGCGGGATTTCGGAGAAAAGGCCTAACATTCGACGAGCAATCTGTTTGGCGGGTTTGGCGTCCCAGCCCCAGTCGCCGACGGTGTGGCAATGGTCGCAAGAGACGTCCAGCGCAGCGGCGAATACACTCATGGTCATCGCGAGTCCACCCGCGGGAGAGCCTTTCAGGGACTGAATGTTCCGATAAACTTGCTCAGCAGGTTTTTGGGCGTCGCCACCCGCTAATTTGAGGTTTTCAGGCCATTTCGCGAGGCGATCTTCCCAACCTGCACGAGGCATCCGTGCCGGTTTCGCCATACCGCGGTGGCAGCTCCAGCAGGTGACACCGCCAAGGTCTTTGAGCGTCCCGGAATTCAGACCGTCCTGCATTTTGATCATGCGCGAGGCGAACGCAAACTGCGGTTTATCGTCCCGCGCCCAGCCATCCGCTACGTGGCAGTACAGGCACTCGACACCCAAGGCCCGGCTGATCGTCTCCATGCGCTGGTTCGGCGGGTTCTGCGTCTGGCTAAACCCAGTCACCGCGGCCACCAATAACAGCAGCAGCGCGTCCCGGGTCGCGAACGCACTATGATGAGCGCAGACCCTCATGGCGGCACCTCAAGTCTTAGACCAGGATCACCGCGGAATGTCACGCCAATCGTATTCGATTTTCAAGCCGCGACGGGGGGGATTCTCAACTCAAATTTCGTATTAACAGACCAGCGATAAAAACTTCGGACGCGGTCCCGAGGGTTCGAAACTCATGCCGGGAGACCCTTGCTTCCACCTGGCAAGAGCTAGATCGTATGATCTGCCCATACATCCACAGACTGATTCGAGTACCATCCGGCAACTGAGCGGGCCAAGGGAGCACCAACCGAACCCGGAGTCCTACCTGCAAATCCCGATCGCTCGCGAACTCGACCCACTTGCTGTTGATTCGCTGAGTCCGCCCGTATCCCTGCACAGAGGCGAGTTCCGGGCTGTCGTAATGCAATTGAAGTTCGATGGGGTAATTCGACACGAACGATCGCCGGTTTGCCATAAGTAGGCCACACAGGTTGCACGTCCATAGCCACTAAAGCCTGCAGCCGGTTCTCCAGCCCGAAGGTGAACATCGGAACGGCTTCGAGTCCGGCCGATCGGCTTCGAGAGTCGCACCAATACCTCGGATGGGGCGACTCCGACAGGTGCAGAATCTGCACCTATGTGTGCGGATTCTTGCACTAATCTGACGCAGGCTAAGGCGGCTCGCAAACCTGGGCGCGATTCACGCCCCGGGTGTCGTGGCCTTGGCGCCTTCGCGGAGGGCAGCGATTCGGTTCTGCAACGTTCGCAGGCTGATCCCCAACATCTTGGCAGCGAGTTTGCGATTCCCCTGCACATGATCGAGGGTGAGTTGAATATAATCATCCTCGACTCGGATGAGCGGCCGCCCGGGCTGGAGCAGGGCTGGAGCCTCGGTGACCGGGGCTTGGCGAGGACTCCGCCTGGAGTTCACATTGAACGCGGGGACAGGCAAATCCTCCAGCCGGATCAACTCCCGGGCCGCCAGAATGGTGGCCCGCTCCAAAACGTTCCGCAATTCCCGCACATTTCCCGGCCAGTTGTACTCGTGAAACAGGCTCAACACTTCGGGATCGATCCCGGTCACGCGTGTGCCGTGCTTCTTGTTCAGATTCTGCAGCAAGGCATCGGCGATCACTGGAATATCTTCCTTCCGCTCGCGTAACGGCGGCACCAGGATCTGAAACACACTCAGCCGATAGTAGAGTTCCTCGCGCAAGTGGGTTCCCAACTCCTGGCTGGTCGCGGCCAACACGCGAGCGTCTACCGGGATTTCGAATTTACCGCCCAAGCGGCGCACGCGCAAGTCCTCGAGGACCCGCAACAGCTTGGGTTGCGTGGAAAGCGGCATCTCGCCAATCTCATCGAGAAACAAAGTCCCGCCTTGAGCCTGCTCAAAACAGCCCGCCGAACGCTCCATCGCGCCGGTAAAAGCGCCTTTCTCATGGCCGAATAATTCGCTCTCTATCAGAGTCTCGGGCATGGCCGCTGCATTGATCGCGACGAAAGGACCTTCACTGCGGGGGCTGCAATTGTGGATCTCGCGCGCGACCAGTTCCTTGCCCGTGCCACTCTCACCACAGATCAATACCGGAGCTGTGGTGGGCCCCACTTGCCGGATGATCGAGAAGACCCGCTGCATCGCGGGTGAGACTCCCACCATCTTCCCCAATACGCCGCGCAGGCTCAGCTCCCGCTTCAACTCGCCGGTTTTCTGCAGGCTCCGGTTGAAGCGGATCGCACGTTCCAGCAGGGTTTTGAAAGCGCGCGGTTCCACCGGCTTCTCCAGGAACCAGAAGGCATTCAGGTCGTGGACCGCGGTGAGAGCTTTATCCATGCTGCCGAAGCCGGTCAACGCGATCGCCGGGGTGAGGTCTCCCCGTTCCTTCAGTTTCCGGAGCAGTTCAAAGCCGTCCATGCGCGGCATCACCAAATCCGCGACGATCACGTCTGGGTTGAATGCGTCGAGCCGTTCCAGCGCTTCGCCGCCGTCGGCTGCGACCTGCGTTTCAAAGCCGCCTTCGGACAGTATGGAAACCAGCGCAGCACGCTGGCGCTCGTCGTCATCAACGATGAGGATCCGGCCCGAAACAACATGCGGTCGGGGCATCCGATTGTATTCTACCAACTGATGGCGGACCCTGCGCCGTTGATCACGTTGTGCTCCTCCTTGTGCTCCACGAATTTAAGGAGGTCGAAACGCTTCGCAGTTCTCTCGGGGAAGAAGCTGTTGACGGCATCCTGTTCATTCTCGAAGAGCTCAAAGGCAATGGCCAGCCTGGTCAATAGCAGCAATTCCACATGTGAACGATTGAGGCCCACCAGCGCCAGACTTCCACCCGCCTTGCGCAACCTGGCGAGTCCAAAGACCAGCGTCCCGAGTCCGGAGCTATCAATGTGGCTGACGCCTTTGAGATTCAGCACGATATTCACCTTGCCGGATTGATGCAATGCAGGAAGCCTGTCGCGCAGTTCCAAATCTCCGTGGTTTAACGTAATGGGGCCCTCCAAATCAAGAATGACGATGCCTTCATTTTCCCGTTGGTCGATGTGTAAATTCATGTCCGGCTTTCTCTCGTGGTGATTGATCTTGTGTGGTGGAGGTAGTAGAGAGAATCACTCCAAGCGGATATGCGGATTACACAGCTTACTCAAGGCATGTCTTGAACTTTCGAATAATGAACTGCACGTCGGACACCAAACTGGGGAGTGGCCCGGCTGCGCTCTCGGCCCTATCGCACTTGCACTGAATAAAGGCAACTCCTGGATCACGCTTCCCGCCTCGCAGGTCTGCGACTTGCCGCTCGCGGATCTCCAAGTCGCGGGATCTCCAAAAGGTAAAGGCAACGAGCTGCGTGCGAGCAAGCGGTCTTCTGGTTCTAATCTTTTCGCTGAATCTTCGTTAGTTTCCCGGTGTTCTCAAATCGGGCCGGTAGCCGTCCTTGTGTACACCTTACTGAACTCAGCTCCCCAGAAGAACAGTTGTGCCGAGTAATACACCCAAAGCAGCATGACAATCGGCGCACCCGCGGCGCCGTAGGTCGATTCGAAGCTGGTATGCGCAAAGTACAGCCCCATGAGCTGCTTGCCGACCGTAAACAGCACCGAAGTGATGGCCGCGGCAAGTGCTACGTCGCTCCACTTCAAGCGAACGTCTGGCACGATCTTGTAAAGCGCCGCAAACAGCGCGGCTATGATCAACGACGATATCAGGAAAGTCACAACTCGCGGCACGGAGATCTTCATCGCCGCTACCCAAGCGTTCAATACCAGCGAAGCAAGCAGCAGGAATCCCGTGCCCAAAACAGTCAAGAATGAATAGAAGCGATCGCGGATCAGACGGATGAGCGTGGCGCCGGTGGTTCTATCCTGCTGGCGCGGGACCTTCCAGATCAGGTTCATTGCGTCGTGTAGTTCCACAAAAATGGAAGAGGCCCCAAAGGCCAGGGTCGCCATGCCCGCCAACGTCGCGATCATGCCGGTTCGGGGGCTGCTGGCACCGCGGATGATTCCCTGAACCACACGGGAGATGTCAGGTCCGGCCAGGCCGCGGATTTCCCACGCGAGCCGTCCCTGGGCGGCCTCTTGCCCGTATACCGCCGCCCCCACAGCCACGGCAATGACAATCAACGGAGCCATGGACAGCAGGGTATAAAAGGCGACGGAGGCGCCGAGGCGCTGCGCACTGTCGTTGATCCATTCACTGGATGCCTGCCGGCAAATCTGCGGCAACGCTTTCATTGGTAGCCATGAGACTCCGGGGCCAATCCTCATCGGCCTACTCCCGGCCGGCGAATTTTCCGCAATCACGATGTTGAACTTCATCAATCCACAGTTCCGGGTTCGTAAAACCGGGTGGCTACCGGACGGCTTGGCTCCGACTGCGTCGGCATGCTTTTCGTTCCGGCAGCTCCTGTCTTCCTCGGTAATTCTAAAGCGGGTGCACAAGCAGATCACCCACTGGTTTACGAGAAGCGCCCTTCACCTGGGCTCCGATCACACGCTGGTTTCGCGCCGTAAGCTCCTTTCCCGAGTACAAGGTGGGCCGCCGTGAACAAGTGGTCTTCTCTGCGTTCTCGGCCCTCCTCGGCGGACTTGCCCGAATCGAGCGACGCCACGACTTTCCCCCTGCCGTGCTTTCCCTTTTGTCGTTCTCTCTCAGCGCCTCGGCGCCCTCGGCGATGAAAGCAGGATCCGGACCGGTTCCGATCTATTCTTTAGGCTCAACCGCGACGTAATCCCCGGGAGGCGGGGCGGGTACCACGACACGATCGGTTACGAGAATCGGCGACCTCTCGGTGGGCTTGTCCGTGGTGCCGTAGTCGGCAGCCGACTGCTTCGCGCAGGAAATACTCCGGGCGCCTGTGTCTTTCAAGGTTTTCATCGCCCGATGACACCACTCCGCACCGTCGCAGTGAACGCTCAGGAGGATGCCGCCACGCCGGATTCTTCCGGCGTACCGCCGGGCAATATATTGGGTCACGCGCGAGCCGGCGATCAGGCCCAAGATCCAACCCAGAGCCCCACCGACACCGGCTCCGGCCAGGGCGGCCAACAAGGGTCCGGCCGTCGCGAGAAAGGCAAATCTGGAGGGGCTTACGGTCTGAACGGAAACCAACCAGGCCAATGCTGCCGTGATGGCCGCGCCTGCTGCCGCTCCGGTTGCCGCGCCTTCTAAAGCCCTGGTACCCGGCTCGAGTCCAAAATCTTTGGAGCCCTGGTTATCAGACGACAGGACCGAGATATCTGTTGCCCGATACCCGGCTTTCTGCAAGACGTTGATCGCATCCGAGACGGTAGTGCGGTCCGGATAGATTCCCAGCACCGACAGATTGCTTGCCATTGTGAAACTCCTCTTTGAACGGTCGCGTTGACATGTGCACGGCCCTGGCCAAACGTCGCGGGTCGGCGAGTCAGGCGGACGGGATCGAAACAAGGCTTGTAGAGGTGCAGAATCTGCCTTGACGAAATGCAGCTTTGGATAAGCCGCGAGGCATGAACGGGCCGGTCCCCGTTACTTTCCCCCAAAGAACACTGGGGATTCAAAATGGCGGCAAACGTGCCATTACCTGACCGGCAAGGCGGTTCGCCGTTCGACGCCACGGTGGACGTCAACCCACAAGTACGGGGCCACCAGGTAATAGAATAAAAATAGACGGCGATGAATCGCCGCTCGGGAGCAAGCTTGGAACAGGCCTCGGTTTCTTGTGCTGCGCGGATCTTCGTAATTGAAGACAACGACTCAGACGTTTTTCTTCTCGATCGGGCACTGACTCGGCAAAATCTGGCATTCGAACTGGTTCACCTGCTGAGTGGAACTGATGCCCTGGCATTTATCCACCGGGAGGGCAACTACGCGGAAGCGCGGGTTCCCGACCTGATTCTGGTGGACTTGAATCTCTCCAAATACAGCGGTTCAGACATCTTACGGGAGATTCAGAGCGCCAGCCACCTCGCCGGTATTCCCGTGTGCGTCTGGAGTTCTTCCGAGTCCGGAAGGGATGAGGTGTTGCTCCAAGGCCTGGGGATGTCCCGATTCATCACCAAACCTTCAGGCCTGGATCAATTTATGGAGATTGGCCGGACCATCAAGGACGTGCTGGAAGGTTCCCGATCCGCCTAGCAGTTTGCGGGAAAAGGGTTGGCCGCCGATGGACACCGATGGACGCAGATAGAAAACGCAGGAGTTATCGTTGATCTACGTTTATCTGTGGCCTGAAATTGGTTTTTCCGTCGGACTGCTAGAAAGACCTCGCGCCACGACGTAAGGAAGCGGTTTTACAAGGCGTCTGTCTCGTACTCGGCGCGGCGGGAAAGAAATGGTGGTACTTGCTTAAGAAGACCGGCGACTCCAAAATTGGCGAGCTCCCGCGTTCCGTGCGTCCCCGTGAGTCGAGGCGCCCGAAGAGAAGGACAGCCGCGGAAAGGCCGGTCGACAGGCGGCGCAGAAGCCTCGTTCCGGCGGCTGATTCTCCTCCGTCGGTCGGCCGGCTGACCGACGACAAACAACCTTCGGCTGCCCCCCGGATTGTGGGCGTGGGAGCATCCGCTGGCGGCCTTGAGGCGTTCACGGAGTTGCTCAACAACCTGCCGGCCGATACCGGCATGGCCTTCGTTCTGATTCAGCACCTGGATCCCAGGCACGCGAGTCTTTTGACGGAGTTGCTGACCAAAGCCACGAAGATGCCGGTGGCCGAATTGAAGGGTGAAACCCGCCCTGAAGCCGATCACGTTTACGTGATTCCCCCTGGACACAATCTGAGCATTTTCGGCGGGGTGCTCACGACTCCGCCGCGGCCAGACAGCGGCGCCAATATGCCGATCGACGTGTTTCTGAGGTCGTTGGCAGCAGACCGCGGCAGCAGTGCCATCGGCGTCATCCTGTCAGGTACCGCGTCGGATGGGGCCTTAGGTTTGCGAGCGATCAAAGCGGCGGGCGGTATCACCTTCGCGCAGGAGATGACCACCGCGAGATTTGAGAGTATGCCACGATGCGCCATCGCCACCGGCCTCGTGGACTTTGTCCTGCCTCCCGCTGGCATTGCCCGGGAATTGGCGGCGCTCGCGCGGGATTCTCAGTTCGCGACCGGGCAGCCAGTGGAGCCGCCGGAGAACGGCGAGTTGGCCAGGATACTCCGGTTGATGCGCAGCGGCACCGGAGTGGATTTCACGAACTATAAGCACAGCACCCTTTCGCGGCGCATCAAGCGACGGATGGCTCTCCGCGGGTTTATCAACCTGGAAGACTATGGCCGGGACCTGGAGCACAACCGCCAGGAAGTTAACGCATTGTGCGAAGACTGCTTGATCACCGTCACGGCATTTTTTCGCGAGACGGTGGTGTTCGACGCTCTGAAGAAGAAGGTCTTTCCCGCCATGGTCGCGGATCGAAAGCAGGACGATCCGATCCGGATCTGGGTGCCCGGGTGCTCCTCCGGTGAGGAGGCTTATTCGCTGGCCATCTGTCTGACTGAGTTCCTCGAGGAGGCCAAGCTGAGCTTTCCGGTGGAGATTTTTGCCACCGATATCAGCGAAATGGCGATTGAAAAAGCCCGTGCCGGCGTCTACAAGAACTCGGCGTTGGCCCACCTTTCGCCGCAGCGATTGGGACGCTACTTCAGCAAGACGGAACGCGGCTACCAGATCGCGAAGACCATCCGGGGCCTCTGCGTTTTTGCCAGGCACAACGTGGCGCAAGACCCGCCGTTCTCCAAGCTGGACCTCATCAGTTGTTGTAACGTGCTGATTTATCTGGGACCTATCCTACAACGCAGAGTATTGTCGACGCTGCACTTTGCGCTCAAACCCACGGGCTTCCTGGTGCTCGGTCCTTCGGAAAGCGCGGGCACCATTTCCGATTCATTTCAGCAAGTGGAGAAGAGTCTCAAGATCTATTGCCTGCTGCCTGCAGCGGCTAAGCCGGTTTCATATCTGGCCGAAGGAACCACCGCGGAAGGCCCTATAGATCGTCGCCCAGGAACTGCCGATGTCCGTGTGCGAACAGACGTGCTTCGCCAAGCCGACCAACTGGTTTTGGCCGAACACGGACCTTCTGGCGTCGTCGTTGACGGCCGCATGAACATCGTCCAGGTCCGGGGCCACACGGCTCCGTTCCTCGAGCTTTTGCCTGGCGAGCCGACTATGAACCTCCTGTTGATGGCGCGGGAAGGCTTGATCGCCGGCTTGAGTAAGGCGATCGAAACGGCCAAACGATTGAATGCCGCGGCCAACGAAACCGGCTTTCGGATCGAAGAGGACGGCCAATTACGACAAGTCGCCATCCAGGTGGTCCCGTTGCATGGCTCAACTTCTACCGAAGATCGCTATTTTCTAATCCTGTTCGAGGACGGGGGCAGGAAGGGTGGCGAGAGCGCGACGGAGGGGGCGGCGATGGCGCAGAGCGGAGAAAACCCCTGGCTGCTGCGAGAACTGGTCGCGACGAAGGAATACCTGCAGTCGGTCGTCGAGGAAAATGCCACCACTTTGGAAGCGCTGCGGGCCGCCAACGAGGAGTCTCAAGCGGGCAACGAGGAACTGGAAACCGCGCAGGAAGAACTGGAATCCGCGAACGAAGAGCTCAACACCCTGAACGAAGAGTTGAAGATCAGCAACCTGGAATTCAGCAAGGTGAACCGGGATCTGGCCAACCTGCTCGAGAGCCTCAGCATACCGCTGGTGATGGTAGGACGAGATCTGCGCATTCGCCGCTTCACGCGGGCCATTGAACCGTTGCTGAACCTGATCGCAGCCGATGTCGGACGGTCGATCACTGATCTACAACCTCGGATGGAACTGCCCGATCTCCGCAGGTTGCTGTTGGATGCGATGGAGGGCGGCAATCGGAAACCGCGCGATCTGCGCGACTCGCACGGCCATTGGTATTCGCTCCGCATCCTCCCATCAGTAGGGCCGGATGGCCGAACCGATGGCGCCGTGCTGATGTTGATCGATATCGATGCCTCCAAGCGCGGACTTGACTTTGCCGAAGCGATTGTAGAAACCGTGCGGGAGCCTCTGGTGATCCTGAACCAGAACCTCGAAGTCGTGAAGGCCAACAAGGCTTTCTACGAAACGTTTCACAGCGCTCCGGAAGAGACGGAGCAACGCCTGGTCTACGACTTGGGCAACGGACAGTGGAACATTCCCAGGTTGCGCGAACTGCTGGAGAACATACTCCCGGCCAATTCCGCGTTCCGGAATTTCGAGGTCACGCATGATTTTCAACATGTGGGCCGGAAGGTGATGTTGCTCAATGCCAGCGAGATTTACGATCCGAACGCCCAGGCGCGCACGATTCTGTTGGCGATTGAGGATGCGACCGACCGCAAGCGGGCTGAGGAAGCGCTGCGGGCGACGAACTCCGAACTGCAGGACTTCGCTTATGCGCTGACGCACGACTTGCAGGAACCCATCCGCATGGTCGTAAACTTCAACCAACTTCTGGAGCAGGAGTGCGGGGAGCGGCTCAGTCCTGCCGAGCACCGATTCATCGAATATTCCCTGCAGGGCGCCTTGCGAATCGAAGCCCTGTTGAAGAGCCTGCTTGCCTACTGGGAAGTGACAGAGGGGGGACGAGAATACACCCCGATCGATTGCGGTGCTGTATTGGCCGATGCTCTGTCGAACCTGCAGGCAGCCATCTCGGAAAGTGGCGCCATCGTGACCGTCGATCCCTTGCCTGCGGTGGTAGCGGAGAAAGTGATGCTGTCGCAGCTCTTCCAGAACCTGATTTCGAATTCGATCAAGTTCAAGGGGCCCGAGGCACCGAGAATCCACATTTCGGCGGTGAAAGAGGTGGGAGGGTGGTTGTTTTCAGTGCGGGACAATGGACTGGGTATCGCTCCACAAGACAGCGAGCGCGTCTTTGGCATGTTCAAGCGCCTGCACGGAAAAGAGATCCCCGGGACCGGCATCGGTCTTGCACTGTGCAAGAAGTTGGTGGAGCGCAGGGCGGGGCGGATTTGGGTGGAGTCGGAACCCGGGAGGGGTGCCACCTTCAAGTTCACAATTCCCGCGGTCTTTCCCCCCTTCATTGGTGGATGGATTGAAAATGGTCAACTCTGAGCAGATCGACGTTGATGGTGAGGCCGAACGCTTGCGCAAGGCGCTCGACCAGGAAGAGCGGCGACACCGTGAGATCCAGAGCCGTCTGGCACGGGCAAATGCAGAGTTTGAAGAGTTTGTCTCGATGGCGGCGCACAATTTGCGACAGTCTCTTAGGGATGTGACCGCGTTTAGTCAACTGCTGGCCGAGACTCAGACCGGACGACTGGACTCCGAGGGCATCGCGTTCGTGCAGCGGATTCAGAACGGGGCGGGCGAAATGCAGTCGCTACTGACCGACATGGTGGACTATTGGGCCACCGGCTCCGGGGAACCGCCCGTCGCCCGGACGGACATGCAAGCAGTCCTTTTCCAGGCACTCCTGAACCTTGACCGGCAGATCGCAGGCCGGAGCGCCGTGTTAACGCATGACCTTTTGCCTACGGTGTCGGGTGACTTCGCCGTGTTGACGAGGGTCATGCATCATTTAATCCGGAATGCCATCGAATACTGCACATCGGCGCCTCCACGAGTTCACATCTCGTCCAGACGGGTAAATGCCGAGTGGGTCTTCTCAGTCAAGGATAACGGTCCTGGCATCGAGCCGGCACTCCAGAGCCGCATCTTCGGAGTGTTTAAGCGCCTTCATGGAAAGGAACACCCCGGTCACGGATTGGGACTCGCGCTGTGCAAAAGGGCGATCGAGTGGCATGGCGGGCGAATTTGGTTGGAGTCGACCCCAGGGGAGGGGTCGACCTTCTATTTCGTCCTGCCAGACGCCGATTGACGGATCCTGCTAGTGAATTATTCCCAGCATGTAGACTAAGAGCAGAACCAGCAAAATGGTGCCCAAGCCTATTCCTGCACCGCCCCCAAAGCCCCAACGGCTGTGACCGTAATACCCGCCGCCACCACCCAGCACCAACAGCAAAATTACAATCAATATCAGCATTGTGAATCTCCTTTTCCGCTTGAGATGTTCGGTCGTGCCTGACCGGTTCTGTTTCTCAGGGTCTATTCGAACCGACCCGCTTTCTTCTGGATCTTATCTGAAGCTCTTCGACAGGGGGCCCCGCCACCTTATTCAGATGAAGTCGCCTTCTGATTCTTGACCTGCAATTCGTTTACAACCTGGTAAACATTGGGAACGGAAGCTGCCACCTTAGCGGCCTCCTGGCGTCTGGACTGACTATCGACCTCACCCGTCAGAGTCACCACATGATTCTTCACCGAGTACTTGACGTGGTCGTGAAGCTTACTCAGAATCAGTGCGGCATCCAGATTTTGCTCGATGCCTTTGTCCAGGTCCGAGTTCACCGCCCCGGCGTCGCTTTCGGCGCCCGTTGGGACTACACCAATCTGGTCTGACACTACCTGTGCGCCTGCCATCGACTTGGCGATGGCCTCCGCCTGCGCTTTGTCGCCGTCCGAGGACACGATACCCCCCAAAATCACGACGCCTTGGGCACGATCCTGATCGACAGAGACCTTCTTCAATCCCGCCTGATCCAGCGCATGGCGGATGTTGTCGGAAACGTCGGGCGATCTCATCGTCTGCGAGCACCCTGCGAGGATTCCCGCGGCAACCAGCGCCGCTAACATGGCCGGACTGGCGAGAGTCTTCCTGTTTATCATGGATTCTCCAATTCAAAGGGTAGAGGGGCAGTTTAGTGGCCGAACCCGGAATTCGGGCAGGCGTCTGGTTGCCAGAGGTCGGAACGACTACTAAGTGCAATTTCTGCCGGTATTCGATCGAGCACGTGCAGGGAATGCGAAACGTAACCTCGCCTGAATTGGTCACTTCGCGCATTCTCCATTTTTCGATACGGCCATGTGCGTGCAAGGAACGACGCAGTGGAAAGCGGTAAGAATATGACTCAAACGAGAAAGACGGGTCGCGGATTGTTGGCGACTCTGATCTATTGCTCATTAGTTACTGGGGCTTTCGGCCAGCCCTCGTCGTTCCGCGAATTGACGGGTCGATCGGACGCAAGCATGTCATTCCTGGCTTGGGTAGTTCTCGGCCTGATTGCCGGATACATCGGCAGCAAGCTCGTAAATCGCAGAGGGGAAGGGATCCTGCTGGACATCCTGTTGGGAGTTGTCGGCGCTTTCGCCGGCGGCTGGCTCTTCCATGTCTTTGGTGGTTATGGTGTGAGCGGGCTCAACCTCTACAGCCTCTTCGTAGCCGTGATTGGCTCCGTGATTGTGCTGGTTCTGTATCACGCCGTGAGGCGAAGACGGGCCTGGTAGCGCCTCTGTGCCACGCCGGCATGGAGGTTTGACATCAGGGACAGCGGCCAGCAACTAAGGAGAAGTGTCATGCTTTTAAAACGACTGATCGGATTGATATTTGCAGGTGGACTCGCCTTCAGCGCCGGAGCGGCCGAGATTGTGGTTCATGTCGCGCCCCCCCACGTCCGGGTCGAAAAGCGAGGTCGAGCGCCCAGCCCCAACCATGTGTGGGTCTCCGGATACCATCGCTGGGACGGCAACGCCTATGCCTGGAGCCCCGGCAGATGGGAAGAGCCCCCACGGCATCATGCGCACTGGGTCGCCCACCACTGGGTCCGCCGTCAGGGCGGCTATGTTTTGATAGAAGGCCATTGGAGCTAGGCTCACCTCCCTGCTCATCCGAACCTGCCGCCGGGGCACAGTTTGTCCTGGCGGCAGTTTCGTAATTACGTGGTATTAAGGTTGACCCGTCGCCCTCCCAAAAATGCCGGGAATCAAGATATTGTCAAGATATTGACGGGCCGAACCACTGCACCTTCCACCCCGGCGTCCAGCATGCGATTATTGCCCTGGCTGGTCGCCGTCGCGTTCTTCATGGAATCGTTGGACACGACCATTCTGAATACGGCCGTGCCTGCGATCGCGGCGGCCCTGAAGGTGGCTCCGCTGAGCATGAAGTCTGTCCTGGCAAGCTACACTTTGAGCCTCGCGGTATTTATTCCCATCAGCGGCTGGATGGCCGATCGATTCGGAACCCGGCGCGTGTTCGCTTCCGCCATCGGGCTGTTCACCTTAGGATCGTTTCTCTGCGGGATATCGAGCAACATCCACGTACTGGTCGCCTGCCGTATCCTGCAAGGCTGTGGCGGCGCAATGATGGTGCCGGTCGGCCGGCTTACGCTGGTGCGGACATTTGCCAAGTCGGATCTGGTGCGCATCATGAGCTTCGTCGCGATCCCCAGCCTGGTCGCTCCCATGCTCGGGCCGGTCGCCGGCGGGCTGATCGTCGGATACTTTCACTGGCGCGTGATCTTCTTCGTCAATCTACCGATCGGCTTGATCGGCTTGTACATGGTCTATCTGCATCTGCCGGACCATCGAGAGGAGCATGCGAAGCCGCTGGATGTGGCTGGACTGCTTCTGTTCGGCTCGGGCGTCGGACTCCTGTCGTACGTATTGGAAGTATTCGGCGAACACACGCTGACCGGCAGCGAAATGTTGGGATTGCTGGCGGTCGCGGTCCTGCTCTTGGCCGGCTATGGATTTCGTGCGGCGCGGACTCCATTTCCTTTGCTCCGTCTGAGCCTGTTCCGGATCCGCACCTTTCGGGCGGCGGTGAGTGGCAGCTTCTTCACGCGCCTGGGCATCGGTGGCATACCGTTCCTCCTTCCACTTCTCTACCAGGTTGGGTTAGGATTCACTCCGATCCAATCCGGCATGCTGCTGATGCCGCAGGCGATCGCTGCGATGGGCCTGAAGTTGACGATTCCGCGGATCCTGGCGCGCGTCGGCTATCGCGGCGTGTTGATCTCGAATACGGTAATCCTGGGACTGCTCATCGTCCTCTTCGCGACCATCGGGACGGGCACGCCGGTCTGGGTGATCGCCATCCAGGCCTTCTGTTACGGTTTTTTCACGTCGCTGCAGTACACCAGCATGAACACGCTGGTATACGCCGACGTCACGGCCGATCAGACCAGCAGCGCCAGCACTATTGCGAGCACCATGCAGCAAATGTCGATCAGCTTCGGCGTGGCGTCTGCATCCCTGGCCACTGCTTTCTTCATTCCCGAGCGGCTGCATGCGAGCCCACCGGAATTGATTCACGGAGTCCATCAGGCGTTCCTCGTGCTGGGTGCAATGACGGTCGTTTCCACGGCGATTTTTGCCGATTTGAAGAGTGGCGACGGCGACAGCGTAAGTCAGCACCACGGCTTGCAGCACGCAGACTGATCTATGTCGAGAGGAGGCTCCTCGACTGGGCGGAAGCGTCTCACTGATGGCGATTGATCCGGGCGCATAAGAGTAGCCAAAGGGACACGCGGCCACCTCAGCTTCCAGCCCCACGATATAGAGGATGATGCTCGTTTCCCAAATGTGGCGGTCTAACCCCAGTTCATGACAAGCCCGAGCTTCACCGGGCACACCCTCAAGCGCAGCCAGACGTAGAATACAACTGGACTCAATTGGGCCTTAGCTTTGCCGATCCGGCGTGGCGATTACACTTTGGGTTTGGGCAGATACTAACTTTGGTTACACCGGCTGACTCTCTCTTGTTATGCGGCCTGAGCCGCTATAGGGGAGAATCCCTGATGACGGTGCCAATCGGTACCTATACGTTCGCCGATAACCTTGACCTGAACTGTACTTATTGTGACAATCAGGTGATCTCTGGAACGGAAGGCTAAAGTAGGATTTGGCCTACCCGAAATCATTGAAGGAGCATTCGGCATGTCCATACGGAAATATACTTTCGCGCTGACTTTGGCGGGGGTACTCGCGACACTTGGACAGAATACGGCGCACGCGTTACCCTTGTGCACCGGCTCATTATCTTCTCTGATCTCGGGTGGTCCCTGTACGGATCCCACGAGTACGGAAGTCTTGACCTTCATCGCCACCACGGGCTCGAATCGATCGACTACCGATGCCAACATCAATGTGAGCGTGACCAACACCGCCGGAGTTTTGGACGTTCAGTTCCTGCCCAACGCGGCATCCGGCTTCGATCTGACCAGCCCGGCCGGACTTACCGGACACTACAACTTTCATTACACCGTAACTTCTCCGGGTCTGGTCATGATTAATGCGCAGCTCAACATCTTCAATCCATTCGTGACACCCCCGGGCGGAGGCGCCGTGAGCGGGTTCAAAGAGATCGACAACACCTACGAAGCCGATACGCCTACGGATAGCGGGAACACCAATTTCACGACTTTGTCTAACAGCGTGGCCCTTCCGAACCTGCCGAGCCCGGTTACGGTTGAGGACGACATCACGATTCAATCCTTCGCCGTAGGTACGACATCATCCGTCGGTAATGGCGCGGCACACCCGGGTGGTGTTGAGAACCTTCTAAGTCTCACTACCGTTCCGGAACCCGTATCTTCGGCACTTTGTGGTTTGGCCCTTCTCGCTTTTGGCATGTCGCGGCGCCGCCTCAAGAAATAATCGGGTGAACGGCGGCAAGCTTGCTCCTCGCGAGACGCGGTCCCCCAGTGATTTGGCTTCCTGATCGAGATCCTAGCCGGAGGTTTGGCTCCGGAAGTTCGCCCTGGGATCTTATCGCGATACGGGACTGAAGCTCTTTCCTCCTATTTCAAACAAAACACAAGTTGTCCAGTTCTCCATCAACGTGCACGGGCTTGAACCTGAGACCATCTTTTCGGGAAGCCCGCCAACTTTGACGTGCCCGACGGGACAGAGAATCCTCATCCCCAATGTGTATCTCTCCTTGGATTCTGCCACTCCATCCCCTCAGCGTCTAAGCTAATCCACAACCCATTGTGTAAACTGATCGGAACGCAGGAGGAATCTCTGCAGCCCGAAACGACCCCCACCCAAACCGATGCGTTAACCACGGCATGCATCGGAATCATTGCGTATACCCTGGCGAACTTCGTTCATGAAGGTCTGGGCCACGGCGGTGCTTGCCTGATTACCGGCGGTCGGCCACTGTTAATCACGGCGGTAAACATGGACTGCAGCGCGGACAACCGCCTGGTTATCGCCGGCGGAACTGTAATGAATGCCGCTGCCGCTGGACTATTTTTACTCATCGGCCGAAACACGCCCCGCACTTGTCCTAATCTCAAATACTTCGCCTGGCTTTCGATGACCGTGAACCTGCTGGACGCAGCCGGTTACCTGGCGTTCTCAGGGATCGGAGGATTCGGAGATTGGGCGATGTTCATTCAAGGATTTAGTCCACAATGGGCCTGGAGAACGGGGCTCTCGATTGTCGGAGTGGTAGCCTACGTACTCTGTTCGCGATGGAGTCTTCTCGAATTGCGCCCGATGGTTGGAAGCAGCGCGCAGCGTTATCTGGTCGCCCGGCGCCTGTGCCTGCCACCCTATCTTGCGGGCGGGACCGTCGAATGTATCGCAGGTGCGTTCAATCCACAGGGATGGTTTCTGGTCGTGATGTCCGCTGCCGCCCCGGCATTCGGCGGGAAGTCCGCCCTTATCTGGGGACCGGAGTGGCTCAGAGGGAGCAGCCTTCCCGCGGGTCCGGATGTGGCGCCGATCCCCATTCGAAGGAACTGGGCGTGGATTGTCGCGGGAATCGTGATCGGGGTCTGCTTCGTCCTTGTGCTTGGCCCGGGGGTATTTTTCAGAGGTGCACACCCTTGAAACTGGCGATCGCCTCGCGACTTCCTGGATTTCATGCCTCTCGCGAGGAAACTGAACCACCCAGCCGGTGACACGCTTCGTTCACGGTCCAGTCCACCGGAACCTCGGCAGCGACACTAAGAGCGCACTCTACTGGACTCTCGCCTTCAAGACGGCCGGCTCAGGAGCCCACACGACAGAATCCACGCGTCCGCGAAGCGGCGTTTATCCATCGCCAGGATGGGCAGAGCCAATAGAATCCAGCTTTTATGAGGCAGGCAAAGGTGCGGTTTCTTTGGATGCGATCGCGTCCGTGATCTCCATGGCCCATCCGGGCCGGTAACCAGAACGTCCCCTCCCGAATCCAAATGGTTAGAAGTAGTTGAGCGAGGTCGTCATTATGAGAATCAAAAGATTCGGCGGTAGTGGTGTGCTTGTACTGGCGTTCGCGTCCGCCGGACTTGCAGCTTCCGTCCCGAACGCCCCCGACGTGACCGCTCAGATGGTCATTACCGTAAGTCCAAGTCAAAATCGTGGCCAATCAACCAATTTGGGCAAGGGCGATGTGACCCTTTTCGAGAACAAGACTGTGGTGCCAGTCGTCGGCTTGCAGCGCATGACCGGTGACTTGGGGGCTATGCAGCTGTTCGTTCTTCTCGATGATTCGACGCGGTCATCGAGTCTCGGCACTCAGTTGCCCACGCTCAAGAAGTTCATCGCATCCTTACCGAGCACCACACAGGTCGCAGTCGGGTACATGCACAACGGGACTTTCGCGTTGTCGCAATCCTTCACCACCGATCATGAGAAGGCCAGCAGTATGGTGCGCTTGCCGGTATCGCTTCCTGGCGAGAATGGCAGCCCCTATTTCGTACTCTCGGATCTCGCGAAGCACTGGCCCTCGAAAGAGCCGACAGGCCGCCGCGCGGTGCTCATGTGCACCGATGGGGTCGATCGGTACTACAGCAGTTCGATCGTCGATGATCCCTACGTGGACGCCGCCAAGCATGACGCGCTCAAGGCCGGCATCATGGTTTATGCGGTTTACCTGCGAGGTGCGGGTCTCTACGGCCGGGGCGGCTGGCTGACGACGATTGCGCAGTCGCGCCTCAGTGAAGTGAGCCAGGAGACCGGAGGGTACGCGTACTTCGAAGGCGTCGCCGATCCGGTCACCATATCGCCGTTTTTGCAGGATCTGCAAGAGCGGTTTGACAATCAGTATCAACTGACTTTCAAACCCTTAAGTGAGAAAGGCATCCAGCCGGTGAAGCTGAAGCCGGAGTTTCCGGGGCTGAAGGTGTATGGGCCCGAGCACATCTACGTGCGTTGAAGGTGGAGTGCTGGTTCTACCCGGTGCTCGCCAGATGCTTTGAGCGCTAAAATCGCGAGTGCCGGCGACCGGGGGATTTGAGTTAACCGTGACGGGTCAAGTAGCGCACGGCGATTCATCTCATGTTGAGCCGACGCCTGGGTGGGCACGCTAACACCGACGGCCCAGAATTGAGACTCTCCCCACGCAGCGGTTATCGAAGGTCATCTTGTACCACTCAGTCCTCAGCGATAAAATCCAGGCGTCTGGAAAACCATGCACTCCGCGAGAGCAGTTCCACTCTTATTGGTTTGCGCATCGTTCTCTGCCTGGGGACAGGGCGTGATTCGTTTGCCGGGGCCGCCTCCGCTTGCCTTGCCCGATTGGTTGGCGCCTTTTCCGCAGACTCGGGACTTGACGGCAAAGGCTACGCTCACGGAAGTGACTTCCGCCTACACAGCGCTCGGCAATCCATCTTCAGTCGTCTCCCACTATCAACAGCAGATGCTTGCCGCAGGTATCGACTTTCAATTAAAACCCGAGGCGGCTGGAACTTCGATTGAAGGGATGGGGGAGACGACGGTTGGCATCGTTCGTATTCGTGAGGATGGCGGCGGGGCGAAAGTGGAAGTGAGATACGCAGTACGGCACGACCCACCGCCCGTCCCCGTGGATGGCCGCTTGATGCCTCCACTCCCATTGGAATGGCCGGCCTGGCTCGAATTTCCGGGTGGACGGATAGCCTCGCAGAGGACGACTTCACCCGGTCACATCGCCAAATCGGGTTTGCAATCGTGCCCGGGTGACGTGATTGGCAGGCCGACACAGGGCTGTCTGGCGCGGGTTTATGAGACTTCCAGCCAATTGAAGGATGTGTATACTTACTTCGAAGGCATCCTGGCGCAGCAGCACTACACTACCGAGAGCGCCAGTCCCGAGCCTTATGCCAATCTGCAACTAGGCAAGTCCATTGGGGACGTTTTCGGATCACTTACGATGCGACAGTACCCGGTTCGCGGGCAGGACAGTTACTACCGCCAAATCAACATCTTCTTGAGACAGCCGGGCTCCGCAACTGGCACCAAGGCCGAGATCACGTTCATGGTCAAGAATGAGACCCTCGCACGCATTTCGGGCACTTGGATCTTCACCCATCTGGATCGCTTCGAGGGCACGATTGTGTTGAGACAAACCGGGACGGAGTTTTCGGGTACCTGGCACACCAGCAAGGGCAAGGTCGAGCCTGACGATTCGGTCGCCGGCAATATCGATGGGAACATCGTGAACCTCACGAGATTCATCGAGGGCGGGGACAACCGTCAAACGTATGTCCTTACGCTTTCCCCTGATGGCAATCGGCTGGACGGTTTTGGCAATGGGTTTTTCATTAACCATGCCAATTTGAACATGGAGCGAGTCCGGTAAACGAAGACGACATGGCGGTCCATCGCGAACGTACATAATCTCGAAAGTCCTGCCCACGCAATTTGTCGGGCTCATGAATAGAAGCGTACTCGCCCGATCGCTGCCGCACGTCGAGTTTGGCCTCGGTGGAGGTCAAGCCAGGTCAGCAAAAAGAAAAGGCAGGGTTGGGTGCGTGGACGGCCGTCTGGCGAATCAGATCGCCAAGCCACTACGCGAGTCTACCGGCGCTCGATCTTCATGCCCCGGGGTCCAATTTGGACTCCAGAAGGCGTCTTCCGGTGGAGCTGCTTTCTGTATGTCTTTGAGGAATTTGGTCGGGCTGCCGAGATTTGAACTCGGGACCTCTTGCACCCCAAGCAAGCGCGCTAGCCAGGCTGCGCCACAGCCCGAAAACCTGTCCGAACGTTATCAGTTTAGCACAGCTTTGCAGCCGGCGGAGATCGTGCCAGCGTTGAAGAAACCTTTGCGAACGACCATGCAAGCCCTTTCCAAATAGCGGGTTATCCCGCTTTGGAAGGTGTAGCCGCCGATTCAATTCCTGGAATCCTGGTGCACCGCTGGAACCGATACTCGTGGCGAATCCTCACGCCCCCGTGCTTAGTACACCGGTCTCATATTTTTGGCAAGAACACTCCCTTACGGTCGTGGCTCGTAACCTACCCCAATACATTCACGGGATACTTGCACTTGCGAGCCGCGCGCGTGTCAGCAAGCGATCTGGCGATATGCCGGCGGACTTCTGAAAACAAGTACTTAGTGTGGATCCCCATCCTCCCCCACCAAGCAAGTCGTCGGCGCTTCGTAGGCGCCAAGTCTGATGCCAGCGGATCCGGCAAGACCGGGTCTGTCTTGTGGATGATGCGCTGTCGACCCGCCAAACCGAAGTCAGCGTGGAGTACCAACGATTCCCTAGCCCAGCAGATCCAAAGCCGCGCGAATTTCGTCTCGCGTATGCAGGTCGCCCTTGCGCGTCGTTACCTCAATCCCGTCGCGGTACAAACCGCGGGCCTCGTCCAGGCGGCCTAGCCGCTCCAGCGTCTGCCCTCCATGGAAATATGCCGCGGAATAATCGGGATCCACCTTCATCAGTTCGCGAAATTCCGCGATCGCTGCGTCGAGATCTCCCGCATTGCGGTACTCCATCGCCAGACCGTAGCGTAAGAAACTCACGTTCGGCTGTTGCTCCACCATGCTCTTCAAGGTTTCTAAACGATTGCTTGGCATTCCTTGTGCTACTATACCAGCGGAAATGGCGTGCCCCTACTTCTTCCCGGTAAATCCTCTGGTCGATAGCGCCAGCGCGCAACGGGCCATGCTGCCTCTGGGTTCGATGTGGACCGGCTCGTGCAGTGCCCGGCCCGATGACGGTTGGGTTCCCTCCGAGGGCGTCGTCCACTCGCTCTGCAATCTCGGATATGCTCGCGGGAACTGCGCCGAATTTCCTTGCGACGGCGGTCCCGACGCTGTGCGATTCACGATATCGCACGACGACGGCAGTTTGGTGGGGCTCGTCTGGGTGTGGGAACGCGACCACCATCCGCATGCGCATGGGCGTCTCGAGTACTCACTGGAACGCGGCGAATTCACCGCCGACCCGTCAGGCGCGACATTTGGCAGGCAGGCGCATGCCTATCTCGAGAGCTATTTGCGCCGCAAAGGGGAAGCCGGCAGGAAGTGAGCCGCATCTAATCACCGAGATGACCGAAGGCAAGAAGGTCCGTGAATCGATCTCCGAATATTCGGAGCTGGCACTCCCAAATGACGCCAATGGACTGGGCAACGTGCTGGGTGGGAAGGTCATGCACCTGGTGGACCTGGCGGGTGCGATGGCCGCAATCCGGCACGCCCGCCACAGCGTAGTCACCGCGTCCGTGGACAGTCTGCATTTCATCCACCCGGTTCGCATCGGGCAGTTGATCGTGCTGCGCTCTTCGGTGAACCGCGTCTTCCACACATCGATGGAGGTGGGAGTTCAGGTGGAAACCGAGAATCTGCTGACTGGGGAAAAACTGCACACGTGCTCAGCCTATCTCACCTTCGTCGCGCTGGATAAATCCGGGAGAGCGACTCCTGTGGTGCCCGTAATTCCGGAAACCGAGGATGAGAAACGGCGCTATCGGGAAGCGGGAGAACGCAGGGAATACCGGCTGGCTCTACGCGATCGGCTGAAGAAAAACTCCAAGCCCTAGACCGGCCGGGTCGGTCATTTTGCGGATTGTGACCCTGCAGAGCATCCGGAAGAGGCGGTGTCTAGCCGTCCTTGTACATGTACTTGATACTCGGCTTATAGAGGAGCAAATTGGGACCTTCCGTGCGGTTCACCTTCAAGCAGCATTTGTCGTACCACTCAATGGTCCCATGCAGTGTTTCCCCGTCGCGAAGCACAAAAACCATAGCGGTTTTGGCCTGCATCTGCTTGACATAATAGAAGTTTTCGGCGTTGGTTTGATCCGGAGGTGGTTGCTTTTTCTGCGCGGCCGGAGGGCGGCGGGGCGGGGTAATCTGTTCCTTGATCTCGTTTAGAGACGGACGAATGAGTTTACGATTGACAGCTTCCACGGGATGCCATCCTTTGGAGAATTATGATTGACCGACGCCGCTCAGTTTGAGCGGGCGGCTCAGTTGGATCAACGTGTCCGACCTTGAACCCATAAATAACACAATGAACCTCCCGCTGCAACGTTCCGTTTGCGCTAAAGCTGGCCAGCTCTTAGGGCTAGTGGATGGCGAACTTTAGTATGATGGGACAGTAATGTCCCAGCGGGAATCAATGGTAGCCCCGCCGGCTGCATTCTCTCCGCTAATCCTCCGTGGGCTGGCCGAGCTTGAGGCCGCGCTAGGGGCCGCGATTCGCGGCAAAGCTGAAGTAGTGCGGCTCTCGCTGGTCTGTCTCCTGGCGCGCGGCCACCTGCTGATTGAGGACGTTCCCGGCGTCGGTAAGACTACGTTGGCGCAGGCGCTGGCGCGCTCGGTTTCCTGCCGTTTTCATCGCCTGCAATTCACCAGCGACATGCTTCCTAGCGACGTCCTGGGCGTCACCATCTACAACGCGCATTCCGAAGTCTTCGAATTCAAGCCGGGGCCGATCTTCAGTAATTTCCTTTTGGCGGATGAGATCAACCGGACCACACCGAAGACCCAATCGGCGCTGCTCGAAGCGATGAACGAAAGCCAGGTGACGATCGACGGGCGGTGCCACTCACTGCCACGCCCGTTCATGGTGATCGCGACGCAAAACCCGGTGGAGCATCACGGCACTTATCCGCTTCCCGAGTCGCAGTTGGACCGTTTTCTGATGCGGCTGCGGATCGGCTATCCCGACCACGCCAGCGAGCGCCAGATCGTCCGCAACAGCGAGCGGCAGTTGCCCACCGCGGTTGCTTCTGGACTGGTGGCCGACGATGTCATCCAACTCCAGGACGCCGTGCACCGCATTGTCGTAGAAGAGGCCCTGGTGGATTACATGCTCGCGATCGTTGAGAAGACCCGCAATCATGAGTCGCTGGCATTGGGCGTCAGTCCTCGCGGCTCGCAGGCGCTCTATCGGGCCGTGCAGGCACTGGCACTGCTCGAAGGCCGCGACTACGCCATTCCCGACGACGTGAAGCGCCTGGCCGGACCGCTGTTCGCGCATCGCGTGGTCATCAATACGCGCACCACGCTGGTGCAGCGCCGCGCCGATATGGGCGAGCGCATTATCGAAGAGATTCTGAGCCAGGTGGAAGTTCCCCTGTAGATTCGTTCCCCCATATGAAGACAGCCATTATCGGCCTGCCCATGGTAGGCAAGACCTCTTTGTTCACGATCCTGACCGGTGTCCACCAGGAGACCAGGATCGGCTCGACCGCCGCGCGCACGGGCGTCAGCAAGGTGCCGGATGCCCGACTGGAAGCACTCGCGCGATTGTTCGAGCCGCCCAAAGTGACGCACGCCACGGTGGAATATGTGGACATGCCCTCGATCTCCAAGGAGACGCTGCGCGACGTCGGTTCCATGGCGAGTCTGCGCGTAGTCGATGCGTTTGCGCACGTGCTGCGCCTGTTTGCCGACGAGACAGTCCCGCACGAGAAAGGGTCGGTGGACCCGGTGCGCGATATGGAGGACGTCGAGACCGAGTTGATCCTCAGCGACCTGGTGGTGGTAGAGAAGCGGCTGGAGCGGTTGGACAAAGATCGCAAGAAGATCAAGAATCCGGAACTGGATCGCGAATTCGAACTGCTGGAAAGGTGCAAAGCGGCACTCGACGAGGGCCGTCCGCTCCGCCAACTGGAGTTCGAAGCGGAGGACGAGAAGCGGATTCGCGGATTCCAGTTCCTTTCCCAGAAGCCCGTGCTCTATGTGCTCAACCTCGGCGAGAACGAGGCGGACAAACTGCATGAGCGCGAGCACGAGTACCGCGAGGGACCCCTGGCGGGCCGAAAGCATACCGCGGTTGCCGCCGTGTGCGGCAAGATCGAGGCGGAACTGGCGGAGTTGCCCAGGGCGGAGCAGCAGGACTATCTGGCCAGCTACGGGCTGAAAGAGTCTGGTTTGGAGCGGCTGATTTCCGCGACTTACTCGCTGCTGGGGCTGATGAGCTTTCTGACTGCAGGCGAAGATGAGTGCCGCGCCTGGACCATTCACATGGGCAGTACCGCGGTCAAGGCGGCCGGAGCCATCCATTCGGATTTCGAGAAGAAGTTCATCCGCGCCGAAGTGGCGAATTGGAAGGCCATGGTGGACCACGGCGGCTATGCCGGGTTGCGCGAGAAGGGCCTGCTACGACTGGAAGGCAAGGAGTACATCGTGAAGGATGGCGACGTCCTGGTCATTCGTCACTCGTAACCCGCCGCCCGGAGCGATGTGGCGCAAAGACTCTTCTTTGCCGCGTCGAGACTTTCTCGACGCTTTTCGCGGGTCCACTAATTCCTGGATCGCCCTTCTCCTAATAGCAGACGAAAGGCCCAAAAAGCGTCCCGATGAGTCGGGACGCCGCAGAGAAGAGTCTCTGCGCCACCTCCTTGAATCACAAGCATGCGCATGGACAGACGGACCTCGCGATGGCAGAGGCTACACTACGCGATCCGCCACCAGCCCCATCACCAGGATCGTCGCGCAAAGCCACGGGAACCAGTCGCCCCACCGCGTGTACATCGTGCGCTGCGAGATGTAACTGAAGCCCGTATAGGAAGTGCCTTCTACATACAGAGGAAGTGTGCCTCGCAAACGGCCGGCAGGGTCGATGGTAGCGGTGATGCCGTCGTTGGTGGCACGAAGAATCCACCGCCGATTCTCCGCGGCGCGCATGCGCACGATTTCCAGGTGCTGGGCACGCGCTGCGCTCTTTCCGAACCAGCCGTCGTTGGAGATATTGAACAGAACCTCTGCCCCGCCCTCGGCAAATTTACGCACGAAGTTCGGGAAGACCGATTCGTAGCAGATGAACGTCGCGATGTGATGATCGCCCGCCGGAGAGACTACGGCGCGCTGGCCAGCCGCAAAATCGCCGGCTTCCGTCGAAATCTTGCGCGTCAGGGCACCCAATGGCCACGGCACGAACTCACCGAAAGGCACCAGGTTGACCTTATCGTAACGGCTGAGGGGCACGCCTTCAGGCGAAACCAGCACGGCGGAGTTGAGCGGCGCCCCATCCGCCCGATGCGCAACGATCCCCACTAACAGATAGGCGTGGATGGTGCGCGCCAGCGTGTCGACGTAATTTCGGAATCGCGCGTCCTCATAGTAGTAGAGTGGCGCAGGCACTTCCGGCCAGGCCACGATCGATGGTGAGGGATCGGTGCCGGTGAGTGCGCCGCGCGCCGACAAAGCGACCTGCTGCCTTTCCATTCGATCGACGGATTGCTCAGTCCATTCTTCGGTCTCCGAGATGTTCGGCTGGACGAGGAGTGCGGTGCTCTTCCCATTCTCTGCGGCCGGCATCGCCGGTAGCAGGTAGAGCAGCGGCAGGGGAGCCAGCCAGAGCAGTTCGCGGCGCGGCCGTTGCATGGCGGAGAGAGCCAGGGCCGTGGCCATCATCATGAAGACGAACGAGAGACCATAGACGCCGGTCAGGGGCGCAAGGCGCAACGGAACTCCCATGTCGATCCCCGCATTGCCGAGCGTCAGCCAGGCGAAGCCGAGCGGGCCGTGGGTCACCTCAATCGCCACCCAGGCTGCCGATACCGCGGGAACAGCCCACCAACGCCGCATCAGAATCCCCGAGACCAATCCGAAAGCACCCATGTGGACGGCCTTCGCCACGCAGAAAAGCAGAAATACCAGCCACCCGGCTACGTCGCCCATGCCGCCGTGGAAGGCCAGAACGAACTGGATCCAATAACAGACGCCGAACCAATAAACCACCCCGGACACCCATCCGAGCAAAAATCGGCGGGCGGGGCGCGCCTCGCGCGTCATCGCCACCAGTAACGGCGTAAGAGCGATGGGAGCAAACCACACGATGTGGAATCGCGGAAAGGTGAAGATCAGCAGCAGGGCCGAAGCGAGTGAGAGAATCCAGTTCAGCACAATGTCCGTCGCACTTCGTCGCTCACCTCGTCGGCCATGTAGGAACTGCGCACCAGGGGTCCGCTGAAGACCGCCTTGAAGCCTAGCGACAGCCCATAGTCGCGCCAGGCGTCGAACTGCTCGGGCTCGATGAAGGCCGTCACCGGCAGATTCCGCCGCGTCGGCTGGAGGTACTGGCCGATCGTCGCGATATCCGTGCCCGAACCGCGCAGATCCTGGAGAAGTTCGCGCACCTCTTCGTCGCGCTCACCCAAGCCGGCCATGAAACCGGACTTGGTCAGCAGCGGCGCCGCATTCCGTGATTCGTCGGCGAACCTACGCGCAAACGCCAGCACGTCCAGCGACTGCTGATACCCAGCCTGGGGCCGGACACGTTTATACAGCCGCGGCACGGTCTCCATATTGTGATTGAAGACGTGCGGACCGGCCTCCAACACCCGCGCAACCGCATCCAGGTCGCCGCAGAAATCGGGGGTCAGGACTTCGACGCGGGCATCGGGCAGCGCCCGGCGCACCTGACGCACCGTCTCGGCGAAGTGCTCCGAGCCGCCGTCCGCCAGATCGTCGCGATTGACGCTGGTAATCACCACGTAACGCAGATTCATCTGCGCCGCCATACGCGCGACGTTGGCGGGTTCATCGGGATCGAGCCGCATGTCCTGCTTGTCGGGATTGGCTTTCGGCACCGAGCAGAATCCGCAGCCCCGGGTGCACCAGTTGCCCAGAATCATGAACGTGGCGGCGCCGCGGTGAAAGCACTCGTGAATATTCGGACAGCGCGCCGACTCGCACACCGTGTGCAGGTTCAATTGCCGCAGGTCGCTCTTCAGGCGGTTGAGAGATTGGAAATGAGTGCGGCCTTTGCGCGCCCACTCGGGAAGCCTCGGCCGCGGCTGCGGCCCAATCTGCACCAGCGTGCCGGACATCCTATCTCCGAACCGGATGCAGCCCGGCTCCTTCCAGTTCGGTCTTGGCGCGCCCCAACGCCTGCGTATCGTGATAAGGACCGACTACGACTCTCATCAGATTATTCGGCCCGGGACTCATCGAGGCGGGGAGACCTTTTCCCTGCAGCGCCTTCACCATATCCTGAGCTGAATCGCGATTCGCCGTCGCGAGCACTTGCCAATACGATCCGGGCGGTCCCTGTATAGGTTGCGGAGTGACGACGGTGGGGGGAGGCGGCGCCTTGGTCTCGCGGGGCGGGGCAGGAGGCTCGGTCTTGCGCTGCGGCTCGCGCTTGGGAGCGGGGGGCTCGTGCACTGGAGTTTCATGCGTCACCGGAGGCACATCGGCGGCTGGCCGGGTGCTGGGTTGGGGCTGCGCACTTACGGGCGGCCGGGACTCTGACGAGGTAACCGGGCTCGCCGCGGGAGGGTTGCTCGTGGCAGGGGCACTGGTGGCGGGGGAAGTCGGTTGCGGCCGGCTCTCGCCAGTCGGCGCACCCGGGGGATTCGCGGCCATTTCGGTTTGCGCCTTGGCCGTTCTGGAGTTCTCACCCACCACATACCCCATCGCAAAGGCCACTGCAAACAGCAACACGACAATGAAAAAGCCACTTAAAAGTTGCCGCGTGCCGACGACTAACTCAACTTCTCCGGTTTCGTTGTTTCTCATACCTGGGGATTTCCGGCGCCCGTCTCAGGTCCTTTCCCGGCTCGATCCAACGCGCGCCCCAATGAAGCAATTATATCGAGCGGCAGCGGGAATACAATGGTTGTGTTCTTCTCCGCTCCGATCTCCACCAGAGTTTGCAGATACCGGAGCTGAATCGCCGCCGGCTGTTGCTGGATTACCGCCGCCGCCATGCTCAGCTTCTCGGCCGCCGTATACTCGCCTTCCGCGTGGATGATTTTGGCCCGCCGCTCGCGTTCCGCTTCGGCTTGCCTCGCGAGTACACGGATCATCTGTTCCGCCAGGTCCACCTGCTTCACTTCCACCATCGACAGCTTCACGCCCCAGGGAGCCGTGTGTTGATCGAGAATCGACTGCAGGCGTACGTTGAGGCTCTCGCGCTGGCTCAGAAGTGAGTCCAGGTCCACCTCACCCAATACGCTTCGCAGCGTGGTCTGTGCCAGTTGCGAGGTGGCGTAGAGGAAGTTGGAAACTTCGAGGATGGCCAGCCGTGGATCGACAACCCGGAAATAAATCACCGCGTTGACCTTCACCGTGACGTTGTCGCGAGTGACCACATCCTGCGAGGGAACCTCCAACGTGTCGATCCGCAAAGACACGCGCACCATGCGCTCGAACGGCGCAAAAACGAAGATGAATCCCGGACCCGCCGGGTGCGGCAATACGCGCCCCAGCCGGAAGATGACGGCGCGTTCGTACTCGCGCAGAATCTTGATGGAGTTGAACAGCCATATCAACACGATGGCCGTGAAGATCAGAAGCACCGGGCTCAGATCGACCAAATTCATAGCAGGCTCCGTTTCCGCCGCTTATGGGCGCGGCTCGACCGTCAACTTCAAGCGGTTCACAGCGGTCACTGTCACCCGCGTCCCCGCCGTAACAGGCGCCGCCGACACGGCGTCCCAATATTCGCCGTGCACGAACACCTTGCCTTCCGGCATTAATTCGGTGACTGCGGAGCCAACCTCGCCGATCATTCCCTCTTCTCCAGTGACTACTTTATTCCGGCGCGCTCTTACCGCCAGTGACAGCAGAAAGAGAGTGATCGCCGAGAAAGGCAGCGCCAGACTGACCGCCGTCACCCAGTGAATGCGCAATTCGGGTTGCGCGGTGTCGACGAGCATCACCGCTCCCAGCACCATCGCCACAGCGCCGCCGGCGCCGAGAATTCCATGGGAGGCGAGTTTGACCTCCAGGCCGAACAGCGTGAATGCCAACAACAACAGAGCGACACCTAACCAACTGAGGGGAAGCACGGAAATCGCGGAGAGTCCCAGTAACACCAGGATGGAACCAGCGACTCCCGGGGCAACTCCACCAGGGTGCGTAAATTCGACATAAATCAAGAGCGCGCCGAGCACTAAGATGACGAGGGCGATGTTGGGATCGGCGATCGCCGAGACGATTCCCTGGCGTAACGACTTCGAATAGACCTCGATGGTGGCGCCTGCGGTGTGCAACGTCTGGCGGCTGCCGTCGAAGCGCGTCACTTCTCGCCCATCGATTGCGGTGAGCAAGGCCTGCTCGTTGGCGGCAACCAGGTCGATCAGATGCTGGTCCAGCGCTTCGCGCTCCGTGAACGATTTGCTTTCGCGCACGGTGGTTTCGGCCAGTGCACTGTTGCGGCCGCGCTTGGCGGTGATGCTGCGCATGTAAGCAGCGGCGTCGTTCTCCACCTTCTGCATCATCACGCCATCCATCTCGCCGCCCATGGCGACCGGGTGGGCGGCACCGGTGTTAGTACCAGGCTCCATCGCAGCGAGGTCGCCGGCCTCGAGGATGAAAAACCCGGCAGATGCCGCACGGCCGCCGCTGGGGCCGACCAATGTGATGACAGGGATTGGCGACGAGACGATCTTCTCGATGGTCTCGCGCATCGCATCCATCAGCCCGCCCGGCGTGTTTAGGCGCACCAGAATTATCTCGGCATGATCTCTTTTGGCTTGGTCAATCGCGCTCGAAACAATGTCGACCGTGATTGGGTGAATCATCCCGTCCAGATCCACCGCCAGCACCTTGGGTGCCGCGCAGATCGCTTGTGCTAGCAGCACCATCCCGATCGCACATGTTCCGCTTCGCCGCAATCTACCCCCACTATACACCTGCCTCGGATATATTGGTCCGTAAAGATACCGGCCTAATCCCACTGATAGAAAGTTTTGATGCGTTTGACACTATGAATCCGGTAAAATAGAAAGGATCAATTAGTCAGGGAGAATTTAGACCAATAATGACACGAAAGCGTACTTCCGAAAACGACCTGAGCCTATCCGCCGGAGCCTCCGCCACGCCGTCCCGCCGCAAACCAGCCAGCCGGACCCGCGCCAAGCATGTTGTACCGAACGAGGCGCCGACGACATCCGCCGCCGAGCCGGAAATCGCTGTCCTTCAAGTAGTTGCCCCTGTCGCCGCCCCCCCCGTAGAACAGCTCGCAGATCAGCTCGAACATGGAGAAATTGCCAAGCTCGCGTTTCTGTATTGGGAACAACGTGGCTGTCAGGGAGGCTCCCCAGAAGAAGACTGGCTCCGCGCCGAGAATGAACTGCGCACGCGCGCAACCGTTCTTACTGCATAAGTCGAGTTAGTTCTCGAGAGTGAATCTAGAGCTTTGGAAGTGAGTTCCTCCTGAGAGTCCCCGCGGGATCTCAGGTGAACTTTGTCTGTACCTCATTCAGACGATTTAGCGGTATTTCCTGAGAACGGCGAGCAGCCGGCCCTGAATGGTTACGTCGGCGGCGGGAACCATAATGGGTTCCAGCGCGGCGTTTGCGGGCTGCAGCCGTACCCTGTCGCCGGGTTCGCGATAGAAGCGCTTCAGCGTGGTCTCCGACCCGCCGACCAGGGCCACCACGATATCGCCATCCCGCACTTGCGAGACGCGTTCCAGAAGGATCATATCGCCATCGCAGATGTGATCGTCGATCATCGAGTTCCCTCGAACCTCTAGGGCGTACGTGTCCCCGTTGCCAGCGAAGTCTGCAAAATTCAGAACTTCGCGCTGCTCCACGGACTCCACGGGAGAACCGGCGGCAATGCGGCCCAACAGCGGAATCTCGCGCACTGCCGGCCGGGTGCGCCGCTGCTCCTGCAGATAACGCGCCGATAACTCGATCGAGCGGCTTTGATTGAATCCCCGCTTCAGGTAGTTCTTGGCTTCGAGAACGGAGATATGCTTGTGCACCGTCGCTAGAGAAGCCAGGTCCAGGCCCCGGGCGATCTCTTCGTAGCTCGGGCAATATTGATTCTCGTCGAGGAAGTTGGCGATGAACTCGAGTACCTGCTTCTGCCGTTTGGTCAGTGCCATGTAGTTCCTTGCTCCTATTGTGGGCGAATAAAAAGAGAAAATCAAGAACAAATGCGTCCACCAGCTAAAGGACCTCGCGCGATCTGCCGATAGTCCCTGTGAGGACAAAGATGGTTTCCATTCGAGATTCCATGACCGTGCTGGAACAGTGTCACCGGGAGCGTGACGTCGCGATGGACTGCTACGTGGGCGCAATCCGGGGAATGGCGCATTACACCATTGAGTTGGAACCGGGCAACACCGAAGCCCAGCGTAAATACCTGAATGCCTTAGCCGACGAGGCATCCGCCGGAAGGGTAGATGTCCTGGACGAATCCAGGGCTACATTGCGAAGCCTGCTGCGCGATTATCGCGACAAGGCTGCCCAGTATGTGAACGGCTTGCGCCAGGAACTCGAAGGATTGTCCCATGCCTTGGAGCAGATTCTCAGCTCGCTTTCTCAAACCGATGGCGAGCACGAGGCGCGCGTCCACGCGGCCCTAGGGCGCATCCGTGCAATCGCCACGTCTCCGCAGGGTGCTGCCTTGAGTGCGGTATTGGTGCCGGCCGTTAATGACGTAGCGTCGAGCCTGGAAGAGATTCGCAAACAACACCAACTCACGGTTTCCCAACTCCAGGTAGAAATGGGAGTGTTGCACAAGCGGATCGATGCCCTGGAAGCCGCGGCGTCGATGGATCAGTTAACGGAATTGTACAATCGCCGGGAAATGGAAGAACGGATCCGTTTAGCTTCTGGCGCCTACTGTCTGCTACTCGCCAGAGTCAACGGATTCCGGTTGGCGGAGGTGCACTTCCGGCCGGAGGTGGCAGCGGAGCTGACGGCCGCATTCACGAAGCGCCTGCGCAACATCCTTCCACCCTCCGCCGTGATCGCACGGTGGGGCAACGAAGAATTCATCGCCATGTTGACGATTCCCTCTTCGGAAGTAAAGACGATCGCGAAAACGATCGCGGAACAGTTATCCGGCGCGTACGCGTGTCTGTTGGCCGGCAAAACGGTGCGCCCGAATCTGCAGCTCAACGTGGCTGTTGTGGACAGTGAAGGCGCCACTTCCGACCGGATTTTGCGGCGCGTCAAGGCATTCCTCAGCGGCACGTAAGCTCGATTACATCAATGTCAGCGGGTCGACGTCGATTACCAGCGCAGTGGCGCCCCACTTGTGATCGAGTGCATAGGCTCGAATTTTGCACAGCAGTTCATTGAGCGTCTTGCGGCTGGCTGCCTTGATCAGGAATTGATAGCGATATTCGTTCTTCAGTCGAGGTACGGGTGCTTCCGCCGGCCCCATCACTTTCAGTTTCTCGGGAGGCGGTGTCAACACCATGCTCAAGTCGGTGCTCATGCGCATCGCCATCTCTTTCTTCTCGCTTCTCACGAGAATGTTGGCCATCGCGGTGAACGGAGGATAGTGCATCATCCGGCGAAAGTTCAGCTCTTTTTCGTAGAATGCCTGGTAATCCTGTGCGCTGGCCAGGGTGATGGCATAGTGGTCGGGATTGATCGTCTGCACCAACACTACGCCCGGGACACTTCCCCGCCCCGCTCGTCCGGCAACTTGGGTCAAGAGCTGGAATGTTCGTTCTGCGGCACGAAAGTCGGGCATTCCCAGCCCGATATCGGCCGATACCACGCCCACCAGGGTGACATTGGGAATGTCGTGGCCTTTCGCGATCATCTGCGTGCCAACCATCAAGTCGTAGTTTCCTTCCCGAAAGTCGCGCAGGATGGTCTCATATTGGTGCTTTCCGGTGACCGTATCGCGGTCGAGCCGCGCGATCCGGGAGGTGGGAAAAGCGTGATGGAGTTCCTCCTCCACCCGTTCGGATCCCATCCCGAGAAAGTAGATATGGTTGCTCGAACATTTGGCGCAGACCTCCGGAACCTTTTCGGCATAGCCGCAGTAGTGGCACAACAGCCGGCGGTCCCGCTTATGATAGGTCAGGGTCAGCGAGCAGTTGATGCACTGGACGCGCTCACCGCAGGACCGGCATGCCACAAAGCTCGAAAAACCCCGGCGGTTCAACAGTACGATCGTCTGCTCTCCGTTCTCCAGCCGGTTACCGATCGCCTCCAGCAGTTTGCGCGAAAAGGTAGACTGTTTGCGCGTCTCCAGGAACTCGATGCGCATGTCGATCAGTTCCACTTTGGGCATGGGGCGCTGCTCGATCCGCCCCGGCAGTTCCAGGAGCGTATACTTGCCGCGCTCGACGTTGTACCGGCTTTCGAGGCTGGGGGTCGCGGACCCGAGGACTACGCATGCCTTGGCTGCCTGGGCGCGCACCACGGCGACATCCCTGCCGTTGTAGCGCGGAGTCTCCTCCTGCTTGTAGCTGCCGTCGTGCTCCTCGTCCACCACGATCAGTCCCAGGTTTCGCACTGGCGCGAACACTCCGGAACGCGTCCCGACGACCACGGAGGCCGCGCCGGACCGGATGCGGCGCCACTGATCGGAGCGTTCCACATCGGTGAAAGCGGAATGCAGAATCGCTACCCGGTCGCCGAACCGCGAGAAGAACTGGCCTGCCATCGCGGGAGTGAGGGCAATTTCCGGCACCAGCAGCAAGGCGCTGCGCCCTTCCGCGATGACCGCTTCGATGGCGTTCAGATAGACCTCGGTCTTCCCCGATCCGGTTACGCCGTGGAGCAGATAGGCACAAAATTCGTGAGAGCGCACGCCATTCAGGATCGCTTCATAGGCTGCCTGTTGCGGCGGATTGAGCGCGTGGCGGACGCGAATCGGCCCTGCGGCGACGGGCACCGCCTCCGTCTTCAGCGTGACGATGCCTTTGCGCGCCAGAGAACGCGCAGCCATGCTCGCATTCTTGACGGCCTCTTCCAGGTCCTTGAGGTTGTGCGATCCGGGATGCAGTTCAAGGAATGCACGCAGTTCCCGTTCGGGCTTGTTGAGTTTGCTTTCCGCTCCGCCGGCGGCCAATTCAATCCGCAGCCTCTCGGAGGGAGAGCGCAGAGGATCGCGCTCCGTCTGGACCTGCTCCGCCACAATAAACCCTTTGCGCTCCAGGGCGCGGATCGCTTTATCGGCGAGGGGCTGCGTCTTCGCCAGATACGCTGCCGAGCGGGGCCTTTTCTCCAGCAGGCCGAGGATCACGGCAGCCGGGTCGTCAGGAGCGGCGTCGAGCATGAGCTGGCGCGCGGCATCGCGGCCCGAGTCCGTCAGCGACCAGACCTTGCCTTTACGGATCTCCGAGGCGAGCGGCAGCATGCTCCTCAGTACTTCCCCCAACGGAGCGCAATAGTAGCCGCCGATCCACTTTCCCAGCGCCAGCAGCTCGGGGCTGAGGACCGGCTCGGAGTCGAGCAGCCGCAGAGCTTCACGGATCGCCACACTCGGAGGCTCATCATGGCAGCGGAGAATCAGGCCGGTGAGTTTGCGAGGCCCGAAAGGCACCACAAGCCGGCTTCCGGGACGTACGCGGTGGCGCAAGGTCAGCGGCAGGCCGTAGGTGAATGGCTGGTCGAGCGGCACCGGCAGGCTGACGTCGCAGTAGAGGTACGATCCTTCGGGCATGTTTCCAGCGTGACACAGCCCGTCAATTTCACAAATAACGGCCGATTGCGCGACAATAGGATCTCGCGAATTCCGCAAACGCTCCGCGTCGTAACGGAGGCAAGTCGCTTTTGGCGCCCACAGGAAAGGAAATTTCGGATCCTCCGGAAATCAAGTCCATTCCGGCGGTTCCCCCTCGTTGGAGAGGCTGGACGACCTGGGACAAGTGGGTCTTCGCCGCCGTGGTGGCGCTCTTTATTGTCGCCAGGCTCTACCACATTGCCGCGATCTGCCTGGACGGCGATGAGATCTTCAGTGTTGGCGTCTCGAGCAAAAGCTGGAGTGCGCTGACCGCGGCCGCGGGAGCCGATTCGATCCATCCACCGCTCTTCTATTACATCTTGAAACTCTGGATGTATCTAGGCGGCGACTCGCTCTTTTGGGTACGCCTGCTGCCGGCGCTCTTCTGCATCCTGGCGATTGTGCCGTCGGTCCTGCTGGCGCGGGAATTTCGCCTGCGGCCCGGCGAGATCAGCGGCGTCATCGGGATTGCCGCAATTCACCCCTTCGTTCTGTACTACTCGCAGCACGTCCGCATGTACACGCTGCTGATGCTTTCGGCAGTCACGTCGCTCTGGGTATTCCACCGGGCAATTCGCGGTGGAACGAAATCAACCACCACGGCGAAGTTCGTCCAACTGACCCTGGTGAACATCGTGATGGTGCATTCGCAATATTACGGTTGGCTGGTAGTCGGGCTCGAGTGCCTGTATCTGCTGCTTTGGAAGCGATCTTACTGGAAGCAGGCGGCGATCTCCGTAGCCGTGACTTTCGTGGCATTCTGTCCCTGGCTTTACGTCGCCGCCAAATACGCGGTGGCGAAGGGTGGGCTGGCCTCGAATCTCGAATGGATCCAGAAGCCAAGCGTGGGAGATCTGACGTGGTTCTTCGTCGACCTGGCAGGCTTCAGCGAGTTCCCGGAGATCGGCCCGCGCGCGGTCGCCGGGCTGGGCCTGCTGGTCGTCGCGATGGCGATCGCCGCCTGGGTGAATCGCCGCGACCTGCGTAGCCGGCGCTTCGCCTACATGACGCGCTACCTGTCGTTCTTCCTGTTGGGAACGGTCGGAATCTCGTTTGGCGCCTCGCACATCATGAAGAGCTCGATCTGGGGACACCGGCACATGATCTACCTGTCGATCCCGTTCCTGATGATGGTGGTGTGCGCGTATTCCCGCCTGCCTGCACGCGCGGTGCGCATAACGGGAGCGCTGCTCTGCGCCGTGTGGGCATTCCTTGCCGTGCAACACCACATCAAAGGCGACGACAAGAAGACGCCGTTTGACACTCTGGTGGTCGAGATCCTCGATCAGGAGAAGGCGACCACGGGCCAGGTGAAATTCTTTTCGGTAGACAAATATCTGCACTACCCGGTGTGGTTCTATCTGGAAACTTTGAAGGCTGGCAAGAGGACAGGCTTCGCGGCCCCCATTCGCGATTCCGAGTTAGGCGCCCTCGCGAAAGAAGCAGCCCGGATCGAAGTCAAAAGCAACGTGAAGATTTCGGATTTGCAGGGAAGTCACTTCTGGGTGGGTTATAGCTCGGCCTGGAACGAGAAAAAGCTGCCCCAGGACTATATGGCACAGCGAGGTTGCAGAACCGGTCCCGACGTAAAAGTGCGGGACCGGTTCCACTCAGAGACGATCTTTCCGGTGTGGTGCGGGTCCTGAGAGGGAGTTACTCTTCCGTCTCTTCCTGCTCCGGCTCGCGGCCTTCGCGTTGCGCTTTGAGCCGCTCTTCGCGCCGTTTGGCGCGATCGGCGGCGCGCTTCACCAGTTCCGAACCGACCAGTTCAATCATGGCCTGCTCGGCGCCATCACCCTTGCGGGGCCCCAGCCGCGTGATACGGGTGTACCCGCCGTTGCGCTGGCCAAACCGTGTGCCTAGCGAATCGAACAGCTTCTTGACCGACGCTGGAGTCATGAGCACGCCTGCCGCCTGGCGGCGCGAGTGCAGCGTGTCCGTCTTGGCCAGAGTGATCATCTTCTCGACCCACGGCTGAACCGCCTTTGCCTTAGGCACCGTAGTGATGATGCGCTCTTCGAGAATGACGCTGGTGGTGAGGTTGCGCAGCAGCGCATTGCGGCTGTCTACGGGCCGCTTCAGCTTATATCCGCCGTAATTGTGTCTCATGGCCTATTCTCCGATTGACTCCGGATGCCCATCTTCCTCGGGTCCGAAGTCAGGACCGCCGCCGCTTCCGCCGGAATTCTGCGGCGGCGCTACCAGGCGGCCATGCGCATCCACGCGCATTCCGAGCGACAGGCCCATGTTGGCAAGAATCTCTTTGATTTCGTTGAGTGATTTGCGCCCGAAGTTCTTGGTGCGCAGCATCTCCGCCTCGGTCTTCTGCACCAACTCGCCGATGGTCTGGATGTTCGCGTTCTTGAGGCAATTGTAAGAACGGACGCTGAGTTCCAGCTCCTCCACGGAGCGGTTCAGCACCTCGTTCATCTTGTCCATGCCGCGCTCGGAGACCTCTTCCGTCTGCTCCGGCACTTCCTCGAAGTTGATGAAGATGGCCATGTGGTCTTTAAGCAGCTTGGCTGCATACCCGATGGCATCCTGCGGCGAAACCGCGCCGTTGGTCCAGACTTCGAGAGTGAGCTTGTCGTAGTCGGTCATCTGGCCCAGACGGGCCGCTTCGACCGAGAAGTTGACCTTGCGGACGGGCGAGTGGACGGAGTCGATCGGGATGTAGCCGAGCGCCAGGTCCTCATCGAAATTCTTATCCGCGCTGACGTAGCCGCGGCCGCTCTTGAGGCGCATTTCGATGGACAGCCGTCCGCCTTCGCTGACGGTGGCGACGTGGACATCGCGATCCAGTACTTCGACATCGGCATCGGTTTCGATCTGGCCGCTGCGCACATCGCCATGGTGATCCACGGTCAGGCGCACGGTCTTGATTCCCTCGCCAATGATTTTGAATGGAATCTGCTTCAGGTTGAGGATGATATCGGTGGCGTCTTCCACCACGCCGGGAATCGGGCTGAACTCGTGCTCGACGCCTTCAATGCGCACAGCGGTGATCGCCGCGCCTTCAATCGAACTCAAGAGTACTCGGCGCAAACTATTGCCGATGGTGGTTCCGAATCCACGCTGGAAAGGCTGCGCCGTAAACATGCCATACCGTTCCGTGAGGGTTTCGGTGTTGGCAACCAATCTTTTTGGTTTTTGAAATCCCTTGAACATAATTCTCCTGGTAGTCAGAGGGCAGAAACTGGAGGTCCAAAAAGGGCGCGAGGCCCAAACCCCCAACCCCAAACCCCCAACCCCTGCTTACTTAGAGTAAAGTTCGACGATGAACTGTTCGTTCAGTTGGATCTGTACCAGTTCGCTGCGCTGAGGCAGGCTGGTGACTCGACCTGTCAAACCTTCCCGGTCCACGTCGATCCAGTTCGGCGCCGGCGCGTGTGCGGTGGCGTCGCGAGCGGCCAGGATGGTCGCGTTGTTCTTGCTGCTTTGGCGAACGGAGATGACGTCACCGATCTTCACCTGGGCGGAGGGGATATTGCACTTGCGCCCATTGACGTCGATGTGTCCATGGCGGACGATCTGGCGGGACTGGGCGCGGCTGGTGCCGAAGCCCATGCGATAGATTACGCTATCCAGGCGGCGCTCCAGAGCGGACATCAGGTTTTCGCCCGTGATGCCCTTGGCCAGCGCGGCCTTCTCGAACGTGCTGCGGAATTGCCGTTCCAGGACGCCGTAGATGCGGCGTACCTTCTGCTTCTCACGAAGCTGCAGACCGTAGCCGACGATTTTCTTGGCCCGATCTTTACCATGCTGTCCAGGGACAAAGTTGCGGCGCTCGATGGCGCACTTCTCGCTGTGGCAGCGTTCGCCCTTCAAATAAAGCTTCATGCCCTCGCGCCGGCACTGCCGGCAAACCGGGCCGATGTATCTTGCCAATTGCTCTCTCCCTTACCTTCTTCAAGGTGCGGTTTACGGCCCTTCGATCGGGCTTTCCTCCCGCTTAATAGGGCCGGGCGCCAGGGCGGGGACCAGAGAGGCGCTGCTCGCTGCGAGCCGCTTCCCTGACTCCCAACCCCTAAACCCAACCCCGCTTCTCACACGCGGCGCTTTTTCGGCGGCCGGCAGCCGTTATGGGGGATCGGCGTGACGTCCTTGATGGCGCGCACTTCGATGCCCGCGGTGGACAATGCACGCACCGCCGATTCACGGCCCGAACCCGGACCGCTGACCCGCACTTCCACACTCCGCAACCCGCTTTCACCGGCCTTATTGGCAGCCGTGAGGGCGGCCTGCTGCGCGGCAAAAGGAGTTCCCTTTCGCGAACCGCGGAACCCCAGCGAACCTGCACTCGACCAGGAGATGGTGTTCCCTTCCTGGTCGGCAATGGTGACGATGGTGTTGTTGAAGGTGGCTTGCACATGCACGACGCCCGTGTGGACGACGCGCTTTTCCTTCTTCTTGAAACTCTTCTTCTTGCCGCCCTTTGCGGGGGCGCCCTTCGCCGGTTTCGCTGCTGCCTTCGCTGCTTTCGCCATACTATGTCTTACCCGTAGCCTTTTTCTTATTGGCAACCGTGCCGCGGCGCGGACCCTTGCGCGTACGGGCATTGGTGTGCGTGCGCTGTCCGCGGACCGGCAGACCGCGGCGATGCCGCAAACCCCGGTAGGACCCCATCTCGATGTGACGCTTGATGTTCATCGAGATCTCTTTGCGGAGGTCGCCTTCGACCGCACCTTCTTCTTCCAGAATCTGACGGACGCGATTGACCTCGTCTTCGGTCAAGTCGCGAACCTTCTTGTCGAACTCGATCCCCGCGCGGTAGAGCAGCGAGCGGGAACGCGTACGGCCGACACCGTAGATGTACGTTAGCCCGATCTCGGCCCTTTTCCCAGCCGGCAGATCCACGCCAGCGATACGTGCCATATATTTACCCCTGCCTCTGTTTGTGTTTCGGGTTGACGCAGATGACCCGCACCACACCTTCGCGGTTGATCACCTTGCATTTGTCACAGATTTTTTTAACGGACGCTCGAACCTTCATAAAGCCTCGGGGGGCCGGGGCCAGGGGCTGGGGACCAGGAAAAACCCTGCTCCTCCACCCTCGCCTACAGCTTCCTGATTATCCTTCCCCGGGTCGGATCGTGTGGGCTCAACTCCACCTCCACTCGATCGCCCGGAACCAACCTCACAAAATTCCTCTTCACTGTGCCCACCAGGTGAGCCAGGACTTCTTGTCCGGTACCCAACCGAACACAAAAAACTGCACTCGGCCGCTCTTCCACGACTACGGCCTCAACTTCACGAGCCCCAACCCCCAACTCCTAACCCCCAAACCCCCTCGGCTTCAAGGCCGAGTGAGTACCCACGGGCCGTTCTCCGTCACCGCAATGCAGTGCTCGAAATGGGCGCTGTTGGAGCCGTCTTTGGTTACCGCCGTCCACTTGTCTTTCAAAACGACCGCTTCCGGCCGCCCGGCGTTTACCATCGGCTCGACTGCCAGCACCATGCCCTCTTTCAACCGTGGATTCTCGTTCTTCCGATCCACGAAATTGGGGACTTGCGGCTCCTCGTGAAGCTGAGTGCCGATCCCGTGACCGACATACTCCCGCACGATCGAGAATCCGTTCGATTTGACGTGGGTTTCCACTGCACCGCACACGTCAAAGAGGCGATTCCCCGCCCGCACCCGTTCGATGGCGAGTTCCAGAGCTTCCTGCGTCACCCGCAGGAGTTTCTGGGTCTGCTCGCTAACCTCACCGATGGGCACCGTAATGGCGGAATCGCCGTAATATCCATCCAACTTTACCCCGGTGTCGATCGAAACAATATCGCCCTTCGCCAGGATCCGCTTCGCATTGGGCATTCCATGCACGATCTCCTGGTTGACCGAGGTACACAACACAAACTTAAAAGCCTCACCTGCAGCGGGCACATAGTAGCCTTTGAAGGCAGGCCGCGCACCGGCATCCGACATCATCTTCTCCGCAGCCACCTCGAGGTCCATGGTGCTGACCCCTTCGACCGCGAGGTCCTTCAATTTCTGCAGGATCTGCCAGACGAGCAGTCCGCTGCGTCGCATCTTCTCCAGTTCCGCAGCAGTTTTACGAACGATCATCCTACTCCATCGCCTGACGAATCTTCTGGAAGATCACTCCCGGCGGATCGGAACTTCCATCCACCTCGATGATCCGGCGCCCGATTGTCTGGTAATACTCCAGAACAGGCCGGGTCTGATCCTGATAGGCGTCCAATCGCTTCCGCACTACGGGCTCGCGATCGTCATCGCGAATCGTCAGTTTCTCGCCATCGTTATCGCAGACCTCATCATCCTTCGGAGGATGGAAAGTCAGGTTGTATTGGGTACTGCAGCGAGGACACTCCCGCCTGCCCGCCAATCTCGCGATAATTATATTGTAATCAACTACGAGGTGAATCACCACCTCGTGGATGTTCCTGCCGTCCAGCCAGGCAACGATGTGTTCCGCCTGGAACAGGGTTCGGGGGTACCCATCCAGCACAAACCCGCATTGCGCATCCGGCCGGCTCAATCGCTCTTCCACCAGCCGGTTGACGAGTTCATCCGAAACCAGAGCGCCGGATTGCATTTTGGCGACGGTCGCGGTCTTCGCTATCCCTGTACGGATCCGGTCACGCAGCATGTCTCCGGTCGAAACATGCGGGATCTTCAAACATTCCGTCAACAGCTTAGCTTGGGTTCCCTTGCCGGAACCCGGTGACCCAAACAACACGAATGCATTCACGAAACATGGCCCTCCCGGACGGAGAAGTCTCGGAGGGCTGCCCGTTGAGCTGTCAATCGCACTGTCACGAACGCGGTGATGTGCCTGGCCACAGAATTAGAATGAGCTCCGGCGTCCCCGAATCCTACCGGACCGGGGGGTAAATCCTTCGTAATGACGCATGATGAGTTGCGCTTCGATCTGATTGATCGTATCCATGGCGACACCCACCACGATCAGCAGCGATGTGCCGCCGAAGTAAAACTGAACGTTCAAACCGTTCAAAATGAACTGCGGGAATACACGATCGAAAAAGTTTCCAACCAGCCACAGGTGATTCAGCTTGATGCCGGAGATCATGATATCCGGGATCAGGCAAAGAATCGACAAGTAAATGCCGCCGACCACCGTAATCTTGGTCAGGATGTTGTTCATGTAATCGGCGGTGTTGCGGCCAGGGCGGATGCCCGGGATGAAGCCACCGTACTTACGCATGTTGTCGGCAGCTTCGTTGGGATTGAAAATGATCGAAACGTAGAAGAAGCAGAAGAAGATGATTCCGGCCACGAACAGAACGTAGTACGTCGGTTCGCCATGCTGGATGTCCTTCAGCAGTCCCGAAAGCCAGGGGACGTTCTTCACCCAGCTCATCAGGGCGAGCTGTTGCGGAAACGCCAGGATCGAAGAAGCGAAGATCACCGGAATCACACCGCCGGCATTGACCTTCAGCGGCATGTGCGTGGACTGGCCACCCATCACGCGACGGCCGACGACGCGCTTGGCGTACTGCACCGGGATGCGCCGCTCGCCGCGCTCCACCAGCACAATGAAGGCGACCACCGCCACCATCATCGTCAGCAGCAGGATCAACGTGATGGCGTTCCATTCGTGGGTCACGAACACGTTCGTCCAGATATTGCTGATGGCGTTCGGCAGGCCCACCACAATACCGGTGAAAATGATCAGCGACATGCCATTCCCTATGCCGCGTTCGCTGATCTGCTCGCCCAGCCACATGATGAACGCAGATCCGGTGGTAAGCGAGAGAATCGTCAGCAAGACGAAGCCGAAGCCGGGATTGATGACAATCCCCTGTTGCATCGACATCAAGCCCTGAGCGATACCGAAAGACTGCAAGACGGAGAGAATGATCGTCAGGTAGCGGGTCCACTGAGTGATTTTGCGCCGCCCGAGTTCGCCTTCCTTCTGTAGTTTTTCGAGCGTGGGAACAACCACGGTCAACAACTGCAGAATGATGGATGCCGTGATGTACGGCATGATCCCCAAGGCGAAGATGGTCAGACGCCGGATGTTGCCGCCCGCAAACAGATCGAAGAAGCCAAAGATCGAACCCGACTGGGAGCTGAAGAATTCCTCCCACCGGTTGATGTTGATACCCGGCGTGGGAATGTGTCCGCCCAGACGATAGACCGCCAGCAACCCCAACGCAAACAGGAGCCGTTTGCGTAAGTCCGGCACGCGAAACATGTTCGCGAATGCTTCAAAAAGCTTCATGGTTCCCTCGGATCTGCGGCGCTAAACGCTTGGAGCGCCGATTACCTGCGCCGTGCCTCCGGCCTTCTGGATCTTCTCCAATGCCGACTTGGAAAACTGATGGGCTTCCACCGTGATCCTGCGCGTCAACTGCCCGGTCCCGAGGATCTTCAGCCCTTCGCCCAGCTTCTTGATCACCCCCAACTCCACCAGGTGATCGACCGTAAAGACATCGCCCTCGAGTTTCTCCAGGCGCCCCAGGTTGACGATGGCGTATTCCCTCTTAAAGATGTTCGTAAATCCGCGCTTGGGGAGACGGCGATGCAGCGGCATCTGGCCGCCTTCAAAACCGCGCTTCTGGCTAAAACCGGTGCCCGCGCGCTGTCCCTTGCTGCCTCGCGTGGAGGTCTTGCCGTGCCCGGAGCCCATACCCCGGCCGATGCGTTTGCGGCTCTTCTTTTGTCCGGCAGGCGGCTTGATTTGACTAAGATTCATCGATTGCCTCGTTTACGACTGGCCCCTATTTTACTCCACCACTTCCAACAGGTGTGGCACCTTCTTGACCATGCCGCGGAAAACCGGCGAATCGGGCCGCTCGACAACCTGGTTCAATTTTCGGAGACCGAGACCTTTGACTACTTTCTTGTGTTTCTCCGGCGTGCAGATCGGGCTGCGCACCAGCTTGATTTTGATCGTGCCTGCCATTAGAGTTTCTCCACTGCCAGTCCACGCATTTCCGCCACCGCCGCGCGATCGCGCAACGATTCCAACGCCACGATCGCCGCCTTCACGACATTGTGCGGATTGCGCCGGCCGATCGATTTGGTGAGCACATTGGGAATCCCGCAGGCCGTAATCACCGCGCGCACCGCGCCGCCCGCAATCACTCCGGTCCCGTCTGGAGCCGGCTTGAGCAGAACCTGCGAACTGGCGAACACCCCGAGCACCTGATGTGCGATCGTGTTCTGCAGCACATTCACCCGGCGCAGGTTTTTCTTCGCGGCTTCAATCCCCTTACGAATGGCGGACGGCACTTCCTTCGCCTTCCCTACTCCGAAGCCTACCACTTTCGCGGAGGGATCGCCGATCACCACGAGCGCGGAGAAGCTCAGATTTTTGCCGCCCTTGACCACTTTGGTGACGCGGTTGATCGCGACCACCTGCTCCTTCAGATTCAGCGTCGCCGGATCGATGCGTTTGGTTGACGTTGTCATGAAATTAGAACTCCAGGCCCGCCGCACGAGCGGCATCGGCCAGCGCCTTCACGCGGCCATGATATTGATAGCCACCGCGATCGAAGACCACACTCTTGATCCCTTTTTCCTTGGCGCGATCGGCCACCAGTTTGCCGATCGCCTTGGCGCCCGCCACGTTCCCGCCCTTGACGCTCGAGGTCTTGTCGACCGAAGACGCCGACACCAGGGTCGTGCCCTGCGTGTCGTCGATGACTTGAGCGTAGATGTGGGCCACGCTGCGGAATACCGCCAACCGGGGACGCTCCGGAGTGCCGCGCAGCTTGCGCCGGATCCGCTTGTGAATACGCTCCCGGATTTCCTTCTTTTGCAGCTTACGAATCATTTTGCACCCGCCCCGGTCTTGCCGACCTTCTTGCGCAATACTTCGCCTGTATAGCGGACACCCTTGTTCTTGTAAGGATCCGGCTTACGGAGCGACCGGATGTTCGCCGCCAATTGGCCCAGCGCCTGTTTGTCATGCCCGGAGAGCACGAGATGGACCTGTTTGTCGATTCTCAGATCGATTCCCTCGGGCAAATAAACCTCGATGGGATGTGAATAGCCAAGCGTGAAAACCGCCACCCGGCCTTTCAGATCGGCGCGGTAGCCGATGCCGACGATGTCCAGCTCGCGGGTAAATCCGGTGGAAACACCCTGCACCGCGTTGGCAGCCAGAGCGCGCGTCAAGCCGTGAACCGCGGCATGCTCGTCGGAATCCCGCTTGATTTCCATTTTTCCGGCCGTCTGCTCGATCGTGATGCCATGGGGAATCGGCACCGTCAACTTGCCTTTGGGCCCGGTGACTTCCAGTTGCTCGCCGACCTGAATTTTTACGCCGCTCGGCAGCGGGATCGGTTTCTTACCAATTCTCGACATATCTTACCTTCGTCAGCAGCACTACCAAACCCGGCAGAGAATTTCGCCGCCGATGTGCTCTTTATGCGCATCCCGCCCGGTCATCACACCACGAGGTGTCGTCAGGATGTTGATCCCCATGCCGCCCAGCACGCGCGGAATGTCGGTCTGTCCTACGTACACACGGCATCCCGGACGGGAAACACGCTCGATCGCGGAGATGACAGGCGAGTTATTGGAACCATATTTCAAATAGATCTTGATGGTCTTTTTCGCGCCTTCTTCCGCTACCTTGAAGTTGGTGATGTAGCCTTCCTCCTTCAAAATGCGGGCGATTTCCGCTTTCAGCTTGGAGGCCGGCACGTCCACCTTGGGGTGGCGGGCTTGGATCGCGTTCCGTACGCGAGTCAGCATGTCGGCAATGGGATCACTTGTCATAGAGTCGCTTCGCTCCTGGAGCCAGGGCTACGAGTTGGGGAGGGGAAAGCGGCCGCGTGTCGCCGGCCCAATGCTCTTCCCTCAGCCCTAACCCCCAATCCCTAACCCCTGTCTTTCCTACCAGCTTGCCTTCGTCACGCCGGGGATTTCACCATTCAGCGCGAGTTGGCGGAAACAAAGGCGGCAAACGCCAAACTTGCGCAGGAACGCGCGCGGGCGTCCGCATCGCCAGCAGCGATTACGGTGCCGGCATTGAAGAATTGGCGTCTTTGCCCGCCGCTCCTTGTCAAGTTTCAAATCCTTCGCAATCTTTGCAGTCGTAGCCATGTATCTCCCAGGTCATCATGGCCCGGAGTCAGCGCGCCGCAACCGGGTCCCCGGCTCCTGGCCCCTGGCCCCTGGCCCCTGTGTTCATTGCCTAAAGGGCATTCCCATTTGCTTCAGCAGAGCCAAACCTTCGGCGTCGGTGCGTGCCGTGGTGGTGATGGAAATGTTCATTCCCTTGGTCTTCTCTACCTTGGCGTAGTCGATCTCCGGAAAGATCAACTGATCCTTAATTCCCAATGTGTAGTTGCCGCGGCCATCGAACGACTTCGTGGAAACGCCGCGAAAGTCGCGGACGCGGGGCAGCGCCACATTCACCAAACGATCCAGAAACTCGTACATGCGGTCGCCGCGCAGCGTCACCATGCAGCCGATCGACTGGCCCTCGCGCAGCTTAAACTGCGAAATCGATTTCGAGGCCTTGGTGATGATGGGCTTCTGTCCTGCGATCGCGCCCAATTCATTGGCCGCGCCATCCATCAGCTTGGCGTTCTGCGTCGCTTCGCCGAGCCCGATGTTGATGGAGATCTTTTCGATCTTCGGCACCGCCATCACATTCTTGTACCCGAACTCTTTGGTGAGGCCCGGAACCACCTTCGTTATATAAATCTCTCTCAAACGTGCTGCCATGGAATCCTCACTTCCCGTCGAGCGACTGCCCGCACTTGCGGCAAACTCTGGTGCGGTGATTCTTGCCGCCCGCGACGACATCGACATGGTGCGCAATCCGCACCGCCTTATTGCAGCCCGGACACAGGATCATCACGTTGGAGGCGTTGATGGGGCTCTCGCGCTCCGCAATTCCGCCCTTGATCTGCTTGGCGGGGTTGGGGCGCGTATGACGCTTGATCATCATCACGTGCTCCACCAACACCTTGCCCGTCTCGCGGTTCACGCTCAGCACGCGCCCAGTCTTACCCTTGTCTTTGCCGGAAATCACCTTGACGGTGTCTTCCTTTTTGAGCTCGATCCGAACCGGCTCGGCCAGCTTTCGTTTTGCAATAGCCATCAGATTACCTCAGGAGCCAGCGAGACGATCTTCATGAACTTCTTGTCGCGCAGTTCCCTGGCGACGGGCCCGAATACACGGGTGCCCACCGGCTCGCCCACATCGTTGATCAGCACCGCGGCGTTGGTGTCGAAGCGGATATAGGTTCCGTCCTTACGTCGCGTTTCCTTGCGCATGCGGACGATCACGCAGCGCACCACTTTCCCTTTTTTGATCGCCGAATCGGGAGCCGCTTCTTTTACCGCGGCGGTTACTACATCGCCCAGCCCGGCGCGCAGTCCGAGGTCGCCTCCGCGCGGCAGGATACACGACAGCCTGCGCGCGCCGGAATTATCGGCAACCTCGAGAATCGTTCGCATTCCAATCATAAGTCGCTCGCTTCGCTCGCTCCTGGGGCCGAGAGTCAGGGGCCTGGGGCCAGGGAGAACGAATCGCGCATGGCGCGACTACCATTCCCTGACCGCCGGCCCCCGGCCCCTGGCCCCGGTTTTACACCTTCACGTCCAACTCCGACGGCTGCGTGCCCACTTGCGCGGCTTTGCGGATGATGTCCGCCAGACGCCAGCGCTTCATCTTGCTCAACGGGCGGCACTCGATGATCCGCACCACATCGCCCATTTTGGCCCGGCCTTCTTCATCGTGCGCGTAGAACTTCTTGCGTTTTCCGATGATGCGCTTGTAGAGCGGGTGCGGAACGCGGCGGCTCACCTCGACCACGATGGTCTTCTGCATCTTGACCGAAACCACCTGGCCGATCTTCTCGTTCTTGAAGCCGTGCTTCATCACTTGCACTTCGGCCATGTTATTGCTTCGCCCCCTGGAGCTCCCGCTCGCGCAGAACCGTGTAGATCCGAGCCCGCGTCTTCCGCATGGCACGCACCTTCTTCAACCCATCCATCTGTCCCATGGACATCTGAAAATGAAGACGAAACATCTGCTCGTCCATTTCACTCAATTGGCGCCGTAATTCGTTATCGTCGAGATCGCGCACTTTTTGCGATTTCATATGTGCTTACTCCGCGTCCTCCCGGCCTAGGAACCGGGTCCGGATGGCCAGCTTGTGCGCGGCCAACCGCATCGCTGCCGACGCAGTGGCCCGGTCCACACCTTCCATCTCGAACAAAATCTTGCCCGGGCGAATCACCGCGACCCACTGCTCGGGAGCGCCCTTGCCTTTACCCATACGAGTCTCAGCAGGCTTCTTGGTGATCGGCTTGTCTGGGAACAACCGGATCCATACCTTGCCGCCGCGCTTGATCGAACGCGTCATCGCTACGCGAGCCGCTTCGATCTGGCGATCCGTCACCCAGCCGCACTCCATGGCTTTGAGTGCGTACTCACCGAAGGCGATGCTGGAGCCGCGCCACGCTTTGCCGGCCATGCGGCCGCGCTGCTGCTTTCTGAACTTAACCTTCTTTGGCATCATCATGGCGGTATGCTCCTGTTACTTCTCGCCTTCCGGCTTTTCCGGGGCGCCGGCGGGCGGTTCCTGCCGGGCTTCCTGTTTCCATGAGGGTTGCTGTTGCTGCGGCGACATTAACGGCGGCAGAATCGGAGTTGCCGGACGAACTGCCGGACGCGGCAGATCGGTCGGCGGGGTCTGAATTGCCGGGCCACTCTCCACCGGAGCCGGAGGCGGTCCCGAAGGTCCATGACCACGATCCCCGCCACGATCGCCACCGCGGTCTCCGCGATCGCGATCGCGCCCACGTCCTCCGCGGTCGCCACGATCTCTGCGGTCACGTGAATCACGACGGACCTCAGGTTCGGGCATCGCGCTGCGGCGCTTCGTCAGGTCGAGAATCTCGCCCTTGTACAACCACGCCTTGATGCCGATGACGCCGTAAGTGGTGTGCGCTTCGGCAAATCCGTAATCGATATCCGCGCGCAAGGTATGCAGCGGGAGCTGCCCCTGCAGATACCATTCGCTGCGCGCGATCTCCGCGCCGTTCAAACGGCCCGAAACCCGCACCTTGATTCCCTTGCAGCCAAAACGCAGCGCCGAATCCACCGCTTTGCGCATCGCGCGCCGGAACGCCACGCGCTTTTCGAGTTGCAGCGCGATCGACTCCGACACCAGCTGCGCATCCAGTTCGGGCTTGTGTACTTCCTGAATGTCGATGAAGACCTCACGCTTGGTGCGCTTGGCCATATCCTGCTTGAGCTTCTCGATCTCCGCGCCCTTGCGGCCGATGATGATGCCGGGCCGTGAGGTGCGGATCGTGACCCTCAGCTTATTTCCGGGGCGGTCGACTTCGATCGAGCTGACACCGGCAGACTTCAAGCGCTCCCGCAGGGTCTCTTTGAGCTCGAGATCTTCCTGCAGCAGTTTGGCGTATCCCTGCTTCGCGAACCAGCGGGAACGCCACGGCTTATTGAAGCCCAGCCGGAATCCGTAGGGGTGAACTTTCTGTCCCATTATGCTTCTTTCTCCGTCACCTTCTCGGAAACCTTGATGACGATATGTGACATGCGGCGCTGATACCGGTAAGCACGGCCCATCGGCGCCGGCCGTACCCGCTTCATCCGCGGCCCTTCATTCACGTATGCTTCGGAAACGATCAGCCGGTCCACATCCAGGTCCTGGTTCTGATTGGTAGCATTGGCAATGGCCGATTGCAGGACCTTCTCGACCGCGGGAGCGATCCGCTTGTTGGTGGTCCGCAGCGTGGTAATGGCCGCACCCGCCTGCTTGCCGCGGATCAAATCCACGACCAAGCGCGCTTTTTGCGCCGAGACGCGCAGATAGCGGGCTTCCGCCTTGACTTTGCCGTCTTCCCGATCCTGTTCGGCTTTAGTGGCTCTGGTCTTTTCTCTCATGCTGTCCTCTTATGACGGCTTCGCGGTCTTCTCCGTCGCCGCCTTCACCGAGTGGCCCTTGAAGGTCCGCGTGGGGGAGAACTCGCCCAGCTTGTGTCCCACCATGTTCTCCGTCACATACACCGGAATGAACTTCTTCCCGTTGTGGACGGCCACGGTGTGGCCCACGAACTCCGGCAGGATGGTGGAGCGCCGCGACCAGGTGCGGACAACCTTCTTCTCATTGGCCGCCGCGAGTGTCGCCACTTTCTTTTCCAGATGTGTGTCGGTAAACGGCCCCTTCTTGACTGATCGACCCATAAAATGCGCCTACCTCTTCTTACTCTTGTGCGTGACGATCCACTTGTCGGTACGCTTGTTGTTGCGAGTCTTGAAACCGCGGGTGGGCTGGCCCCAAGGCGTGACCGGATGACGGCCGCCAGACGTTTTGCCCTCACCGCCTCCATGCGGATGGTCGACGGGGTTCATCGTGACGCCGCGATTGTGAGGCGTCTTGCCCAACCAGCGAGTCCGTCCCGCTTTACCCAGCGAGACGTTTTCGTGGTCCAGATTACCAACCTGCCCCACGGTCGCCATGCACTCCGACAACACGCGCCGCACTTCACCCGAAGGCAGCTTCAGCAGCGCGATGCCGCCTTCTTTCGAAATCAACTGTGCCTGCGATCCCGCCGAGCGCGCCATCTGGGCGCCCTTGCCGGGCTTCAGCTCGATATTGTGGATAATCGTGCCGGCCGGCATGTTCTTCATCGGCAGGGCATTACCCAACAGAATATCGGCAGTCGGACCGGACATCACTTTTTGCCCGACCTTCAGCCCGTCGGGTTGAATGATGTACCGCTTCTCGCCATCGGCGTAATGCAGCAGGGCGATACGCGCCGAGCGGTTGGGATCGTACTCGATGGCTGCGACCACAGCCGGGATGCCAAACTTATCGCGCTTGAAATCGATCACCCGGTAGGCTTGCTTGGCGCCGCCGCCGATGAATCGCGAAGTGACCCGCCCGGTGCTGTTGCGTCCGCCAGTGCGCTGTTTGGATTCCACCAGCGACTTCTCGGGCCGCTGCTTCGTAATGTCGTCACGCGACGTTACCGTCTGAAAGCGCCGCGTAGGCGTCGTCGGCCTGTATGTTTTTATCGGCATTCCCTAAACTCCGCAAAAGGGGCCGGGAGCCAGGGGCCGGGCGCCAGGGATAAGTCGCTCGCTTTGCTCGCGGCGACCCGCCTCCCATGCCCTCGTTTCCTGATTCCGAAGTCCCATTCCATTCCTCAATCAAACATTTGGCCCGACCCGCTCAAACCGTGGCTCAATTCTCTGGCCCGCGGTCCCCGGCTCCTGGCCACTGCTTTTAGATTTCTGCGAACTCGGGCACCTTCTGCCCGACCTTCAACTTCACGTACGCCTTTTTCCAGTCGGAGCGATAGCCCGCGAAACGGCCGCGACGCCGGATCTTGCCGTCAAACGTGGCGGTACGGACTTCCGCTACCTTCACTTTGAACAACTTCTCCACAGCGGCCTTCACCTGCGTCTTGTTCGCGTCCAGGGCCACTTTGAAGCACATCGTCCGGTAGTTGTCCTTGCGATCGACGCCCTTTTCCGTCACCACCGGGCTCTTCAATACTTGATGGATGGTCATTTTGCGAGTGCCTCCGAGAATCTCCGCGCCGCGGCCTCCGAAAGTAGCACGCTCTGATGGCCTAAAAGATGATAGGGATTGACGTCGCGGGTAGGAAGAAGAGTGACGCCCTTGAGGTTTCGAACACCCAGGGACAAATTCCGGTTCTCGCCAATGTCGATCAGCAGAACCGTACGGCCCGTAGCTACGTTCGCCAGTGCATTCATGGCGTTCTTGGTCTTGTGGTCGGCCATATTGAAAGCCTGGACCACTTTCAACTCGCCATCCCGCACCTTCGCGGAAAGCGCCGACCGCAACGCCCCGAGCACCATTTTTCGCGGCAGCTTGTAGCTGTAATCCCGCGGAACCGGCCCGTGGACGGTACCGCCATGACGCCAGATCGGCGAGCGAACCGAACCCATACGCGCCCGGCCAGTGCCCTTCTGTTTCCAGAGCTTTTTGCCGGAGCCAGCCACTTCGGACCGGGTTTTGGTCTTGTGGGTGCCCGACCGCAATCCCGCCTGGTACTGACGAACCGCTTCGTAAAGCAGCGACTCGTTGACTTCGGCGCCAAACACTTCGTCGGCCAACTCCAGGTCGCCGACCTTTTGATTATTCAAATCCACTACATCGACTGTCGGCATGGCAGTTACCTTTTTGCCCTCCGAACCATCACATATCCGCCGTTCGGACCGGGGACCGCACCCTTCACTACCAGCACATTGTCCTCAAGGTCCACTTCGACGATTTCGAGATTCCGCACCGTCACGCGTTCATGTCCCATGTGGCCGGCCATGCGCATCCCAGGCAGCACCCGCGAAGGGAAACTGGAAGCTCCAATTGAGCCGGGAGCGCGGTGGAACATCGACCCGTGAGTGCCATCGCCACCGCCGAAATGATGGCGCTTGACCAGGCCGGCAAATCCTTTGCCCTTGCTGATGCCGATCACATCCACCTTGTCCTTCGGCTTGAACTGATCTACCAGCACTTTATCGCCGGGCTTCAGATCGTCATCGCCGGGACGCAGCGGAAATTCCCGCATAAACCGCGACCCTTCGGCGCCCGCTTTCTTCAAGTGGCCGGTGGCCGGCTTATTAATGCGTTGCGGCTTGATGAACTCCACCAAACCGAGCTGCACCGCATCGTAGCCGTCGGTGGTAGGCGTCTTGCGCTGCACCACCATGCACGGACCCGCCTTCAGCAGTGTGACCGGGACCACCTGCCCGTCCGGCCGGAACATCTGCGTCATTCCGATTTTCTTGCCAAGGATTCCTGGACTCATCGAAAAACTCCAGGGGCCAGGGACCGGAGGCCGGGGGCCAGGGAAGAATCCCTCGCGTACCCGGCGCTCTGGCTAAATAGCCCCAAATCTTCAAACTCTCAAAACTTCCAACAAGACCCGGGTGACGAGCGGCGACCGATTTCCTGGCCCCCGGCCCCTGACCCCCTGGCCCCGGCGTTTGGCAAATCCTATTTGCCGAACGCCTTGATCTCCACATCCACGCCGGCCGGCAGATCGAGCTTCATCAGCGCGTCTACCGTCTGCTGTGTCGGTTCCAGGATGTCCAATAACCGCTTGTGCGTCCGGATCTCGAACTGTTCCCGCGACTTTTTATCCACGTGCGGCGAACGCAGCACGGTGGTGATGCTTCGGGAGGTAGGCAGCGGAATCGGACCGGCCACCTGGGCGCCGGTCCGCTTCGCAGTGTCTACAATCTCCGTCGTCGACTGGTCAAGCACGCGGTGATCGTATGCCTTCAGCCGGATTCGAATACGTTCTCTCAGGGCCATGACTGTGCCTGCTTACTTGATGATCTCGGTCACGGTCCCGGCGCCTACCGTGCGGCCGCCCTCGCGAATCGCGAAGCGCAAACCCTTGTCCATTGCCACCGGCGTGATCAACTCTACCTTCAGATCCACATTGTCGCCGGGCATCACCATCTCCGTGCCCTCCGGCAACTCCGCCACTCCCGTCACGTCCGTCGTCCGGAAGTAGAACTGCGGCCGGTATCCCTTGAAGAACGGCGTGTGTCGTCCGCCTTCTTCCTTGCTCAACACGTATACCTGTCCCTTGAAGATCGTGTGCGGCGTGATCGATCCCGGCTTCGCGATCA
>Ga0209060_10000446_pt1 | contig 78467 bp, 67 predicted proteins | sample Coa_R1_8_FD_187155 | JGI IMG/M metagenome (GOLD analysis project Ga0209060, IMG submission 187155) | Surface soil microbial communities from Centralia Pennsylvania, which are recovering from an underground coalmine fire - Coalmine... | ecosystem: Environmental > Terrestrial > Soil >... | reverse complement strand
CGATTCTCCAACAACTCCACCAGGAGGACAACCCTCAGAAAACGTCTCGCCAGATTCTTATTTTGGACAACAGTGGCGCAATGTTAGCCCCTGGCGAGGCGTTTTTTGCCGAGCCTGGGGTAATCCGTTAGCGCACAGAGCCTGCAAAGCTGGCGACACAGACAACAGTGCCATCCGATGCGCCTGTGCCGCCTGCGCTGCAGGCTCGTTACTCGCAACAACAGTGTCCCCAGGCTCGGCAAAAAACGCCTCGCCAGGGGCTAACATTGTGCCGCCTGCTGCCGCAGGCTCGGGTCTGGGTTGTCACACAGACTCTTTCGAGGGTGAGTTGTCCCGCAGACTCCTTAGGAGCTTGCTTAGTAAAACTTGGCTTCGAGGAAACGGACAGGCAGGGAGCCTGTCCTACTCACACAACCAACACTTCAGGACGCTTTGTTCCGACTCGTGCGACGGTTCGCAATAATTCGTCGGAGCGGACTGGCTTCGAGATGTAATCGTCCATGCCGGCTTCCATGCACCGATCGCGATCGCCGGACATGGCGTGGGCGGTCATGGCAATGATCGGCAGGTGTTCTCCATCAACTTCCCACGCGCGGATCCGGCCGGTTGCTTGCAAGCCGTCGAGTTCAGGCATCTGCACGTCCATCAAGACCACATCAAACGTCTCGCTCTGGACGGCGGCCAGCGCTTCCAGCCCATTCACTGCCACCGTCACACGGTGACCCGCTTTTTCGAGCATGCGCGACGCGACGCGCTGATTCACGGCGTTGTCTTCGGCCAGCAAGACGCGCAAGCCTTGGGGAGTCTCCGCCGGCGGCGGCGAGTCCGGCACCGGCACGTCCGCCACCGCCGCCTCTAGGTTCAAGGCCGTACGGATCGCCGCAGCGAGTTCATCGCGGCGCACAGGCTTGTACAAATAGTGCGAGATTCCCAGCGAACGGCTCAATTCCAGATCGCCGTAACGATCGCCCGACGTAAGCATCAGAATCACGGCTTGCTTGGCGGCTTGGTCCACGCGCAAGCGGCGTACCAACTCGAAGCCGTCCATTCCAGGCATGTGCAGATCGCTCATGATCATTTGGATCGGGCGGCCGCTTTCTTGCACCGCATGGAGTATCCGCAGCGCTTCTTCCGCGCTGGCCGCTTCGGTGGGACGCATCTTCCACGCTGTGGTCATCGCGCGGAGGATCTGCCGGTTGGTGGCGTTATCGTCCACGATCAGCAGTTCCACGCCTTCCAAGCCTTTCGCCAGACCGGGATCGCGCGCCGGTGCGTTGGCCGGTTCGGTAATTTCCAGACTTACCGTGAACGAGAACCGGCTGCCGCGGCCCACTTCGCTGTCCACCCAGATGCGCCCTTGCATGGCGCGCACGAGGCGTTCCGAAATCGTCAACCCCAGTCCCGTACCGCCGAATTTCCGGGTGGTCGAGCCGTCGGCTTGCGAGAAGGCTTCGAAAATGACGCGCTGTTTGTCGAGCGGCACGCCGATTCCTGTGTCGCGCACCACGAAACGCAGCGTGGCGCGATCGTTCGTTCGCCCCTCGCAGTGAACTTCCAGCGCCACTTCGCCCGAGCGCGTGAATTTCACGGCGTTGCCGAGCAGGTTCACCATGACTTGTCGCAAACGCACCGGATCGCCGATGAGCCATTCCGGCACATCCGGGTGAATGTCGCACAACAGCTCGAGTCCTTTTTGTTGCGCGGGCAAAGCCACCGTTCGGACGGCATTTTCCACCACTTCGCGCACATAGAAGGGAACCGGATCGAGCTCCAAGCGATTCGCTTCGATCTTCGAGTAGTCGAGAATGTCGTTGATCACCGTGAGCAGGGCATCGGCGGACACCTTCACGGTGTTCAAGCTGTCGCGCTGCTCGTCGGTGAGTTCCGTTTCCAGCAGAAGCTCGGTCATGCCCATGACGCCGTTCATCGGCGTGCGGATTTCGTGTGACATGTTGGCCAGGAATTCGCTCTTGGCGTGGCTGGCGGCTTCGGCGCGATCGCGCGCCTCCACCAATTCCGTGGTCCGCGCGGCGACTTCATGTTCGAGGCCTTCGCGATGGTGCTGCAAATCGCGGTCGTGCGCCTCGATCTGCGACAGCATCTCATTGAACGTGTCGATCAAGCGGCCCAGCTCGTCGTCGGACTGCTTGACGGCGCGCACGGCGTAGTTCTTTTCGTTCGACACGACCGCCGCGGTTGCCGCCAAGTGCGCCACTGGCGCGGAGACGGCTTGCTGCATGCGCGAGGAAATCATCATCGCCAGAAACCAGGCGGCCAATACGCTCAGTGCCAGCATCGCCAGAGAATGTTTCAGGCTTTCCTCGATCGGCTGCAGGTCCGATTCGAAATAGACCGCGCCGATCGATTGGCCTCCCAGCCGAATCGCGCGAAACAACTTCAGGCGGTGCGGCTCGAACCACGAACGGTTGGTCATCTCGGCCGGCGTGACGGACCGGCAAACTCGTTTTCCGTTCAGGTGATAAGCCGCGAACTCGCGGCCGTCGGCGTCGTAGACGCAGGCGTTGAGAATCGCTTTTTTCGCGCGCAAGCCCGCCAGTGTTTCTGAGGCCGCGCGCTGATCCTGGAAACTGAGCGCCGCGGCGTTGTCGGCGGCGAACATGTCGGCGAGAATCTCCAGATCGCCGCGCATTTCCGCGCGCGCCGTGTATTGCTGATACGCCGCCATGGAGCAGGCGATCAAAAGCAGCGCGGAGGCCAGCGTCACCATCACGATGGCCCGCAGCTTGGCTTTGATCGGCAGGTCGCGATAGCGGCCAAGGATCGGCCAGTTGCGATAGCGCTCCGCCAGCACGTTGATGGTGGTCTTCATCGCGTCCCCACGATCCGCGCCAGGCTCAGTAGACGCGAGCTCAATTGCAAGTGCGCTTGCTCGGCCGCCTGCGGATTGATCTCAAAACGCACGCGTCCGTCCTCCACGATGAAATTGACAATGCCGTAGCCCGCGGTGAATCCAGGTGTTTCTCCCACGGTCAGGACGCTCTTTCCCTTGAGATCCCCGAGCAGAATGCGGGTTTTCGCCATCGCCGAACCGCTCACAAACAGAATCTGGCAGGAAGGCGAGACCGTTCCTTCGGGCAACGGCTGGATCAGCAGCGGGTGGCCGTCCACCGTTTTTCCGGCCGTGATCTCCGTCAGCACGCGCGCCGTGGCGGGCGATCCCACCACGCAATAGCGGAACGGATCACTGGGACTCTTGAATGTGGCGGCCGGCCACTCCGCGAACTTCGCGAAGTTGAACAGAAACGCCGCCTTCACGTGCGTCTCGTCCGTTTCTTGCGCGTACACTCGCGTCAACGGGCCAGCCAAGAGGCCGAGGCCCAACGCCAGAGCGAGCGCTACACCGCGGGAGAGCTTCAGAATCGCCATGTGACCTTACCGAAGAAACTGCGCTTGACGTAGCTCGCCATGTTTTCGTACGCGTTGAAGAACTCCAGATGGCGTGTCGACAGAAGATTCTGTCCCACCACGCTGATTTCCATCGACTCACCGGCGTGCCAGCCGAGACGCGTATCCAGCCGCGAGTATGCCGGAATCGTTTCGTCTGAACCACCCAGGTGCGAGACAAAACCGAAGGAACTGTCCCACTCCAGGCGGCGGGTCAGATTCATCGACGAACGAACCTGGAATTGATGGCTCGGCGTGGCCCGCGCTTCTTGTTGGGCGAACACGTCGTGGCTGAAGGGCAGCGTGTCGGTGTCCGCGTCGATCCAGGAATAGGCCGGGCTAATGCGCCAACGCGGTGTCACGTTCAAAGTGGCGAACAGTTCCGCTCCGAAGCTTCTTCCGAACGCGTTGTTTTGAAGCGAGTACGGGAAGATCGTGCGCGCCGGCCCGGGATCCGAGACTTGATAGGAATGGCCCGGCTCTTCGGTTTGCAGATTCGTGTAGTCGTTATAGAACGTCGTGAAATCGAGCGAAAGCTTCTTGGAAACCTGGACCCGATAGCCCGCTTCGGCATTGCGCAATTCTTCATGGTGGGGATTTAAGGAACCGGTCACCAGCACGACGCCCAGACCGCCATCCGGCATGGTAAATGAGTGGACGTAAGACTGAAGGGCCAGGTCCACCATCGAAGGCTGACGAATCGCGCGCGCCGCGGAGAACCACACCGATTGCCGCGCGCCTGACCACAGCAACTGCGCGCTCGGCTCATACTCGAAGCCCGAAAAATTGTTGTGCTCCAGCTTGGTTCCCACCGTGAGTGTCCAGGATGGACTCAAGCGGATAGCATCCTGAACGAACGCGCTGACCAAGGGATCGGTGCGGCGCGAGGGAACGTAGGAATCCGAGAATCCCGCGCGTACGTCGTCGTGAATCACACGTGCGCCGGTACCCCAAACCAAGTCCTGGCGCGATCCCAGCGCCAAGTGATGCTGGAAGTCGAAGTCCACGGTGTTTTCCGCGCCGCGCACCCCGGAATCCAGGCGATAGTCGCGGTTGTAGTAAAACTGGAGCGAGAAGTCCGATGTGGGGGAGAGCTGCCGCTTCCAGCGGCCGAGAACGTTGGCGTTGAAAACGGTGTTGGTGTCCTGAAAGATAGCCTGTTGAAAATCGCGATTCGCCAACACCTCGCTCACGGGCACCATTTCCAGCGCTTTGCGCAGGTCGCCTTGCACGGTGAAGGAATCGTCGCCGCGTGTCCAATCGGAGCGCAATCCGAAATGCACTCCGCGCCAGGCGTCGGAAAGTTCCGGCGCGCTGGGACTCTGTGAACTGAAACCGTCCCAGGAGCTGGCGAAGAGGCGATACGCGCCCGAGGCACCGGCTTTTCCACCATACTGCACGGTGGATTGCGCTTCCGTGTTGCCGCCGCCGATCGTTACCAGGGCGCCCGGTGTGTCGCTCGCGCGTTTCGTGATGATGTTAATGACGCCGTTCACGGCGTTTGCTCCCCAGACCGTTCCGCCCGGTCCGCGGATCACTTCGATCCGCTCGATGTCGTCGAGCGGCACGTCTTGAGCGTCCCAATTCACGCCGTTGTAGGAGTCGGCATAAACGCTGAGACCGTCGATCATCACCAGCACCAGGTCACCGTTCTTGTCGGCCATTCCGCGAATGTTGATCGACCAACTGTTCGAGTTGATCTGCACCACATTGACGCCCGGCGCCATGCGCAACACGTCGGGCAAATTGGTGACGCCCGACCGCCGAATGTCCTCCGCGGTGATCACAAAGATCGCTGCGGCGGCGTCGGTGAGCTTCTGTTCTTTCTTCGAGACAGAGGTGACCTGAATGTCCATCAGGTCTTCGAGAGATGCTTGACTCAGGTCGCGTTGCGGGCGGTTTTGCCCTGCCACAAGGCTCGCGCACACCAATAGCGCCGCGATCCGAACGCAGGTTTGCCTAAGAGTGGTCCCGATGCGACGCATTTCATTAGCGTCATCGGCTTAGATAAGACGCGGCTTGAGTACCTCGGGCCTGGATTGGAAAAACTTTAGGGATTCTTCTTCTTTAACAGTCCGCCCAGAGTCTTGCCAAGATTCCCGCCGCCTTGGCCGGCGAGATCCTTGAGGCTTGTGATCCGTTGGCCCGCGCCGGCCACGTCGGGCGCGAATTGCGGATTGTCGATGGGGCCGGTGACCGCGAACGGCACGCCTTTCGTTCCCGCCAGCGAGGAAATGACTTGAGCGGCCGTGCCGCCACTGGTGAATTGCGCCTGCATCTTTAAGTTGAGCTGATCCTGGGCGTTCATCGTTCCGCCGCCGGTAATCGAAAGGCCTGGCATCACGCCGGCAAGATTGCTGAACGTCGCCGCGCCGTTCACGAAATGGGCGTCGCCCTTTAGCGACTGCACTTCGGTGTCGCGCGTCGACGGCAGTCCGACGAATCGCGCGACTTCGGAAACTTTTCCCGTGAGGCTGTAGCCGCTCCACTTGGCGTTCGCCACGCTGATCGTGACCGTTCCATTCATCGGCGTCAGTGGCCCCGTGAGTTCCGCGGTGAGCGTCAGCGCGCCGGAGGTGATGGAGCTGTTGTTCGGCAGAATCACGCCGAGCGCGGGAAGGAGCTTGCCGAAATCGGCCAGCGGCGCGTTAGCCGCCTTCACGCTCAGGCGATTCGATTCCGGTAGGCGACGGCTGTTCAATCCGGTAATCGCAATCGCCGCTTGGCCCGCGGTCAAATCGATTTTTTGCAGCGACAAGTTTTCGGTCAGCGGCATGTACTCCGCTTGAAACTGGGCCGAAACCGGAATCGGCGAGGGACGGCTCTTGGCGTTGGTCTGGAATTGCTGCACGGTCGCTTGGCCGGTGATCTTGGCGACCTTGCCGTCGTGATCGATCTCGATCGTTCCGCTCAACCGTCCACGGATCGGCGAGTCCGATCCGTAGAGCTTCACGATATCGACGTTCTCGAGTTTGGCGTGAAGCTGCAACGGCAGCGATGGCGGTACCGACATGATGAACGGTCCGGCGCTGCCCGACGTTTGCAACTCGCCGTCGGTAAATTTGACGGCCAGGAGAAACTCGAACGCCTTGCCCGACGCGAGATGTTCCGCGCTGGCCGTGACGTGATCGAATTCCATGTGTGCCGGCTTCGGTCCACTGAGATCGTCGAGCGAGAAACTGCCGTCGTTCAAGCGCAGCTTGGCGATCTCGAGACCTTGCGTTGTTTCTTTCTTTGGCGCCGGACTTCCTGACGGCGCCGCAGTTACTTCGGCCCCGAGCGAATCGAAGTTCCAAACGCCCGTGGCTTTCTTGACGGCCTTGACGACCGGCCGGTCCGCCTCGAGCGTCGTGATGTCGATTTGGCGATTCAGCAGGCCGACCAAACTCACTTCGATGCGCAGCGCATCCATCGTGACGAAATCGCCGGAGCCGAATGCGGGATCCTCGCTGACGCCGACTTTTTCCGCCACCAGTGAAAGCGGCAAGAGCGAAAGCCGGATGTGCCCGAGGCGAACCTTGCGTCCCAGCGCCGGTTCCAGCCGCGCGGCGATGTGCGGAGCGTAGCCGTCGACGTTCACGAGGTAGGGAACCGCTAGAAGCAGCCCCACGATCACCAACAGCGGCAGCACCACCGCCAGCAGAAGGATTTTGACGATGCGAGGCATATAGTCCGATTGTAACAAGGAACCTGAGCCACAGATGAACACAGATATATCGGGTCGTGGCTCAATTTGAATTCGATGGCTGCGGAACTGTGAGCCAATCGTCTGCGCAGCCGCTTTGTATCTCTTTTGTATCAGGGCACGGCTTCAGCCGTGCCAGGCACGGCTGAAGCCGTGCCGACCGGACGTTTAGAAATAATGGGGCTTTAGCCCCGCCAACAACGGCTGATCCGCGATCTTGCCAAGTGGAAAGCCGCAGGGGCTAAAGCCCCAGGGACAAGGCCTGCTGGCGGCACGGCTGAAGCCGTGCCCTGATACAAAGCATACCTACTCGCAAGGGTTCGATTTCCGCAGGCCGTGTGATCGGAATTCAGACTGAGCCCATTCCATAAATCGGGATCAGAACGAGTTCCGAAAATCGAGTAAGAACCGTCCGTTCTTATCGGTGTTCCTCTGCGTTTATCTGTGGCTCCGTCTTTTCTCCGCGTGCTACGCGGCCGATGGCATTGACAATTCTGCGGATCGGCGCCTTATCGTAGCTTTCGAATCCAACAAATTCGCCTTGGCGCGATCCGCGATAGAACCATCGCGAGAGCAGCGCCAATTGTTCCCAACGGCGGCCCCTGCCATCGAGTTTCACTTCGCCGACCGCCGCGCGCAAACGCGCGTCGAGCGATACGGACTTGCCGGTTTCGGCGTCGGCGGCTAGGGGAAATGTGATGCGGTCGAGCAGATAGCCGCGATAGACGGGAAACAACTCCACGCTTTCCGCGGCCGCCGATCGCTGCACGACGATCCCATGCAAGTGTTCAACGTCGGTGGCCAAGCCGCCCTTCGCGGCCAGCTCCGGAAAGTCGAGCGCGGCTTTCACTTTCTCCAGACGCTTGTGAATGTCCGCGGCGCGCTCGAACTCCATCGCCGCAGCGGCCTCTTCGCGCGACGCTTCGAGCGTCCGCACCAGCGATGTCCCCTGCGTCTCGAGAAAATCGCGCACCCGCGTCGATTCCGCGCGGTATTCCTCGACGGTGGTGGCTGCTTGGCACGGCCGCAAACACATTTTCATTTCACCGTAGATGCAGCCGGGGTGCGCCGGGTCGGGGTGAATCGTCTCGACGCACCGGCGGATCAGGAACAAGTCGAGAAACGTCTCCATGAACTTCGTGGCGGTCGCGCGAGAAGGGAAGGGGCCGAAGTACAACGCCGGACCATTCGCAAGACGCCGCGTCAGATAGCAGCGTGGATATTCGTTCTGCCAAAGAAACTTTACCAGCATCGGTGGACGCATGCGTAAACGCCGGCGGTAGCTGTCGGGAAAGTAAGCTCGATGCAATTGCCAGAGCAAGACGCTCGATTCAAACGCCGATCCCGTTTCGCGATACCAAACCGATTGCGCGGTGGCGTGCAGCGTGAGGCGTTTGCTGTTTTCCTGCGGCGGTTCGAGCATGCGCGTGACCCGCCGCCGCAGCTGGTGCGATTTGTTGATGTAGGGCTCGCCGCCGGTTTCGATGATGAACACACCGGATCGCGCTGGGACGTCCGCCACGGCCTGCGGCAAATCCTTATGAGCCTCCAACTCCACGCGCTGCATCGCGAAATCCCCGGGCGTCGTCGGCATCGCGTTCAGTATGGCATAATCGCGGCGTGACCTCCCTCGAACGCACTGAAGCCGCGCTTGCCGCGATCCGTCAACACAAAGAACTCAACGCTTTCATCACCGTGACCGAAAAGACCGCGCTGGAAGAAGCATGCCGCGCCGATCGCGAACTCGCGAAAGGCCAGCGCCGCAGCGCCATTCACGGTTTGCCGATTTCGCTCAAAGACCTCTTTTATACTCGCGGCGTGCGCACCACGGCGGGATCGAAGATTCTCGCCGATTTCGTACCGCGGCGCGACTCCGACGCCGCGCGCCGCTTGCGCGCGGCCGGCGCCGTGATTTTGGGTAAGAACAACTTGCACGAATGGGCCTACGGCGTCACGAGCACGAATCCACATTACGGCGCCGTGCGCAATCCGCATGATGTGGCGCGAATCCCGGGAGGTTCGTCAGGGGGTTCGGCGGTGGCGGTGGCAACGGGAATGGGCGCGGCGTCGATCGGCACCGACACGGGCGGATCGATCCGCATTCCCGCGTCGTTGTGCGGCGTCGTGGGGCTGAAGCCCACATATGGCGCGTGCAGCCTCGACGGAGTGATCCAGCTCAGCCAGACGATGGATCACACCGGTCCCATCGCGGATTCTGTCGCGACCGCGGCGGCCGTTTTCGAGGTGATGTCGGGACGCAAGCTCAAGTCTTTCGACGGCGGCGTGAAGGGTCTGCGCATCGGCGTGCCGGAAAAGTTTTTCTTCGAACGTTTGCAGCGGGAAGTCGAGAGCAACGTTCGAGGCGCCATTTCGCATCTTGCGGATCTCGGCGCCAAGATCGTCACCCTACGCATCGCCAACGCTTCGGAAGCGAACGAAGCAGGCCGCACCATCTTGCTCGTGGAAGCCTTGAAGACGCACGCGAAATATCGCAAGCGCCGCTTGGACTATGGCGACGCGGTCCGCGTGTTCCTCGAACGCGGCGAGCAAATCACGGCCCAAGAATTGCGCGCCGCACAAAAAATCCGCCGGGAATTCACGCGGACGTTCCTGCGCACCTGGGACCGCGTGGATTTGCTTGTGACGCCGACGATCCCCGTAACCGCGCCGCTCATCGGTCAAGAAAAAATCGGCGATGAAGACACCCGCGCCTGCCTCACTCGCTTCGTTCGCGTCTTCAACATTACCGGAGTGCCCGCGTTGTCGATCCCATGCGGCCGCGACGATCGGGGATTGCCGATCGGATTGCAGATCGCCGGACCGAAGCGCGGGGAGTCCACGGTATTGCGCGCCGGCCTCGCGATCGAGCGGCAATAAGAAGCCGAGAAACGAAACCGCACATGAACGCAGATGAACGCAGATCAGATCGATTTCTTATCTGCGTTTATCTGCGTTCATCTGCGGTTGCTTTGTTTGTAAGAATCTACGGTAACGTGGCATCCCACGCCGCCGCGGCGATTTCGCCGAGCGCGTCGCCCACATGGTGCGCAATCGTTTCGGGATCTCCCGCGACCATGTTGATGTACGCGGCGAACGCCAGACGGCGGCCGTCCTTGCGATCGATGTAGCCGGCGATTCCTTTTCCCGTCACCATCGCGTTGCGATTCAGCATGTCGCCGGTGCTGAACGTTCCCGTCTTGGCGTGCACCGATCCGGCGGCCGGCGAGTTCGGCTGAATGTCCCACAGCGTTCCGTCGCGGCCCAGAATCGGCAGCGCGCGGAAAAATGCCGGGAAGATTCGGCTGTCGCGCGACATGTAGGCGAGATACTGCACCATGAAGTCCGGCGTGTAAAACGCCGCGCCGCCCGCGCCGTCGCTTTGCGCCGCGCCCGATAGATCGAGTCCTGCCTTGCGGAGAAAGGCATTTTCCACGTCGAATCCCGCTTGCAGTGGACCGCGCCCGCTCCCGCGGAGCGCGCCCAGGACATACGGCATGTTGCTGGCGTGGAGATTCTGGCTCACCTTCAACGTAACTTTCACTTCCTCGGTGAACGGCAGTGAAACATGTTCGGCCACTTGATTTTCCGTCGCGTAGTAAGACGAAAACGGCGGAGCGGGAGATTTTCCGCCGTCCACCGCGACGCCCGCGTCCTTCAGCGCCTGCGTCAACGCCATTTCCGCGAACCGGCTTGGCTCCGGGACGCGATACACGCGGAGAATTTGTGGTCCCGCGGGGACGGAACCGGAAACGGTTACGGTGTGGCTGCCGTCGTCCGCGCGCACATCGTTCATGCGCAGCATCACCGGCGTTCCTGAAACGCCCGTGCGGATGGTGCCGCGCACGTGCAGATATGGCGTCTCCGGCGACACGGAAACCTTCGCGTCGCCGCCGTCGCCCTGCGGTGTGATCGTCAAGTCGATCACGTTGTCGTTCACCACAATCGGCGACATCGTCACGCCCGTGCCGAGTTCGCGCTGACCTTCGGGAAACATGCCGGCGTCAACCACAACCTTTCCCGTGATCCGCTTGATTCCGGATTTCGCGACGCTCGCGGCGAGTTCGCGCAGCACGGCCAGCGGATCGCCGGCCACCACGGCCGATCCAGGGATGGCGTCATAGGAGTGATCAACGTTCTGAAAGCTCAGTCCATTGCCTCCGAGCGCGCGATTGGAAAGATTCGGATCCCCCGACGCTTGCAGGATCAAACTGCCGTCGAGCGTGCCGTTCGCGTCGACCGCGCCGGTGCGATAGACCTTGGTGTGAAATTGAAAATCCGGGCCAAGCACCGCCAGCGCCGTTCCCATCGTCAGCAGTTTGGTCGTCGATCCCGGCGTGAAGAGTTGCTGCTCGTTCATCTTGAACACAACGCGGTTATCGTCGAGGCTCCAAAACTCCATGCCGAATCGCGCATGTGCGTACTCGGGACGGTTCATGACCTCTGCGACGCGCGCGGAAAGAGAAGTTTGCGCGTGAATGGACGCCAGCAGCAGAAAAACGGCAGCGGTGGTTCGTTGCAACATGCAAGGGAGGATATCACTTTCAGGAATGCACAGTCGCGATACACTAAACGAGTGAAATTGCCCATTTACCTCGACAATCACGCCACCACGCCGATGGATCCGCGCGTGCTCGAAGCGATGACCCCGTATTTCCTGGAGAAATTCGGCAACGCCGCCAGTTCCAGTCATTCCTTTGGTTGGGACGCTCGCTCGGGCGTGGAGGCGGCGCGCAATCAAGTGGCGGCGCTAATCGGCGCGAAGCCCAACGAAATCATTTTTACTTCCGGCGCCACCGAAAGCGACAACCTGGCGGTGAAGGGCGCGGCGTGGGCGCTGCGCGAGAAGGGAAATCACATCATCACCTGTGCGACCGAGCACAAAGCGGTGCTCGATTCTTGCGCGCATCTACAGAAGGAAGGATTCCGCATCACGATCTTGCCCGTTGACCGCTACGGGCAAGTCCACGCCGAGCAAGTGAAGGAAGCGGTGGAACCCCGCACGATTCTCGTGTCGTTGATGGCTGCGAACAATGAGGTGGGCACGCTGCATCCGCTGGCCGACATCGGCCGCCTTTGCCGCGAGCGCGGAATCTTCTTTCATAGTGACGCCACGCAGATGATCGGGCGTCTGCCGTTCGACGTGAACGCGTTCCACCTCGACATGGCCGCGCTCACTGCGCACAAGTTTTACGGACCGAAAGGCGCGGGCGCCATCTACGTGCGCGAAAAAGTGAATCTCGCGCCGCTGATGGACGGCGGTGGTCACGAGCGCGGAATGCGCTCGGGTACCATGAACGTTCCGGGAATTGTCGGACTGGGCAAGGCGTGCGAATTGGCGCGTTTGGAAGTGGTGAACGAAGCGCCGCGCCTGGCCGCATTGCGCGATCGCTTGCGCGAGGGAATCTTTTCGAAGCTTGACCGCATCTATCTAAATGGACATCCCACCGAACGCTTGCCCGGCAACTTGAACGTGAGCTTCGGTGAAGTCGACGGCCAGTCGTTGACGATGGGTCTCGACCAAATCGCGGTGTCGAGCGGCGCGGCGTGCAGTTCGGCGCTGGCCAAACCAAGTCACGTGCTGGAGGCGATCGGCGTGAGCGACGAACTGGCGGAGTCCACGCTGCGTTTCGGCGTGGGGCGCTTCAACACCGAGGAAGAAATCGACTACACGATCGGACGTGTCGTCGAGACAGTCGGGCAGCTTCGCGAACTTGCTATAAAATAGAGATATGGCCATCGAACTCACACCGAACGCCGTTCGCTCCATCCGCAAGACGATGGAGCAGCAGCATATGGAAGGCTTGCGCCTGGGCGTGCAAGGCGGCGGATGCACGGGACTGAGCTACGTGGTGCGTTTTGAAACGCGTCCGCCCACGGCGAAAGACAACGTCATTGAACGGGAAGGTGCGCGCGTCTTCGTCGATCCCAAGAGCTATCCTTTTCTCGACGGCCTCGTTCTCGACTATCACGAAACACTGATGGAACGCGGCTTCCGCTTCGACAATCCCAACGCCACGAAGACTTGCGGTTGTGGAACGTCATTCGAAGTGGCTCCGCGCAACTAATCCGCGTGAGTGCCCATCGCATCAAAACCTACTCCGCCGCGTCCGGCTACGTTTACCAATACGCTTTCCAGATATCTCGCCGCGCCCGCCGGGGATTTTTCACGCCGGGCACCGAGCACATCTTCGAAGTGTCGCGCGATCGCAAGACAAACTACCCGCTAGCGGTTTTTGTGCGCGACGACGCGGTGCAAGCGTGGAACAAAACGCATGGACGGGAACTGAGTCCTTCCGAGTGCTACGCGGCGGCCAAGATGCGATTGTTTCAAGTCTTCGATGCCCTCGACGATCCGGATCGCGAAGCTGAAGCGCCGATCGTCGACGCGAAGAACATCGAAGAGTTGCTGTCCTCATTGGACATTTCTTGAAACGGCGAACGCCGCGCAAGTGCGCTGAAAACACTTTGGGCCTCGCCGTGTTTGCAGCGAGGCCCAAAGGTGATTCACTCTGAATCGTGTAGAGCCGCTACTTCTTCTTCTTCGCGGCCTTCTTTGCAGGCTTCTTTGCCATTGTGTTCTATTCTCCCTTTCCTCAAGCGATTGATTGCTTCGCTCGAAGCTGTCTCAATGTATAAAGTCAGTCGCGAGATAAGTCAAGTGAAAAACGACGTTGCACGATAGAAGCATCGCGCGATATCGATTGCGCATCAACGCACCGCGCCCAACTCGCGCAAGTGTTGCAGCGCGTTGTTGCGAATCAACGGATCTTTCGTCGACTGGAAGATTTGGCTCCAGAGGAAAACGGAGATTTGATTGGTGCCGCCTTCTTGCGCGATCTTTGCGGCCATCACTTTCATCCATTCGTCGGCGTGCGGATGCTCGCTGCCCATGCGATATGCTTCCGCGGCGTGCGCGTAGTCGCCGTGCTGGTAGTAGATCATTCCAAGATCGGCCCACAGCCGCCATTCATTGGGATTGTTGGTGATGCCTTGGCGCAGCAATCGCGCCGCGAGGTCCGGACGCGCCGCGCCGACCGGCGACGGCTCGGTAAGAAAATACGCGCCGAACTTGTACGCCACCACCAACTGCGGATCGAGCGTCACGGTGATTTCGAGCAGAGGATCAAGCAGGGGATAATGCTCCACCGCCTGATTGCCCGTTAACTGCACCGCGTGTCGCTTGTCGCCGTAATACTGTACGGCGCGCGTCCAGTAGATGTCGGCCATCAATCCGTTGTAGCCGATCGACAACGCCTTGATCACGCGCGCGGAACTGAGATTCAGAACGTCGGGACCCGGTTGCATCTTCGCGGCGTACGGTTCGTTGAAACGCGCGACCATCCACACGCCAAGCATCAGCAGGGGGATTGCGATGATGGCTCGGGTCTTCGCGTTGGTCCGTTCCGTCATTTCATGTTTCGATTCGAGAAGATCGCCGCCGCTGCGATCAGCGTGACGGTTACATACAGCAGCGTGTATGCGGTGTTGCCGGCGATGAGTGCGCCGGGCACCGATTGTCCATGCCCGACGGCTGAGATCACGTTGAATTGACCGAAATTCGGCAGTACATAATAGAGGAACGTGGTCAAGCGCTGCATGGCAGGATTCTCGGAGAGCGAGCCGAACGTGCGAATGTCGTCGGAGAAGATGCCCGCCAGATAGAGTCCCAGCGTGCCAAGCGTGGAGACAACGGGCGTGGCGAAGCACGAGAATGCCAACGCGATGCCGGTGAGGAGCAACAATTGCAGGAAAATGAAGAACACGCCTGTCATCACGGCCGCGTCTTCACGCCTCAGCGTCCCATCGACGTAGAGGAGCGCCGTGACCAGTCCCACCGTCATCAAGAGCGTATTGACGGCCAAGGTGATCGCCAGGCCGAAATATTTTCCGGCGATGAACTCGGTGCGCCGTACCGGCTTCGAGAGCATCGTGTACAACGTGCGCCGCTCGATCTCCTTGTGAACGAGTCCGACGCCGAGAAACACCGCCATCACGGCGCCAAAAACCGAAATGGCCGAGAGTCCCAGATTCACGATGATCAATCGCTCGATGCCGATGGAGATTTGCCCCACCAGAATCGCGGCGGAAATCATCAGCAGCGCGAAGAACACCAGGTTGTACAACACGCGATCGCGCACGGCTTCGCGAAAGGTGTTCCAGGCAATCACGGCGACGAGCACGGCGTTCATTGCGAACCGCCTCCCGCCTGCTTCGCTTGGTTCGCGCCGTCGACGAGCTTCATGAAATATTCCTCGAGCGTTGGACGCACTTCGCTGCATCCCACGACGCGCGCCTTCAATTCCTCCAGGCGGGCGAATGTCGCGTAGACGTCTTCCACGCCGACCTCCGCGCGATAGCGGCTCCCGGTGCGCGTGACGGTGCGCGCGAGATCCGCCGGCGGCGCGCCGCCGCCGGGAAGTTCGAAGATAATCTCCACGCCGTGGACTTCGCGGTGAAAAATCTCTTCGACCGACCCGACGCCTTGCAGTCTGCCGCGCGCCAGCACGGCCACGCGATCGCAGAGCGTTTCCGCGTCGGGAAGAATGTGCGTGGAGAAAAAAATCGTGCGGCCTTCCTTCTTCAATTCGAGAATCAGATCGCGGACTTCGCGGCGCCCCACCGGATCGAGGCCCGACATCGGCTCATCGAGAAAAACCACGCGCGGGTCATGCACGATCGCTTGCGCGAGGCCGAATCGCTGCAGCATGCCTTTCGAGAACTTGCGCAACTGCGTGTCGCGGGCCTCGGTAAGGCCGACGCGGGCGAGGAAGCGATCCACGACGGCGTGGTCCTTCAGGCCAAAGAGTCGCGCGTAGTAGCTGAGCGCTTCGCGCGCCGTGAGGTAGTCGTAGAAGTAAGGCGCTTCGGGAAGAAATCCGATTTCTCGATGCATCGAAGTATCGCTCACGGGACGCCCGAGAATGGTGGCGCTTCCGGACGTCGGGAAGACCAGGTTCATCAGAAGCTTTAGCGTGGTAGTTTTTCCCGCGCCGTTTGGTCCCAGAAATCCGAAGACTTCGTTTTCGTGGACTTCGAGATCGAGCGAATCGAGTGATCGCTTGGGGTGCTTGGTCCAAAATCCCGTGAGGTAGTCCTTGGTGAGCTTCTCGGTGGCGATGACTGGCATGGAAGTTCCCCGATGGCATTCGCGATTATAACAGGACGCGTCTGAAGGTTGAAGGAAGTCGGCACCGGGTGGTGTCTTAGTTTGAAATCGATCCCGCTAAGCGACGCCCGATGCGATCGCTCTCTGGCGTTCCTAGTCGCGCACTTTGCAGTATGATTCCTTCATGCGTAATTCGTTGGCCCTGGGTTTGGTGTGCGTGTTTGTTTCTACAGCGGCGCTCGTAGCGCAGCCCGTTCCAAGTGAAACGTTCAATCAACTTTCTTGGCGCATGATCGGGCCATTTCGCGGCGGACGCGTGGCTGCGGTCTCGGGCGTGCCGGGCGACGCGCGGACGTTTTACTTCGGCAGCGTTGGAGGCGGCGTTTGGAAAACCACCGACGCGGGCACGGTGTGGTCGCCGGTGTTCGACGATCAAGCCATTGCGTCGATTGGCGCGCTGGCCGTCGCGCCGTCGAATCCGCGCGTGGTCTACGCGGGCACGGGCGAGGCCGACATTCGCTCGCAAATCTGTTTCGGCGACGGCGTGTACAAATCCACCGACGCCGGCAAGACGTGGAAGAACGTGGGACTGCGCGACACCCGGCAGATCGCCAAGATTCTGGTCGATCCGCGGAATCCCAACGTTGTCTTCGTCGCGGCGCTCGGCCACGTCTATGGACCCAATGAAGAACGCGGCGTTTTTCGTTCGACCGACGGTGGCGAAACGTGGCAGCGCGTGTTGTTCACCACGCCCGAGACCGGCGCCGTCGATCTGGCGTGGGATCCGGCGAATCCGAAAGTGATTTTCGCGGCGATGTGGAACGCGCATCGCCCGCCGTGGAGCGTCTACGCGCCGATTGAAGGAGCGGGCAGCGGACTCTGGCGGTCCACCGATGGCGGCGACCACTGGACGGAGCTGCGTGGTCACGGATTGCCGGAGACGCAGTGGCGGCGCTCGGGCGTGGCGGTGGCGTCGGGCGGAAAACGCGTGTACGCGGTGATCGACACAACCAACGGCGGACTCTTTCGTTCCGACGACGGCGGCGCCTCTTGGTCGCGTGCCACTGGCGACAATCGCATCATCAGCCGCAATTGGTATTTCAGCGGAATCACCGTCGATCCGAACAATGAGGACGTCGTCTACATTCCAAATGTGGCGATCTATCGATCAATCGATGGCGGAAAGAACTTCACGGTGCTGAAAGGTCAACCCGGCGGCGACGACTATCGCATCTTATGGATTGATCCCACGGACTCGACACGCATGATCCTGGGCTCGGATCAAGGAACGAATCTGAGCTTCGATCGCGGCGAGTCGTGGACCACGTGGTACAACCAGCCGACGGCGCAGATGTATCACGCCATCACCGACCGCCGTTTCCCGTATGCCGTCATGGGATCGCAGCAGGACTCGGGCACGGCCGCCGTGATGAGCCGCACCGATCACGGCGAAATCGACGCGCGCGATTGGTTTTCGGTGGGCGGAGCGGAAAGCGGATACATCGCGGTCGACGGAAAGAACGACAACATCTTGTATGTGGGCAACACGAACGGCGCGCTCGTTCGCTTCGATCGCCGCACCGGACAGGCGCAGAACATTACGCCGTCGCCGGGACGGGGCGGCGGGGGACCCGCGGGAAGTATCGCTTCGCAGAAGTATCGTTACCCATGGACCGCGCCGCTGATTTATTCCTCGATCGACAGCACGTTGTACTTCGGATCGCAGTATTTGATGAAGACGATCGACGGCGGACTGAACTGGAAGCAGATCAGCGGCGATCTCACGGGTGACGCGCGCAAGGCTGGCGCGCCGGCGTCGACAGAAGAACCAACGCCGGAGAATAGCAAGGCGCTCGGCTACGGTGTGATCTACGCGATTGGTCCATCGCCATTGAAGCCGGGACTCATTTGGGTGGGCAGCGACACGGGACTCGTGCACGTCACGCTGGACGGCGGCGCCACATGGAAAAACGTCACGCCGCCGGGATTACCCGATTGGAGCAAAATCAGCCAGATCGACGCGTCGCACTTCGATCCGGCGGCAGCGTACATTTCCGTCGATCGCCATCGCCGCGAGGACTACAAGCCGTACATCTATCGCACGCGCGACTACGGCAAGACGTGGACGCTGATCACCGAGGGTCTCGCCGCGCCCGCCTTCGTGAATTGCGTGCGCGAAGATCCCACGCATAAGGGCTTGCTCTACGCCGGTACGGATCTGAGCGCCGCCATTTCGTTCGACGACGGCGATCACTGGCAGTCGCTGAAGTTGAACATGCCGGCGGTTTCGGTGCGCGACCTAATCGTTCACGGCGACGATCTTGTCGCGGCGACCCATGGCCGCGGATTCTGGATTCTCGACGACATCACGGCGCTGCGGCAAATCGATCGCAAGTCGATCGCGCTCGAGGCGTTCTTGTACAAACCATCGGCGGCGTATCGACTAAATCCCGAGGGATTCTCGGGCACGCCCCATCCGCCCGAAGAACCAAAGGCCAAGAATCCGCCGGAAGGCGCGATCATCGATTATTACTTTCGCGGGACGCCGACCGATGAAGTGACGCTGGAGATTCTCGACGCTAAAGGACAATCGGTGCGCCGCTACTCTTCGCGACAAACACCGGCGGCCGGCGGTGGACGCCGCGGAGGCGGCAACATCGCCGATATTTGGATCACCGAACCGCAACGTTTCGGTGCGAAGGCGGGGATGAATCGCTTCCTTTGGGATTTGCGCTATGGCCTCGAGGAAACAGGCGAGGCGCAGGCGGGCGGCGGCGGCGGCGGATTCGGCGGCGTGGCGCGCGGACCTTTCGTGATGCCGGGCGTCTATCGAGTCCGCTTGACGGTCGCAGGACGCAGCTTCACGCAACCGCTCACGGTGAAACTCGATCCGCGCTCGACGGCGACCGCGCTCGATATCTCGAAACAATTCGACCTGAGCATGAAGTGCGCGAAAGCGATCGCCGAGATCACCACGGTCTCGCGGCAAGCGCAAACGTTGCGCCGCCTCCTGGCGGAACGGAAAGAGTTGGCGGGCGCCACCGACCTTGCCACGAAGATCACGGCGCTCGACGCGGAAGCCGCAAAGTTTGCGGCGAGCGGCGGCGGTCGCGGAGGGCGAGGTGGTGGCGGTCGCGGCGGAGCGGGCGGGGAACCGAACGCGTTCGCGAGTCTTTCGGGATCGCTCTCGACGGCCTTGGGAGTGGCGCAAGGCGCGGACCGCACGCCGCCGGCTATCGCCTACACGATGTACACGCAAGCCTCGGGCGAGCTCGCCAAGCAACTCGCCGCTTGGAAAACGATTCGCGACGTGAAGGTTGCGGAGTTGAATCGCGCGCTTGTGGCGGGTCATTGGGCGCCGATTGAGTTGAAATAGCGTCGCACGCTCTCCGTTGACGTTTGTGATATCTTAAAGGTTAGAAAATCGCCATGCGCATCATTCTGCACACCGGGAAGGGTGGCGTCGGAAAGACCTCCGTAGCATCCTCCACCGGCGTGGAACTGGCTCGCCGGGGTTACAAAACGCTGGTGATGAGCGTCGACCCGGCGCACTCTGTCGCCGATTCGTTCGATCTGGGCCGCCGTTTGCTCGCGCCTGCCGGAACACCCACGAAAATCCGCCCGAATCTTTGGATCCAGGAAGTCGACATTCAGAAAGAAGTCGGCCGGCACTGGAAGCACGTGCACGGATATGTTGCGTCGCTGTTGAACATCAGCGGATTGAACGAAATTCTCGCCGAAGAGTTGGCGATTTTCCCGGGCATGGAAGAAGTCAGCTCGCTCATGTACATCAATCAATACATGCGCGAGGATACCTTCGACGTGATCCTGCTCGATTGCGCGCCCACTGCGGAGTCGCTGCGCTTCATCAGCATTCCCAACACGCTGCAATGGTACATGGATCGCATTTTCAGCGACAAGCTGTTCACGTTAGAGCGTCGCGTGGCGAAGGTGATGCGCCCGCTGGTGAACACGTTTAGTCCCGTGCCGCTGCCCGAGGACGAATGCTTCCAGCAGGTGAAGACGCTGTACGAGAATTTGCGCGGCATCGACAAGGTGCTGACGAATCCGGAAATCACCACGGTGCGCCTGGTCACGACGCCGGAAAAAATGGTGTTGAAGGAAACGCAGCGCGCGTTTCTGTTCTTCTGCCTCTATGGCATGACCGTCGACGCGGTGATCGTGAACCGCCTGTTGCCGGAAGACGTACAGGATCGCTTCTTTAAAGGATGGAAGAGCACGCAGGAGCGCCACCTGAGCACCATCGGTGAATTTTTTGCGCCCGTGCCCATCTGGAAGATTCCGCTTTTCAACAATGAAATTCTTGGGCTTCGTGAACTCGACCGCCTCGGCAAAGCGATCTACGGTTCGCGCGATCCGGCCTTGGTCTACTACAAGGAATCGCCGTATCGCTTCGGACAAGTCGACGGTGTGTATCAGTTGCGGATGAAGCTGCCGTTTGTGGAGACCGAGGACGTCGACATGTTCAAGCACGGCGACGAACTGGTGGTGCGCGTGGGTGCGTTCAAGCGTCATATTCCGCTGCCGCAGCGCATGTCGTCGCTGGAGCCCGAGAAGGCGCGCGTGGAAAACGGCGACGTAATCATCACGTTCCACAAAACCGAGGTGGCCGATGCGGCCGGTGCGAGCGCGCTGCCGCCGGTGCGTCCACGCGAAGCCGTACAAACCCGCAAGTAACATTTGCGGCCGGACATTTCACTCAAACCATGACGGTGCGCGTTCTCTTCTTCGGTCCCGTGCGGGAAATCACCGGCGTCGCGGAAGAACGTGTGTCGTGCGCGGCCGGCGAGACGGCGGCCTCGGTGTTTGATCGCTACGCGGCGCGATTTCCGAAGCTTTCCTCGATGCGCGATTCAATCGTGTTGGCCCGCAATCGTGAATTGTCGAGCCGGGCGGTGTTGGAAGATGGCGATGAAGTGGCGTTTCTTCCGCCGGTGTCGGGTGGCGCGCCGGAGGATGTAGCGGAAATCGTCGATACGCCGATCGACGCGCGCGCGTTGGCCGCGCGAGTGGTCTGCGGATCGGACGGCGCTGTGGTAACCTTCGAGGGAATCACCCGCGACAATGCCGATGGCCGCACTGTGCGATATCTCGAGTACGAGGCGTATCGCGACATGGCCTTGGCGCAGATTCTCGGGATCGTCAGCGAAGCGCGGGAGCGCTGGGTGGTGGGGCGCATAGGCGTGGTTCACCGGCTGGGCCGAGTCAACGTCGGCGAAGCAAGCGTGGCGATTGTCGTGGCGTCGCCGCACCGCGCGGCGGCGTTTGAAGCGTGCCGGTTCGTCATCGATCGGCTGAAGAAAACCGTGCCCATCTGGAAGAAAGAGTTTTTCGAAGACGGCGAAATGTGGGTGGAAGGTGAAACGCTGAAACGTATATAATGAAAACGATCTCATTCGGGAGGCGCATCCTTTGATCAAGCTGGACATCATTAACCACGTGGTGGAAAAAAGCGGCATCACCAAGACCAAAGCGGAGCTAGCCGTGGAGACCGTCTTTGCCAGCATGAAGAAGGCTCTGGAGCACGGCGACCGCATCGAACTGCGCGGCTTCGGCGTGTTCAACGTGCGTCCGCGCAAAACCGGCATTGGCCGCAACCCGCGCACCGGCGCGGAAGTGAGCATCCCGCCCGGCAAAGCGGTCCGCTTCAAACCTGGCAAAGAATTGCAGGCGATCCAATAGTTGCAGGACTTTCCCGCTTCACCGCGCCCAAAGAGTTATTGGATTTGGGTGCACATCGTTCTTTTCCTTCTCACACTCGCGACGACCACGGGTGTCGGCGCGCGCATGCACGAGAGTTTCATGCGGGGCCGCGCGACCTGGGATCTCTCCTCTGACTGGAATCCCTTCGCCGGACTTCCCGCACATCCCGAGCGCCTTCTTGATGGCCTGCCGTTTTCGGTTTCGCTGTTGTTTATCCTTTCGGTGCATGAACTGGGGCACATGGTGGCGTGTTGGCGTTACGGCGTCGACGCGAGTCTGCCGTACTTCATTCCCGCTCCCACGCTATTCGGCACGATGGGCGCCTTCATTCGGCTGAAGAGCCCGTTCTACACGCGAAAGTCGCTCTTCGACGTGGGTATTTGGGGACCGTTCGCCGGCTTTATTGTCGCGGTGCCTTTCGTGATCGCGGGCCTGGCGATGTCGCGCGTAGAGCCGGGCATGTACGGCGACAACGCGATGAGTTTCGATTTTCCGCCGCTCTTTTTGCTGGTCAGCGGATTATTTCATCCCGGCGTAAGTCAATACGACATCGCGTTGCACCCGGTGGCGCGTGCCGCGTGCATCGGAATGTTCGCCACGGCAATGAACTTGCTTCCGGCGGGACAACTCGATGGCGGGCACATCTTGTACGCCTTGAGTCCGCGCTGGCATCGCGTCGTTTCTCTATTTGTGGGGTTGCTGTTGGCGCTGCCAATGGTCCTTGAGTTGTCCCTGTGGGGTCTGTCGCGATGGTGGCACACGTTAGGTTCGATCGCCGACACCATGGACGATTTCTACTGGCCCGGCTGGTTCCTATGGGGATTGTTGCTGTTGGTTCTGGGCCGGCGTCATCCGCCGGTTTACGATCCATATGAGTTGGGACGTGGACGCGTGGTGCTCGCGGCGGTTGCGCTCGTGGTGTTTATCTTGTGTTGGGCGCCGGTTCCGTTCCGGACGTTCTAATACCGCAACAATTCTCTCGACGCCGCGAGGACCTTCGGCACATCCGGCAAAAACGCCGCTTCCAGCGGCGGGGAATACGGCACCGGCGTATCGGGAGCCGTGACGCGCATGATCGGCGCGTCCAAGTAATCAAACGCGCGCTCCGCGACAATCGCCGAGAGTTCGCCGGCCAGTCCACCGGTGCGCGTGTCCTCGTGCAGCAGCAACAGGCGGTTGGTCTTGCGCGCGGTTTCCAGCAGCGCTTCCTCGTCCAGCGGCATCAGCGTGCGGAGATCGAGCACTTCCACCTCCGCGCCGTCCTCCGCGGACAATTTCGCCGCCGCTTCCAGCGCCACGTGGACCATCGCGCCGTACGTCACAATGCTCATGCGATCGCCCTCGCGCCGCACCGCGGCCTGGCCGATCGGCACGGTGTAGTCGCCCTCGGGCAATTCTTCCTTGATCCGGCGATACAGCAATTTGTGTTCGAGGAAAATCACCGGATCGTTGTCGCGAATCGCCGCTTTGATCAATCCCTTGGCGTCGTACGCCGTCGCCGGCGTGATCACTTTGAGCCCCGGCTGATGCACATACGCCATCTCCGGATTCTGCGAGTGATAAGGGCCGCCGTGAATGCCGCCGCCGGTCGGCGCGCGCAGCACCATCGGCAGCGCGACGCCCGAACGAAAGCGATTCTTGGCGGCAAAATTGATCAGCTGGTCGTAGGCGCAGGAAATAAAATCGGCGAACTGCATTTCGATCACCGGGCGCAGTCCCATCATCGCCGCGCCGATCGCCGTGCCGACAATCGCGCTTTCGCATACGGGCGTATCCATCACGCGGCGCGCGCCGAATTTCTCGAGCATTCCCGCTGTCACTTTGAACGCGCCGCCGTAAACGCCGATATCTTCGCCCAGCAGGAAGACGTCGGGATCGCGCTCCAGTTCTTCCCAGATGCCTTGGCGAATCGCTTCGAGATAAGTGGTTTCAGCCATTAGGCGCGTGCCTCAAAGACTCCGTCAAGCAACGTTGCGGGATCCGGATACGGCCGCGAATCGGCCCACGCGACGGCTTCGTCGACTTCCGCCACCACGCGCGCGCGCATTGCCTCAATTTCCGCTTTCGTCAGCAGGCGTTTGCCGAGCGCGTGCTTTTCGAGTCGCACGATCGGGTCACGCTTGGCCCACTCCGCAAATAGTTTCTTCGGAACGTACTCTGCGGCGTCGTGCGCGGAGTGTCCGGTCATGCGGAACGTCTTGCATTCGATCATGTACGGACCTTTGCCGGCGCGCGCATAGGCGATGGCTTTCTGTGCAATAGCGCGCACCGCCAGCGCGTCGTTGCCGTCGACGATCGCCGAGGGCATGCCGTAAGCCACGGCGCGATCGGCCACGTTTTTCACGGGCATTTGCAATTCCAGAGGCGTGGAGTAGGCGTACTGATTATTGTTGATGATGTACACGATCGGCAGTTTTTGCACCGCGGCCAAATTCAATCCTTCGTGCCAGTCGCCGCGACTGGTTGCACCGTCGCCATGCCAGTTGATGACGACGTTCGCTTGTCCGCGGTAGCGCATCGCCAACGCGATACCGCCCGCCACCGGGACAATCGCCGCGAGCGCGCTGATGAACGACACCAGGCCCAGTTTCATATCGCCCATGTGCATGTTGCCGTCGCGTCCGCGCGTGGGACCGTCTTCGCGTCCCATGTACTGCGCCAGAATCTGCGGCGGTTTCATGCCACGCACCAGATACGCGCCCATGTCGCGATGGCAAGGGCAGAGAACGTCGCCCGGCTGCGCCAATAGCGCGGGCGCGACGCCGATGGCCTCCTGTCCGCGCCCGGTATAGACGCCGCCCAACACTTTTCCTTGTCGATAAAGCTTGTGCTCGATGCGATCTTCCATCTCCCGCTGAAGCTTCATGAAATAAAGCAGCGGTTCGACGATCTCGCGTTCGTTCGGCCCGGCAGTGGTGCGCTTTTTGGTTACGTGCTTGACAGTTTTCCCCATGATCCCCGGAAGAGATATCGTATCCTGATTCCGGCCCGAACACATGAACGATTGGCTCAGTCATGGACTGGAATTCGGCACCGAAGTCGAGTTGGCTGCGCTCGTTGTGTTCGTGGCCGTAGCTGTGCTTTTGCCGCAGAGCTTTGGCGAGCGCCTCCGCGTTTGGGAGCAGCGCGTTCTTCAACCCTTCTTGAAGTTTGCGAGACGGCCGATCGCCGCGACCGTCGCATGCGCTGTCGCGCCCCTGGTGATTCGCGCGTCGTTATGGCCGTTGATGAAGTATCCCGTGCCGGGCGCGATGGACGAATACTCGTACCTGTTGGCCGCCGACACTTTTGCGCGCGGGCGCCTGACAAATCCGGCGCATCCCTTGTGGCAATTCTTCGAGACGTTTCAGGTGATTCAAACCCCAACTTACGCCTCGAAGTATCCTCCCTTGCAAGGCCTGATCTTAGCCGCGGGACAAGTGATCACCGGGCATCCGTGGTGGGGCGTCTATGCCAGCGTCGGTGTGATGAGTGCGGCGCTGTACTGGGCACTCGCCGGATGGATCCCGCGCCGCTGGGCGATGCTCGGCGCGTTCGTCGCGTTGTTGCAGTGGGAAGTGTTGAGCTATTGGATGAATTCGTATTGGGGCGGCGCGCTCGCCGCGACGGGCGGCGCGCTGGTGCTGGGCGGATTTCCGAGACTCCGCGCCAGCCTGCGGCGGCACTCGCCGTGGATCGCGCTGGCGATGGCGGCCGGAGCGATGATCCTGGCCAATACGCGTCCTTACGAAGGATTGATGATCGCGGCGCCGCTGGCTGTCTTTGCGGCGTGGCGCGTGGGTCGCCGGTTTTCCATGCGCGCGTTGGCGCCGGCGTGCGCGCTGATCGTCGCCACCGGCAGCGCGATGCTGTACTACAACTGGCGCGTCACCGGCGACGCGTTGCTGATGCCCTACGTGGTCCACGAGCGGCAGTACGCGATCTCGCCGTCTTTTATTTTCCTGCCGCCGCGGCCGGCGCCGCCAAGCCGCCATTCGATCATGGCGAGGTGGTGGCGGAACGAGCGCGATTCCTACGACATGGCGCGCAGTTCGCGCTTTCCGCGCTACGTGCTGAATCACGCCTACATGATTTTCATTTTTTTCCTGGGACCCGCGCTGCTGGCCGCGTATTTCGCGTTGTGGCGAGGCGGCCGGATTATTTCTTGGCTCGCGGGCCTGCTGGCGGTGGAATTTGTCGCGATCAATATGGTCGCGGGAAACATGCCGCACTACGTTGCGCCGTCGACGGCGCTGATCCTACTGCTGGCGGTGATGGGACTCCGCCGGATGCCGCGGCGTCTTGCTTACGCAATTGTCGGCGCCTGCCTGGTGCGCGCCGTGCTCTGCCTGCCGGCGTACTACTGGATTCCCGCCTCGCATCCGGATTTTTCCGATTACTACCGGCGTTGCTGTGTCGACAACAATGCCAACTTTGATCGGGAGAACATCGACCAGCGCCTCGCCGGGTTGCCGAATCGCCAGTTGGTCGTGGTGCAATACGTGCCGTATCAGCCGCGCTTCAAGGAATACGTCTACAACGGAGCGGACATCGACGGCCAGCGCGTCGTGTGGGCGCGTTCCATGGGACAAGTCGCGAATCTGCGATTGCTCGACTACTATCGAGACCGCGACGTGTGGCTGCTGACGATGTATCCCGATCACGGCGAGATTCATCAGTATTCGACGGTGCAAGTGTTCGACGAACCGCTCGCTTCGGCTTCCCAGCCGGCATCACAAAAACAATGAGCGATTGGATCTCTCACGGCGTTGATTTCGGCACGGCGGTGGAGTTGATCGCCCTCGTCGCCTGCGTGGTGTTGTGCGGGTACACCTCACGCGCCGCCGAGTGGGAAGCGCGACTCATCTCGCCGTTCCTGCGATTATCGCAGCGCTTCGCGCTGGCCGTGGCTGCTTGTGTCGCCGCGCCCTTAGTCTTGCGCGCGCTCTTATGGCCTGACTTGAAGTTCCCGCTTCCCCTAATCGTCGACGAGTTTTCTTATTTGCTCGCCGCCGACACGTTTGCTCACGGCCGCGTGACCAACCCGACGCATCCGCTGTGGCAATTCTTCGAGACGTTTCATGTCATTCAAGTTCCCACGTACGCCTCGAAGTATCCACCGCTGCAAGGTCTGGTGATGGCCGCGGGACAAGCGTTACTCGGTCACCCATGGTGGGGCGTCTATGCGAGCGTCGGCGCGATGAGCGGGGCTATTTTCTGGGCCCTCGCCGGATGGGTGCCGCGGCGATGGGCGATGCTCGGCGCGTTCGTGGCGCTTGTGCAATGGGAGGTCCTGAGTTATTGGATGAATTCGTATTGGGGCGGGGCACTGGCCGCGACGGGAGGCGCGCTCATGCTGGGCGCGTATCCGCGACTCCGCGCGTCTATCCAGCGCCGCTCGCCGTGGATCGCGCTGGCGATGGCCGCAGGCGCCGGGATTCTTGCGAATACTCGTCCCTACGAGGGATTGGTGTTCGCCGCGCCGCTGACGTTGGCCGCCGCGTGGCGCGTTTTTCGCGGGAAACGCCGCGCTCGCTCGCTTTTCACACTCGCGCCGGCGTGCTTGCTTCTCGCCGCAACCGGATCGGCGATGCTGTACTACAACTGGCGCGTCACGGGACACATGCTCGAGATGCCGTACGTGGAGCACGAACGTCAGTACGTGATCGCGCCGGTGGTTATGTTTCTACCGCTGAACCCGGAGCCTGCGTATCGTCATCCGGTGATCGCGGCGTATTGGAAAGACGACGCATCGTTGCGCGCGCGCCAAGACGGCCCCATTGTTCTCTTCGCCAATCATGTCTACGTGCTGGTGATCTTCTTCATGGGACCCGCGTTTCTCGCCGCTTGCGCCGGATTGTGGCTATTGCGCTGCGCGCGGATCACGCGCTGGCTGCTGGCGCTGCTTGGTTTCAATCTACTCGCGTTTTTCTCGATCGCTTGGGAGATGCCACATTACGCCGCGCCGATGACGTCGCTGATTCTGCTTCTGGAAATCCAGGGACTCCGCGCGTTGCGTCGCGCAGACGCGCCGGCTTGGGGACCGTCATTCACCCGCGCCGCCGTATTGGCGTGCGTGATTCGTTTCGCGGCGTGTCCGCTCACGGGCGCGGCCGTTCATACGTTGGGCCTCGATCCCAGCAACTCCATCTGGCGATGCTGCGCGAACCGCGTGGATTTTGGGCGCGCGTCGGTCGTCGATCAGTTGTCGAAACTGGCCGGCCGCCATCTTGTATTCGTGTCGTACGGTTCCGATCAAAGGAATTTTCACGAATATGTTTACAACTTGGCGGACATCGACAGCCAGAAAATCGTGTGGGCGCGGTCGATGAGCCGCTGGGAAGACCTGCAACTCCGCGATTACTATAAGGACCGCACGGCGTGGATGCTTACCGTCGATCGCGGGCAATCCACGCTGACTCCGTTACAATAGAAAGATCGCATGCCCGCCATTCTTTGCCAGTCCTTAATCAAGAAGTACGGATCGTTGACCGCCGTCAACGGCCTCGACCTTCGTGTGGAGAGCGGCGAATGCTTCGGATTGCTGGGGCCGAACGGCGCGGGTAAAACCACCACGGTGGAAATCCTCGAAGGACTCACGCCGCCCGACGGCGGCACGGTGGAATTGCTCGGCGCGCAATGGAGTCGCGGACGCGATACGGAAGCGGATCGTGCGTTGCAGGAACGTCTGGGAATCCAGCTTCAGGAAACACAGTTCTCGGAGAAAATGACCGTCGAAGAGACGCTGTGCATGTTCCGCAGCTTTTTTCGACACGGTCACGGCGTGGACGAAACCATCGCGCGCGTCTCGCTCGAAGAAAAGCGTCACGATCGCGTGGGACAGCTCTCCGGGGGACAGAAGCAGCGCTTGGCGGTGGCGTGCGCGCTGGTGAATTCACCGGACCTCTTGTTTCTCGACGAGCCGACGACGGGGCTCGATCCACAAGCGCGCCTGAACCTTTGGGAAGTGGTGGCTGAATTCCGCAAGGGCGGCGGCACAGTGCTGCTGACCACGCACTACATGGAGGAAGCCGAACGCCTCTGCGATCGCGTGGCGATCATGGATCATGGGCAGGTGATCGCGCTCGGGTCGCCCGAGGAGTTGATCGCGTCGCTCGGCGCGAATCAGGTGATCGAGTTCAGCGTCGATGGAAAATTGCAACAGGACGCGGCCGCAAAACTTCCCGGCGTCCATGAATTGATCGCGCGAGAAGCGGGATTCCTGCTGACGGTGGAGCAAACACAGGTGACGCTGCCGGCGCTCTTTGCCGAAATCGAGCGCCAAGGTTTGCATCTAACCGCGCTCACCACGCATCGCGCCACGCTCGAAGACGTTTTCGTGAAACTCACCGGGAGGGTTCTGCGCGATGCCTGAGCTCGTGAAAGTTCATCATCCACTCATCGAACTCACCAAGGTGAGGATTCGCGAATTTCTGCGCCAAGGCGAAGCGCTGTTCTGGGTCTTCGGATTTCCCATCCTGCTGACGCTGGCGTTGGGAATTGCTTTTCGCAACACGGGACCCGAAAAAGTCGTAGTGACGGTGGAGGACGGCGCGAAGAATTCCGCCGACGTGTTTGCCGCGCTCTCGGCGTCGCCGGACCTCAAGGTGAATCACTTGCCGGCGGACGAAGCGGCCCATCAACTGCGCATCGGCAAGACCACGCTGCTGGTGCAAGCGGGCGATAACGGCGCGTACATTTATCGCTACGATCCCACGCGTCCCGAGAGCCGCGCGGCGCGCCTGGCGGTGGACGACGCGCTGCAGCGCCATCGCGGCCGCGTCGATCCCGCAGCGTCGCGCGACGAAAAAGTCACCGAGCCGGGATCGCGCTACGTCGATTTCCTGCTGCCGGGCTTGTTGGGTCTCAACATGATGGGCAGCAGCATGTGGGGACTCGGCTTCGGCCTAGTGGACATGCGGCAGAAACGTTTGTTGAAGCGCTTAGCCGCCACGCCGATGCGGCGATCGCACTTCCTGTTGTCGTTCATGCTGTCGCGCTTGATTTTTCTGGTGCTCGAGCTGGGGATCGTCTTAGGATTCGCGCGCCTGACGTTTGGTGTGCAGATGCGCGGGTCGTGGATCGCCCTGATTGTGGTGTCACTTTTTGGATCTTTCTGCTTTACCTCCGTCGGTCTTCTCGTGGCCTCGCGTGCGCGGACGCTCGAAGGCGTCTCCGGATGGATGAACCTGTTCATGATGCCGATGTGGCTCCTCTCCGGCACGTTTTTTTCGTACTCGCGCTTTCCGGACTTTACCCTGCCGTTGATTCGCGTCCTGCCGCTGACCGCGCTCAACGATGCCCTGCGCTCGGTGATCAGCGAAGGCGCAGGATTAGCGAATAATAATCTCGAGCTGGCTGTGCTGGCCGCGTGGTCGGTGCTGTGTTTCATCTTCGCCCTGCGTTTGTTCCGCTGGCAATAAAGTTCCCGCCCGGTAAGCCGATGAAACCAGTGTGATGCTTCCCTATACACAAGATTCCGCCACGCCGCTGACCATGGACCAGATGCAGTATTTACACGCTCGCCGCGTCTTGGAACAGGTCCACGGGAACAAATTGCGCGCCGCCAAACTGCTCGGCATCAGCCGCATGACCCTGTACCGTTTGCTGAGCCGCCACACGCCGACGCCGTCGACGACCGCGCCGGTGAGCTCGATGTCGCCGGTATCGCCGGTGAAGCACTTGGCCACGGGTCCGCACGCGTTCTCGATGTAGTGGCAACTCTCGCTGACGGTGTGTGCCGCTTCCTAGCGGCTCGGGTACGAGGGCTCCGGCGTCTTAGGCGTTCGCGTTACGAAGATCCTTCCTTTGGCGCGTTCGGCTTCCTCCAGGCGACGCAGGTCTTCGGAAATTCGATGAAGGTCGTTGTCGAACCTCGCGGCGTGCGCTTGGCGCGCCTTTCGGATCTGCTCGACGATGGGATCTTCCCACATTTCAACTATTCTCCCATACGGTGGTGTCGCAGTTTGAATTTCCAGCGGCTTCGCCGCTACTTTGTACGGAAAGGCTTTGCCTTTCCGAAGGACTTGAGCCACTTTCCTGCGAGGCTATGTCTTGCTTGAGCAAGACATAGCCTCGCAATCCTAAAGAAGCTGCGTCGCGGAAGGGCCTAGCCCTTCCGCACAAAGCAGCGGCGGAGCCGCTAGAATTCAAACTGAGATACCACCTCCCACAAGCGCTTGCCTGAGTTCTTGAGAAGGTATGATTCTCACGGGAACCGGTTCGCTTCAGAGATCCGAGCGGGGCCGTCATATCCTAGCGGAATCGCATGATGTAAGATGATCCGACTCAGCATGTCGGACACGCGCAAACGCTGGATCGGCGACTTCTGGGGCGGATTTTCCGCCACCCTCGTAGCTCTTCCTTCCGCCATCGCTTTCGGCGTACTCATCTACACGCCTCTCGGATCCTCGCATGACGCGCAAGGCGCGCTCGCCGGCATCCTCGGTACGATCGCGCTGGGACTCGTTGTTCCGCTCATCGGCGGATGCAATCGCCTGATCACCGCGCCGTCGGCGCCCGCCGCCGCGATGCTTGCGGCCACGGCCGCGGCCTTGACCGCCAAGGGTCTCGCGCCGGAACTGGTGATTCTCTCCCTTGTCCTCACGACCATCGGTTGCGGCGTGCTGCAAATTCTTTTCGGGACACTTGGGCTGGGCCAATTGATGAAGTACATGCCCTTTCCCGTGGTCAGCGGATTTCTCACCGCCGTCGGATTGCAGATTCTTCAAGGACAAATCCCGCGTTGGCTCGGCACGCCAAAAAGCATGGGATTGTGGCAATCGCTCACCACGCCGGGCGCGTGGAGCCTCACCGCGATCGTGGTGGGCGCGGTGACCATGGTGGTGATGCTCGCGGGGCCGCGCATTACCAGGAAGCTGCCGGCGCCGGTGATGGCGCTGGCCTGCGGTGTCGCCGTGTACTTCGCGTTCGCCGCGGTGGATCATTCGCTGCTGGTGCTGAAGAATAATCGCTTGATCATCGGCCCCATCGACGCCTCGGCCGGCGCGATTCTCCCGGCGATCGTGGAGCGCGCGCAAGCCGTCAGCCGCGTGTCGCTGGACGATTTGCGATCACTCGTCGTGGCGTCGCTTTCGCTCGCCGTGCTGCTTTCCATCGACACTCTGAAGACCGCGCTCGCGCTCGACGCCACGCAGCACGAGCATCACGACTCGAACCGCACGCTGGTCGGCCAAGGCGCCGGCAATCTTGTGACGGCGCTGGCGGGCGGCGTGCCAGGGTCGGGCGCCACCGGTCCCACGATGGTGAACATTGCGGCGGGTGCGCAATCGAACGGATCGGCGCTATTCGCCGGCGCGATCACGCTGGCGATTTTTCTCGCGGCCACGCCGGTGGTGGCGTGGCTGCCGATCGGCGCGCTGGCCGGCATCTTGATCGTGGTTGGCGTGCGCACCAGCGACTTTCGCAGTCTCTACTTGTTGCGATCCACGTACACGCGGCTCGATTTTGCGGTGATCGCGGTGGTTGTCGTGACGGCGTTAACGGTGGGACTCGTCGCCGCCACCGGCGCGGGCGTGGGTCTGGCGATTCTGCTTTTCCTGCGCGAGCAAATCGGTGGATCGGTGGTCTATCGGCGGTCGCTGGGCAACGAGATTTTCTCGAAGCAGTCGCGGTTGCCGGATCAAATGCGTTTTCTCTACGATCACGGTGAGGAAACCGTGGTTTTCGAGTTGCAAGGTAGTTTGTTTTTCGGCACCACCGATCAGTTGTATCGCACGCTCGAGCCGGAACTGAAGTCGCGGCGTTGGGTGGTTCTCGATATGCGCCGCGTGCGCTCTGTCGACTTGACCGCCGCGCACATGCTTGAGATCGCCGGGCAAACCATGGCGCAAGCGGGCGGAGAATTGATCTTGAGTCACCTTCCGAAGCGCCGGCCGACGGGGCAAGACCTTCTGGTTTACGTGAAAACGGCGATTCCGAAGGAGCCGTCGCGGTCGCTGCGCTTGTTTGCTCATTTGAGCGACGCGCTCGAACATGTGGAAGATGAAATCCTCAAGAGCGCGCCGCCGGGCGTGGCCGATGCGGCGTGCGCCACACCGCTCGACCTAAAAGATATGGCGCTGTTCCAGGGACGCCAAGCCGACACCATCGCGGCGCTCGAGCAATGCACGGAGAAGCGCTCGTTTCGCGCGGGCGAGTGCATCTTTGAGGCAGGCGCGGAGAGCGACGAAATGTTTCTGATCCGCAGCGGAGAAGTGCAAATCAACTTGCCGCTCGACGACGGCGATAGCCATCACCTGGCGAGCTTCGGCCGAGGCGATTTTTTCGGCGAAATGGCGTTTCTTGGTTCCGGCAAGCGCGGCGCCACGGCGGTCGCGGTGAAGGATGCGGAAGTCTACGTGCTCTCGCGCCGGAAGTTCGATGCACTAGCCGCCGAGCACAAACGGTTGGGGATGCAGGTAATCCTCGGCGTTGCAATGACTCTGGCGCAACGCTTGCGCCGCGCCGATCGCGAGTTGCGCGCTTTCCACGAGGGATAAGTGGGACAGGCATCCTTGCCTGTCCTCTTCACGCTTCGCTATACTGGGCCTGATGTCGAAAGCACGTCTTCGCGCTGCCTTGGTTTTCATTGCGACACTTCCGGTCGCGGCGCAAATTGATTTCAACCGTCAGATTCATCCAATCCTGGCAACGCGTTGCTTGCCGTGCCACAGCGAAGAAAAACGTTCCGGCGGTTTGACGCTTGCCACGCTCGACGGCGTACTCGCAGGCGGACGCTCGGGCGCGGCGATCCGCCCTGGCGATGCGTCAAAGAGTCTGTTGATGCGCCGGATCAGAGGCGAAGTGCAGCCCACAATGCCATTCGGCGGCGATCCGCTCGCGCCCGAACAAATCGCTTTGATCCGCGCGTGGATCGCGCAAGGCGCGCGCGCTACGCCGACCTCAGCCGCGGCAAAGGCCAAGTGGGAGCCGCAACTATTGCTCGATCGCCCCGAGCCGCCGCGCGCCGTCGCAGGCGGCTGGTCCGCGCCGATCGATCGATTTGTCGCGGCGTATATGACGCGTCACAAAATCGTTCCGCCGGCGCCTGTTTCCGATGCGCGTTTTGCACGGCGCGCGTATCTCGACGCCTGGGGAATCCTGCCGCCGCCGGAAGAATTGCACGCCTTCATCGACGATCGCACGCCCGACAAGCGGCGGCGTCTGGTCGAGCGTCTGCTCGCGTCGAATCGCATGTACGCCGAGAACTGGATCACCTTTTGGAACGATCTTCTGCGCAACGACGAAGGTGTGAACTACGCGGGATCGCGCAAGTCGATCACCGACTGGTTGCTGCCCGCGCTGGAATCGAACATGCTGTACGACCGCTTTGTCTCGCGCTTGTTGGATCCCCGGGAAAAGTCCGATCCCGAAGGATTCCTCGTCGGCGTCAACTGGCGCGGCGACATCAGCGCCAGCCAAACGCCGGCGATGCAGGCGGCGCAAAACAGCGCCCAAGTTTTTCTCGGCGTGAATTTGAAGTGCAATTCCTGCCACGACAGCTTTATCAGCAAGTGGAAATTGAAGGACGCGTACTCGCTGGCCGCGTATTTTTCCGCCGATCCGAAGCTGGAATTGTTCCGCTGCGACGCCGCGACGGGGCAGTTCGCCGAACCGACGTTTTTGTATCCGGACCTCGATCGTAAACCCGCTTCGGGGTCGCTCGAAGACCGCCACGCCACGGCGGCCGCGATCTTCACCGATCCGCGCGACGGCCGCTTGCCGCGCACGCTCGTGAATCGCGTGTGGCAGCGCTTGCTCGGCCGCGGGATCGTGGAACAAGTGGATGAAATGGACGGCGAGCCGTGGAGTCCCGAACTGCTCGACTGGATGGCCAGCGATTTCGTCGCGCACAAATCGGATATCAAGTATTTGATTTCGGAAATCATGACGTCGCGCGCGTATCAGTTGCCGGCGGTCGCGCGGAGGTCGGAAGGCCGTGGTTACATTTTCCGAGGACCCGAGATTCGCCGCATGAGCGCGGAAGAATTCTCCGACAACATCGGCGCGATCACCGGCGAGTGGCGCGTCCACCAGCCCGATCGCGCGCGCCGCGGCGACTACACGCGCGAGTGGCGTTTGGCCTCCACCATGCTCACGCGCGCGCTTGGCCGGCCGATTCGCGATCAAGTGGTGACCACGCGCGCCACGGAGTCGACCACGCTGCAAGCGCTCGAGCTCGTCAACGGAGAAGTCCTGACGCACTGGCTCGGCCGCGGCGCGCAACGCATGCTGGGCGTGCTGGCGCCGGAGCCCGCGAGTTTGTTCGATAGCGGACTGATCTATGGATCGGATGCGGAAAAGCCGCCGGATTCCGTCGCGTTCGACATCGACGTTTCGAACGCTTCGAAGCTGTGGCTCTTGGTGCAGGATTCAGGATCGTACGCGCCGGAAAATACCAAGCCCGTGTGGTCGCAAGCGGAGTTTGTTGGACCAAGCGGCCCGATGCCGCTGAGCTCGCTGCAACCGTCCGGCGATTTACGCGGGGAGACTGCGCCGATCGAATTCAAAGGAAGCTTGGGCGCTCCGGGCGTGCGCGTGTTGTGTCCGTCGCGCTTGGTCTACGACATTTCCGGACGCGGATTTACACGCTTTCGCGGGCGCGTCGCCGTGGAAACGTCGTCGCTACGATCGGACATTATTCCGAAGATCCGCTTTTTCGTATTCGCGCAGGAGCCGAACATGGAGCGCTTGGTTCCCGTAGCTCCCGCGACACCCGTTCCGGCTCCGAAAGTAATGCACGCGCCGGACGAGCTGGCCCGCTACGTTTTTTGGAGTGCGATGGGTCGCGCGCCGTCGCCGGCAGAGAAGCGCGTAGCGTTAAATGCGCTCGGCGCCAAGCCCTCGCCGTCGGGGCTCGCGGATTTCCTGTGGTCGGTGATGATGAGTCCCGAGTATCAGTTGATTTATTGAGGTACGCAATGAACAAAGACGAACGCCGCGCACTCGCAAAAGTTTCTCGCCGCGGATTTATCGGCACTACCGCTGGCGCGACACTCGCCGCTCTCGCCGGACGCGAGCCATTGTTCGCCGCCGCGCCGGAGAAAATCGCGCCCACCGCCGACGCTGTGGTCATCCTTTGGATGGCCGGTGGAATGGCGCAGACCGAAACGTTCGATCCCAAGAAATACACGCCCTACGAAACCGGCTTGCGTTCCGAGCGCGTCTTGAGCACATTTCCGAGCATCGATACGGCTGTCGACAACATCAGATTCTCGAAAGGCCTGGAGCGCATCGCGCGCGTGATGGATCGCGGCGCGCTGATCCGTACGTTTCAAGCCGGCGACTTGGGCTTCATTCTGCATTCGCGCCATCAATATCACTGGCACACGGGCTACGCGCCGCCGCAAACCGTCGCGATGCCGCACATGGGCGCGGTAATTTCGCGCGCGCTCGGTCCGCGCAACGCCACGGTACCGGCGTTCATCGACATCGGACAGAATCTCGAAATCGGCGGCGAGAGCTCGGCGGTGAAGGCGTTTCACACTGCGGGATTCCTCGGCTCCGAGCACGGCCCGTTCCTGATCACCGATCCGCGCGACGCCGCGGCGAGCGTGCGACCTCTTGCCGAGTTGGGCGACGCGCGATTCGCCAGCCGTCGCGCGTTGTACAAGCAATTGCTCGCCGCGAATCCCGTGCATGAATACGCCGGCGACTTCCAGCGCGAGGCTCTGGTACGCTCACTCGATTCCGCCGATCGCCTGCTGACCTCGCCGTCGGCAAAGGCATTTGATTTGTCGCTCGAACCGAAGAAGAGTTTCGACGTTTACAACACCGGCCGCTTTGGTCAAGGCTGTTTGCTCGCTCGCCGTTTGGTCGAAGCGGGTGCGCGATTCGTCGAAGTGACGACCGAATACATCCCGTTCCGCTACTGGGACACGCATGAGAACGGTCACGAGCGCGCCGCCGGAATGAAAGCGGAAATCGACGCGCCCGTCGCGCAACTCATCCTTGACTTGGAAGAGCGCGGCCTGTTGAATCGCACGCTCGTGGTTCTGGCGAGCGAATTTGGCCGCGACCTGATCACCGAAGGCAAAGTCGGAAAGACCGTGAAGAACCAAGTGGACGTGCCTGACGTAATGACGCAGCCGAAACATTACGGCATGCATCGTCACTTCACGGGCGCTGGATCGATCTTGCTTTTCGGCGGTGGCATCAAAAAAGGATTGCTCTACGGCCGCACGGCGGAAGAACGCCCCTGCACGACAATCGAAAAGCCCGTGCCGATGGAAGACTTGCACGCCACGATATATCGCGCCATGGGCATCGCACCCGACACGTCGTTTGTGGTGGAAAAGCGACCCGTGTTCGTCACGCGCGACGGGAAAGGTGTGCCCATTAAGGAATTGTTCGCGTAAGGACCGCCAAGTGATTGAGCTTCCGGATAGGCGACCGAACGGACAAAAGTCGGCTACCTTTGTGCGCAAACCGCACTTGATGCCTAACCTTTACTCTGGTCTTCACCACCATCGGGCCCGTAGAAGATACGCCAAAGCGCGAGATTCTCGGTAAAGTCATCATAGTGATGCTCGCACCCCGCTGCCACGAACAGGAGATCGCCGGACTGGAATGAATCTCGTTTGCCATCGTGAATGAGAACTCCTCGGCCGCGAACGACGACATAGATCTCATCTTGGGCGTGCGGTGTCTGTTGGTTCGGTGCCACGGGCAGCCCCAGCACGACGTCAAGAGTGCCGCGGCGGAGAACACTAGCAGCGCGCTCGCCTCCTGGACCCGGAATGGACGCTTGAGCCTCCGCAAATCGGATCACGCCGCTACGATCGGACATGTTCATGCTCTTACTCCTCGCACCCTGCACAGGATCATCGCCCCATTTTGCCACAACACTCTTTGGAGAAGCACCTCTCCTTCCGCTTCAAGTTATAGTCCATCGTAAGGCACTTCGCCGGTTGGTGGGCATGTCTACATGTGCCGTCATGGGTTGCTCCCGGACTAAGGGCTAATCGGAAACTGACCAAAGGCGGCCCCTTTCCAAGCACTGTCCATTTAAGAGACAATGGACCTACCTATGGGAACCACCAGCCCAGCGCTCAACATCGACCAGCTCTGCGTCAACACGATTCGCACACTTTCCATGGACGCCGTGCAAGCGGCAAACTCCGGTCATCCCGGCACGCCCATGGCGATGGCGCCGGTCGCCTACACTCTGTGGCAAAACTATTTGCGCTTCGATCCCGACGATCCCATTTGGCCAAATCGCGACCGCTTTGTCCTGTCGATCGGCCACGCTTCGATGCTGCTTTACTCGATGCTGCATCTCACGGGCGTGAAATCGGTGAACGCGCAGTACGAACAACTGGGAACCGTGTCGGTGTCGCTCGACGACATCAAACATTTCCGCCAACTCGATAGCAAATGTCCGGGGCATCCGGAATATCGTTGGACGTCGGGCGTCGAAACCACCACCGGTCCACTCGGGCAGGGCGTCGCGACGAGCGTGGGCATGGCGATCGCCGGGCGTTGGATGGCCGAGCACTTCAATCGTCCCGGCTTCACCATGTTCGACTACAACACCTACGCCATGTGCGGCGATGGTTGCATGATGGAAGGCGTGTCGCACGAGGCGGCGTCGCTCGCGGGACACTTGAAGCTTTCGAACCTCTGCTGGATTTACGACAACAATCGCATCACGATCGAGGGCCCCACGTCGCTGGCGTTTTCCGAAGACGTGGCCACGCGATTCCTCGGCTACAGCTGGAACGTGCTGCGCGTGGGCGACGCCAACGATCTCGCGATGCTGGCGCGCGCCTTTCACACTTTCGAAGTCACGAAAGATCGTCCCACGCTCATCATTGTCGATAGCCATATCGGGTACGGCGCGCCGACCAAGCAAGATTCGCACGCTGCGCACGGCGAACCGCTGGGTGAAGAAGAAATCCGCAAGACTAAAGAAGGATACGGTTGGCCTGCCGACGCGAAATTTCTCGTCCCCGACGGCGTGCGCGAGCATTTCGACGGCGGCGTCGGCAAACGCGGACGAGAGTCGCGCGCCGCATGGATGTCGTTGTTCGACGCCTACAAGCAGGATCATCCCACGCTCGCCGACGAGTTGTTCAAGATGCAGAAACGCCAGCTTCCCGACGATTGGGATCGCGACCTTCCGGTTTTTCCCGCCGATCCCAAAGGCATGGCGGGTCGCGACGCGTCGGGAAAAGTGCTGAACGTTTTGGCGAAGAATGTTGCGTGGCTCATCGGTGGCGCGGCGGATCTTGCGCCGTCGACCAAAACGCGTTTGACCTTCGACGGCGCGGGCGATTTCGAAGCCGGCACATACGCGGGACGCAATTTTCATTTCGGAATCCGCGAACACGCCATGGCGTCGGTGTTGAATGGATTGTCGCTGAGCAAAGTGCGCGGGTTCGGCGCGGGATTTTTCATCTTCAGCGATTACTCGCGTCCGGCGATCCGTCTCGCGGCGATCATGGAGATTCCAGTGATCTACGTTTTCACGCACGACTCCATCGGCGTGGGAGAAGACGGGCCAACGCACCAGCCGATCGAGCAGCTTGCTTCGCTCCGCGCGATTCCCGGACTGCACAATTTCCGTCCCGCGGACGCCAACGAAGTGACGGAGTGCTGGCGCGTGATCATGAAAATGCGCCATGAGCCCGCCACGATGATCCTGAGCCGGCAGGCGTTGCCCACGCTCGATCGCACGAAGTATGCAGCGGCGTCCGGTGCGGCGAAGGGCGCGTACATCTTGGCGGATGCGCCAAATGGCAAACCCGACGTGATCCTGATGGCTAGCGGCAGCGAAGTATGCTTGTGCACGGCCGCGTACGAAAAACTCTCCGCCGAAGGAATCGGTGTACGCGTGGTCAGCATGCCGTGCTGGGAATTGTTCGAGCATCAGAGCGACGAGTATCAAGAAAGCGTGCTGCCCGCGGCCGTCACCGCGCGGATTTCCGTGGAACAAGCATCCACGTTCGGATGGAAGCGCTACACGGGATTGCAAGGCGTCAACATCGGCATGCACACGTTCGGCGCGTCCGCCCCGCTCAAAGAATTGCTCACGAAATTCGGATTCACCGCCGATCGCGTGGCGGAAGAAGCGCGCAAATTAGCCGTACGTCAACAAAAAGAGAGGACCAAGTGAAAGTCGCCATCGCCGGAGATCACGCCGGGTTTGGACTGAAGCAAATCATCGCCGACGATCTGCGCAAGTGCGGTCACGACGTCACCGACTACGGCGCCTGCGACACCGCGCCGTCGGATTATCCCGATTTCGCGGAGCTCGTCTGCAATGCGGTTCGCAAGGGAGAGGCCGAACGCGGCGTGCTGGTTTGCGGATCGGGCGTGGGCGTCGCGGTGGCGGCCAACAAATTTCCCGGCATCCGCGCGGGACTTTGCCACGATCACTACTCGGCGCATCAAGGCGTGGAGCACGACGACATGAACGTGATCTGCCTGGGCTCGCGCATCCTGGGTCAGGAGGCGGCGCGCGAAATCGTGCTAGCGTTCCTGGCCGCTCGATATACTGGCGAAGAGCGGCACGCGCGCCGCTTAAGCAAAGTGCTGGCGATCGAGCGCCGTTATTTCAAGGAATAAATTTCCGCAAGGTAAAACAACATGACGAATGCAGCCGTGAAAGTGAATCCTCTCGTGGAACTGGGCCGCTTCGGCCAAAGCCCGTGGTACGACAACATTCGCCGCAGCCTGATTTCATCGGGCGAATTGGAAGGCTTTGTCACCAGCGACGGATTGAAGGGCGTTACCTCGAACCCGGCGATTTTCGAAAAGGCCATCGCCGGATCCACCGACTACAACGAAGTGCTGAAGCAAACGCTCTCCTATGGCGACATGGGCGTGAAGGAATTGTACGAAGGCTTGGCCATCGGCGACATTCAGGACGCAGCCGACGTGCTCGAACCCGTGTACAGTTCCACCCGCGGCCGTGACGGCTACGTGAGTCTGGAAGTATCGCCGTATTTGGCGAACGACACAGCGGGAACCGTCGTTGAAGCGCGCCGTTTGTGGCGGCAAGTGAATCGCCCGAACGTGATGATCAAAGTGCCTGGCACAGCGGCGGGCGTTCCGGCGATTCGCACGCTGATCGGCGAGGGCGTCAACGTGAATGTGACGCTGTTGTTCAGCGTGGACGCGTACAAATCGGTTGCCGAGGCGTATATGGCGGGCCTGGAGGATTTCGCGAGTCTCGGCGGCGACGTTTCACGTCTCGCGAGCGTGGCGAGCTTCTTTGTCAGCCGCATCGACACGGCCATCGACGCGATCGCCGAGAAACGGATGAAGGAATCGACGGACCCGGTCGAGTCAACGTTGCTGCGCTCGGTGGTCGGCAAAACGGCGATCGCCAACGCCAAGTTGGCGTATGCGCTGTACAAGGAAATGTGCGTGTCGGAGCGTTGGTTGACGCTGGCCGGGAAGGGCGCGCGCACGCAGCGGCTCCTGTGGGCGTCCACGGGTACCAAGAATCCCGCGTATCGCGACGTGATTTACGTGGAGGAACTGATCGGCGCCGACACCGTGAACACGATTCCCGCCGCCACGTTCGACGCGTTTCGCGCGCACGGCAACGTTCGCGCGAGTCTCGAAGAAAACGTCGATGCGGCGCGCGAAACCATGCGGGCGCTCGAGAAAAGCGGCATCTCGATGGCCGAGGTCACCGAAAAGCTGGTGGCGGACGGCGTGCAATTGTTCGCCGAAGCGTTCGACAAGTTGCTGGCGGCGGTCGCCAAGAAGCGCCAATCGCTGTTGAACGGCGACGCCGAATTGCAAACCGCGAAATTGCCCGACGCGCTGTCCAGGGAAGTCGCGGCCACGCTGGAAGAATGGCGGGCGCTCGGCAAGGTGCGTCGCTTGTGGGCGCGCGACGCCACGCTGTGGACGGGCGACGACGAAGCGAAATGGCTCGGCTGGCTCGGCATCGTGGAAGCGCAGATCGACAATCTCGAGGAATTCCAGAAGATCGCGCAAAACATCTCGGACGCCGAGTTCGAGCACATTTTGCTGCTGGGCATGGGCGGATCGAGCCTTTGTCCCGAAGTTCTGAAGATGACCTTCGGAAAGATTCCGGGATTTCCCGAGTTGCACGTGCTCGATTCCACCGATCCCGCGCAAGTGCTGGCCTTCGAAAAGAAAGTGGATTTGCGCCGGACGATTTGTATCGTTTCCAGCAAATCGGGCAGCACGCTCGAGCCGAACATCTTCAAGCAGTATTTCTACGAGCGCATCACCAAGGCGCTGGCCGAGTCGACGGCGGACACGGGCGGCGAATATCGCAACTGGCCCGGCGGACGCTTCATCGCGATCACCGATCCCAATTCGAAGATGCAGCAAGTCGCGGAAGACGATTTGTTCCGCTTCATCTTTTTCGGACTGCCGAGCATCGGCGGACGCTACTCGGCGCTTTCGCACTTCGGCATGATTCCGGCCGCCGTTATGGGTTTGGACACGGCGAAGTTTCTCGATCGCGCGTTGGAGATGGTCTACAGTTGTGCGTCGTGCGTGCCGCCGGAGGAAAATCCCGGCGTGATGCTGGGCGCCGTGATGGGCGTGTGCGCGAACCACGGCCGCGACAAAGTGACGCTGATCGCGTCGCCGGGCATCGGCGATTTAGGTGCGTGGCTGGAGCAACTGCTCGCGGAATCCACCGGAAAAATCGGGAAGGGAATCATCCCCGTTGACCTGGAACGAATCGGTGCACCGTCGGTCTATGGCGACGATCGCTTGTTCGTGTATCTCCGCTTGGCCGCCGCTCCCGACGCCGCGCAAGATGCCGCGGTCTCTACCCTCGAAGCCGCGGGACAGCCCGTAGTGCGGATCACGGTGCCGGAGATCTACGACCTGGGCCGCGAGTTTTTCCGCTGGGAAGTCGCCACGGCTGTCGCGGGTGCGGTGATCGGCATCAACGCGTTCAATCAACCCGACGTTGAAGCAAGCAAGATCGCGACGAAGAAGATCACCACGGCGTACGAGCAAACCGGCGCATTGCCCGCCGAAACTCCCATCTTCTCAGGTGACGGAGTCAAGCTCTTCACCGACGCAAAGAACGCGGCGGCGCTGGGATCGCAGAAGTCGCTCACCGATTATCTGCGCGCTCACCTGTTGCGCGCCGGCGCCGGCGACTACTTCTGCGTGTCGGCGTATCTGGAAATGAATGACGCGCACATGGACTTGCTGCAATCGCTGCGTCATCGCGTGCGCGACGCGCGGCGCGTCGCCACGTGCTTGGGATTCGGTCCGCGATTCCTGCACTCAACGGGCCAAGCGTACAAGGGTGGTCCCAACTCCGGCGTGTTCCTGCAAATCACGCACGACGACGCCGTGGAGTTGCCCGTGCCGGGACAGAAATACACCTTCGGCGTGGTGAAAGCGGCGCAGGCGCGCGGCGATTTCGAAGTGCTGGCCGAACGCGGCCGCCGCGCATTACGCGTGCACATGGGAAGCGACGTCGCGGCGGGCCTGAAGGCGCTCGACGCGGCGATTGCGGCCGCCCTGAAGTAGACGCCGTCACCCCCTCCAGGCGGCGTTGCCGGGGATATAGTAAGATTTTCATTTACGCAGTCATCGAAAAGGAGATTTATGCCCGAGGCAACTTGCGACATCGGACTGATCGGACTCGCGGTGATGGGACAAAACTTGGTCCTCAACATGAACGACCACGGATACCAGGTCGCCGTGTTCAATCGCACCGTTTCGAAGGTCGACGACTTCATCAATAACGAGGCGAAAGGAACCAAGGTTCAGGGCGCGCATTCGCTGGCGGAGTTTACCGCGAAGCTGAAGAAGCCGCGCCGCGTGATGATGATGGTGAAGGCCGGAGACGCCGTCGACGCCACGATCGCGGAAGTGTTGCCGCATCTCGAAGCGGGCGACATCATTATCGACGGCGGCAATTCGCATTATCCCGATTCCAACCGTCGCACCAAGGACCTCGCGGAGAAGGGCATTCTCTACATCGGCACCGGGGTTTCGGGCGGCGAGGAGGGCGCGCGTCACGGCCCGTCGATCATGCCCGGCGGAAATCCCGCCGCTTGGCCGGCGGTGAAGGAGATCTTCCAAGCGATCGCGGCGAAGGTGTCGGACGGTACGCCGTGTTGCGATTGGGTGGGCGAAAACGGCGCGGGCCATTACGTCAAGATGGTCCACAACGGCATCGAGTACGGCGACATGCAATTGATTTGCGAAGCGTACGCGTTGATGAAGGCCGCGCTGAACTTATCGGCCGATGAACTGCATAACGTTTTCGCGGAGTGGAACAAAGGCGAGCTGGACAGCTACTTGATCGAGATCACCCGCGATATTTTCGCGTTTCGCGACGACGACGGCGTGCCCATGGTCGACAAGATCCTCGACACCGCGGGACAAAAGGGCACCGGCAAATGGACCTGCGTCAGCGCGCTCGACACCGGCACGCCCGTTACGTTGATCGGTGAAGCGGTGTTCGCGCGCGCCCTTTCCGCGCGCAAGGAAGAGCGCGTGGAGATTTCGAAAATCCTCACGGGCGGCGGACCCGTCAAAGTGGATCGCGCGGCGTTTATCGAAGATGTCCGGCGCGCGCTTTACTGCTCCAAGCTGATTTCCTACGCGCAAGGTTACATGCTGTTGCGCGAAGCGGCGAAGGAAGAAGGCTGGAATCTCAACATGGGCGGCATCGCGCTGATGTGGCGCGGCGGCTGCATCATCCGCAGCCAGTTCCTGGGAAAGATCAAAGAGGCGTACGACAAAAACAAATCGCTGAGCAATCTGTTGTGTGACGATTTTTTCCGCGACACGCTCACGAAATACCAGCAAGGCTGGCGCAACGGGGTCATCAAGGCGATCGAGTTGGGCGTGCCGACGCCGGCGTTTTCCACGGCGCTGGCGTTCTACGACGGCATCCGCGCCGCTCGACTGCCAGCCAATCTCCTACAAGCCCAGCGCGATTATTTCGGCGCGCATACTTATGAACGCGTCGATAAGCCGCGCAAGGAGTTTTTCCACACCAACTGGACGGGGAAGGGCGGACGCGTTTCATCCACCACGTACAACGCCTAAGCGATCGTAGCGGAGGACAACATGGACAAAGCGAAAGAAACGCGCGGCCGCGTGGCCGATCCCTGCACGATGGTGATTTACGGCGCGTACGGCGATCTCACGAAGCGGAAGCTGATCCCGGCGCTCTACAACCTGGCGCATGACGGCCTTCTGTCGAAGGATTTCGCGGTGATCGGCGTGGCGCGCAAGGAACTGGCGGAGGAGCAGTTCCGCGCGCAGTTGGCCGAGGAGATGCCGAAGTTCGCCACAGCGAAAGTGCAACCGGAAGTGTGGGACGCGCTGCTGAAGCGCATCTATTACGTGAGCGGCACGTTCGAGGACCCCGGAACGTATCAGCGCTTGAAGAGCACCCTGGAAAAAGTCGATAAGGAGTGTGGCACCAAGGGAAACTTCCTGCACTACCTCTCCACGCCGCCGGGCGTTTTTGCCGAAGTGGCGAATCAACTGGGTGCGGCGGGATTGCTCACGGAAGACGATGGCTCGTGGCGCCGCTTGATCGTGGAAAAGCCTTTCGGAACGGATCTGGCGTCGGCGAGGGCGCTGAACAAAGATCTGGGGCGAGTGCTGAAGGAGAGCCAGATCTATCGCATCGATCATTACCTGGGCAAGGAAACGGTGCAGAATCTGATGGCGTTCCGTTTCGCCAATGTGATCTTCGAGCCGGTCTGGAATCGCCGCTATATCGATAGCGTCCAGATCACCGTGGCGGAAACGGTGGGCGTGGAAGGCCGCGGAAATTATTACGAAACGGCCGGCGCGCTGCGCGACATGGTGCAGAATCACATGTTCCAGTTGCTGGCCCTGGTCGCAATGGAACCGCCGATTTCCTTCCAAGCCGACGCCGTGCGCGACGAGCGCGTGAAGATCCTGCGCGCGATTCAACCGTTGAGCGACGACGAAGTGTTGAGCCGGACGGTTCGCGGGCAATACAAGGGTTATCGCACCGAGAAAAACGTATCGCCGGCGTCGGCCACGGAAACCTTCGTGGCGCTGAAGCTCTACGTCGATAACTGGCGTTGGGCCGGCGTGCCGTTTTATCTGCGCACCGGAAAATCGCTGAAGAAGCGCATTTCCGAAGTCGTGATTCAATTCAAGCGTCCGCCATTCACGTTGTTCCGCGATACGCCGGTAGACACGTTGGAGCCCAACTCGCTGATCCTCCAGATTCAGCCGGACGAGGGCATCAACATGAGCTTTCAGGCGAAGATTCCGGGCGCCGTGGTGCGGCTGGGCGGCGTGGAAATGTCGTTCAAGTACACCGATTACTTCGGCGCGACGCCGTCCACGGGTTACGAACGGCTGCTCTACGATTGCATGACCGCCGACGCGACGCTGTTCCATCGCGCCGACATGGTGGAAGCCGGCTGGTGCGCCGTGCAGCCGATCCTCGACGTTTGGAAGGCGCTGCCGCCGCGCAATTTCCCGAATTACGAGGCGGGAAGCTGGGGTCCGAAAGAATCGGAAGACTTGCTGGCGCACGATGGCCGGCGCTGGAAAGGCTCCGAGTGATTCTGGCCGGCGACATCGGCGGCACGAAAACCAATCTCGCGTTCTACAACGACGGATTGGAGACGGTGGCCGCGCAAAGCTATCCCAGCCGCGATCACGCCGGACTCGGCGAAATCCTCGACCTGTTTTTGGCCGCGGCAAAACTGCAACCCACGCAAGCCGCGTTCGGCGTGGCGGGTCCGGTGCGCGACGGCCGCTGCAAAGCGACGAATCTTCCCTGGATCGTCGATTCGCGGGAGCTGGCCAAGCAACTCCATCTTGATCGGGCCGGTTTGATCAACGATCTGGAGGCGAACGCCTACGGGATCGCCGCGCTTCAGCCGCACGACTTCGCGGTGTTGAACGAAGGCGTAATCGATCCGCACGGAAACGGCGCGGTCATTTCCGCCGGCACCGGTTTAGGCGAAGCGGGACTCTTTCGTTTTGCCGCCGGATTTATGCCCTTCGCGTGCGAGGGTGGCCACTCAGGATTCACGCCGCGCAACGACCTGGAGATCGAGCTGCTGCGCTATCTCTTCAAACTCTACGATTATCCCGACGTGGAGCACGTGCTTTCGGGACCCGGCCTGCACAACATCTACAATTTTCTGCGCGACACCGGACGCGGCGAACAACCCGCGTGGATGCGCGAGGAGATGCAGCACAACGATCCGTCGGCGGCGATTTCACGCGCCGCGCTCGAAGGCCAGTGCCCGATGGCCGTGGAAGCGCTAAGGATTTTCGTGGCGATCTACGGGACGGAAGCGGCGAATCTCGCGCTGAAGATTATGGCGACCGGCGGCGTCTACGTTGGCGGAGGAATTGCGCCGAAGATTCTGCCAAAGCTGCAAGACGGCCTGTTCATGGACGCCTTCCGGACCACCGGCGTCCTGCGCCGCGTGCTGGAAAACATTCCGGTGCGCGTGATCCTCAACGACAAGACGGCGCTGCTCGGCGCGGCGTGTTTCGCGCGCGATCATTAGCGCGGTTGTCGGCGCCTGACCTTAAGACGTCCCTTCAAGGCTAGGCATATTCCGTCCTTAGGACGTTCAGGCTAGGCGTATTCCGTTGGCGTTTTCCCAGGGTGTCGCTCGCTTTGCTTTAGGTGGCATATGCCGTCCCGAAGGAGCCTGTGTGAAAACTCGACCCGAAGGAGCCGGTGTGAAAACTCGCCCCGAAGGAGTCTGTGCGACAACTCAGCCCCGATCGGGGCTGCGTTGTCAGACAGACTCTGAAGGGGCGCACTAAAGTTGGAATCGCGGGAGGCCGACAAAACGCCAGACGCTGACGCCCCAGGAAAAGGCCACGCAGCTCAGACTATTCGGGACCGGCGTACATTACCACGCAGCTCCCAAGGCTGATTGCACTCGGGCCGCTGAAGCCAGATCGATGGGCGGCCTGTTCGCCGTGCATCCTATTCAACGCATCCTATTCGACAATTCGATCCCGCAGGCCGTCGAGCGTGAACTCCGCGCTGCGCACGTAGGTCATCAACTCGCTTTCGCGTTTGCGGATGCGCTCCACCATCTCGGGGATTTTCTCGCGCGATTCCGGCGGCACCAGCGCCAAGCCATTTTCGTCGCCGTGGAGCAGGGAACCGGGATGCACCACCATGCCGCAAATCTGCACCGGCACGCCGACCTGCGCAATCCGGAAATTCGCGTGACTCGCCGCGGTTCCGCGGGCGAAATAGTGAAACTTCATGGCGCGGACTTCCGGAATGTCGCGGACCGCGGCGTCGGAAACGAGCCCGATCGCCCCGCAGCGGGAAAAACAGGTGGCCATCACTTCGCCGCAGTGCACGGCGTAGTCGGGATGTGCGCCGACCTCCTGCAACACCACGATGGCGGGTTGCGGCGACGCTTCCACGGCGCGATACAACTCGACAAACGTGCGATTGTCGCGCGCTTCCATGCGCGTGACGGTTTCAACAGTCGCGGTCACGGCGAGCCCAATCATGCGGCCCAACTCCGGGAAGAGGCAACGCACTTGCAACGGCGTGAACCCTTCCTCGTGCGGGCGAACTTTCAGCAACTCGATCGCATTGCAGAGCGTGGGCGTGTCCACGGTCTTCAAGTATTCGACGAAATCGCTCATCGACAGATATTAACAGTGTTACCAGCGCAATAAGATCAATTCTGAACAAAACCCCGGCCCCATCGCCGCGAGCACACTCATCGTACCGGGCGGCGGGCGGTGCTTGTCAAGGTAGTCTTCCAAAACAAACAGCACGGAGGCCGACGACAAATTGCCCACGCGGCGCAGACAATCCCACGAAGGCTGGAGCGCGGAATCCGGCACGCCTAGCGCGTCGGCGGTGGCGCGCAAAATCGCCGGGCCGCCGGTGTGCATGATCCACGCGCCGATGTCGCCGCGCGTGAAGGAGTGATCCGCAAGAAACGCGTCGATATCGGGCGCCAAGTGTTTGTAGACCATGCCGGGGACGTCGCGCGTCAAAACGATGCGGAATCCTTTTTCCGAAATGTCCCAGCCCATCACGTCTTCGGTCTGCGGATAGAACACCGAACGCGTGGCCAGGATCTCGGGACCGGGGGTTCCCGCGCAATCGCTCCCCGCGACGATGACGGCGGCCGCGCCATCGCCAAAGAGTCCCGAGGAAATCAGGTTGGCGACGGAGAAATCTTCTTGCTGAATCGTCAGGGAGCACAATTCCACCGAGAGCAGCAGGGCCGCTTGGTTCGGAAACGCGCGGACATAATCGGCGGCGCGCGCGATGCCGGCGGCGCCGGCCACGCAGCCCAGTCCAAAGATCGGCACGCGCTTGATGTTGCGATTCAAGGAAAGTTCGTTGACCAGTTTCGCGTCGATGGAAGGGCTGGCAACGCCCGTGACCGAAACGAAGAAGATGGCGCCGAGCGCCGTGGGATCGATGCCCGATTCGGCGAGCGCGGCGCCCGCGGTTTCTTTGCCGAGTTCGACCGCCGCGCGAATCCACGCGTTGTTCACGTCGCCCCAACGTTCGATGAGTGCGGGATATTGTTCGATCGGCAGCGCCAAATGGCGGCGGTCGACGCCGGTGTGCGCGTGCAGACGATCGAGCATGTCGGGATTCTCCAGGCGCGATCCCCAATGATGCTTGATCGCGGCGAGGATCGTCGCCTGATCGTAACTGTGTTTGGGAAGCGCGCTCGACGCGGCGGCGATCCTCATTTGGTCCTTCCCGCCGCGAGTCTCTCGCGGATCTTGGCGAGTTCCAGCGTGTAGAGATTGTTGTGCGGAAATTCGTGCGCCAGTCCGGCCAAGGTCGCCTCGGCCTGCTTCGGATCGTTGGCGCGCAGCGCCGCGACCGCCAGCAGCAATCGCGCGAAGGGCTGCAACAATCGGCCGCGTTCCGCGGTGACGCGCAGTTTCGTCACGCCCTCGCTCTCGCTGGTCTGCGCGCCGCCGATTCGCAGCATCCATCGCAGCACCATCGGTTTCAGGCTAAGGACATAGTTCTCCACGCCGATGGCCAGATACGCGTCGGCGCAGCCGGGATGCGATTGCAGCAACTGTTCGGCGCGAATGCGGCTGGTCTTCATTTCGTCGAGCGAACGCATGTAGCGCTTTTCGATCAGGGCGAGGTAATCGCTTTGCAGGCCGTCGGTGAGAATTATAGCCAGCGCGGCGCTCTCGTCGTTGGCATCTTGGCGGAGCGCGGCGGGCGCAAGGCGATGCACCGAAGCCACCTGTGAATCAAACGAGGCTTTCACCGTGGGATCGGGCGTCAAGCGTTTGCTCGCGACAAAGAGATTGTCGTTGGTGAAAAATTCCGATTCCAGAATGTGCAAGCGCGCGAATTCGGAAAAGATCCAGGCGGCCGCGTCGGACATCGGGCCCATGGGATCGTCGGGATGCGCGCGTTTCCACTCGGAAAATGTATGATGTGCGGCGGCGAAATCCAGATCGTACATACTGCGATAGCCGGTCATGATTTCCGGCGGAGGATCGCTACACGTAGACGCGTTCAACGCCGCGGCGCAAAGTAACAAGAGGACGATTGTCTTCAAGCGGCCCTCCGGAATACGAGAACCGCGTTCAATCCGCCGAAGGCGAAGGAATTGGACATCGCCCATTCGATTTGCTCCGCGCGCGGCGTGTTTGGGATCACGTCGAGATCGCATTGCGGATCGCGTTCCGTAAAATTGGCCGTCGGCGGAAGCACGCCGCGATCGAGCGCCAGCGTGGTTGCGATGGCCTCGAGCGCACCCGCCGCGCCGAGCGCGTGTCCGTGCATGGACTTTGTGGAGCTCACGCCAAGACGTCCCGCGTGCGCGCCGAAAACCGTATGGATCGCCGCCGTCTCCACCGGATCGTTGGCGGGCGTGCCGGTTCCGTGCGCATTGATGTAGGAAATTGCCTCGGGCGGCGTGTTCGCATCGCCCAGCGCGGCGGTCATTGCACGCGCGGGACCGTCGCTCGACGGCTGGGTGATGTGATGCGCGTCGCTGGACATGCCGAAGCCCGCGATTTCAGCGTAGACGCGCGCGCCGCGGGCCCGCGCGGCTTCCAGCGGCTCCAGCACCAGCATCCCTGCGCCTTCGCCAAGGATCATTCCCCGGCGGTCTTTAGAAAACGGCCGGCAGGTGTCGGGTGATACGACGCGCAGCGCTTCCCACGCTTTCAGAAATCCCAAGCTGAAGATTGCTTCGCTTCCTCCAGCGATCGCGCAATCGACCGCGCCGGAGCGGACCATCCAGAACGCTTGACCGATGGCGTGATTCGAAGACGCGCAGGCCGTCGAAACGTTGTAGACCGGACCGCCCACGCCCCACTCTGTGGAGATGCGGCTCGCCGCGGCGTTGGCCATGATGCGCGGAATCGTCATCGGAGCGATGCGCGGATTGTTGCGTGCGTACAATTCTTCGAACTGGCCGTCTTCCGTTCCAATGCCGCCGACCGAGCAGCCGGTGACAATCGCGGTCTGTGCCGGCAAACCACGGAGGCCCGCATGAGCGATTGCTTCGCGCGCGGCGATGGCGCCGAATTGCGCGAAGCGATCGAGGAGATCGGCTTCCTTGGCGTCAAAGTGCGCGGCGGGATCGTAGCCGCGCACCTGCGCTCCATTGGAGAAGCGCAGCGGCGCGGAAATGCCTTCGAGCTTGGCGATTCCCGAACGGCCGGCGGCCAGAGCGTCCCAAAATTCTTCGCGTGTACGGCCCAGCGCGCTGATCGCGCCCATTCCCGTGATCGCTACACGGCCGGTCATGACTACGCTGTTCCGCCCGCGAGAAGTTGGGAGATGCCGTCGACGGCCTCTTTTACCGAAGTGATTTTCTTCGCGGCGTCGTCTGGAATGCTGACTTTGAATTCCTCTTCGAGCGCGAAAAGAATGTTGATGCCGTCGAGGGAATCGATCTTCAGTTCCGCGAAGGTGCTCTCCGGTTGGATGGCGGAAGGGTCGAGGCGCTGAGTTTTGGCGATCACAGCGATGACTCGCTGCGTAATGTCATCAGGCAAGGCGATCTCCCAGAACGCGTAATTTCATTCTATCGTGCTTTCCACGTTTGCAGGATTTCTCCTGCGGGCGTGGCGCGGCCCTGTGCGTCGAGTAAGCCGAATTGCTTTGCGCCGCCCGACGCGTTGTCGTAAAGCTGCCAGTAGACCACGTAGGGCGCATGCTGCGGCGACGCCGCGCCGAGAAACGCACGAAACAGCGGCTCCAGAGGGATTTTCCACTCCCGCGCATAGCCATATTCGCCGATCAATACGTGATGATCGCCGAACACTTCGCGGCCTAGCGGCGTGAGCCCCGCACGCGTGCGGCGCGCGATGTCGTCGAGGGCTTCATAAATTGTTTCGGGATGTTCTTCCACTTCCCATGCTGAGAACGAAACGAAATCGTAGTGCAATTTCGGCAAGATGGCGTCGAGCGCCGTGGTTCCGTCCGGTAGTTTTTGCTTCCACAGCTTGATCTCCACTCCGAACAGCACTTTCAGTTTGGCCTTCCGATACCGCGCGCGCGCGTTGTCCGCGCCGATCCGTAAGCGATCGAGGTAACGCGCTTCATTGTGGCGATCGCCTCCGGCGCTCGCGATTTCGCGCAGCTTTTCGTCCGTTTCGTTATTGCTGATCAGCACCACGCGATTCTCGGAGCCGTGCTCGCGATAAAGCATGTCGACGAGGCCGGTCATTTGATCGCTCGCCTCGCGCCAGTCGCGCTCCGGTGGAATGCCCGAAGTGAGTTTCATTTCCACCGGGCCTTGGCCGTAGTCGAACACGGGATAGGCCGTGAGCCAAACCGTGGGAACCTTGGGATTCCTGAACAACGCGCGATAACGCGGCAGCGCGGCGATCTTCGCCAGCGTCACCGGTCCGCGGATTTCCGCAAACCGTCCCGGCGCGTTCTCAGGTTTCACATAGTCGTATTTTCCGCCGAGGAAAATGCGAACGGTATCCGCGCCGAACCGTTCGAGCGCCCCGGGGCTGGGCAGGGCATTGACGGAGCCCGCCCAATCGTAGACGCCCAAGTGCTGCGCCGCGAGGGAACTCACGAACAACGCCGCGATCGCCCGAAAAGTCTTGGCCCCCTGCCGCGTCATCTTGCGCATCCCTTAATGAAATGCATAAAGACTCTTGTATTGACATGCCCTAAATATGAGCATATCTTGAACGAATCAAAGCGTCCGGGTTCGGAGGTTGTTATGAGCGCCGATAACCGCGTGATCGCCGTGGTTCCTTCCCCCCAGGAATTCCAGCGGATTTGTGGCATTTTAGCCCAAGATCGCATTTCCGTCGAGCAAGCGTCCAGCGTGCTGGAGGCCGTGTTGCTTCATGCCTACGCGCGTCTCGGTGATTCGGGTGCGCGTCGCGCGCCCGTTGTGCTGTTCGATATCGATGGCGCTTCCAGCCCCTGGCGCGACGCGCTGGAGCAATTTCGGATGGTCCATCCCGCCTCGCGATTTATCTTTCTCTCGCGCCTCGCCGACGAGAACTTATGGCTGGAAGTGCTGAAAGCCGGCGAACACGATCTACTATCGTGCCCCGTAGTCGAATCGGAACTGCGCCACGCGGTCTTGCGTGCTCTCGACCGTGCGGCTCGTTCGTTGGCGGCCGCGGCCTAGACCATGCGTGGTCCGGTGGTCAGTACGAAAGACTCATCGCAGTCCATCTCTTGATTCGGTAAGAGAATCGATATTCAACGGTATAATCTCACGCGTGGCGAAGCCGCGCGTGATTCACGTGGTCGAATCGTTGGAAGTCGGCGGCGCTGAGAAATTGGTGTCGGACTTTGCGGTCGGCCGTGGATCGAATGAAACGTCGGTGATTTGTCTGGAGCTCGTCGGCGCGCTCGGCGAGTCGCTGCGCGCGCAGGGATTTCGCGTAGACCTGGCGGGTCTGGAGCCCAAATGGAAAACCATTGGCCGGGTGCGGGAATTTCTGAAGCGCGATCGTCCCGATATTCTCCATTGTCATAATTTCGCCGCGCATCTCTATGGCGCGGCGGCGGCGCGACTCACCGGCGGCATCCGCGTGCTGATGACCAAGCACGGTGCGCTGCCTCCTCCGGCCACGTTTGCGGGAACGCTGAACGCGTGGCTGGCGCGATCGACGCAGATCGTCGCGGTGTCGAGCGAAGCGGCGCGCGTGATGAAACCCTGGGAGCATCCCGGCGGTCCACCGATCCTGCAAATCTCGAACGGTATTTCGCTGGCGCCTTACCGCGATCCGCCGCGGCGCGACGAAGCCCGCCGGCGTCTGGGATGGCCGGCCGGCGCGTTTCTCATCGGCATTGTCGCGCGGATCACGCCGATCAAAGGGCATCTGCGATTACTCGACGTGTTCGCGAAAATCGTGCGGCGCGTTCCTCGCGCGATTCTGGTGATCGCCGGCGACGGATCGGCGCGCGGCGCGGTGGAAGCGCAAATCGCCAAGCTGGGCTTAGAGCAAAACGTTTACGTGCTCGGTGAACGTCGCGATATTCCGTTGATTCTTGCGGCGCTCGACGTGTTCTGCCTGCCGTCGGAGACCGAGGGCATGCCGATCACGTTGCTGGAGGCGATGGCGGCGGGACGCCCGGTCGTGGTGAGTGCGGTTGGAGCCATGCCGGAAGTGGTGACCGACGGCGTGTCGGGCTTCGTGGCGCCGCCTTTTGACGCCGCGGCTTTTGAACGCGCGCTCGTCGAATTAGCGGATCATCCCGAGGAGGCCGAGCGCATGGGGCAGGCGGGACGCGACCGCGTTTTCCGCGATTTCAATGCGGAAACAGCGCTTGAAAACTACGAAGCGCTGTATCGGCGGATGCTGAACGGGAAATAAGACGGACCGGCGAGGACGCCTGTTCTACCGTGGCTGCGGAGTTTGCGCGATCATTACTTGCTGCTTGAAATTCGCGGCCATGTCGGGCGTCAGCCGAACTTCCGTGGGACGCTTCGCCAGACTCATCTGATCGATCTTGTCTTGCAGCTTCAACAACGCATAGAAGAGATTTTCCGGACGCGGCGGGCAACCGCACACGTACACGTCGGTGGGAACGATCTTGTCCACGCCTTGCAGCACGGCGTAAGTGTTGAACGGTCCGCCGACCGACGAGCACGCGCCCATGGAAATCACCCACTTCGGATCGGGCATCTGGTCGTAGACGCGCTTCAAAACCGGAGCCATCTTCAGCGTCACCGTTCCGGCCACGATCATCAGGTCGGATTGCCGCGGGCTGGGGCGAAAAACTTCCGCGCCGAAACGCGCGATATCGAATCGCGACGTGGTCGAGGCGATCATTTCAATCGCGCAGCACGCCAAGCCGAAGGTCATCGGCCAAATGGCGGATTTGCGGGCCCAGTTGAAAACGTAATCGACGGAAGAGATGAGGAAGTTTTTCTCGAAACGATCCTGAAGATAAGGCATACCAACGGCATGATACCACACAGGCTATTTGACTTGCTACTTGACTCGCTACCGGTAGCGTCTCAATTTGAATTCGATCCCTGTGGAACTGTGAGCGAATCGTCTGCGCAGCCGCTTTGTATCTCTTTGTATCAGGGCACGGCTTCAGCCGTGCCGACCCAGACGTGTGGAAATAGTGGGCTTTAGCCCCCGCAAACAATGGCTGATCCGCAATCCGCCAAGTGCAAAGCCGCAAGCCGCAGGGGCTAAAGCCCCAGGAACAAGGACTGCTGGCGGCACGGCTGAAGCCGTGCCCTGATACAAAACATGCCTACGCGCAAGGGTTCGATTCCCGCAAATACCGTGATCGGAATTCAAATTGAGCCACCTTGCTACTTCACTGCGACATCCAACATTGTCAGCCAATATTGTATTGACTGCATGGAGAAGCCGCATAGGATCAGCGCGACGCCGATCACGCCCATGCGCCGCTGCGGCATGCGGTCGGCGTACCACTCGATGACCGGCGCGAAGGTGGTGGAAACCGCGGTCACGGCGCCGATCACCAGACCGAACTTCAGTCCCAGCGCGACGTAGTCCTGGCGTCCGGCCAACACCGCCGCGAGCGCCGCGCCGAGCGTGTAGCCAACCGTGCGATTCAACACCGCCAACAGCGCGCGCTTGTTGGTTCGGGGCTTTTTCGACGGCGAATAGACCATCGCCGGGCGGATTCCCGCCGCGCGATAGGCGATCACTTGTCCGACCGTACTCATCAAGCCCAACGTCACACCGAAAACGCCACCGTATAAGTACGCGCCGCCCGCGCCGTGGCCAGTTCCGCGAATCGCGCTCATCGCGGAGTCGTACCAGATGCTGGGCCGCGCGGCGTGGGCTTGTTCCCGGTCGCGCGACTCACGCGCAAATTCCCAAGCCAGCGTCATTCCGTGCGTGATGCCTGCCAACACGCCGAACACCAAGCCGAACGCCGCGCCGTATCCCGCACCGAAGAGCACACCGTAGGTCACGGCGCGCGACAGCGTGCGCAACGGTCCATGAGCGCCGCCCAAAATATCGTAGGCGAGATAGAGTCCTCCGAGGACGTCGAGAAAGCTGCCGATGATGTTGATCATCGCCAGCGTATGACGATCGACTACCAAGCGACCTCCTTCCATTCGCCGTTGGCAAGGAATACAAACGATTCCGGCCGTGACGCCAATTCGCGACGCGGCGCGTCAATTCGCTCGTCGGCTAGTTGAAACGTACCATGATGAATCGCGATTGTCGTGCGCGCGCCAAGAATTTCGTGCGCGCGCAGCGCTTCGGCGGGATCTTGATGCACCGGCGACATGAACCATCGCGGCAAGTACGCGCCGACCGGGAGCAACGCGAGGTCGGGCGCGCCGAAACGCGCGCGGATTTCGGCGTAATGCGAGCCGAACGCCGTGTCGCCGGCGAAGTACACGGTCTTCTTGGCGCACTCGATGATGTAGCCGCACCAAAGCGTTTGGTTGCGATCACGCGCGCTACGGCTCGAGAAGTGGACCGCCGGTACAGCGTGGATTTTAGCCGCGCCGATCTCCACGGAGTGACCCCAGTCGAGCTCATGCCCTGGGCCAACCGAATTGCGTTCGAGGAGTCGCGCGACGCCAACAGGCACGACAAACTTTGCCGTGCCGCGTTGTTGAATGCGCCCTAGCGTCGCCAGATCGAGATGGTCGTAATGGTTGTGGCTGAGCAGCACGATATCGATCCGCGGCAAATCCTCAAAGTGGACGCCGGGATTCCGCTTGCGCTTCGGTCCGGCCCATTGCACGGGACTGCATCGCAGCGACCATATCGGATCGGTGAGGATGTGCACGTCGCGATGCTGCAACAGCACGGTGGAGTGATTCACAAACGTTATGCGCATCCGCTCGCCGTCGACCTGCGCGGGCGGAACGCACGGCATCACATCGTCGAAGAACGCGGCTTCGCGCTCGGGACGTGTGGTTAGCTTCCAACGGATCACGCTCCCCAATCCGTTCAGGTGCGATCCGCCGGGATTGAAGAATCGGCGGCCGTCGAAATGCTTGGGGAACTCGATATCATTTTTCTCCGGCATTTCCAAGAATCCGTTTCGCCTCGTCGACGGTAATGAAAAGCGTCAATGGATCAATCGGGGAAGGGCGGAAGCCGTAGGAGACGTAGAAATTTGCGGCTCGCTCAGAAATTGCGTGCACAAGGATTGCCCGGATGCCGGCAATATCGGCTACTTGCGCGGTTCGGAGCACCGCGTCACGCAATAATCCCGCTCCGATTCCGCGCCCGTGGTGCGATTTGTCCACGGCTAGACGGGCAAGAATCATTACGGGCAGCGGGTCGGGTTGATTGCGACGCAGCCAGCCGGGCGCACCATCGTGGGCAACCGCACCGGCGGCCAAACTGTAAAAGCCGACGACTCGGGACTGGACACACACAACATACGTTCGCGACGCACCATTCGATTCATTCTGGATGGCTCGACGCCGAAGCCAGGAGTCGAGCGCGGGCTCGCCGGAGTCGAACAAAGCAAGTTCATGGTGTTGCGCGAGCGGTTGTGGAGCGCTAATCACGCTTAACGGCCCCAGGGCGGCTTGGTGCCTAAGAGCCGGCGCAGTCTTGGATTGTCCTTCGGGGGCCGCGACAGCATTGCGGAGAACCGCTCAAATGCCTTGGGGTCCAACGCGAAGTAGCGGCGGTCCAGCAGCACCGATTCCGCTTCACGGCAGGCCGTGTCCAGCATGAACTCGGAACGACTGCGGCCAAGCGCGCCGGCGGCGCGGTCGATGAGCGTTTTTTGCTTCCGCGTCGCGCGGAGGTTAATGATTTCCTGTCGTGCCATGGTATTTCCCTGGGGCCGGCATAATTCTCCTCGTGTATACAATGATTATACACTGTCCACGCAACGTGTACACAGTCTATTGCCCGCGATTGGCGATCACCAGCACTTCCATGTCGTGCGCCAGTCCGACAATCTGGTGGATCAAGTTGCGGCCCGGGAACAGATTCAGCTTGCCGTAGTGCGGGCGGGCCAAAAGGATTTGCGTGATTTGGTTGATGCGCGCGAATTCGGTGAGCGATTGCGCGACATGTCGGGCGGTGGCGCCCGCGCCCTCGATCACTCGCGTCTCAATGTGCAGATTGCGCGCGAAATTCAGGATGCGCTCGAGATGCTCGCGGCCTTCCTCTTCATCGTTTTCGGCGACGCCCGTTACGTGGACCGCCATGCAGTCGGCGCGGAGATAGTCGGCCATGCGGCGCGCGCGGCGCAGCAGCACCATTGACGATGGCTCGCCCGTGACGTACACGAGAATTCGCGAGTGACCGGGCTGAGGCGTGGTGTCACTCGATGCCGCGTCGCTGGTGCGCGTGGCCGTTGCCAAACGCGGATCGCCGGCGTCGAGCTCATGGCGCACGTTCACTTCGTGCGCGGTCTCGCGCAAAGCCATCTCGCGCAAGGCCACCAGCGTCGACTCCTTGAAGAAGTGATCCATGGCCTTTTGCGCTTTGTCCTGCGAGTAAATCACGCCGCGCAACAAACGGTTCAGCAGCGCGCGCGGCGTCAAGTCGACCATCACCACTTCGTCGGCTTGGCGCAGCACCCAATCGGGCAACGTTTCGCGCACGCGGATGCCGGTGATGTGGAACACCTGGTCGTTCAAGCTTTCCAGGTGTTGAATGTTCATGGTCGTGAAGACGTCGATGCCCGCGTCGAGCAGCGCGATCACGTCTTCCCAGCGTTTCAATCGTTCGCTGCCGGGAATGTTGGTGTGCGGCAGTTCGTCCACCAGGCAAATCGCCGGATGGCGCGCGAGAATCGCGGGCGTGTTCATTTCTTCGAACACGGAGCCGCGATATTCCATTTTGCGGCGGGGGATCATCTCCAGGCCCGAGGTGCGCGCGATGGTGTCCTTGCGTCCATGCGGCTCGAAGTAGCCGATCACGATGTCGGCGCCTTTTTGCGCCGCTTCCTGCGCTTCTTCCAGCATGCGAAACGTTTTTCCCACACCCGCGGCGTAGCCGAGATAGACCTTCAGTTTTCCGCGTGCCGGAGTGGGTGTGGGAGGTGTCATCGCGCCTTCGAAACGAGCCTTTTGAGTCGTGCGTCAGTTTGAGTTTCCAGCGGCTTCGCCGCTACTTTGTGCGGAAAGGCTTTGCCTTTCCGAAGGACTGGAGCCACCTTCCTGCGAGGCGATGTCTTGCTTGAGCAAGACTTCGCCTCGCAATTCTAAAGAACGTCCTTCGCGGAAGGGCATAGCCCTTCCGCACAAAAGCAGCGGCGGAGCCGCTAGAATTCCAACTGAGACAGCACCGCCTTTTGAGTATATCGTAGCGCCTGTTAAATCGTGTTAGGCTGGAGCCTTGCGGAGGTTTTCATGTCGCGGATCGTACGTTGTGCATTGATTCAAGCGGGCAATCCACTGGGCCCCGACAAATCCCTGAAGGACATCAAGCAGGCGATGATCGACAAGCATCTCAAACTGATCGATCGCGCCGCCAAAGAGAAAGCGCAGATCCTGTGCTTGCAGGAATTATTCTACGGCCCGTACTTTTGCGCCGAACAGGACCGCAAATGGTACGACTTGACCGAGCGCATCCCCGACGGTCCCACGACGAAGATGATGCAAAAGATCGCCGCCAAGCACAAAATGGCGATGGTCGTGCCGATCTACGAGGAAGAAATGACCGGCCTGTACTTCAACACGGCCGCGGTGATCGACGCCGACGGAAAATATCTCGGCAAATATCGCAAGCATCATATCCCGCACGTGCATCCCGGATTCTGGGAGAAGTTTTATTTCACGCCGGGCGACCTCGGCTATCCGGTGTTTCAAACCAAGTACGCGCGCGTGGGCGTGTATATTTGCTACGACCGCCATTTTCCCGAGGGCGCGCGGATTCTGGGTCTGAACGGCGCGGAGATTGTTTTCAATCCGTCGGCCACCGTCGCGGGACTCTCCGAGTATCTGTGGGAACTGGAGCAGCCGGCCCACGCCGCGGCCAACGGATACTTCGTCGGCGCGATCAATCGCGTGGGCACCGAAAAACCCTGGAACATCGGCGAGTTCTACGGCAAGAGCTATTTCTGCAATCCACGGGGGAAGATTATCGCGCAGGCGTCGCGCGACAAGGATGAAGTGCTGGTCCACGACATCGATTTGGACTTGATTCAGGAAGTTCGCAACACCTGGCAATTTTTCCGCGATCGCCGCCCCGAGACCTACGGCACGATCACGCAACAATCGGGCGCGCCGGCACGCAGCGCCGCGGCTGATTAAGCGCCGCGGCTCACAAAAAGAGACGCGGACTAAAGGAGAATGCAATGACACGCGACGAGATTCTTCGCAAACACAAGCAGTATCTTTTCCCGAGCGTCACGCATTACTATGCCGATCCGGTGGTGGCGCAACGCGCCGAGGGTCAACGGCTGTGGGACGCCGACGGCACAAAATACCTGGACTTTTTCGGCGGCATTCTGACCGTCAGCGTGGGACACGCCAATCCCCGCGTGAACAACGCCGTGAAGGCGCAGATGGATCGCATCGGTCATACGTCCACGTTGTATCCGAACGAAGCGATCGTGTCGCTGGCCGAGCGCATGGCGCGGATCACGCCCGGCGAAATCTCCCAAAGCTTTTTCTCAAACTCCGGCACCGAAGCGAACGAAATGGCGGTGCAGATTGCCCGCGCGCACACGGGGAACTATGAAGTGGTGGCGCTGCGCCATTCCTACTCCGGACGCTCGCAACTGGCGCAGTCGTTGACGGGTCAGAGTGTCTGGCGCAAGTCGCTGCCCACCGGGATCGGCGGTATCGTCCACGCGTTGAATCCGTATTGCTATCGCTGCCCTCTCGGCAAGACCTACCCCAGTTGCGAAGTCGCGTGCGCATACGACGTGGAAGCGGCGATCCAAACGACCACCTCGGGACAAATCGCGGCCTTTCTCGCCGAGACGATCCAAGGCGCGGGTGGATTCATCGTGCCGCCGGCGGAATATTTTAAGATCACGTTCAGCATCGTGAAGAAGTACGGCGGCTTGAACATCGCCGACGAAGTGCAGACCGCCTGGGGCCGCACCGGCAAGCATTGGTTCGGCATCGAGCACTGGGAAGTGGTGCCGGACATCATCTCCAGTGCGAAGGGAATCGCCAACGGCATGCCGATGGGCTTGACCGCGACACGTCCGGACATCGCCAAATCTTTCAAGGGCATTCAGATTTCCACGTTTGGCGGAAATCCAATCGCGTGCGCTGCGGCGAAGGCCACTATCGATTTAATCGAAGAAGACAAGTTGATGGAAAACTCCGATACCGTCGGCCGTCATTTCCGGTCGCACCTGGAAGAACTGAAGAACAAGTATCCGCTCGTCGGTGACGTTCGCGGCATGGGCTTGATGCAAGGCATCGAGTTCGTGAAGGATCGCGACACCAAGGAACCGGGCACTGCGGAAGCCACGCAATTCCAGGAAGAATGCCGCAAAAACGGCTTGCTGATCGGCAAGGGCGGCATGCTCGGTAACGTCATTCGACTGGCGCCCATGATGAACACCACAAAAGCCGATGTGGATTCGGCGATTGCGATCATGGACAAGTCGCTGGCGGCGATTTCCGCGGGCGCGCTGGTGGGCGCGGGCCGCTAAATTTGGAGTGCGGCGACTTGTCGCCGCTTTTAAGATGCCCGCGGCTTGACGCGGGCTGCGATGTGCGTAGTTAAGAACGGTGCGGCCGAGTCAAGCCTCGCCCGAAAGCGGCGACAAGTCGCCGCACTCCAAAGGGGACGCATGGCAGCTCTAACGGAAGTGGCTTTGCCGAAGGCCAAGATGTTTGTAGGCGGTGCCTGGATCGAAACATCCAGCACGCGCTCGGTGGAGCGCCGCAATCCGGCGAATTCCGACGATATCGTCGGCGTGGTGGGTCTCGCGACGCGCGAGGAGACTCGCGCCGCGGTGGACGCCGCGAAAAAAGCGTTTCCGGCGTGGCGTGACACGCCGCCGGTGGCCCGCGGCAAGATCCTCGCGAAGGCCGCGCTGATCCTCACGGAGCGCATGCACGAAGTGGCGGCGATCCTGACGCGCGAGGAAGGCAAGACGCTGGCGGAATCGCGCGGCGAGGTGATGCGTTCCATCAACGTGCTCGATTACATGGCCGGCGAGGCAAAGCGTCTCGGCGGCGAGACCCTGCCGTGCGAGTTGCCGAAGAACTTTGCGTACACGATTAAGCAGCCGCTCGGCGTGGTCGCGTGCATCACGCCGTGGAATTTTCCGGTGGCCATTCCGGTATGGAAGATCGCGCCGGCGCTGGTAGCAGGGAACACGGTGATCTTCAAGCCGGCGACGATTACCAGTTTCACCGGCATGAAGGTGATCGAGGTTTTCGAAGCGGCCGGCGTGCCGCCCGGCGTGTTGAACATGGTGGTTGGCTCGGGATCGGAAGTGGGCGACGAGTTGATGAATCATCCGTCGGTGAAAGCGGTTAGTTTCACTGGGTCGAACGAAATCGGCACCGCACTTTACGCGCAAGGAGCCAAGCGCTTGATGAAAGTGCAGTGCGAGATGGGTGGCAAGAATCCTGTGGTGGTTGTGGAAGACGCCGACATGGCGCTGGCCGTCGAAAGCACGCTGCAAGGAGCTTTTGGAAGCACAGGTCAACGGTGTACCGCAACAAGCCGCGCGGTTGTGGTCGATGCAATCGCCGACGAGTTTGTGAATCGCTTGGCGGCGCGCGCCAAGCAACTGAAGGTCGGCGATGGCGCGGTGGCGGGTGTGGATATGGGGCCGTCGGTGGATCAGTCGCAATTCAAAACGGTGCTGGAATACTTGGAGATCGGCAAGAAAGAAGGCGCGACTCTCGTGTGCGGCGGATCGCGGCTCACCGGCGGGTCTTACGACAAAGGATTTTTCACCGAGCCGACAATTTTCGATCACGTGAAGCCCAATAGCCGCATCGCGCAGGAGGAAATCTTTGGTCCGGTGCTCTCAATTATTCGCGTGAAGAATTTCGAAGAGGCGTTGGAAGCGGCCAACAACGTGGTGTACGGTTTGAGCTCGTCGATCTACACCAACGACGTGTCGAAGGTTTTCGATTTCATCGATCGCATCGAAACCGGCATCACGCACGTGAACTCGCCCACGACGGGCGGCGAAGCGCAAATTCCTTTTGGCGGAACGAAGGGAACCGGCGTGGGATATCGCGAGCAGGGCAGCGTGGCCATCGACTTTTTCACGGAACTGAAGGCCGTGTATGTGGATTACACGGGCAAGAAACGGGAAGGGAACTTGTACTAGCGAGCGCCGGGGGCGTTTTCCGGTAAGATTGTTTCTGGAGACAGCGCATGTCTACAAACACTCTCATGACCGTGGAAGAATACCTCCACACCAGCTTCGAAGACGGGGATCGTGAGTACGTCGACGGCGAGATTGTGGAGCGCAACATGGGCGAGTGGGACCACGGGAAGATTCAGTGCTTCTTAGGCTATTTGTTCCTGAGAATGGCGACGCAAGCGGGCGGCCTCTCCGTGCTCACCGACATTCGGGTTCGCATCAACTCGACACGCTACCGAATTCCCGATGTGGCTGTTTGGCTCGAGCGAGACGCCGGCGCTGACCACAACGGAATCCCCGTCGCCGCGCCGTTTATCGTCGTGGAAATTTTCTCGCCGGAAGACCGCATGTCGCGTGTGACGCCGAAAATGGAGGAGTACCTTTCGATTGGCGTGCTCTGGGTCTGGCTGATCAACCCCTACAAGGAGACCGCGATCCTCTATACTCCCGCGAATCCTGAAGGCTCACCGTGCCCTGTACTTCGCACGCAGAATCCAGAAATCGAGATTTCCCTCGAGAGAGTACTCCAGCTTCAGGCTGACTGAAATGTGCAGGGATGGCCATGAAAAAATGTCCCTTTTGCGCCGAACAAATTCAAGATGAAGCGGTGAAGTGCCGTTACTGCGGATCCGTGCTGGGTCCTGGAGGGACGAATGCCGCAGGGTCCGAAGTGGAAATCCTGCGCATCAGTCCTTCGCTGAAGCCGGTGGCGTTTCTCTACTGCGCGTGTATCGGGTTGGCCGCGCTCATCACCACTGGAGTCGTTTGGGCGGGTCACGCGATGAAGGCTACCGAAATCCCGGCCGGCACGATCGCAATCACGTTCATTGTTCTCGCGGGACTGCTTTCGTCGAGCGTTGTGATCATCCACATTCGCCGCAACAGCACGCACTACGTGCTGACGAATTGGAATCTCTCGATCACCACCGGAATCGTCAGCCGCTCGGCGATGCACATTCCGCTGCACAAAGTGCAGGACGTTTCGGTCCGCCGGACGCTGCTCGATCGCATCCTGAATCTCGGCACGATCGTGGTGGAATCCGCGGGATCGTCGGGACGCATTCCGGAGATCAACGTCGACTCGCCGGAAAAGATTTGTAGTGCCATCCTTCAGCAGGTGAGCAGCGCCAAAACATCCTGATGCCCTCCGCCCCGGACAACCAAGCCCGCATCCATTCCAGTTCGCTCTACAACGAAGACCTCGCGCCGGTCGCGCCCGAGAGGCGCACATGGGGAACGTACAACTACGCGGCCCTCTGGGTGTCGATGTCGGTGAACATTCTCACCTACATGCTCGCGGCGAGTTTGATTCAAGGCGGCATGGATTGGAAACAAGCGGTGCTCACGATTTTCATCGGCAATACGATCGTGCTCGCACCGATGCTTTTGAATGCGCATCCCGGCGCGCGTTACGGCGTGCCGTTTCCGGTGTTGGCGCGCGCTTCGTTCGGCGTGTTGGGCGCCAATGTGCCGGCCGTGCTGCGGGCGCTCGTAGCGTGCGGTTGGTTCGGCATTCAAACATGGATCGGCGGGGAAGCGATCAGTACTCTGATCGGCGTGATCAATCCGGCGTGGCGAAACTTCCCGGGCGCCACTATGATTTGCTTCCTGGCATTTTGGGCGATCAATCTCGCCGTGGTTGTCGCAGGCGTCGAGTACATTCGCTTGCTGCAAGGAATTTCCGCGCCGATCCTGCTGGGCGTGGGACTCCTCCTGCTCGGCTGGGCGTACACCAACGCCGGCGGATTTGGTCCCATGCTTTCGGCGCCGTCGCAGTTCGCCACCACCGCCGATTTCCTGAAGTTTCTGATTCCCGCGCTGAACGGCACGGTGGGATTTTGGGCCACCGTATCGCTGAACATTCCCGATTTCACGCGATTTGCGCGCAGCCAGCGAGACCAAATGATCGGCCAAGCTATCGCGCTGCCCACCACGATGACGCTCTACAGTTTCATCGGCGTGGCCGTGACCTCGGCGACGGTGCTGATCTACGGCAACGCGATTTGGGATCCGGTGCAATTGCTCAGCCGCTTCAAATCGCCGGTGGCCGTGATTGTGTCGCTCCTGGCGATTCTTCTCGCGACACTGAACGTGAACATCGGCGCGAACGTCGTCTCGCCGGCCAACGATTTTTCGAACCTGTGGCCTCGCCGCATCAGCTTCAAGACCGGCGGCATCATCACCTGCTTCATGGGGATTGCGATGATGCCGTGGAAGCTGCTGGCCAATCACAAGACCTTCATATTCGGATGGCTCGGCGGCTACGCGGCGTTTCTCGGACCCGTGGCGGGCATCATGATCTGCGACTACTTCGTGATCCGCCGGCGAATTCTGCTGGTGGACGATCTTTATCTGCGCGGCGAGTTCTACGAATTTTCACGCGGCTTCAATTGGCGCGCCGTTGGCGCGCTGGCCTTGGGCGCAGGCATCGCGCTCAGTGGACTGCTGATCGAACCGGTCAGATTTCTCTACGATTACTCATGGTTCGTGGGATTCGCGATTTCGTTTGGAGCTTATTTCGCGATGATGCGCAAACCATCCGTCGCCACTTTCCACGGGTAGGCCGCGCCGCCCGAGCCGGCGTGATTTTTGTCGAGTACGCCGGATAGTTCCTTGGCCGCTTCCGGACTTTTTGCCAGAAGAATCAAGAATCCACCGCCGCCCGCGCCGGCTAGTTTTGCGCCGCGCAGGAACGGCTGCGCCGATTCCAGCAGCGCATTGATCGGCGCATTGGTCGTGTTGGGATCGAGGATTTGATTGAGTTCCCAGTGCCGGTCGAGCAGGCTTCCCAGATAATCCCAGTCGCCTTCCTGCATCGCGTGGGCCATTTCCATCGCCAGCGTCTTGATGCTGTGCAGCACTTGCACGCACGCCGTCTCGCGCGCCAGATAGCGGCCCACCACTTGACGCAGCAAATCGCGCGCCACGCGCCGGATTCCCGTGTAGTACAGAACAACTTGCTGTTCGAACTCCGCCTGGCGTGCGGCCGTCCACTGCACGGGATAGACGCGCACACGTTGACGCAATCCGGGGCCGCTGACCAAAAGTTTTGCGCCGGAAAAAAGTCCGCCGGCTTGGTCCTGCCATCCGCCGCCGGTGGTCATCATTTGTTCGAGGCGCATGACGCGTTCACTGAGCAATTGATCGTCGGGCGCGGCGCCGGCCGCTTCAAAAATGGCGCGCAGCACCGTGACGGCGAGAATGCTGCTGGTGCCGAGTCCCGACCCCATCGGCAGATTCACCGACGTGCGAATTTCGATGCCGCCGCTCTTGAAGCCCGGCCACCCCGCGAGACGCAAGGCCATTCGCGGTATCGCAAAAGGATCGCCGGGTGCGGACGGGCGGAGCAATTCTTCCGCGGTGCGATATTCCACCGACGCGCGATCTTCGTCCGAGATGCAGCGAATCACCGGCTCGCTCAAGCGTTTCAGTGTCGTGCGAATCGGATAAACGTCGCCGAGCGTCACAGCGACATTCAGCACCGTGCCGCCCCAATCGAGACAAAACGGCGGTGTGTCCGACCATCCACCGCCCAAGTCGATACGCGCCGGCGCTTCAACGATCACTTCGTGATGCTTCCACACGGACGTGTCCTGTGGTACGGTTTCGCCCGCGCCCATCTCCACCGCGTGTTGCACCAAGTGAAACGCCGCTTCGTGCGATTCCTCGGCTTCGCGCGCCAATCCCGCTTGCGCGAAGAATAGTCCCGCGGCGTACGATCGGCTTGCCGCTTCGGTGGGCGAATTCGTTTCCAACTCGCGCGAACGATCGCACAAGCGTTGTCCGGCTTCGGTGAGCGGCTGCGTCCCGGGAGAATTCGCGAGGAGCGGACGCAAGTCCGCGCCCGATTCCACCAGCGACACCGCGAGCATTCGCCAATTCGCATTCGATCGCCGCAATCGCGCGGCTTCCAGCGCGGCCGCGTCGGCCCATTCGGCGCTCGAGGCGAAAGAAAATCGAGGCGCTTGCGTCCAGCGTTGCGCCGTGTAGTTGGAAGGCAAGCGCATCAGCCACGCGGCGCACTGCCACGCGTCGTCAGGCGTGCTTAGCGGAAACAGCGACGCGTTCCAAAGGCTTCGTTCCGCTTCGGGCACGCCGGGCCACACCGACTCCGCGTCCAGTCCGAATTCTCTCAGCACTTCGAGAATCGGGCGGCTAAACCACGTCGCACTTTCTGTCGCCGCCTTGGGATCGTCGCCGACACCGTAAACGCGGATGACGACGCCGGGACGAGTGCCTGGCATTGAAACGGGAAGTTGGTGCACCACGGTGTCCTCGGGCACTTCGATCGGGCCCGGGATTTGATCGAGGCCATGAAGCACCGCGCCCGATGCCGCACGCAGGCGTCCCGTGAGATGGCACTCGATAACGACCGTTCCCGCGCCGAGATCGGCGCCGCCTTCCAGGACGCTGTCGATCACCACGCCGCTCGACGAGACGCCGGGTGCACGCGTGCCGGAAAATCGCCGCACGGCTGCTTGAAAGCGCGAAAAATCTGTTTCGCCGGTCATCAACTGGCGGAAGAGATGCGTGGTTCCGATGTGCGTGAACTCGCCGGGCACCAGCGAACAGGAAAACTCCAGACCTTTCAGCGAGCGCGCCAGTTCGTGCAATTCCGGCGCGTCGCCGGGCGATGGTTTCCATTGACCGGTTAGGGCGAGTGTGATGTGCGTGTAGAGATCGATCCCTACCGGCTTGCCGTCGCGTGCGATCGATTGCGCCGGCAGCGACGCAAGCGCCGTGAGACGCGCGGCCGCTTCCGGCGAAAAACGCAGCAAGCCGGTATCGAGCGCGACTTCGTTGTTTTCGAGGAGTCCACCGGCGGCCGATAGCTCGGCGAGCGTCGGCTTTTGCAGAAATTTGTAGACGCGACCATGCCCATCGGTCACGTATACGCCGTGACGCATTCCAACTTCCGCGGCTTGCCGCATCGCGACGCCCGAAACGCCCGCGCGATTCCAGTCCAGCGCGGCGGCGTCGAAGACCAACACCACGTCGCCGGAGGCGACCAGTAATCCCGAAGCCAGATGCTCTACCCACAGCGTGGAGAGCACCAGCATTTCGTCGAACACCGTACTCGCTTCGCCCCAAGGAGTCGTGACCGGCACGGCGCTGAATAATTTTCCCGATAGCGAATACTGCGGCAACCGGCGCGAGTCGCCTCCGGAGTGAATCAGAAGGACGCGCTCGTCGCGCCACCACCGCTCCGTTGCGGGCGAACCTGCCAACTGTCCCAGCGCGTGCAGTGTCGCGCCGCCTGATCCCAGGCGCTGATCGTTCAAATCCGGCGTCACGAGGTAGGGAATTCCGCCGGGAATTTTTCCGCCGGCGATACGCCGCTGCAATTCGCGTTGGTACTTTTCCGCTTGCCGCTTGGAGCTCGCCGTGATGATCACCGCGGTCCACCAAGGCGTAGAAGTGGCGCCGGCCAATCGCGCGACATATTGGCGACGCGCATTCTGCACAATGTAGCTGAGATCGTTCGGCGAGGTAGGGTTCACGTCCTGCAACGACGATCTTACTCTGATACCATGTCCCGGTGCATCACGAATATCACCGCTGGTACAGCCATCGCATCGGCATGGATCTCGGTGTCAACGTTTACGGTCATTGGGGACCGCCGATCTTGGGCTTTCCCACGTCCGGCGGCGACGAAGGGGAACTCGAACGCATGGGTTTGATCCGCGGCCTCGCTGATTTCGTCGACGCGGGACGCGTGAAAATCTTCGCCGTGAACTCCATCAACGAGGCGGGATTCTACAACAAGCGCGCCCATCCGTTCCATCGAAGCTGGGTGCAGAAACAGTTCGACGAGTACATCCGCTACGAAGTGGTTCCATTCATCTTCACGAATTGCCGCACGGAGTGGACGCCGATTTCGACCATGGGCGCGTCGTTCGGCGCGTATCACGCGGCGAATACACTGTTCAAACATCCCGATGTCGTGAAGCGATGCTTCGCGATGTCGGGCGTGTACGACATCCGCTCGTTCATGAATGGAATGTACGACGACAATTTCTACTTCAACAATCCGATCGATTATTTAGGTAATCTAAGCGACGGGTGGTATTACGATCAATACCGCACCTGCGACATTCACATCGCCACCGGCCACGGACCGCACGAAAACAGCGCGCCGTCGTATCGATTGTCCGCGCTGCTGGCGGCAAAAGGAATTCCGCATCACCTCGACGATTTCGGCGACATGGGCGGCCACGACTGGCCGTATTGGGTCCACCAGATGCGCAACTACATCGGCGGATTGTTTTAGAAAGGCGGGATCGGCAATGAAGCCAATATTGATCCTAATCGCAATGGCCGGCGGCCTGATCACGATTGCGGGCGCTCAGGCGCCCGAAACGCGGCCCACATTCGAGGTTGCCGCGATCAAGCCCAGTAAGGCTAGCAACGACGGCACGAATATCCGCAGCGATCCGAACGGTACCCTGCGCGTCGAGAATGCCACGCTGAAGGACCTGATCCGATTTTGCTATCAAGTCGGGAACGACCAGATTTCGGGCGGCCCGAAATGGTTCGACGTCGACCGCTTCGACGTTTTAGCGAAACCGGAGAGCCGCGCGCGTCCGGAACAAGTTCTGCAAATGATGCAGCGGCTGTTGGCCGAGCGCTTTCAACTGGTGCTGCGCCGCGAGTCGAAGGAAGTGAAGGTCTATCAGTTAGTGGTTGCGAAGAACGGTCACAAACTGCGAGAGCCGAAGGAAGGCCAAGAACCTGGCTTACAGGGAAAAAAGGGACAAATCACCGCACACGCTACTCCAATGGCGATCTTCGCCAAGTATCTTTCGCAGCGCTTGGGACAACCTGTGGTGGACCAAACCGGGCTGGCCGGAAGCTACGATTTCACTCTGGAGTACGAGCCGGACAACGGCAATGATCCCGCCGGAGCGGGCCCGTCGATATTCACCGCCGTTCAAGAGCAGCTAGGATTGCGCCTGCAACCCGGCAAAGGCTCCATCGATTTGTTCGTGGTCGATCGCGCGGAAAAGCCCTCGGAAAACTAGCGCCGCATTCACGCCGCCGCTTCCGCCGCGATGTCGGGCGAATACGACATCCGCTCGTTCATGACGCCACGCATGGCCGTATTGGGTCCACTAGATGCGCAACTATATCGGCGGATTGTCCTAGGCGTTGCTAGCCTTGGCGTTTCCTTTTGGTATCTGCTTCGATCAGCCGTGCCATTAAGCTCGCGGGACCTCGGAAGCTCGTTTGTTGAAGGCGCGAGAATACTTCCGCCAGATCGATCAAGCCTAATTCCGCGGCCTTGTCCAAAACTCCAAGCGTTCCTGTAACGGCTAGTCCGAGACCGAGCGCTACAGAATAGGCAGCGCGATCATCGACGAGGAATAGTTCCGCGCCAGTTTCAAGCGCAAGAGCGATCGCCTCCGCCTCGCCAGCGTCCAGATGATCAAACCGTTGGGCAGTACCATGCGAGGGGCTTTTGATTTCGAGCCAAGACGGCGCGGTTACGAGCAAACGACGCACCGCTTCGGGCGTGCGGTCACTCATCAACTCTTTCAGGACGGCCGGCGGAATCAACACGCGGCCAAAGATCTTCGGCAGCAGCTCTATTTCGCCGACGAGAGCGAGATAGTTCAGCGGAGTCGTGTCTGAGACCACGATCATCAGGCGCGCGGGAGGTCGAGTTTGCGCAGTGTCTCACGATCGCGCTCAAAATCCTCCATGGTGTATTCAAGCTCAACGCCATGGCGCTTGAGAACAGCGTCCACCTCCATCCGTGTTTCGAACCCGAGGATTCGACGGAGCTGCTTCATCGAGAGTTTGTGCTCTCGATACGCATTGACGGCAATCACCTCGATCGCGCTGCGCGACCGAGCATCAGGATTCTCACCTAGGGCTTCCGACAATTCGTCTGGCACGTCCAGCGTCAGTTGCATGTCTTGAGTATACGCCGTCGCTGACCTAAAACCCAGGCCTGCGCATTCACGCCGCCGCTTCCGCCGCGACCACTGATTCCGTCGCGTAACGACGCGCCATTTCACTCGCCGCGTACAGCGACTCGAACGTACCCGCGTCAATCCAATCGCCGCCCAGCACGTCGTAGTGCAGCGTGCCTTCGCGCAAATACGCGCGGTTCAGGTCCGTGACCTCAAGTTCGCCGCGCGCCGACGGCCGGAGATGGCGGATCTTGTCGAACACGGTGTGATCGTAGAGGTACAAGCCGGTGACCGCCAGGTTCGACTTCGGGTCGCGCGGCTTTTCCTCGATGCTCAGCACCGAGGCGCCGCGCACTTCCGCCACGCCGAAACGCTCGGGATCGGGCACCGCTTTCAAAAACACTTTCGCGCCAAATGTTTGACGATGGAATCGCTGCACGGCCCCGGCGACGTCCGAGCCGAACACCAGATTGTCGCCAAGGATCACGAAAACCTGATCGCCGGCCGCGAACGACTCCGCCATGGAAATCGCGTGCGCGATTCCCGAAGGTTTTTCCTGAACGGAAAAGTACAGGCGTTCGAGACCGAAGCGGCGGCCATCGCCCAGCGCGCGCAACAGATCGCCCGTACGCTCGGGCCCTGTCACCACCAGTAATTCGGTGATCCCGGCGTCGACCATGAGGCCGATGGGATAGAACAGCATCGGGCGGTCATACACGGGAAGAAGGTTTTTGTTTGTTACCTCTGTGAGCGGTCTCAGGCGCGTGCCTGATCCTCCGGCTAGAATCACACCTTTCATGCGGACTCCCAGTGGTAGACGCCCTGGAAGGTGCACGCGAGTTGCCAATTGCGCGGACGTGCATTTGCACGGCGTTGGCGCGTTGGCGCATGGGTTGAAGTGTGTCGGAAGGACTCGCGGACGTGTCCTACGAGGCTTTTTTAGGCGACAAAATCTCGTCCGGCTTAGTGATTAAGCTAGTGTCGTCGAACTCGCCGAAGGGATCGGCGGTGGTTCGCAGACGTCGCCGTTGCAGTATGTCCTGAAGCCGCAGCGCGGTGATGAGGATTTGCTGCTGTTTTTCCGGCAGGCCGCGCTTGGCGATGTCGCCCGCAAACTGCCGCAGCGTTTGAATCTGATCTTGCGCGGCGACGTACAGCCATCCCAGCGATTCCTCGTGCGGCTTGCGATGGTATTCAGACTGGCTCTTCTTCTTGAGTTGGCCGCTCTCGTCGGAAATACGATAGAGCAGCACGGCCGAGTCCTTCAACATCCGCACAAACTCGGCGCGAAAACTCTTTTCGGTCACCGCATACTCGGTGGCCAGCGCGCGCGCCTCCCACTCCTCGAACACCAGGGTCATCTCGCTCGTGTTGATCGCGTTCGACGCTTTATTCTCGGGGATCGAGAAGTGCCCCAACAACGTCTCGAGCGCGGTGCGCAGCTTGCGTCGTTCCACCAGCGTTTGCACGTTGTCCTTCGGACCGACGGGCGTGGTGGAATCCACTTGGAACTGGGTGGTGAAGGATCCCGCTTCCGCAAACGCAAGCGCGGCGCGCGACGGCTGACGTCCGGTGAGCGCCGGTGGCAGCGGGGGGGGAGGTGGAGGCGTCGCCGGAGCCGGCGGAACGTAACTGGGATGCGTCGGCGCGAGTGCCGGAGCGGTAGCCGGCGCGGAACCCGCGCTGGCCTGCGCGGATGCCGCCAGTAGTTGCAGGGGCGCGACGTTATCGCGATAGTCGGCGACCAGCTGCGCGGACAAATCGCGGTTCTGCTGCGCGACTTTTCCAAACAAGTCCCGGAACGCCCGTGCCAAAACCAAGTTGTACTTCACCACCGCCACCAGCACCGCGGGACGATAGCGCTCGGCGCCTATCCCCTCCTTCAACTCGCGGCCCTTCGCGACAAGTGCGGAGCTGGTGAGCTGAAGCAACGTCGTGCAGGCATTGATCTCGTCGAGCGTCGCCAGCAGCTTGTCCACTTGCGTTTGCGTGGCGGGCGTGAGCGCGGTCTGCGGTAGATGTGGGAACATTTCGAGAATCTGCGCGGCGAAATTGCCGTCGCCCGCTTCCAGATGACGCCGGCACACGTACGTCAACAGCCACTCGAAGCGATCGTGATCCGCTTGGCGGTTCTGGGTCATGAAAAACTCCAGCAGAACTTCAAGGTCCCGGTCGGGCGGCGAGCGTTTTTCGATGCTTACGCGCATGGCGGCGGGCGTGGCGCATAGGTCGAGCACCAGGAGCCAGCGATGATGCGCTTCGGTCAGGCGGTCTTTCGGCGCGCGTAATTCTTCCGGCTCCTGCATCGGCATCGCGCCCTGGAGATGATCTTCCAGAATGGTCGTGAAGAGACCGCGCAGAATCAGATAGTCGCGAATTTGCAGATCCGACCGGTTCATGGGGGTGACCCAGTTGGTCTTAACATAACACAGGCCAAGTGGTTCTAGAGTTGACTTAGAATGTACAAACATGAGCATGCATAGACGGAAGTTCCTAGGACTCTCCGCGGGCGCGGCGGCTGTTTCGGTGGGCGCGGGTCTCGCGTCCGCGCAGGGACACGGAGCGGGACCCGAGGCCTCGAACGTTCCAGCGTCGATTCGCGCGCTGAAGCCGTTTCCCGGCACAGCCACGCCGATCACCGACAACGAACGCATGGCGCGCATGGAAAAAGCGCGCCGCTTGATGGCGGAAAATGGATTCGCGGCGGTCTATCTGGAGCCAAGCTCCAGCATGTACTACTTCACCGGCATTCGCTGGGGTCAAAGCGAGCGCATGTTCGGCATGGTTTTTCCGGCGAAGGGCGAAATCGCCTACGTGGTCCCAGGATTCGAGGAAGCGCGGGCCCGCGAATTGATCCGCTTCGGTAGCGACGTCCGCGTGTGGCAAGAAGATGAGTCGCCCGGCGAGGTCGTCGCAGGCGTGCTCAAGGATCGCGGCATCACGACGGGAAAGATCGGCATCGAGGAACGCACGCGATTTTTTCTCTATGACGGCATTCGCAAAGCCGCGCCCGCGCTGACCTACGAGATCGCCACGCCGGTGACGGCCGGCTGCCGGATGATCAAGTCGGCGGCGGAGATCGCCCTGTTGCAACGCGCCAACGACATCACCATCGAAGCGTTTCGCGCGGCGTTGGGCGCCTTGCACGAAGGAATGTCGCAGCATGAATTGAGCGCCAACATCGCCGCGGCGCATCGCGCGTTAGGGGCGACAGGCAGCGCGCTCGTCGGGTTAGGGAAATACAGCGCCTTTCCGCACGGCAGCATCCTGCCGCAACAATTGCGCGAAGGCGACATCGTGCTGATCGACGGCGGATGCACGGTGGAAGGCTACGAGTCGGACATCACGCGTACCACGGTCTTCGGCAAACCGTCCGAGCGTCAGAAGAAGATTTGGGATTTAGAAAAGAAGGCGCAAAGCGCCGCGTTCGCCGCCGCGCAAGTCGGCGCGACGTGTGAATCAGTGGATGCAGCCGCGCGCAAGGTAATCACGGAGGCGGGCATGGGTCCAGGCTACAAGGTGCCCGGCTTGCCGCATCGCACCGGTCACGGGATTGGTCTCGATGGTCACGAGTGGACGAATTTCGTGAAAGGCAACAAAACGAAAATCGCGCCGGGCATGTGTTTCAGCGACGAGCCGATGATCACCAACTACGACGAGTTCGGCATTCGCCTGGAAGATTGCTTGTACATCACGGAAAGTGGTCCGCGATTTTTCACGAAGCAAAGCGTGGCGATCGATCAGCCGTTCGGGTAGGGGTCCATTTCGATGAGCCGCTCACGAAGAATTCTCCCGTTCAAGGCCGTCCCCGACTTCCAAATCCCGGCCGCTAGCGACCTTTCGCCGATTGGATGGATACCCTTGAGGGCCGGGATATCCATGGCATTGTCATGACTCGGCTTGATCGGGTAGAGAAGGGCAATCTGGGAGATTGCCATTCTGTCGGGAAGGGTGTTTCAGAGTTGAGAATTGACGTGGGTCCGGGGTACCGCGTGTATTTTGGCCAAGATCACGACTTGGTGATCCTGCTTGGCGGCGGCGCCAAGAGTACGCAGACGCGGGATATCAAGGGCGCTCAGAAGCGCTGGGAGGAATACAATGCCGAAGAGGACGAGTAGTTATCGCTCATGGCAACTGGAGAAGTTGAAGGACCCTCAAATTGCCGCCACTTACTTGAGAGGGGCGCTTGACGACTCCCCGGAGACGTTCTTTCAGGCCCTCGACAAAGTCGCCCAAGCTCACGAGGCGGCCAAGAGCAACGGGCGATCCGGCGTGAGAAAAGAACCCAATCGAAAGGCTTCGGACAACGGCAGTTCCCGATCCAACCTTCTTTCCGTTCTAACATCGGTAGGACTCCGATTGTCCATTGAGCCCTTAGGGTCGACCCCGCATCGTGGCTAACGTTCGCATCTTTCCAGGGAAAGAGAACGCGGCATCAGTCTGAGGGTTGTCGCCTCTCGACCAACCTGCGAGCCAACGAACCAGCTCTTTTTGCTTTGGCCGGACACGTTCGCGCAAGAAAGAAACTTCCCCGTCCAGGCTGGCGCCGTTCGCGGCGCCGTTCGCCGGAAGAGAAACTTTCTTCGTTGAGCGTGGCGCCGTTTTCCCCCGATTTCGGTGCGCGGATCAGAGGCGCAGAAAGACGAGTCTTACATGAAACAGAGCGTCACGTTGACGATCACGTCCCTCCTTTCCATCCTTCTCCTGACGTTTCACATGGCCGGCGATATCCTCTTCGGGATGGCGTCGCCACGGTTCGCGAATCTGATTGCGGTTCTCGTCTTCGTCATCTGGCTGTACGGAACGCTGGTGCTCGCCGAACGGCGAGCGGGATACATCATCATTCTCTTCGGATCGCTCCTTGGCCTGGTCGTCCTTCTCGTCCACATGAAGGGAGCCAACGGCCTTCTCGGCGGCGCGATCGGCAAGTCCGCGCAGGCCTTGTTCTTCGTATGGACGCTGCTCGCGTTGGGCGTGACCGCGACGTTCTCCGTCATCCTCTCGGTACACGCACTGTGGAAACTGCCATGGCGCCGCCAACAGCGTACTGCAGCGGGAAAAACATTCGAAGGCTAAGGAGAAGTGGAGAAAATCGGGTCGGAAAAAGGGGTCAGGTGACCCCATTTCCCCATTTTCCTTTTACTGACTAGACGTGACCGATCATGCCCGTGGATAGAGGCGTGAACTGCGGAGTCATAAAAGAAACAACTTAAGCGGTCCGGTATATACTCTTCGAATCTGCGTGCGAAAAGGAAAACCCTGCCGAAGGAGGCGCGATATGAAGAGAACGATGAAGGGACGCTTGGAACTTGCCTTTTCGATAATTCTTATCGGATTTGTACCCCTGTATCATGCAAATCCCATCACACTCGCGCCGGGGACTCTTAGTCTTCCAGGCGGCGCCACACTCACCCTGACTGAGGGCGAGCAATTCCGACTGGTGTATGTAACGGCGGACCAGTACGCAGCCACTTCATCGAACATCGCGACGTACAACACCGATGTTGACACCGAGGCACCCAACATAACAGCCTTGGCCGGTCTTGCGTGGACCGCGATCGCATCAACTGAGACGACCAGCGCGCTTCAAAACATCACTCCGGACGGCGTCCCAGTGTACAACTTTGGCGGCTATGAGGTGGCGCCAGACGACGGTAGCGCGCCGGGAGGCCTATTCTCGGGGTCCGACCTACTGAACCCGATACTGTACGACGAGCACGGGACTCCCTTGGCGACAATCGTTTGGACGGGGACGCAGCCCGATGGAACGCCAGTCATTGGGTACGCCCTGGGGGACAGCCTCACCAACGAAGGATCAAGTCCGTTTATCAATCACGATTGGATCACTACGACACCTGATCACTCCTTTTCTACTGAATCGCTTTATGGTGTTTCCGATTTGATCACCGTAAGTAGCGACGGTTCATTGGCGACGCCAGAACCGGGTACCGTCCGCGTGATCATGATTGGAGGAATGTTCCTCGTTGGGAAAATGCGGTCCAGGCGCACGAAGGGTTCGTATCGCAAGTCATAGTAGCGTCGTGGAAACTACGGTGAAAACTGGAGGAAACTGCGTAAGCATTTTTTCGACAATACTCCATACATTTTTCCGATGATCCTAGCACATCATGCCACGACGAGCGCGATGTGTTCTCTCCGATGTCCCCTGCCACATTACCCAACGTGGCGTCGACTTTGTACGGCCCGTTCGCTGTGGAGAGGCGGGCTCATTTTTCGCACGCCGTTTCGTAATCGCATTTGAACAGACGCCGTTTGGTTGACATCCGCGATTGAACGATAGTTGCGAACCACCAAGAAAAAGAAGCAGTGCAGGGGCAGCCGTGTTCCCCGGCACGACCTTGGGCGAGGGCACTGCGGTTTTTTTTGTCCATTGAATCATGTGGTTAGGCTTCGCGGTGAGTGCACAATATACAGCGTCGTGTCATAATGGTTTTGATGCGCAGAGTCGCGAGGGTGGAACGGGCCGCGTTGAAAAAACTAAAATTACAAAACGAACCTACCGAAGGGTTAAATCCAATGGACGCAATGAAGTAGAAGGTATCATAGGTTACTCATTAGTAACCCTCGCGTTGCCTTCGTTTCTCCCGTCATCTCTTCGAAACGTGCGGGGAGGAAGTGAGGAGACAACCCTGTTGATTCTTCGTTGGTCGAAATCTATCTCCGACAGACTCCCAGGCCGCCTCATTTTTCCTGAAGCGGTCAATTCACCGACTGATTGTGGCCCTTCCTCGGATTGTGCGGTTCAGACTGGCGCCTTTGAGCGAGCCTTGGTGAAAACTCGCCCCGGAGTCTGTGTGACAACGCAACTCCGAGCCTGCGGCAGCAGGCGGCGCAATGTCACTGCTGTCCAAAACAGGGGACTCCCGCGGTAGCGGTTGATGGAAACAAAGGCGGAGAGTGGTGATTGGGACACGGTTGCGGGTTGAGGTCGGGTTTGGAGATCGTTCGGCTGTCCAAGTTAGA
>Ga0209060_10000444_pt1 | contig 78683 bp, 76 predicted proteins | sample Coa_R1_8_FD_187155 | JGI IMG/M metagenome (GOLD analysis project Ga0209060, IMG submission 187155) | Surface soil microbial communities from Centralia Pennsylvania, which are recovering from an underground coalmine fire - Coalmine... | ecosystem: Environmental > Terrestrial > Soil >... | reverse complement strand
GAGATGGACGGGTTCGACCCGAACGCGGGGATCATCGTCATCGCCGCGACCAACCGGCCGGACATTCTGGACCCGGCGCTGCTGCGGCCGGGCCGGTTCGACCGGCGGATCGTGGTGGACAATCCGGACGCCAAGGGCCGGCGGGCGATCCTGGACGTGCACGTGCGGGGCAAGCCGATCGCCGAGGACGTGAACCTGGACGTGCTGGCGCGGCGCACGCCGGGGTTCAGCGGGGCGGATCTGGCGAACATGGTGAACGAGGCGGCGCTGCTGGCGGCGCGGCGGGGGGAAGAAGCGGATCGGCCGCGCCGAGTTCGACGAGGCGATCGAGCGGGTGATCGCGGGCCCGCAGCGCAAGAGCCGCATCCTGGGGCCGAAGGAGGGCGCCGCGATTGCGACGCATGGATCCGCGGGTTTCGCCGCCTCAGATGGCGGCATCGACGGCGTTGAGAGGCGAACCGTATGGTGCGCGGCCTCCCGTAACTGCGAGACCGTGATGGACGGCGCCCGGCTCTGCCATGTCCCGATCGGTGGTGCCGAGAGGGGAGGGCGCCGGCGCTGCGCGAACCAACGCTTCGTGAGCCGTGAAGTCTCGCGCGGTTCCAGACGACCGGCCGCTACTTGTTCCAGCGCAACGATGCCCGGCGGGGCGTGTGCTCGAATCGTGGATGGGATCCGAGGATGCGAGGCGCTTCCGCTGTGAGCGGACGGACGGCGACGCGTGTACGGCGGGGCCGCGCTTCGAACGAGAGGAGGTTCTTCTTCGTGTGATGTTGCCGTGGAGGGCCGGGACCGGCATGATGAGCCGCGTCCGGGGCGCGGTGCAGGTGCGGGGCGGCGGTGCTACCGTGACAGCGGATTCACGACATCCTCGGAGCTGTACACTCGCGGGGTAGGGTGAGCGTGTGACGCCGGCTCCGGCTTGATCGAGCGTGCCTCGAGCGGCGTCCGCGGGACCACTATGAACGCCAAAGACGACTTCGGAGCGTTCAACGCCGGGTATCTCGCAGAACTGTACGCGCGGTACCGAGACGATCCGGCCTCCGTCGATGCGGCAACGCAGGCATATTTCCGTGCTGGCGGCCGGCCGCTCACGACGCCCGCCCCGACGGGGCGGAGCCTCCTCGCCGCGATCGGCGCGGTGCGACTGGCGGGCGCGATCCGCGCCTACGGCCACCTCGCGGCACGGATCGATCCACTCGGACAGCCGCGCCCCGGACATCCGGCGCTGGACCTGGCGACCCACGGACTGACCGAGCAGCAGCTCCGTGACTTGCCCGCGACGATCGTGGGCGAGCCCCTCCGAGCCGGGGCCGCGACTGCGCTGGATGCGATCGCGGCGCTGCGGCGCGTGTATGCTGCGACGGCCGCGTACGAATTCGACCACCTCCGGATCCCTGCGGAGCGCGCATGGCTTCAGGATGCAATCGAAGCGGCGCGGTTTCGGCCACCCGCGGACCCGGTGGACGGGGTGGCGCTTCTCGACCGGCTCACCGAGGTGGAGACGTTCGAGCAGTTCCTCCACCGGGCGTTTCCGGGCAAAACGCGCTTCTCGCTCGAGGGCACGGACATGCTCGTGCCGGTGCTCGACGAAGCGATCGCGAGGGCCGTGGGGGGCGGTGTGCGCACGGTGCTGCTGGGGATGGCGCACCGGGGTCGACTGAACGTGGTCGCCCACGTGCTGGGCAAATCGTACGCGGCGATCCTCGCGGAGTTTAAGGATCCCATCCGGAGCGCGCAGTTCCGCGATGATCTAGGATGGACGGGCGACGTAACGTATCACCGCGGGGCCCAGCGCCCGCCGAACGTCGGGCCGGGCGGAATCACCGTGACGCTTGCGCCCAATCCGAGCCATGTCGAAGCGGCCGACCCCGTCGTGCTGGGCATGGCGCGCGCGGCGGCGACGCGCGCCGACCGTCCGGGCGCGCCCACGATGGATGTCGGCGCGGTGCTGCCGGTGCTGATGCACGGGGATGCGGCGTTTGCGGGACAAGGGGTGGTCGCCGAAACGCTCAACCTCGCGCGGCTCCGTGGTTACGCCGTCGGGGGGACGATCCACATCATCATCAACAACCAGCTCGGGTTTACGACGGTCCCGGCGGACGCACACAGTACCGTGTACACGAGCGACCTCGCCCGCGGGTTCGAGATCCCCGTGGTCCACGTGAACGCGGACGATCCGGAGGCATGTCTCGAAGCGGCGCGTCTGGCGTGGGCGTACCGACGCGAGTTTGGGAAGGATTTTCTGATTGACCTCGTCGGCTACCGCCGGTATGGCCACAACGAGGGCGACGAGCCATCCTTCACACAGCCTCACATGTACGGACTCATCCGTGGTCACCCGACGGTGCGCGCGCTGTGGGCGCGTACGCTCGTCCAGCGCGGCGAGATCGGGGAACAGCACGTACGGGAGGCGGTGGGCCGCCGGATGACCGCGCTGCAGACGACGTTGGCATCGCTCGCGCCGTCGCGGGCGGCACCGCAGGATGGCCCGCCCCCGCCGCCGCCGGCTGGAGCCGCCGAACACGTGCTCACGGCGGTGTCGGCGGACCGGCTGAGGGAACTCCATCGCGCGCTCCTTGCCGTGCCGTCCGGGTTTGCACGCCACCCCAAACTGGGACACAGCATCGAGCGGCGTCGCACCACGCTCGACGATCCGAGGCAACTCGCAATCGACTGGGCGCTCGCGGAGCAGCTGGCACTGGCGTCCGTCCTGGCCGATGGGGTCCCCGTCCGACTTACGGGCCAGGACACCGAGCGTGCCGCGTTCAGCCAGCGCCACGCCGTGTTCCATGATGTCCAAACGGGAGCGACGTGGGTCCCACTCGCGTCATTCCGGCAGGCGCGAGCGTCCTTCGAGATCTGCAACAGCCCGCTGAGCGAGAATGCGGCCCTCGCGTTCGAGTACGGGTACAACGTGCAGGCGCCTGCGCGCCTGGTCATTTGGGAGGCCCAGTACGGCGACTTTGTCAACGGGGCCCAGGTCGTGGTCGACGAGTTCATCGTCTCCGCGCGCGCGAAATGGGGGCAGACCCCGTCGCTGGTGTTGCTGCTGCCGCACGGGGCGGAAGGCCAGGGGCCTGACCATTCCAGCGGCCGGCTGGAGCGCTTCCTCGCCTTGGGAGCCGAGACGAACCTGCGGGTCGCTGTACCCACGACGGCGGCTCAGTACTTCCATCTGCTCCGACGCCAGGCGGCGCTGTTGCGGACGGATCCGTTGCCGCTCGTGGTGATGACCCCAAAGAGTCTGCTCCGGCATCCGCGCGCCGCGTCGTCGCTGCAGGCGCTCGCGGACGGCCGGTGGCTGCCGGTCCTCGACGATGCCGAGGCGCAAGACCGGCCGGACGAGGTGCGCTGTGTGCTGCTCGGCAGCGGCAAGATTACGGTCGAGTTGGCGGAAAGCGACCTCCGCCAGGCGCGCGCGGACGTGGCGATTGTCCGGCTGGAGCAACTGTATCCGTTCCCGGCTGCAGCCCTGCGGGCGGTGTTGGACCGCTACCCGCATCTCGATGCGCTCCGGTGGGTGCAGGAAGAGCCCCGGAACATGGGGGCCTGGCCCTTCGTTGCGGCGCCACTCGCCGCGCTCGCGGGAACGCAGCGGCCGGTACAGTGCATCAGCCGCCCCGCGAACGCGAGCCCGGCGGAAGGCTCGCACGCACGGCACGTCCTGACCCAGCATATCCTGTTGCGGTGGGCACTCGATCCGCACGTGCCTGCGCCGGAGCCGGTACTCCCCGTGGTCCCAGGATAGGACCCCGGTGTGTGGTGAGGGCCCATGACCATTGACATCGTTGTACCGACGCTCAGCGAGTCCGTGTTGCAGGCCAGGATCGCGCGCTGGCTGAAGCGGGCGGGCGCGGCGGTCCAAGTCGGCGAGGCAGTGGCAGAGCTCGAGACTGAAAAAGTCAACTTCGAGGTCGGCGCCGAAGTCGCCGGTACACTGGCGCGCATCGACCGGCGAGAGGGCGAGGACGTGCGGCCAGGGGACGTCATCGGGGCGATCGACGAGACGGCTGTGGCGCCAGCGGCTGCGGGGCCTGCCGCCGTGGCTGGGCACGCCGTCACGGAGCGTGCCTCCGGGGCGGCGGCGGAGTCACATCCGCCGGAGGCGCCCTCCGAGAGGGCTGCTTCGTCCGACCGGGAACGTCCCGCAGCCGCGGCGACGCCCACGCCTCCGGTCTCACAATCGGGGAAGCCGCCGCTGACGCCGATCGCGAGGCGTCTCGTGGCCGAGCACGGCATCGATGCCGCGGCGCTCGTCGGAACGGGGCCGGGGGGTCGGGTGACCAAAGAAGATGTGGAGCACTACCTGCGGCAGCAGGGCGCACCCGAAGCCGTCCGCGCGCCGTCGCACCCCGCGACGCAGATGAGCCCGGAAGCTCCCGCGGTTCCGGCAGCCGTCCGCCCAGAAGAGCGAGTCCGGATGTCGCTGCGCCGCCTGACGATCGCGCGGCGTCTCCTAGAGGTTCGCGAAGCCGCGACGCTCACCACGTTCAACGAGGTCGACATGGGCGCCGTGATGGAGATGCGCGCCCGGCACAAGGCGGCGCTCGAGGAGCGATACGGCGCGTCGCCGGGGATTGTGGCCTTTTTCGTCCGGGCCGCGGTCGCGGCGCTTAAAGCATTCCCCAACATCAACGCGGAGATCCAGGGGGACGAGATCGTCCTGAAACACTATTACGACATCGGCATCGCGATCGGCGCGCGTGAAGGCTTGGTCGTTCCGGTGGTGCGAGACGCTGATCGCCGTTCCCTGGTCGAGGTGGAGCGGGCAATCCGAGACTTCGCGGCGCGGGCGGAGCAGCGGACGCTGTCGCTCGACGACCTGCGGGGCGGCACGTTTACGATCACCAACGGCGGGGTGTTCGGTTCGCTGATGAGCACGCCGCTACTCAACCCTCCGCAGGCCGCCATCCTCGGCCTGCACCGGATCACCGAGCGTCCGGTCGCGCACCAAGGCGCGGTGGTCGTTCGACCAATGATGTACGTCGCGCTCACGTACGACCACCGCCTCGTGGATGGGCGGGAGGCCGTCCAGTTCCTGGCGCGGATTCGTGCGCTGATCGAAGACCCAGAGCAGCTCCTGCTCGAAGGTTAACGCCCGGAACGTTGCGCGTTGCCGCAGGGGTCGCGCGCGGCGGCGGTTACAGAGGCCACAGACTCGCGTCCTGCTCCATAGTGCCGTGCCTCGAAGACACCGGCTGTCGCGCAATCGGTACAATTGCTCCTGTATCTGGGACGGCGTCAGCCGCGGTCGACGGACTCACGAGGGAGGAGGGCGTCACATGACGCAGCAGGCGAGGTCGGTTGACGTGACCCAGGCGGTAGCGAAGCTAGCGCAGGGCGGCCACGTCATCGAGGTGGAGGGACAGCAGATTGCGAGGACGGTGCTGTTCGAAACCGCGCAGTCGCAAGCCGCCGTCTTCCGGCTCGGGCCGGGGCAGCGCATCCCGGCGCACACGCACAGCGCTATCGACGACATTTTCTTCTGCGTAGGGGGTCAGGGCCGCATCCGAGTCTGGGATGCCGATGGCGCTCCGCACGACCACGCGATCGCGCCCGGCGTTGTCTTCGTCGTGCCCCCCGAGACGCCGCACGAGGTCTCCTGCGCGGGAGGTGAGTTCTGCTACGTGCTGCTCCAGGCGCCCAAAGAGCGATACGACAATCGCCGGTACGGCGAGCGGGAGCCCGTATCGTGATGGCCACTACTCGCGGTCCTCAGCCTCGTGGGCCTCTCGCCACGTCCTCGTGGGCAGCGGGAGAGCCGCCCGCATGGGCAACGACCCAGACCCACACATCGTCCACGCAACGCCCACGACGAGAAACACGGCGTAGAGCTCCCACGGCTTCACGTCGCCCCTCCCCGCAGGATATGGAGTGTCCGTCGTCCGGTCCGGCGCGCACAATGCGCGATGGCAGACCGGAGGTCAATCCGCCGCAGTGGCCGCTGGCGCCTCCTCATCGTCGTGGTCGCGCGCCGCTGTCTCGTCGCGGGCCCGGGCCACGGGCAGCGTGTCGAGGACGAGCGTCGCTGCAGCCGCGACCACGATATTGAGCACGAACGCGTCGAGCGCGGCATAGGCGGCGACCGTGACGCCGCCGAGATGCACCGAGTACACGGCGGACTTGAAGCCCGTCGACGCGGCCATCGCGGTGCCCGCGACCATGCCTCCCACCCAGCCGAGCAGCAGACCGAGCGGATGGAACCACCGTCCGTACAAGCCGAAGGCGATGGCCGGAAACGTCTGCAGGATCCAGTCACCCCAACGCCGCACGGCGCGGCGCGTCGTTCAGATGCACGAAGCGTTCCGGAAACGCGGCGACACGTTGCTCTGTCGACGTGGGCACCCGCGTAGTCAGCGGGTCCTGGCACGGTTGGGGAACGTTTGTAATGCCTGCGCCTGCCGTCGGCCTGGGCAGAACAGGACCCCGGCAGGTTTCGGCGGCTCTCATGCGTCCTTCGGCGATCCGCGTGAGCTCCGCCCCCGACCGGATCAGGATGCATCCCCGGCGGCTCTCCACAATGCCGGCGCGCTTCCAGCGGGACAGGATGCGGCTGACTGTGTAGACATTCGTGCCGACGAACTCCGCAAGATCCCGGTGAGGAAGCGGCACCTCGGTGGTCCTCGCCGGCCACGCGGTGCTGCCGGGTCGCTGCGTCAACTGCAAGAGCGCCCCCGCGATTCGCTGCCACGTGGGTATGTTTGACGGCGGTGTGCACCAGGTTTCGGCGCAGGCCACGGGTGCTGGCCGCACGATCTTGCGCCGCTCCTCCTCGGAGACGTGTTCAAACAGCGGGGAGCCGTGAAGGATATGTGGCGGAACGGCGACTCGATCCGCGACGGCCGCCGGCCGCACCGCGGTAGCGGCGGCGGGCTTTTGCGTCTCGTACGCTAGCCTCGGCGCGTCCGTCACCGGGCGCGCACAATCCGGTGCGCGATCGTTCATACCTCACCCCCCAGGTGCACGCTGTGTCGTGCTTGGTGCAGAATGTGTGTCGCGATGGCAGCGATAGTCTGGCACAGGCGGATATACAAATCGATCCGGGCGTTGCGCAACCGCCGCTACGAGTTTCTCGCAGTTCTCACCCGGGAGAACCCGTACCCGGGAGGCTTGACGGGAACTGTTTGATCTATAAGCCGGGCGTGCCGTGCCTGGGATTCCCGAAGCCGGATGGTACGTATCGCAGGTCGTCTCGATGTGCATCTCCACTGGCCCGGCACACTTGCGGTGGTGCAACGACCACACACCCGGATCGCGCTACGCTCGGCGTGCGTGGCAATGGAGGGGTGTGATTTGCGCGATGCTGGGGGACGAGGCCGGAACCGGAAGCGACCTGAGAATGCAGGAGTGGTATGCGCGGAATCCTCTACGGCGATGGAGAGTCCGGGGGCGTCGGGAAACCCGGGAAGTCGAGGAGTGGCTCAAATGTTCTCCCGGACACGTGCATGCGTGGGAAGCGGGACTCGCGGTCCCGGATGCGGCGAACGACACGGGTCGGTTTGTCGTGCTTCTGAGTCGCATGTCCGGTGCCCAGGCCCGCGACTATGCCGCCCGGACGGCATCCACGCTCGCGCAAGATCCACGGGCCGTGGGGGCATTCGGCGTCGACCGGCTGGCGGTGCGCACCGCACGCACTTCGTATCCGGGCGATGGAGACACGGCGAAGATGCTCCTCGAACACCTAGACGTGCTACTCGCGGCGACGGTTGCAAAAATCGATGCGTACGGAGCGCATGCGGAAATGAATCCCGCTTAGCGCACCTGCGATCTTCGGGTTGCACAGGGGTGTGGGCGAAAATGGAGACGTTTGATATCACGGTGGTCGGTGCGGGGCTTGGCGGGTTCAATGCGGCGATCGAGGCGGCGGCACTCGGCGCTCGGGTCGCGCTGGTGGAGGGGAACAAAGTCGGCGGGACGTGAGCCAACGTGGGGTGCATCCCCACGAAGACCCTGGTAGGGTCGGCCAAAGGCATTCATACGGCGCGTCGCGGGGCCGAGTTCGGGTTCCGGGCTACGGGTGTGGAGGCGGATTGGCCGCGCATCCGGGCGCGCAAAAACGAAGTCGTGTCCACGATCGTCGCGGGACTGATGCGCGGGCTCCAGCGGTACTCGAACCTCACGCTGGTGCGGGGATGGGCCTCGCCGGGGGGGATGAGGTGCTCCAGACCGAGCGGCTGATTCTGGCCACCGGCGCCCGTCCGCATATTCCGGACATCACGGGCCTGTGCGACACCGACTATCTGACCAACGAGACGGTCATGGACCTGGACGAGCTTCCGCCGTCGCTGCTCATTATTGGCGGCGGGCCCGAGGCGATGGAGGTTGTGCGGCACTTCCAGGGAAGTACCGACCGTGGCTTGCCTCAGGTTCGACACGCCCGACTCGCCAGCGAGACGCCGTGACAGTTTCGCTCGCGGTCACATGAATGTCTGCGGCCTCCCCCCTGTGGCGCTTGGAGCGCGCCTGGAGCGTGGTCTCGGCTGGTTGCGGCAGCGTGCCTTCCTTGCGGCGACCACCTTGGCGGTCATCGCGATGATCCCGGCTGCAACCAGCGCCGCGGGTGCGCCACCGGGCATTCGCTACGATGGCCCGACCCGCACCGCCGCGCTGGACCTGACGGCGGGGCAAGGGGATGGATACAACTTCAACGGCTACGCGGGGGGCGCGCTGGTTGTGAGGGTGCCGACCGGAACGACCATGCAGGTCACGATGCACAACGCGGCCTCGGATGTCTCGCATAGTGTGCTGGTGGCTCCGTGGAGCGAACGCACCAAGGGCAGCGGGTTCGCGGCGGCGTTCCCGGGCGCGGCGCCGCCCGATTTCGAGATGGGCATCACCTCGCACGATCCTCCCTTGCGTTTCAGCTTCACCGCCCGCGCCGCGGGGCAGTACGCGCTCGTTTGCGGGGTCCCGGGCCATGCGTTGATCGGGATGTGGGACGAGTTAGACGTCGTGGACGGCCTGTCCGCGCCGTCGGCCACTGCAAAGTGACCACGGCAGCGGTGCACGCGTGATTGGCAAGCAGGAAACGGCTCCGCGTGGCGGGATGCCCGCGGGCGGTTGCGAGGAGGACGTCGATGGCGCAGACCTCTGGCTTCGAGCTCGGTACGGAGGGCCTCCGGCTGACGCGGCGGGCCCTGCTGGTTCGAACTGGCGCGGCCGCCGGGGCCGCGGCGTTGGGAGGCGTGTTCGCGGAGGGACGGCGCGCCTTCGCGCAGGAGCAAGGGTTCCCCGGCGTCGCGTCGGGCATGAGGGTCATCAGCCGGTCTCCGATTAACCTTGAGACACCGATCCCGCAACTGCGCACGTGGATCACGCCTGACGACTGGTTCTTCGTCCGGTTGCACCTCCCCGGCTACGCGCAGCTCAACCGCGACACGTGGCAGATGACGGTGGACGGTGAGGTCGGGCAGCCCTTACGGCTCGGATGGGCCGAGGTGCAGCGGTTCCAGCGCGTGGAACTCACGGCCTGGCTCCAGTGCGCGGGTAACCGGCGCGGCCACTTCGAGCCGAAGGCTGCCGGCGGCCAGTGGGACCGCGGCGCGGTCGGCAACGCCCGGTGGGCCGGCATTCGCCTGCGCGACGTGATCCTCTCCACCGCCCCCACCTTGAAGGCCCACCATGTCGCGTTTGAGGGGAACGACCCGCACGGCGACGCGCCGCCCTACGTCCGCAGCGTTCCGATCGAGAAGGCCCTCGATCCGAACACCCTGCTCGTGTTCGAGATGAACGGGCAGCCCCTGCCGGTCCTGCACGGGTTCCCCGTGCGTGCCCTGGTGCCCGGCTGGGTCGGGTCCGCCAACGTGAAGTGGATCCGCAGCATCCACGTGCTCGATCAGGAGTGGACCGGGCCGTACATGAAAGACCTGTACCGCATCAACCTCGTGCCGATGAATCCGGCAAACAAAACCTTCAACTTCGCGCAAGACTTCGTCGCTACGACCGTGTTCCCCGTGAACTCCTTCTTTACGTCGCCGACCACGGGCGCAACGCTACCGGCTGGACCGACCGTCTTGAGCGGCGTCGCCTACGCGGGGGAAACGACGATTGCCGCCGTCGAGGTCTCCGTGGATGGCGGGGCCTGGCAGCCAGCGCGCATCACGACACCGGGCACCGCGTACGCGTGGTATCAGTGGGCGTTCTCCGCGACCCTCGCCCGGGGGAGTCACACGCTTGCGGTGCGCGCCACCGATTCGCGGGGCCGTACCCAGCCTCGGGAGGCGCTGTGGAACCCACAGGGGTACTTTTACAACGCTTGGGATGTGGTGACGGTACAGGTCTCGTGAAGGCCACGTCCTGCTGCATCCGAGTGTAACCGGCGTCCGCCCGTCGGGTGCGCGGGACGCGGAGCATCCGAGCCGCTCCGTGCTCGCCCTGAGTTCCCCGACTAGCGCGCTGCAATCGTGCCAAGACTTCGTGCCGGGCGCTTGCAACACACTCGGCTGGACGTTCCGGTGGATCTCTGGCGATCGGACGCCCCCTCCGTAAGCCGTCCCGCCGCCTGGCGGACCCCATCGCCATCTACGCCGGGCCTGTGGTGTGAAGGGCGGCGTTGGCGATGACACTTTCCGAGGAGCTTCGTAAGGCAGAAATGCACACGCGAGCTCGTCCTCGAAGACTATCGACGCTGGCGCCGAGCGATGCGGCAGAAACGGCAGTGGGGTCGCGCGTGACGTGGTCATGGCGTGTTGCCGCTGCAACGCTGTTGCTGGAACAATTCACCGTCCGGCGCACATTCCTACCGTACGAACTGCCTGCCGCGGCGGCACACTCGCGGCGCGCGCGCCCGACACCGGGCGGTGATGGGTTGCGGTGGCTCAAAGACTGCAGTCCGGGGACGCGCTAGCGTGAAAGCGGTACGAACGACGAGGAGGCAATGAGATGGAGCCGCGGATCAACTACCGGAAGGTCGCGCCAGGCGCGCTGCAGGCAATGCTGGGCCTGGAAGAATGCGTACGACAGAGCGGACTCGATCATGTGTTGCTTGACCTGATCAAGACGAGGGCGTCACAGTTGAACGGGTGCGCGTACTGCATCGACATGCATACCAAGGATGCGCGGGCCCGGGGCGAAAGTGAGCAACGGCTCTACGCGCTGGCCGCGTGGCGGGAGACACCGTTCTTCGGTCCGCGCGAACGTGCGGCCCTCGCCTGGACCGAGACGGTGACGCTGATCGCCGACGGCCACGCGCCCGACGACGTTTACGAGGAAGCTCGTAGGTCCTTTTCGGAGAAGGAATTGGTGGACCTGACGCTCGCGATCGTCGCGATCAACGGCTGGAACCGGTTGGCCATCAGCATGCGGACCGTTCCGGGGACGTACCGAGCGGCAGCGGCCATTCCCGAGAGCCGGTAGTCGACAGCAGACTTTTTGGCAGGGCCGGATCCGCTCACGTTGCATTCCAGGCGGCCGTCCGGCGATGCGCAGTGGCAGAGATAGGTGATATGCCGGGCTACATGGGCGCGCGGGCGACGATGAACATGTCACTTGTCGCGCTTACCGGAAACGCATCGTTTTTCCCCTCCGCACTCGATGGGTGAGCCCGCCTGCACGGTCGAGGAGTTCCACCGGCGCCTGCGCGAAGCCCTCGCCGCGATTCCACACCCATCGGAGGAACAGGTGGTCGCGGCAGCCCGTCGCCTGGCCAGAACGATGCAGTTGTCGCCCGCGCTGGAAGATGAATACGCCGAGCAGGCCGGGATGCTCATGGCTGAAGGACAGGCCGAACCGCCGACATAGTCAACAACTCCGACGCTGCCACCGCGACATGGCGTAGAGTTCCCGAAGCGTAAGTAGCGGCGGACGGGAATTTGCACACCGCAGATCGCGGTGATATCTGGCCCTCCCACTTTAGTGAGCCGCAGGAGCATGCGCGCAGCCGCCTCGGTCAGCAGGACGGCCGTCCTTCCCCGGTCTAGGGACGAACCCCCATCACCTGCGACACGTCTTGCCGGGCGGCCAGTGAGATTCAGAGGAGAGTGTGCGGTACATCAAGCCATTCGATGTCCTAGCGTGCACGATCCCGCCCCCCCCGCAGTTGCGGTGCCGCAACGACGGAGCAGATGGGACAACCTACCCTCGACATGGATCGAGCGGCGATTCGTCAAGATGCCGCATTAGTCGCCGGTAATGCCATCGTGCGGTTGTGCTGATGCGGCAGTAATCGCTGATTATGTGGGGTTTTCGACGAGGTGACTGTCAGCGTGAGCCACGTTGCAGCGGTTGATTTGGCAGACGGGATATCGTGTCCTCGCATTGCGAGCCTGGAATACAAGGAGGCACATACATGAGCGCAGTGACGGAGACACATCCTCCGGACGTGACAGCACGCGATACGAAGACGGTTATGAGAAGGCCGGGACATCTCCGTTGGGGAATCGGGGTTCTCCTCGGTATTGGCATTCTCATCAATTACTTCGATCGGATCAACCTGTCGATCGCCGCGCCGGCGCTCTCGAAGGAATTTAGCCTCGGCCCGGCCCAGCTCGGGCTCCTGTTCGGGGCCTTCTTTTGGAGCTATGCGCTCCTGCAGATCCCGGGCGGGATGTTGCTCGACCGCCTGGGCGTCAAGACCATCGGCCGGTGGGGCGCGTTCCTGTGGAGTGTCGCGTCGGGCGTGATCGCTTTTTCAACGAATCTGACGCATCTTTTCGGTGCGCGTACACTGCTCGGCGTCGCCGAGACGCCCGCGTTTCCCGTAAGCTCCAAAGCAACGAGCTACTGGTTCCCCCGGACCGAACGTGGTCTCGCCACGGCCATGTTTGATGCGGCCGCGAAATTCAGCAACGTCATTGGTGTGCCGCTGCTCGCGTTCTTCATCGTCTCGTTTGGCTGGCGCTGGGGCTTTGGTATGACGGCCGTCCTGAGCTTCCTGTACTTTCTCGCGTTCTACTGGATCTACCGCGATCCGAGCAGGCATGCGTGGCTGGGCGATGCGGAGCGGACGTACATTCGCGAGGGCGGTGCGCAACCCGAGGGCGTCTCAGCCGCGGGCACGGGGCCGACGCTGGGCTACCTGCTCACCAAGGCCAAGGTCTGGGGTCTGACGCTCGGGTTCGCGGCCTACGGGTATTCCTTCTACCTCTTCTTGACGTGGCTGCCCGATTACTTAGTCAAGACCATGCACATGAGCATCCTCCGGTCGGCAGGCTACACTGCGATCCCGTGGGCCGTCGCCACCATCACGGACCTTGTGGCCGGCGGCTGGCTCGTGGACTACCTCGTCCGCCGCGGCGGCAAGGAGACGGCGGTCCGCAAGACGATCCTCATCGTCGGGATGCTCTTCGGTCTCGCGGTGTTTGGCGCGGCGCGGACCACCAATCCCAACGTCGCCATCGTGTGGATCTCCATCGCCCTCGGCGGGCTCGCGGCCTCGGCGCCGGTCGGCTGGTCGCTGCCGGGCCTCGTCGCGCCGAAGGGGAGCGTCGGCACCGTGGGCGGGATCATGAACTTTGTGAACAACCTCATGGGGTTCGTCGCGCCGGGCGTGACCGGGTTCATCGTCGGCGCGACCAATTCGTTCGGCAATGCGTTCATCGCGGCCGGTGCCGTCCTGATCGTCGGCATCATCTGCTACGTGTTCCTGCTCGGCCGGATCGAACCGCTTCCGGAGCCCCAGCGATGAGCGGACACACCGTGTCCATCGGGCTCGATCTCGGAACCACCTCAGCGAAGGCGCTGGCGTGGGCCACGGACGGGCGCGTAGTGGCCGAGGCGACCGAGCGGTACGGGGTCACGTCGCCCCGTCCCGGGTATGTGGAGCAGGACGCAAACGCCGTGTATCTCGCGGCGACCCGAGCCGCTGCAGATACGATTCACGACGCCGCGGTGCGCGGCGGCGAGATCGTCTCGATCGGGTTCTCCAGCGCCATGCACGGGCTCGTGCCCGTGGATGAGCGGGGGGAGCCGCTCGGCCCGTTCCTCACATGGATGGATCGCCGATCCAACGCTATTGCGCAGGGATGGCATGAAGACGGCACCGGAGCGCGCCTCTACCAACGGACGGGCGCGCCGATGCACCCCATGCTGCCGTTGTGCAAGCTGCGCTGGCTTGCGATCGAAGCGCCCGACATTTTCGTTCGGGCGAGCCGATTCGTTTCCATGAAGGAACTGCTTGTCTATCGCTGGACGGGTCAATGGCTGATCGACCACGGGATCGCGTCCGCTACGGGCCTGTTCGACCTCCGCGCCCGACGGTGGGATGATGAAGCCCTCGCGCTGGCGGGCGTCGAACGCTTTCGCCTCTCCGAGCCCGCACCGCCCACAACTGTCCTGCGCGAGATCCGCGCCGGAGTTGCCCGCTCGCTCGGCCTGAGCCCTACGACCGCCATCGTGCTGTGTTCGAGTGACGGGGCGCTGGCGAACCTCGGCGTCGGTGCCGTCAACCGCCAGGCGACTGCGCTCACGCTTGGGACCAGCGGGGCCGTCCGGACGGTCACGGAGACCCCGGTGTTTGACCCGCAGGGACGGACGTTCTGCTACGCGTTCGACGACACGCGCTGTCTCGTCGGAGGGCCCACCAGCTCGGCCGGAGGGGTGTTTGACTGGCTCTGCGGCTTATTGCTGCCGGAGATCCCGCCTGAGCGGCGGTTCGAGGCGGCCGTCGCATTGGCCATGGACGTCCGGGAAGGGGCGGATGGGCTGATCTTGTTGCCCTTCCTGTCAGGCGAACGAGCGCCGTACTGGTACGGGGACCTGCGGGGCGCCTTTGTCGGACTCGATCTCTCCCACGATCGGCGCCACCTGCTTCGTGCCGCACTCGAAAGCATCGTGTATGCGGTCAGGACCGTATCGGATATCGTCGGCGAGCTCACCGGCCCGCCGCACGCACTACTGTTGTCCGGTGGGTTAACACATTCGGCCGCCTTCCGGAAGTTGATCGCAGACATCTTTGGCATCGGAACGTGGCTGCCCAACACCGATGAGGCGTCCGCATCCGGGGCGGCGATGATGGCGGCCGTCGCGGTCAATGCCGTGCCGGGACTCGACGCCGTACGCGCCCTCGTCACCTATCCCGAACGGTTGGCCCCGGAACCCGAGGCGAGACGGCGCTATGAGGCTGTCTACCGGCGGTATCGACAAGTCGTGGAGGCGGTGCTGCCGCTGTGGCACCCCGAATTTCGGCCCGCCGGCACAACGCCCGCGCCGTCACGCGCCGGCGCGGGTTAGGGGCTACGGATGCGGTCGAGTGGAAAGGCAGGGGCGCGAGAAGGGAGACCTCGGTATGCTCACGATCCGTTTGAAGCGTGCCTATGATGCGGTCGCGGCGGACGACGGCCCGCGTGTGCTCGTCGACCGGGTGTGGCCGCGTGGCGTCACAAAGGACCGGATCGAGATCGACGCGTGGTTGCGAGACCTGGGTCCGAGCACGACGCTACGACAGTGGTTCGGGCACGATCCCCGGAAGTGGGAGGGGTTCCGCGAGCGGTACCGCGCCGAACTGGCGCGAAAGCAGGCGCTCCTTGCGCAGCTGGCCGGATTCGCACGCCACGGGAAGCTCACGCTTGTTTATAGCGCCCGGGACACGGAGCACAACCAGGCCGTCGTCATCAAAGAGATGCTCGAACAGCGTCCCGTGGCGACCAGGTGAACGACACGTAACGCCGGGAGGACCCGGGGTACGTGACCGAGAGGGATCGCGATGAAGCCGCTACAACAGCTTCATGAGCTCGGCCAAAGCCTCTGGCCCGATAACACCACGCGATACATGCTCATCGATGGGACGTTGGCGCGTTATCGCGACCATTCCCGAAGCCACGCTGAAGGCGTTTGCCGATCATGGCGAGGTCCGATCCTGCTTGCCGGCTGACGGTGGGGATGCCAACACAGTGCTGGGCGAGTTCGCGCAGGCCGCAATCGACGTGAGCAGGCTCGCCGATCGGTTACAGCAGGAGGGGGCTGCCGCATTCGTGCAATCCTGGAATGACCTGCTGTCGTGTCTGCACGAGAAGTCGCTCCGGATCATGCGGGCCAGTTGAGGAAGAGAGTCGCCCTGCGCAGATGGGGGTGCTGGCCGATACCCTGAACTTGGCACGCGGCGTCTCGTGGGAGGAGCACATCATGGTGAGGGATTCGATAGCACAGCGAATCAGGTTGCGGGCCGTCGGGGTTATTCTCTGCGGGCTCGTGGTCTTGCTAGTCCTACCGGCGGTATCAGGAGTCCCGGTCCTCGCGGGGCCGCATACGGTGGTGGTGACGTTGGTCGCCGGTGAGACGCCCGCGGACGGAGGTTTCAACTTCAACGGATACGGGCACGGCGGCATGACGGTCACGGTACCGCTGGGATGGACGGTCGTGGTACAGTTCCAGAACGCAAGTGCGCTTCCGCATAGCGCGATGATCGCACCGTCGGCGGCCGCCCAATCCGGCGCGCCGACCGCAACGCCGGTATTTGCGGGCGGGGCGACAAAGGACCTCTCGACCGGGTTGGCCCAGGGCACCAAAGCAACGTTCTCGTTTGTCGCGGATAAGCCGGGCACCTATGCGATTGTGTGCGCGGTCCCGGGGCATGCCGCGGCCGGCATGTGGGACAAGCTGACCGTCTCGGCTACGGCCAAGGCGCCAAGCGTGGTCCCCGCGACGGCGACTCACCTCAAGTCGGAGTAGCGATCTTCCCGGTTCGATCCGAGAACGCCACGCTCATTGCGGTTGCGCAAAGAAGTTGCGGCAGCAATGATGCTAAATTATAAATTAGCATGACTGCGTCATGTTGTGCATCGGCTTGAGGGCTGTTATGCGCCGCGTACAGCACTGGCCGAGAGAGCGAGGCGGGTTATGCCCCACTACCGATATTTGATCATTGGCGGGGGAATGACGGCAGATGCCGCCATCCAGGGCATCCGCATGTTGGATGCTTCAGGCCCTATTGGGTTGGTCGGTGACGACCCGCACCGTCCCTACAATCGCCCGCCGCTGTCGAAGGGGCTGTGGAAAGGAGACCCGTTGGCAAGCATCTGGCGAAAGGCCGACCGGGCGGGCGTCGATCTGCACCTCGGCAGGACCGTCAAGACGCTCAACCCGAGAACGAAAGAGGCGGTAGACGACCTGGGGACGATCTACTCCTGGGACAAGCTGCTTCTCGCCACTGGCGGTCACCCACGGCGGCTGCCCTTCGGCAACGATCGAGTAATCTACTTCCGGACGCTCAACGACTATGAGCGCCTTCGCACGCTCGCCGACCGCGGCCGGCGGTTTGCCGTCATCGGCGGCGGATTTATCGGTTCCGAGATCGCCGCCGCGCTGGCCATGAACCAAAAGGACGTAGCGATGTTCTTCCCGGAGCGCGGCGTCGGCGGACGGCTCCTCCCCTCCGGGCTCTCGACGTTTCTCAACGGCTTCTACCGACAGAAGGGCGTGGACGTGCGGGCCGGTGAGACGGTGGCAGGCCTCGACCCCGATGGTGACCGGATCGGTCTACGGACCCAGCGCGGCGAGACAGTCACGGTCGACGGCGTGATTGCCGGACTCGGGATTGCGCCCGCCACCGAACTGGCGCAGGCCGTGGGGTTGGAGATCGGCGACGGGATTACAGTCAACCAGCACCTCCAAACCAGCCACCCGGACGTCTACGCGGCCGGCGATGTCGCGACGTTCTACAACCCGGCGCTGGCGAAGCGCATTCGGGTCGAACACGAGGATAACGCGAACACCATGGGGCAGGCGGCTGGACAGGCGATGGCAGGAGGCGGAGAGCCGTACCGTCATCTGCCCTTCTTTTACTCCGATCTTTTCGAGCTCGGCTACGAGGCGGTGGGCGAGCTCGATGCGAGACTCGAGATAGTGGAAGACTGGAAGGAGCCATACCGGGAAGGGGTGGTCTATTACCTGCAGCAGGGGCGCGTGCGCGGAGTCCTCCTCTGGAACACATGGAACCAAGTCGATGCGGCCCGTCGCCTGATCGCCGATCCCGGACCGATTCACTCGGTCGATCTGCCAGGGCGGCTCCCGGCGCCACCGTGACCGGCGGCCGCCTGCAGGGCGTACGCTGATGACCACGGCGCTCCATCGCTTGACGTTCCTCGGAGAGCCCGGTCTGATCGGCCTAATCCTCGTCCCGCAGACCGGAACATCCGGTCCACGTTCGCGTGAAGCGGACAAATTCTCGCGTAGCGTGACGAGCACGCGGTTGAACGGCGCCTGAGCACTTATTCGATCGCCGAATCCCGGCCGCTCTGTTCTGGTATCGGCCACCAGCTGGCGCTGTGCTGAACTGTGTCCCGGACGGCTACTGGGAGATGCCGCCGGAACGAAAGGCGCAGGAACAGGTGGCTTCCGGCGATTCTCAGGCTCTGCAACTCAGCCCACGGGGCGTTCTCGGGTGCAAACGCGACATCCGTCACGAAACCGGGGCGTGCAACCGGCCCGTTTCGACCGGCTACCTGCGGGGCGATCGTCAGGAAGAGCTCGTCCGCCAGGCCGACCTTCAGGAACGGGCCGAAGAGCCGCGGCCCGCCCTCGTGGAGGACCGTCCTGACCCGGAATTCCGTCCAGAGACAACGGAGAATATCGGCCGGGTGAAGCGCGTTGCCGGGTGCCACGCTCCGCACCGTGATCGTGTCGAGCCGCGCGCCTCAGTCGTGGGCGAGCCGGGTACGGCCCCGTTGCGTAGTGATGATGAGCGACGGCACGTCCTCAGCGTGAAAGGTCGGCTCGGTGAGGTCGATCATCCCACTTTGCGTGACGACGACGTTGAGAGGCTCGGGCGTAGCCTTGCCGAGATGCCGGCGCAAGACGCGGAACTCTTTCGCCAGTTCGGGTAAATGCAGCGGGATGCCCGCACGCGCCCAGGGTCCTCGCGAAGGGTTCCTGCGCGGATCACAACCGCATCCGCGCTGGCCCGGAGCAACCCCATCACGAAATGATCGGGCTCGCTGAACCCGGAAATCGGCCCGCCCGCCGCCTTGCCGGGGATCTTGAACGAGACGACGCCGTCGAGCGTCATGACAAAGTTGCCGAAGACGTAGGGACGACCCCGCGCGTCCGGAAACGCCAGGTCCCCACCGTACAGCCGTAGGAGCGGAGGGGTCAGAAACTCGAAGGCGCGCGGCCGTTCGGTCGAGGACGGCCAGCAGCGGGGTCATGACAACCGTGGGCGCTAGACAGGAAGAAGCCGGCCGTGTTCTTTAATGGCGATGGCCGATCGGACATTCGCGACGAGCTGCGGCTCCGTCTGGAAGATGCCCTGCCACGTTTCCATGATGGTGTCCGCCTCGCGCGCCTTGACACCACGGAGGCGCGTGCACCCGTGCGTCATGCGGCTCACGACGGCCACCCCGTCCGGATGGCCGCTGTCGCCGCCGCGGTCCTGGCCGCCGGGTTGAGCGCGGCGTTGGGTCTTGCGGGCTCGCCGCCAGACATCGTCGTGCCGCAGCCCGGGCACGTGTCGGTTACCCTGGTCGCCGGATCCACGGCCGCCGACGGCGGGTTCAACTTCAACGGGTATGCGAGCGGAGTATCGACCGTCACCGTTCCCCTCGACTGGACGGACACGGTGAAGTTCCGCAATGCCGCAACACCACCGCACAGCGCCGTCGTGCTGCCGTTTGCGCCACGCCAACCCGCCGAGGCCGGTGCGCCAGCGTTTCCCGGCGCCGCCACGCCGCGTCCCACCTCCGGGCTGCCGCGCGGCGCGACGGCGACGTTCTCCTTCGTCGCGAGCCGAACCGGCACGTACGAGTTCGCGTGCGGCGTCCCCGACCACGCGGCGGCCGGGATGTGGGACTACCTTGTCGTCTCGCCCGTGGCCCGGACGGCGTCGGTCGCGGTGCGCGCGCCGTTCGCGCCGCGGTCGGGGCCGGGGGCGCTTGACCACCCCTCGCTCGCGCTGGAGCTTGCGAACGGCAACATCATCCTGAACGACGATTTCAACCAGCGAGTAATCGTGCTCGACCGGACGACGAAGCGCATTATCTGGCAGTACGGCGTGACGGGTGTGCCAGGGCGCGAGCCGGGGTATCTCCGGAATCCCGACGGTGTGGACATCAAACCGGCGGCATTTGGCCGTTGAGCCTTCGGCCCCGAGCCATCACCCTGCCGTTCCTTGAGCGCGGGGTCGCGGAAATTAGGAGAGCCTCCTCGTGTTAGAGGAAGCCCTCCCAGCCGGCATTACTGATAATTGCAGTAGCGCTGGCGCGCTACATGTCCATGTCGTCCGGGTTGTACCCGCCCGGCGCGCCGGCGCCGGCCTTTTTCTTCTCGCGCTTCTCCACCACGAGCGCTTCCGTCGTCAGGAGGAGGCTGCCGACGCTCGCGGCGTTCTGCAGCGCCAAGCGCGTGACCTTGGTCGCGTCGATGATGCCGGCCTTCACCATGTCGGCAAACGTGCCGTCCGAAACGTTGTAGCCGACGCCCGGCTTCTCGTTCTTCACGCGCTCCACCACGACCGCGCCTTCCATGCCGGCGTTCGCGGCGAGCCACTTCGCCGGCTCCTCGATCGCCCGCCGGATAATCGACACGCCGATCTTCTCGTCGTCGGCCTCGGTGCGCACGCCGTCGAGGGCCTTCGCGATGTTGAGGAGCGCCGTTCCCCCGCCCGGCACGATGCCTTCCTCCACCGCCGCCTTGCTGGTGCTGAGGGCGTCCTCGAAGCGGTGCTTCTTTTCCTTCAGCTCGGTCTCGGTCGCCGCGCCGACCTTGATCTGCGCGACCCCGCCGGACAGCTTCGCGAGGCGCTCTTGAAGCTTCTCTTTGTCGTAGTCGGAAGTGGTGGTCTCGATCTCCTTCTTGATCTGCGCGATGCGGCCCTGAATCGCCTTGCGGTCGCCCTTGCCCTCGATGATCGTCGTTTCTTCCTTCGCGACCCGCACCTTGGCCGCCCGCCCGAGCATGTCCAGCTCGACGCTCTCCAGCTTGACGCCGATGTCGTCGCTGATGACCTGACCGCCCGTCAGCGCGGCCATGTCCCCGAGCATCGCCTTGCGTCGGTCTCCGTACCCGGGCGCCTTGACGGCGACGCACGGCAGCACGCCCCGCAGCTTGTTCACGACGAGCGTCGCCAGCGCCTCGCCCTCCACGTCCTCGGCAATCACGACGAACGGCCGGCCGAACCGCATGACCTTTTCCATGACCGGGACGATATCTTTGACCGCGCTGATCTTCTTCTCGGTCAAGAGAATGTATGGGTCCTCGATCACCGCTTCCATCTTGTCCGGATCGGTGACCATGTACGGGGAGATGTAGCCGCGGTCGAACTGCATGCCCTCGACGACCTCGACGGTCGTCTCGATGCCCTTGGACTCCTCGATCGTGATCACGCCGTCCTTGCCGACCTTGTCCATCGCCTCCGCGATGAGCTTGCCGATCTCCTCGTCGTTGCCGGCGATGCTCGCGACGTGCGCGATGTGCTCCTTGCCCTCGAGCGGGATGCTGATCTTCTTGAGCTCGGCGGTCAGCGCGTCGACTGCTCTGTCGATCCCGCGCTTGAGGATCATCGGGTTGGACCCGGCCGCCACGTTCTTGAGGCCTTCCTTGACGATCGCGTGCGCCAGCACGGTGGCGGTGGTCGTACCGTCGCCGGCCGCGTCGTTCGTCTTGCTCGCCACCTCTTTCACGAGCTGCGCGCCCATGTTCTCATAGGCGTCCTCCAGCTCGATCTCTTTGGCGACGGTAACGCCGTCCTTGGTGATGGTTGGGGAGCCCCACTTCTTTTCGAGGACGACGTTGCGGCCCTTTGGGCCGAGGGTCACGCGGACGGCACTTGCGACTTTCTCGACGCCGCGCTCAAGCGCCTTGCGGGCGTCTTCATCGTACAATAGATGCTTGGCAGGCATGCAGGCGGCCTCCTCCTCCTGTGGTATTTAGCACTCTTCATGGTCAAGTGCTAACTATTCTTATTCTTCATTCTCGACGCGGCACGATCAAGAGCATGGCTGGCCATTGGCACGCCTCTATCGACCACGCTATGTATTTACCTGGCTGATACGCTTGGTTTCTCCTGATATCGCTCTGAATCTTCATCGGCCGCTGCATGCAACCGCTCGAGCCGAGGATCGTTCGGCGGGAGTTGGACCCGTGCCCGTCTAAGCCATGCAGACACCATAAGGGGGGGACGACTCTGGCGGCTTGGCAGCGTGGCGTCGCGGCGCTGTTGCTCCTCGCCGGGTTCTTGCTCGTCCTGCAGCTGCGGGCCGAACAGGCCCTGCAGGCCGGGCTTGCCTTGCCGTCGTATCGCCTGGCCGATCTCGCCGTGCTGATACGGCGTCAGCAGGAGGCCGATCGCGCCCTCACGGACGAGGTGCGCGCCTTGGAGGCGAAGCAGCGGCAGATCCAGAGCGCCGTTGCGGCGGGGCGGAGCATCGCCGAGGCGCTCCGCCGCGAGCGCGAGGCCTACCGGCTGGAGCTCGGTCAGACCCCGGTCGCTGGGCCGGGTATTATTATCGTGGTGAGCGCGGATCCCAAACGCCTGTCCGTACCCCAGGCGCAGGACGTCCGAGGGATCGTCAACGAGTTGTGGGCCGCCGGTGCGGAGGCGGTGTCGCTCAACGGCATCCGCATGCTGGCGACCGACGGGATTGTGGCGGTGCCGGTCGGTGTGCAGATAGGGAAGCAGACAACACGCGATCCGTACGTGCTCGCGGCGATCGGTGATCCGATTGTTCTCGAGGGCGCGCTGGCCGTCCCGGGCGGCGCGGTAGACGGCCTCCGAGGCGTCGGGCTGGCAGTCAAATTGCGTCGGGTGGATGTCCTTCGGCTGCCCGCCGCGGCCTCGAGGCGTGACTTTCGCATTGCGCGGCCGATGGGTGAGCCCTAGCGGGCGTCTGCGAGGGAAAGACGGGGCACGGTGGGCTCGAGAACAAACTTCGACGGCTGCCGCCGAGTACGGGGATGCCGCCCGCTCTCGGCCGTCGCAGCCGTCGATGCCCCATCCTGGGAGAAATCGCCCGCTCTTGTGCCGGATACCGTCGAACCGCTTGAGCCGGTCTCCCGGCGCTGCGGGCCGCTCTCGTCGAGACGGGAAGTTAGGGTAGCACACCGCGCTCGTCGTTGTCAAGGAAATGCGTCCGTGAATCGGGCGCTTTAGGGCAATGTACGGGGGGAAGTCATGTCGAGGATGACGCAGCAACCCACGCGCGCCGGCGGGCCGGTGACAATGTTCCACGCCGGCACGACTCAACTCGACGCGATACGGCGCGCCTACCGCATCGCGGTGCGCGATCTCCGAGCCTGCTACAATCCCGGCGGTATTGTCGCCGGACGGCTGCACTTCAACGCCTACTGGGCACGCGACGGTTTCTGGGCATCGTTCGGCGCGCTTGCGCTGGATGACCACGACCAGGTCGCGGCGCAGCTGGAAACCTTCATCGAGTTTCAGCGCGCGAACGGTTGCATCCCAGTGCGCCTCGAGTTCGTGGGCGAGACCGTGGGCGGCTACCGGCGCCTGTTGACCCGGCCCAAGGTGATCGGCCGCGCCGGCGGCATCTTCGCCGACCCCGTGGATCCGGCGGCCTTGTTCATCATCGCCGCGGCCGCGTACCTCGACCGGACAGGCGACGTGGCGTTCGCGAAGCGGTTCGAGCCGGCCATGGACCGCGCCATGGCATGGCTCGCGCGTCAGGACCGCGATGGCGATGATCTCATCGAGAGCCACTTTCTGGCGGACTGGATGGACTCCATACTCAAAGTAAACAAGATCTGCGATCTGAACATGTACTACTGCGCCGGGCTGCGCGCGTGCGAGGCGATTAAACGCGCAGTGGGCGCCGCGGGCGACGCCGACGTCTACGCGCAGCGCGCGGCGCGCCTGCAGGCGCGGATCCAGGCGACGTTTTGGAACGGAGACTATTTCGTCGACTGGATCCATGGGATGGGGCAGGGCGGGTTTTCGTCGGACGGGAACGTGGTCGCCATGCTCTTCGGCATCGCCTCGGCCGAGCAGGGACGGCGGATCATCCGCTTCGTCGAGACGCGGGGACTCCAGCGAGGCACGCCGCTGCGGACGTGCGACCCCGTCTACCCCTGGTGGCGGGTGTTCCCGTTGTACTACCTGGCCGGGATCCCCGACTATCATCGCACGTTGATCTGGCCGTGGCTCGGTACGCTGTTTGCGGTGTGCAAAGATCGCCTCGGCGATCGCGCCGGCGCCCTCGCCGACCTGGCACTGATCGGCGAGTGGTATGTCGCTTCGAACGCCGTGAACGAGGTCTATACGCTTAAGGGACGGCCGCTCTCCCGCACGTTCTACACGGCCGAGGTGCCGTTCGCGTGGAACGCCGGCACCTATGTCTACGCGGTCAACGCGCTCGGGCCGCCGCGCGCGTCTCAGACCAGCCCGGCGGTTGCGGCGCCCGGTGATCGGACTTCCCACGACGCCCCGTGATACCATGGGCACATGACCGATCGTCCCGACCCCAACATGGGGAACTCGCCGTCCGGATCGCGAGCCACGGTGGCGGCGCGGCAGGCGGGCGAGGCGGGGAGTGTCGGCGTGCCACCGCGCGGACGCTCCTGGGTCGTCTGGGCCGGCCTCCTAGGTCCACTCGCCATCCTGCTCGTGCTCTTTGCGACCGGCTTGGCGCGCCACGCACGGACGCTCGCGATCGGCGATGCACTGGCCCGGGGCGAGACGCCGCCCGCGCCGGCCGTGGCCATGGCGACGTTTTCCGGCCGGTCCCTGTCGATCGCGTCGTTTCGCGGCCATCCGGTGATCTTGAACTTCTGGGCATCATGGTGCGCACCATGCCGTGAAGAGGCGCCGCTGCTCGAAGCCACGTGGCGCGAATATCGCGGCCGGGGCCTTATCGTGTTGGGCGTCGATACGCAAGACATGATCTCGCCGGCGAAGGCCTTCCTGTCGGACTACCGCCTCACGTTCCCGGCCGTCCGCGACCCGGACGGAACCGTGGCGCGGCGCTACGGCACGACGGGCGTGCCTGAGACGTTTTTCATCAGTGCGGACGGGCGCATCGTCGGGAAGTTTCCCGGAGAAGAGGTCCGTCGGGCGGCTTGGCGCCGCGCCGCGGAAATGCTGCTTGCAGGCGGGCGGCCCGACCAAGCCCGCTGAGGGCTTGCGTTCGTGACCCGTCGGCCCGCACAGGCCCCGGCCCGCCTGTGATAACCCCAAGCGTCCATGAAATCCTCGGTGAGAAGTTGACCTGAGCGATGAACATAGCGTTGACAAAAGCCCAATTGGTGGTTATTATTTAGAACGGAACGATCCTAGACTGGCGGGTCCTAATTCGGCGGCGCAGATGGCTCGCGAGCAAAGCAATAGGGAAAAACTGCTGCAGACGGCGGCATCGTTGTTTCATCTTCAAGGCTTCCAGCCAACGTCGCTCGACGAGATCCTCGATCAAAGCGGGGTGTGCCGGAGCAACTTCTACTATCACTTCCGGAGCAAGGACGATCTCGGACTTGAGGTGCTCACCCATCAGGTCGAGCACTTCGTGACCAACGTGATTGACGGCATCCTTTACGACGAAACGCACACACCGAGAGAGCGCATTGAGCGGTTGTTCACCCAGGTGGGATCCGCGGTTTGCGAGGGCTCCTACCGTGGTGGATGTCCGTTCGGCAACCTCGCGGCGGAGATGGCGGGGCATGCGGAGTTTCGTTCCCGGCTCAGTGGGTTCTTCAAGCGTTGGGAAGAAGCGGTGGAGCACTGCTTGGCGGACGGCGTAGCTCGCCGGCATTTTCGAGACGATCTCGACGTGCGCGGCGCCGCAACCACGCTAGTGAGCCAGATCGAGGGAGCGATTCTGCTCGCGAAAGCGTACGGAAACGGCGGCCCGCTCGAGGCCGCTAAACAGCATGTCTTGAAGTTTCTGGAAAGTAGGTGATGGCCTTGCAACATGTGATGCGTCGCACTACGGAGGCTCCGACCGGCACGCCGGTGCAGGCGGCGGTCGGGCCGGTCACGGCGGCTGCGCGGTCGCCGGAGGCGGTGCTGTTCGAGGAGATGGTAACCTCGCACCTCGACCCGCTGTACCGGACCGCCCTTCGGCTCACCGGGCGCCCCCATGACGCGGAAGATCTGGTTCAGGAAACATACCTGCGGGCGTGGCGATCGCTCCACACGTACCGCCCGGGCACGAATCCGAAGGCGTGGCTGTTCCGCATTCTGCACAACGCCCACATCGACCGGTACCGCGCCGCGACGCGGACCGTGCAGACGGTGGACGAGATGGAGGGACAGGACCCCGCATTCGTCGTGCACGAAACGCCGGAGTCGGTGGTGCTCTCCGGCGTCATGGACGCGGAGATCAAGCAGGCGCTGATGGCGCTGCCTGAGGTGTTCCGGTCGTGCCTCATCCTGGCCGATCTCGAGGGATTTTCCTATCAAGAGATCGCGGACATCCTCAGCATTCCCAGAGGGACCGTGATGAGCCGGCTCTTCCGCGGCCGGCGGGCGATGCGACGCGCCCTCGCGAATTATGGCCGCGAACACGGATACGTAAAGAGCAACTGACGTCCCCGGCGTAAGCGGCGTCGGCATCGTAGCCGGCGCCGCTTGTGTTTTGCACCGCTCGGCGCGAGCGGGTCCGGCGTGGCGGCAGGCCGGACGTGCGCCGGCGTGGAGGGAGGCAATGCGGGGGCACGAAACTCTATCCGCACCATTCCGCAGTGCCGGGAACCCCGCGGAGGCTTCGATGCCCCTGGACCTGAACGCGCTCGCCGCGCGGCGAACTGTTCGATTCTATACGTCCGAGCCCGTGGCCGAGGAGGTCGTCGACGCGCTCCTGGACGCCGCGCGGCTCGCGCCGTCCGCCCACAACGCGCAGCCGGCCCGGTTTGTCGTGATCAAATCCCCGGACATCCGGCGGCGGTTGGCCGCGCGCATGGCGGAGCGATGGCGGGGCGACCTCGAGCGCGCCGGCACGACCGAGCCGGCGATTCGCGTTCAATTGCGGTTCTCCCAGCGTCGGTTTGGCGAAGCGCCCGTGCTGATCCTGGTGGGATACACGCTGGAGGAGATGGACGTATACCCCGACCGCGCCCGGCGGGCGGCGGAGGCCACCATGGCGTCGCAGAGCGCCGCCGCGGCGATCCAAAATCTGCTGCTCGCCGCCGCGGCGCACGGCCTCGGCGCGTGCTGGTGCTGTGCGCCGCTGTTCTGCCCGGCGATCGTGCGGCAAACGCTGCGATTGCCGCGCACGTTTGTCCCTCAAGCGCTGCTGACGATCGGATACCCGGCCCATACGCCGCCGGTCCCGCCCCGCAAACCCCGCGAGGCCGTCGTGACGTACGTGGAGGGATGATCGCGGTCCTGTGCGGCGGCGTCGGCGGCGTGAAACTGGTCGCCGGCCTCGCCGCGATGCTGCCGGATCCCGCTCGGCTGTCGGTTATCGTCAACACCGCCGATGACTGGACGTGCTTTGGATTGCACGTGTCGCCCGACGTCGACACCGTGCTCTACACCCTCGCCGGGTGCGCCTCACCCGAGCGCGGCTGGGGGATCGACGGGGACACGTGGGGCGCGCTCGAGATGCTCGGGCGGTACGGGCTGCCGACGTGGTTTCGCATCGGCGATCGGGACCTCGCCACCCACGTCGCCCGGACGGCGTGGCTGCGCGAGGGCCAGCGGCTCACGGCCGTCGTCCGGCGGCTCGGCCGGTCGCTCGGGGTGCACGCCCGCGTGCTGCCCATGTGCGACGAGCGCGTCGAGACGATCGTGCGGGTGCCGAGCGGGCGGCTGGCGTTTCAGGAGTACTTCGTAGCCCGGCGGGCCGCCGACCCGGTGCTCGGGATCGAATTCGACGGCATCGACCGGGCCCGCGTCACCCCGGAGGCGATGGAGGCGGTCGAGCGGGCGGCGCTCGTGGTAGTCGCGCCCAGCAACCCGCTCGTCAGTATCGGCCCCATCCTCGCCGTCCCCGGCATGCGCGAGGCGCTTGCCCGGACCCGAGGCGTCAAGCTTGCGGTGAGCCCGCTCGTGGGCGGCCGGGCGCTCAAGGGACCGACCGTCGAGATGTTGCAGGGTGTCGGGATACCCGCGGAGGCCGCGGCGATCGCCCGGATGTACCGCGAGTTTCTCGATGTGTTCGTTCTCGACACGCTGGATCGTGCGGCGGCCGACGCGGTGGCCGCGACGGCGACCCCCACGCGCCCGCTCACGGTGGCCTGCACGGATACGATCATGGCCGACGATGCGGCGCGGCGCCGGCTCGCGGTCGACATCCTGCGCATCGCCCGCTCCCGCGGCGCCGACGTACCAACTCCGGCAGCGTGACCGATGGGCGTCCTGGCAATCGTGCCGCAGAGTCACCTCCGCGCGGCAAAGACGCGTCTTGCGGCGGTGTTGCGGCCCGACGCGCGCGCCGCGCTGGCACTCGAGTTGCTCGGCCGTGTGTGCGCGGCGCTCCGTGCGACGCCCGCCGTGACGGCCCTCACGGTCGTCAGCCCCGACCCCGCTGTCCGCGCATGGGGCGACCGCAACGGGTACGCGGTGACGCTGGACCCCGGGTGCGGCCTCAACGCCGCGCTCGAGTATGCGCGCCGCGGAGCGCGGGACCCTCGCCATGACGTCTTGATCATCGCGGCGGACCTGCCGTGGCTCAGGGCTGCCGACGTGACCGCGCTGTTGCGGGCACGGCGGGACACGCGCATCGTCCTCGCCCCGTCGAAGGACGGCGCGGGCACGAACGCGCTTGCCCTACCTGGCTGCCGGTGGTTCACCCCGTCGTTCGGGGCCGGAAGCCGCGTTGCCCACCGTCGCGAGGCGGCCCTGCGTGGTCTCGAGCTTTTCGAGGTGGCCCGTCCGGGGCTCGCGTTCGACGTCGACACCCCGGACGATCTCCGAACGCTATGGAGCACGGTGCCGGCGCGCGCAACGCGCCGGGCGTCGGGGTCGCGTTACAACCAGGGGTAGCGCGGTTCGCGGTACATCTTGCCGAAATCGAGCGCGTTGCGCACCATGCACGCCAGCAGATCAACCATGTGCCCGTGCAGGGGCCCCGGCACGCCGTCGGCGCCGGGGTCCAGCAGCCCGGCGTCGGCGTCGTTGCCGCCCGCCGCGGCACATCGATCATAGACGCGCGCGTCGAGTTCGCGCGTGTGCAGCACCTCAGGGCGGCCGAGGAGCATGGCCATCGCCGCCTCGATGCCGTACGCGCCCCAGTTGGAGATGGCGGCGGTAACGAGCACATCGGTCTCCGTCACGGGCACCACCGTGCCGCCGCAGGGGCACACGCAACGCCCGCCGCGGGGAGCCACGCGGAGGACGGCGTCGCGGATCTTGGCGCATCCGAGTTCGTTGCCGCCGTCGCCGACGCCGACGCTGAGGATCTCCCGGGCCCGGCCGGCGCGAAACAAGGCGTCGATTTTGGCACAGTGCTCGGTCAGCGGCCGGCCTCCGGCGGAATGATAGTGGCCGTGTTCGTTGGCGCCCGGCCGCTCGATCGCGATGAGCGCCGCGGGCGCGAGCGAGCCCAGCAGCTCCGCGGCGCGTGCGTCCGCCGCGGCCCAATCAACGGGAAAGTCGAGGACGGCCGCGGTCGTGGGCAACCGTCGGGCCTCCTCCAGCGACCCCACGTACAGACCCGCCCCCCCGAGAGCCGCGGTGCAGAGGGCCACGTTCGCCGGCTCGGTCACGATGACCGGGCACGCGCCCACGCCGAGGACCAGCGCTCGCGCAAGCGTCGCCGCGCCGACGGGGCCGTCCTGCTCGCCCCGGAACCACGGCGGGATGGGGAGCCCGGTCGCCAAGACCACGACATCGCGACGGCGGACCGCGCGGAGCAACCGGTCCGCGGCGGCCAAGCAGAGCGGCCCACCCTCGACATCGCGGGCGGCCGCATGCATCACGCTAACGACGCCTCGGCCGCCGACCTCCACGTTGATGAGGGCGTCCATCCCGGCGGCCATCGTGATCTGCGCGACAGTCGGTACCACGGCGGTTGACTCCTTGGCAGAAGGCGGAGCGGATGAGCGCCGTCTACTATCCCACGACGCTCTCCACCCTTCCTGCGTCGGATCGCGCGGCTACCTGTCGGAGCGGTGGGTCGGGTGGTAGTCTGCCGGTCGACGGCCCGACTCGGCGGCGGTCGGCGCCGGGGTCACCGCGCTATCCGCGCGCGGCGGCGGTGATGTCTCCCGGCGTTCTTTCTTCATCGCGTACAATCGGGCGTCCGCCGTGCGCAGGAGACCTTGGGCGTCCGCGCCGTCGGCGGGACTGGACGCCGCTCCCCACGAGATCGCCACCGACAGCCGCGAGCCGTGGGGCGGCAGCGAGATGGTGAGCTGCGCCAGACGGCGAAGCACGGCCGGCGCATCCGGTCCGGTCTCGGGCAGCAGCACCGCGAACTCGTCTCCGCCGAATCGCGCGAGCAGGTCCGACGCACGCAACCGGTCGAGCAGACGCCGTCCTACCTGTTGCAGCGCGGCGTCTCCCGCCAGGTGGCCGTGCGTGTCGTTGAGCGTCTTGAAGCCATCGAGGTCGAGCAGCGCGACCATGACCGGGGCCGACCTCCGGCGCGCACGGTCGAGCTCCCGATCGAGGGCCGCGAGAAAGCGCCGCCGGTTCGACAATCCCGTCAGCGGATCCGTCTCCGCCAGCCCGCGAAGACGGCTCTGCAGCCGCGCGATGGCAAACAGGTTGGACACGTAGCGCGCCACGACCGCGAGCAGCGCCAGGTCCTCGGCTTCAAACGCATTGATGGTGGCGGCATGCGCCGCGAGCGTGCCGATGGGCTCGTGATCGGCGGTCAGGGGCGCGTAGATCGATGAGCGGATGTCCTGGCAGCGGTGGAACCGCCGCTCGTCGCTCGCTACGTCGGGAACGTAGACCGGGCCTTTCGCTCGGAGGGCGGCCCACCCGAGGCCGCGGGGGTAGGGCACCCGAAGACCGCGCAACGGAGCCGCGAGCCCCGAGGCCCCCGCAACGATCAAGATCTCGGGCTCGCCCTCGTCGGTCAACGCGATCGTCGAAGAGTGGAATCCCGCGTCTTCGCGCAGGGCTTTGAGCGTCCACTCGACGAGCTGGCGGGTATCCAACGCCGCGGTGAGGCCCTGCGCCAGCGTCGCGAGGAACTTGAGCGCAGCCGCGGAGTCACGCCGTTGCGGAAGCGGCGCCAACATGCATCTCCTTTGTCGCCACACGTGGATTCGTCGCTGCAGAGCGAGGCCGGTGCAACCACCAACACAATGCCGCACTGCCGTACCGGCCGCAAGCCCCGTCGCTGAGTCTTTCGATTGATCTTCGAAGGCGGGGACTTATCCACACGCCGTCCGCGGTTCATGTAGGCTGCCCGTGGGCGGCGGCTGGGAGGCCTTGTTATACTACAGTGGGAGGACGGACTGCGCTCGCACGGGAGGTTTACCAGGATGATCCAGATGAAGGTCCGGTCCCTCGCGATGGATCAGCAGATGAATCCGGTCGTGCTCCTCGTGGATCAGGCCGAGACGCTCGCGCTGCCCATCTGGATTGGCGCTGCCGAAGCGCAATCGATCGCCCTGCAGCTGCAGGGCGTGCGGCCGCCGCGGCCCATGACCCACGATCTCATGCGAAACATGCTGTCGCAGCTCGCCGTCAACGTCGGCCGGATCATCGTCGCCGCCGTGCAGGATGGGGCGTACGTCGCCGAAATCCACGTGGATAACCATGGCGCCAACGTGGTGGTCGATTCGCGGGCAAGCGACGCGATCGCCCTGGCGCTGCGGACGGAAGCCCCGATCTACGTCGAGGAGCGGGTCGCGGGCAATGCCATCCCGCTCAAAAAAGCGTTCGACGAGCACGAGGTCGAGGAGTTCCGGAAGTTTCTCGATCATGTAAAACCGGCCGATTTCGAAAAGGGCCAGGAGAGCCAGTAGGGGCGGTTACAGGGCGCCGTCAAGAAGCCCACGACCTGTCGCGCGACCGCGGTCACGCGACGCTTCACCGTATGCGACGCCGTCCAGCGATTTGGGCCAGCGGAAATGCCGGGCGACGTGCTACCACGAGCCGTTCGTTGTTAAACGGGCTAATCGTCTTCGCCTGCTATGTCGTCAATACCACCTGAGACAGCCTTAGGCCGTGGCTCCCTCGCGAAGAAGTATTCCCGCGCCAATGTCGGGTTCGGGAAAATCGGGAACACGGTTTCGAGCGACAGCACACCGCAGATGCGTCGAACGGCTGTGTCGGCGGCAACCGCAAACGGCGTCTGTCGCATCTGGCATCGGTCGCTTATTTCCGTCAAGACGCGGAGGCCGGTGCTGTCGATGTACCGAAGGCCCGTAAAATCCAACAGGAGAGGCAGATCGCGGTCAAAGACCATACTGACTGCGTTCTCCACGACACCAATGTTGGAGAGGTCTATTTCGCCGCTCGCGGCGACCACGCTCATATCGCTGAGCTGGTAGACTTTGACTTCGAGCATGTCGTCGCGGAACTTCATGGCGTTCTCCCCCGGATTTCGATCCCCCCAAGATGGAAAGGCGCTTCCCGATGCGGACGGAAGGAGTGAAAGGTCAATTTACCACCTACGGCAGCTACGGCAGCCTGGGAGGAAAACCCTTCAATACTCAGGCCTACTTAGGCCCTCCTCCGAGAGCCCGGTTAGGGCCTCCCAAGTACTTACCGTAGTGGCGTATCGCGCGACAATACCGCGACCTCTTTGGCAAGACGGGCACCGAGTCTATCCTTTTCCACTTCCACTTCGAGGTCAAATCGAGTTTAGAGGTTGAGCCAAAACCGTTCAGACGTCCCAAAATGGCGCGCTGGCCGAAGCGCAGTATCAGCTGAGACTGATCGTGTTGCGGTCATCAGGACCTGTGATCGTGGTGGGCCGTGCAGGACTCGAACCTGCAACCTTGGGATTAAGAGTCCCCTGCACTGCCAGTTGTGCTAACGGCCCGGAGCCATTCTAGCATCCGCGAAAGATGGAAGGGAAGAGGGCGCGCGTCCAATCAGACGATTACTCGGAGCTGGACGACTCGCGCCCGAGTTCGGTACACTTACCCACGAGCGCAACGCGCGGGCGTGGCGGAATCCGGCAGACGCGCCAGGCTTAGGACCTGGTGGGCCGCGAGGTCCATGGGGGTTCAAATCCCTCCGCCCGCACCATCAAACCTGCGCCAGGCCTTGCTAGACTTGGGTTCCAGAATGGTAACGAACACGCTTGCGGATACAGCAAGCCCATGCCCGCACTCGAGCTGCACTCAAACTGCACTCGTTGAAAAATCCATGCCGTTGCCCAGGCCTGGAATCATCAAACGCGCGTTGTCCGCCGCCCGCAGCACGCATGCTTCCGGCTCGTCCTCGACGGGTGCCCTAAGCGTATCGCCCAAGCACCGGATAGATCGGTGCTTGCCGGATACGGGTGTGTCAAATGAGATCGTGTTGTTGAGGGGCCAGCGCTTACCGCGGGTAGCGGTTCTCACGGCCGTGAGGATCTGGCGTCGAATGCACAGTATCGCAAACGAGCGAAACAACGCCAGGCCAGGTCGTTGTCGTCAACGGTCCAAAACTGTACCAGTTTGAACGGCGAAGAGTGTACCAGTTTCGCCGGTCGAAAAGTGTACCACGCGAAGGAGTGGGTGCTATCTGCTAGCCTCGGCGCCCGCTAGCACACGCGAGCATGGACGGCCCGCTGACGTCAGAATATTCTGAGGGTGCCCAATTGCGGGAACGGATATCAGGAGTTGCGCGAACGCGACGCCGGGCGCAGGTCGACATCGTGCAACGCGATGCCGGTCTCGGATCGAAACCGTACCCCCTCCGCCTGGTACCGGGCGTGCACTCGTTTGATGAACTCGTGCTTGACTGTATCCTGGTTGCCGATGCTCTGTGCTTTGAGCACGACGGTGAAATCGATGCTCGCGTCCCCGAACGTGTGGTACCTAAGGACGGGCTCAAATCCGGGCAGGCTTCCGGGCGCTGCCGCCAACGCCTCGCGCGCAACGTCGAGCGTGATCCGCTCCACGGTCGCCAGGTCACTCTCGTAGCTGACCCCCAGCCGAACGGGCACGACGATCTCGCGCTCCGGCTCATCGTAATTCGTAACCGTCGCAGAGGCTAGCTTGGCATTGGGGACGATGATCAGGTTGTTGAGGCCTTCGCGAAGTTTGGTACTTCGCCAAGTGATGTCGATAACCGTTCCTTCCTCGCCCGTGGCGAGCTTCACGTAGTCGCCGGGCCGGATGTGGCGGGCGGTGATGATGTAGAGCCCGGAGAACAGATTCGAGAGCGTTTCCTGCAGGGCCAGAGCCACCGCCAACCCGCCGACCCCGAGCGCGGTCAAGATCGGTGTGATTGCGATGCCCAGCGACTGGAGGCCGATGAGCGTTCCAACTAGAAAGACGAGTAACTGCGTGAAATTCGTGATAATCGAGGGGGACAGTATTTCCGGAGCCTGCCCGTGGCGGTGCAGGTGACGAGTGTACACACCGACGAAGCTTCCCGCAAGGCGCGCCACGACGACCGTCACGGAGCCGATCGCGATAATCACCAGCAGGCGCTGCCAGAGCCGGGACCAGTCCGGAGCGATGTGTGCACTGAGGATGGCCCCATGAAGTCCGAGCGCCGCGCCCCAAACAAACACAACGCCCCGGAGCGAATCGCGCATCAAGTCCTCGACGCTCCGTGCGCGACAAGCGACGCGCCGCGCGACCGCGGGCAGAATGACTTTCTCCCCGACCAATCCTGCAACTAGGCCGGCGGCGACGAGGGCGGCAGGGATGACCCAGATGTTCGCGGCGATCATACTCTCCCCGGCGGCTTCCGCCTGCACCTCTAGGGTGCGGCGGACGCGGCACCGTGATCTCTCTTTGAGCTTACCCTGATTATTAAACAGGTCCACCTCCGCCTGTCCCCGCGCAGGTGCAACCAAACGTTAACCTCAACATCTGCTGCGGACCGCAGACCCGGGCGCAATACTGTCAGGGCGATCGATTCGGCCATTACTGGGGCCGCGACCACCGGTATGATCAGACGTATTGGCAGAATCGGAGATATGCGCTAGGATATCGTGCCTATCCGTACCATCGCTGGTAGCCTGCATTGCGAGTGCTGGCGTAGCGCGCCAGCTTCACCGCTTATCGAGGAGTAGGCGCCTCGTAGAAGGGGCGCTGCGGGTGGTGGCGCGGGCGTCGGCATCAACGTGGGCGGCATCGATGTCGGCGTCGCTGTGGGGGTTGGGGTGAACGTGAGTGGAAGCAGTGGCGGTGGCCGTGACCAGAGCAACGGCGGCGAAACGGAATGCCATAACGACAAATAGGCGGGCGCACGGTTCCATGAAGGTCCGCCACACGGCGTCCAACTGGGATGCGGTCGTCCCCCTGAGCACGAGTGAGCGTCTCACCTGCGCAGGGACTGAGACTCACGCTTGTAAAAGCGTGGGAGTCTTAGTCAGCAGATGGGTGGGCATGATTCGTATCTAGGGCCACCTTCGCAACACGGCGCGGCCAAGATGGTTCGTGAGCACCAGGTCGGCGGGGGGAAGCGACGGCACTCAAAGATTCAGAGCCTAGACCACGAGTTGCGGTCCGATCGCGACGCAGGGTATCGGACCGTCTGCTGGCCTTCCTCGCGGGCCTTGCCACTGAAATGTCGGCGGTGCTCGATCTCGCCATGTTGCTTCGCCACATCATCAGCGCCATGCATGATGCCATCGGGTTTGAGTCCAGCGCCGTGTCGCTCTTGGAGCTATGCGACGGCCAAGACGTGCTCGTCGTCAAGGCGGCCTCCGGGTTGCGGGCGAACACGGTCGGGTTGCGGTTCCCGCGGGGGCGAGGTTTGGTGTGGGAAGTCATGCAGGGCCAGACGCCCATCGTCGTGCCCGACCTTCATGCGGACCCGCGGGTGCTGCGGAAAGACGCGGGCGTCCGCTCGGGAATCTATGCGCCACTCGTGACTCGTAATCGGTCGATCGGTGTGTTGAGCGCGTACAGGGCCGCGACGGACGCGTTCACGGAAGCCGATCTCCACCTGCTGACGGTGGTGGGACGGTACATTGCCGGCGCGGTTGAGGTGAGCCAGCTGCACGACGCGCTGAGAACCGCCGCGGCCACGGACAGCCTGACCGGGATCGCCAACCGGCGTGCCTTCATGGATCGGCTCGAACAGGAAGTTGCCCGCTCGAGGCGGACGCCGCGGCCCGTCACGATCGTGTTGCTCGACCTCGACGGCTTCAAGCAGATCAACGACACTGACGGTCATCACGCGGGCGATGACGTTCTGGTCGCGGTCGCCCGTGCCTTGACGCGCCACCGGCGAGCCAGCGACCTCGCGGCGCGCTATGGTGGTGATGAGTTCGCGCTGTTGCTTCCGGAAACAGACCGAGATGAGGCAACCGCAGTTGTCACCCGACTTACGGAGGCCATGATCGGCGCCGGGGGATCCGCGGACGAGAGCCACGGCTTGCGGTTCTCTTGGGGCAGCGCAACGCGGCCTGCAGACGGCGCGACCGCAGACCAGCTGTTGCTCGCCGCAGACTTCCGGCTGTATCGCATGAAAGAACAGCACGGCCGACTTACTGGCGGCCGCCCATCGCAGGGGTAAGCGGTTATCGCAGCTGGAATGACGGCCTGGTTCAGCGCCGGCGTTGCGAACAAGGACAAGAGCCCGAGGCTACCGCGTCGTGATCGCCTGAATGGCGGCGTCGGCGGTCGAGAAAATCGGAGGTGCCTCGTGCAGCGACATGAGCTGCGACCATGGCGCCAGAGCGTGCGTGCTGCGCGCGACCTCTCTAAATTCTCCATGAGTTTGCGGCGCTCCATAACGGCCAGGTCCATCGCCTCGATGGGGGTCAGCGCTGCACCGTGTGCTACCGTCCTCGATAGATCGTTCTGCCTGCGGACGATGCGCCATGTGAACTCTCGCCCCACCTGCGTGAGGAAAATGGTGAAGGCGCAGTCACCCCGGCACGCCGTGCTGAACGATCTTACCAATTCACCCGCGGCGATAAGAACGTTGCCGGATGATACCGGAGGATTTGGCAGACCATCGGACCCAGCCAGTTGTTGGGCCGGTTTACGCGAGCCTGGAGGACAATCCCTTAAAGCGTGGCTTTCACTCCGCGCCCGGTGAGTACCGCCCTTGCAGTATCCCGAATGCGCCAGGCCGACGTCCGTCTTCTCGACCGAATGCTCCCCGATACCCATGCTGAAGGGTGGACGCGACACCCGAGCGGTATGATACCCTAAGTTTCGGAATGGACCCAGTCGAGAGGATGCACAAAGCTGTCGAGGTGCTCGCCACGACGCCCGGCCGGATTAAGGATCGCTTGGAGTTGACCCTTATCCAATGTGCCCCGCTTCAGCCGAACGACTTTCCCGAGAGTCTCCGTGGCGAATACGAACAGGTTTTGAAAGCGTACCAAGAACTGACGATGCGAACCGAGCGTCAGGCGATTAGCGTCGCGAAGCGACTTTTTCGCATTTATGTCAGTCTGATCAACCACGACGACAACATATAAAGTGATTCGAATCGTCTCATGCTCGCCGAGCCCGGGACGGAACCGCGTGATAGGATTGTGGGCCTTCACCTATCGCGACATCGCGACCAGGGGTGCTTGGTGCGCCGCCCGCGCCCTACGACGCCTTCGAGCCGGCCCACCACGGCACAAGCAGTGAGACCACTGCCGCGGTCACATAGTGCATCGCAGCATCCGTCGCGAGAAACCGCGCGGGAAAGTGACGCGCGCCAAAGTGTCCGAGCCCGACGAGTGCCAGCACCTGCTTGATTGGTACCATGAGCCCAATAATCGGGGCGCCGAATAGGATCACCGAACCGCTCGGCAAGGGGAGCAGCGTGATAAGCAGGCTGTCGATGGTGGCGAGCACGAGCGCAATGACCCACAACGCGGTCGTGGGCCGGCTCGCCACCCGCGTTAGCCAGACGTAGAGGAGCCCCCCGACGACCCCGGCCACGAGCGCGGACCACGCCGCAGGAACCGGGGGCGGGACTCTCCCACCGATAAGGCTTGTCGCGACGGTGGCCGCCGCGGCCACGATGCCAGCACCGAGACCGGCGCGCACGCCTGTGCCCCACCCCGTCGCTGCGGAAACCCGGACTGCTCGCGCCATCGTCCGTCACCTCCACACCGGTGCTCGACCCGGATGTCTTCACTCCTGCCATTGCCGTGAGAGTTAGGGAGGTTGACTCGCGCTTCCTTGCGTGTTAGCTGAGACATTCCTATGGGCCTCGGGTCAGCAACGATTTGGGCACAGCTATTGGAGCGCCGATAATCAGGAGTCTGCCGCAAATACCGAAAGGCGCTCACAACCACCGCCCTTAGAACGGGGACGCTATGAATACCGCATGCGCATTACACGGCGGGCTTCGGGCGACAGATACGATTGGCAAGTGCTACGCGGCTTCAAAGATTCACCGATCGTAGCAATCGCGGTTAGTCATGGGGTGGCGAGAAACTACGAAGATGCACATCGCCGCGCCCCCCGCGCGCATGACGTTATGCTTCACTGCCTTGCGAAGGACGACTAAGTGCCCCTCTACGTCGCCTTACACCACCTTCGCCACTCGGGGGTCTCGTTCGGCAGGAACGTGCACCGAGCCTAGGGTTTTGGAGAGTATTCGCGCTAGGGAAATGTCTGAGTGAGGGCACCAAAGGAGGGAACGCGCAATGCTAACATGAGTTGCAAAGCCGTTGGTACTAGTGGTTGCTTGTTTGATGTTGGCGGGAGTACCTCTAAGCCTTGCGCCCGCTCCAGCGCACGCCCAAGGATCTCATCAGTGGGGGCCGAGCATTTACTTTGGCATCCATTGGGGGCCGGACATGTGGGGTGGATAGTGCCGAAGTGACCGTTACGGCCACTACTGGGGTCGTGATCGTCGTTATGACCGAGCTTTGTTGGGACCACCGGCAATTTGCGCGCGACTATCGCCGAGACCGGTGGGGGCGTTGGTAGGCGAGAACAGGTTTCGAACAGGGGCGGGACAACCCGACCTTGCTTATGTTCAGGAACGTCGCTGACGAGTTTGCGGGCGTCTTGCGCCAGCCCGAAAGGACGTTCCCCGTTGCCGGCGATATCATAGAAATCGACGCTGCATCTCGGCGCATCGGCGGGGACTTACGTGTTTGTAACGGTACCTGATCCCCTGCCACGGATTCAGTCGCCCCGCCCGGGATTTCGATCAGGGGGACCATAGATGCCGCCCGTGACGAGGGGTGTGCTCGTGTTGGATTGCCACGAGCCCGCTGAAGCGGTGGCCGAGCACGAACACTAGCCAGAGCCGTAACGCGCCTCCCACGACGAAGACGCCCACGCCAGGCCACCGAACCGCATCGCCGTCCAGGGTCCACAACCCTATACGGTCCGACCACGCCGGCAATAGCCGCCCAGCAGGCCGACCAATCCCAACGCGGCAACAACCCTCCGGTTGGACCGGTCCTCGCGCACGCCCGGGCTCAGATTCCCTCCGGCCAGGAACGCTACGCCGGCCTGGCGACTACCGCGACCACTAACGCATTCGACGCTGGATCGAAAAACAGGGACACGACACCGCCGCGGCGCAGTGCCGCCAGGCCGAGGTAAGCGCCGGTGCTCACAAAGACCAGGGCCAAGCGGGCCGTAAGCTTCATTTCCCCGTATACTGCCATGCTCGCTCCCGTCGCCGTGGATTCAGGATCCGCCGCGCCGAAGGTGTTTTGATTGGTTTGTCGGGTCGGCCGAGTTGGCTCAGAATCCTTAGCAGCAGCGGCCAGTGTTGATTATAGAGGCCCGACGCCCTCATGCGTACGCGGGGGCGAGGGCGAAAGGTGAGGTTAGAGGTGTACTACAACATGCGTACGGAAGACTCGGCCTGCTTGTTCGGTCGCGGAGATCTCCAGTCGCCAGTCGCCGGGCCGGAAGTTGAAGTCCGAGTAGAAGTGGCCGGGGCCTTCTTGCAGAACGGGGAGCCTCGCGACTGCATCTGCCCCCCTACGGACCATGATGCTCGTGGCGCTGGAGCACGGCACTTCGCGCCCTTGTCCATCGAAGAACGTCGCGTGGATCCCGTTGAAGCCGGGACTGCCCGGGTCGAGGTAGAGTTGGAGGGTGCGATTCGATGAAAGGTCGACCGTATACAGGGTCGGCATGCCCGCAGCCGCGACGGTCCGTACGCTATTGGACGTCAGCCGAGGGGGGACGGCGGACATTAGTAGTACCGTCAAGGTTGTGACGACCAGCACCGCAGTGCCCGCCGCCGTGAGGTGCAAGCGGTAGGTGCTCCCGTCCCTTGTGCGTCCGTGCGAGCTTGCCCAACCGATTGCCATCCCGGTAGCGTCCTTTGCCTCGGTAGTCGAATTGTTGGCCGGATTGTCTCCTGACATCCAGGATAGGGTGGGAGGCGCGCGGCGCCATCGGGCGGGTAGTGTATTTGCGGGGATAGCCTACCGGGGCGCGCCGACGGTGTCGGTGGGGACGCGGTCCTGCGGTTAGAAAGTGCACCAGGATCCGGCTGGGATGTCGGACGCGCCACAACGGTGCGAAAGAGCCACGTCTTGCCAGGGTCCACGAGCACGATCTAACTCAGCACTAGCGCGGCCCGCACGCCGAAGAATGCCGGAGGCAGGGGGTGCAAACCTCAAGGCTGCGCTGATCGGCGAGAACGGCATCGCCGCGACGACATAGGCGCCGCCGACAATCGTAGCCGTGCGTGGCCGACTCGGGCAGCTCCGAAGGAACGGGCACCCGGTGTGTGCGGATCGCAAAAAGTGATCAGCGTTTGGGTGACCAGCGTCCTGACGAAGTACACGGAGTGACGCAACGTGGGATTCGCGTGGAAGACGAGGAGCACGATCGCAAAGATCGCGTAGTCGAAGAGGGAGTTGGTGGGAGCGAGCACCCTCATGAACCGTCGGATCAGGGTTACTCAGCTGTCGTTGGAGCCGCTGAAGCCCCTGAAGCCCCTGAACTGAGACTCAGCCGCAGCACGTCGCCGTCCGTCCCGGCGCATCGAACCGTAACCTCGCTGCGCGAGGACCGCCACCGCGAGCAACAGCGTGCCAAGCGCCGCGGCGTCCGCCACATCAGGATAGCGGACGAGCTCGATCGAAGAGATGAGCGCGGCGAACCCGAGGATCGCGAGCGACATGCCCCGCTGAAATTGCCCGATCGCGGTGCCGAGCCACGGGCGGAGGTCGTGCTGGATCTCGCGCCCGCCGTCAGAATCGGTGCAGCGGGGCTTCGCGGGGCACGCGTTGCACGTGCGTGCGGGTGCACGGTATCGGGCGACGCGTTCCGCCGGGTCCACGGCGATGCGCCGCAGATGCTCACCCTCGGGGCAAATCCATGCGTCCAGCCCGCGGCGGTAGCGGAAGCCCGCCGCATGGTAGCGGTGCGCCTGCCACAGCGTATAACGCGCCACGCACTCGAGACCGCCGGCGAGCAGCACGAGCCCGAGCGCATAGCCGGCGGCGAAGAGAACCTCGGCATGCACCGCGGTCGTGCTCATGATCCGTGCACCGGTTCGGTCAACTCGCTGACCAGGATGTCCGCGGGCTCCTCGAGCGTCACCCGCGGTACCAGGTGTCGGACGCCAAGCCAGGCGAGGTAGAGGACTGGGAGCGTGCCGCCCACGATGAAGAGGACGTCGCCCGGGAAGCGGAGCCACTCGATGATGGGGTTGAGCCCTCCGGTAATGTAGTCCAGGCTGCGCGCGTCGTAATACCCTTGGCTCACCGAGTGATACAGTTGCAGCATGCCGAGCGGGAACAACGTGGCGAACACCATCCAGGCAAGTCCGATATTAAGGGACCAGAAGCTGAGCCGGGCCGCCCGGTCGGACCAGCGTTCCGTCGGTATCATATAGCGCAGGCAGAACAGCGCGAGCCCCACGGCGAGCATGCCGTAGACGCCCATCATCGCCGCGTGGGCGTGATTGGCGGTAAGGGCCGTCCCGATCTCGTAGTACGAGACGATCGGGAGGTTGATGAGGAACCCGAAGATGCCGGCGCCGAGGAAGTTCCAGAATCCGACCGCGGCCAGGAACATGACCGCCCAGTAGTGCGGGAACGGCGTGCGAGCGCGGGCGCCCTGGAACGCGCCCAACTGCAGGAAGCTCCACGCATCGACCGTCAGGAACGTGAGCGGGATGACCTCCGCCGCCGAGAAGAAGGCGCCGAGCGCCATGTGCACCGCCGGCTCCCCCGAGAAGTACAGGTGGTGCATCGTCCCGATCATGCCGCCCACCGAATATAGCAGGATGTCGAGGTAGCACATCGTGAGCGCGACCCGCTCGTCGACCACCCCCAGCAGCACGAACAGATACGCCACCATGATCGTCGTGAACAGTTCCAGGAAATCCTCGACCCAGAGGTGCACGACCCAGAAGCGCCAGAAGTCGGTGCTCGTGAATTGGGCCGAGGGCTGTGCCAGGAGCCCGACCGCGTAGAATGCCGGGATCGAGAGCGCGGAGAAGAAGAACAGCCACGGCATGTTGCCGGCGTGTTCCTGCGCGAGCCGGCCCCGGAGGCCGCGAAACAGGAGCGCGACCCAGAAGAACAGACCGAGCGTCAGCAGCACCTGCCACAGGCGCCCGAGATCGAGATACTCGAATCCCTGATCGCCGATCCAGCTCCAGCCCCGCGTGATCCAGCCGAAGATCCCGGCATACTCGCCCGCCAGGCTGCCAAAGACCACGAGCGCCAGCGCCGCGAGCAGGGCGTACGCAAGCCACTGTTGCCCCCGGGGCTCGCGGCCCGCGATCATCGGCGCAAGAAAGATGCCGGCCGCGAGATACGACGTGGACACCCAGAAGATGGCGAGCTGAACGTGCCAGGTGCGTGCCACATTGAAGGGCAGCACCCGAGCGAGATCGACGCCGAAGAAGGTGGAGAGGTCAGCGCGGTAGTGCTGGGTCGCCCCGCCGAGCAGCGCCTGCAGCACGAACAACGCCGCCATGACGAGGAAGAACCACGCGCATGCTCGTTGCGCCGGCGTGAGGGCGACCTCGCCGGGAGGCCGAAACGCGAGGGCCTGCCGCTCGCGGCCGTGCCAGCCGAGGAGGTTCCAACGGCCGAACGCGGCGAGGAGGAGGCCGATGCCGCCCAGCAGCGCGACGAGCGAGAGGACGCTCCACACTAACGTCTCCGCCGTCGGATGGTTATCGACGAGCGGCTCAGGCGGCCAGTTGTTCGTGTAGGAATACGAGCGTCCGGGCCGCAGGGCCGCCGCCGCCCAGGCGGACCAGCTGAAGAAGGCGGTCAGCTGTTGCACCGCCTGCGGGCTTGAGATCGCGCCCGGCCGGAGCCCGTATCGCGTCGTGGGATTTCGAAACACATCCCGATAGTGCCCGGCTAACTCGTCCAACGCGCGGGCCTGCGCGCTCGTGTACGTCAGCGAGTCCGTCTTCGCATCGTATCGGTTTGTCTTGAAATCTGCGATCGTCCGCGCCTGCCCTTGATTGGACCCAGGGCCGCCGTAGGCGGCGAGGACGAAGAGGGCGGCTCGGTGGAGGTAATCGGCGGTGTAGTCGGGGCCGAGATACGCCCCGTGACCGAAGATGGAGCCGTACTCCATGAGCCCGTTGCGCAGAAACACCTCCTGACCTGCGATCACGTCGTTGCGCGTGTAGAGCACCCGACCGGTCGGGTCGGTGACCGTTCTGGGGATGGGCGGCGCAGCCACATACGTGCCCCACGCGAGCATGCCGAGCACGAGGAAGCCGAACACAAAAACCAAGAGGACCGCCTGCACCCACGCTCGGGAGATCATGAGCGGCCGCTTCGAATTCATCGTGGCCTCCGTCGAGGACCCAGCCGAAGGGTTCCTACAGATCCGCTGCCACAACGACTTCGTCCCGCGGCGTCACGTTCCTCGTGATACGGTAGACCGATGCGCGAATACGCTGAGAACCCGATAGGCGAGACAGCGCCCCGCGCGTATGCTGAATGCGGCAATCGGTGACGGAGAGCGGGGGATATTCGACATGACGCGCCGCGTGCAGCCGCTAAAGCTTTCGAGTCCCACCCTGCCAGCATTCCTCGCCCACTGCCCGCTTTTTCACGCGGTCGGGCAGGACCAGTTGGCCGCGTTGCTGCGTTCCGCAAGCATCCAGCGGGTGCGCAAAGGCAACATCCTGTTTCGGCAGGGCGAGCGGCCCACGCGTGTGTACCTGCTGCTCGATGGCGCCGGCACCTTGGTCCGTACGGCGCCGAAGGGCCACCGCGTGGTGCTCGCGTTTCTCCGCCCCGGCGATGTCTTCGGACTCATCGACCTCTACGGACGCGGCGACCAAACGTACACCGCGCAGATGGCGCAGGACAGCCAGGTCCTCAGCTGGTCTCGGGAGAGCATGCAGCGGATCGTGGATCAGCATCCCGTCGTCGTGGCGAACGCGCTGCGCTGGATGGCCCGCCGGGTGCAATCGTACTGGATGCGTGTCGAGGATCTCGCCACGGAGCCCGTGGAACAGCGCGTCGCGCGCACGCTGCTCCGGCTCACACGGGGTACCAGTCGGCCCCTCTTGCTATTGCACCGAGATCTCGCCGAATTCGTGGGCACCACCCCGCCGACGTTGTCGCGCGTTCTGCGGGGCTGGCGGCGCCAGGGGATCGTGAGCGCGAGTCGCGCCAGCGTGCAGCTTCGGGCGCCCGACAAGGTGCGTGCGATCGCAGACGATCCGTAGCGCCATCGAGCGACTGGTCGCCTCCTTCGGCGTGGCGCAGCGACGTCCACCCCCCCCAGGCAGGTGCGCTCCTCTGGGTGGGTGCCTACCCGCGGGCGGCGATGCCGCGGTGGCTCGTGTATTTCGCGAAGCGCTGGTCGGGGGTGTGAACCGCCGGCTACGTGACCCGGTGTGTTCGTCAACTCGGCATTGCGACACTGCATCCGCCGATAGGACCTGAACCGCTGCGGCGCACAGCGGCGCGGCTGCTGCCTGGAATCGCATACCGCGCGCACCATCCAACTTGTCGGTGGACAAGCCAAGAGCCCGCCACCGTATGTTATTTTGAACGGTGGCGGCTCACGGGGAACCCGTCCCTCGTGGCGCTGGCGCAGGTCGAGAAGACGTCGGACGCCCACGGGCGATCACGGCGTTCGCGCCACCGCCCGGTGCGTAGCGGCCGACGCGGCGGGGCGGGTGCACGTTCCGAAGACGATCGTCGCGAGGGCCCCGTAGCGGGCGCGGACACGGGAAGCGTCCGATCGATTCCAATCCTAAGCACGGAGGCAGGCGTGATGCATACGCTTACACGGCGCGCGTTGCTTCGCCACACCACAACGGCAATCGGCGGACTCGTTGCGGCACCACTGGTGCGCGCCATCCCGGCGAGCGCCGCACCAGCGGCCACGGCCCCGGTGACCCGGCTCAGCGTCGCGCACTGGGGCGCATTCACCGCGGAGATCGTCGGAGGGCGCCTGGTCCGCACGCGGCCCTTCGCCCGTGACCCGAACCCCAACCGTATGATCACCGCGATGCCGGACGTCCTGTACGCGCCCAACCGGATCAAGTACCCGATGATTCGGCAAGGCTTCTACCGCAACCGCGAGCGCAGTGACACAACGGGCCGCGGCGCCGAGCCGTTTGTCCGGGTCTCATGGGACCAGGCACTCGACCTCGTGGCCGCCGAGCTGCGGCGGGTCAAGAGCCAGTACGACAACAGGGCGATTTACGGCGGCAGCTACGGCTGGCAGAGCGCGGGCAAGTTGCATGGGGCCACGCAGGCGCTGCAGCGCCTGCTGGGGATGTTCGGCGGCTATGTCTCGTACGTCAACACGTACAGCGCGCCGGTGCTGCCCGTGATCACGCCGCACGTGCTCGGCGATGCCCGGCCCGCGGCATCGGCGTGGCCCACGATCGTGCAGCACAGCACGCTCGTCGTGCTCATCGGCACGGACCCGCTCACGACGGCCGAGATCCTCTCCGGCGGGGACGGCGCCCACCTTGATAAAGGGTGGCTCACGCAGCTTCGAGACAAGAAGACGCCGATCGTGGCCGTGAATCCGCTCGAGACCGATACGGATCAGTACGTCCGGGCTGAGCGCCTCGCGATTCGCCCGAACACCGACACCGCGCTCCTGCTCGGTATCGCGCATGCGCTGGTCACCGAGAACCTCTACGACAAGGATTTTTTGGCGAAGTACACGGTCGGGTTCGAGCGGTTCGCGGACTACCTGAGCGGCAAAGCCGACGGCCAGTCAAAATCGCCGGAGTGGGCGGCGTCGATCACAGACGTGCCGGCCGACACGATCCGGTCGCTGGCCCGCCGCATGGCCCGATCGCGGACGGCGCTCGTCGGCGGGTTTTCGCTCCAGCGAGCCGCGCACGGGGAGCAACCCGTGTGGATGATGATCACGCTCGCGACGATGCTCGGCCAGTTTGGCCTGGCTGGCGGCGGCGCGCAGATCAACTTCCCGAGCGGGCTCGGGTCGCCGCTCGGCAGCGCACCCCCGCTCCCGGGGCTCCCGGCCGGCAGCAACCCCGTCAAAGATTTCGTCCCGATCAACATGTGGGTCGACATGCTACTCAACCCCGGCAAGACGATCGATTACGACGGGCGCAAGCTCACCTATCCCGACATCAAGCTGGTCTACTGGGCCGGTGGCAACCCTCTGCATCACGCACAGGACACGAACCGCACCGTTCGGGCATGGCAGCATCCCGAGGTGACGATCGTACACGACTATGTCTGGACGGCGACCGCGAAGCACGCGGACATCGTCTTGCCGGCGACAACCACGCTCGAGCGTAACGATCTCGTGGGCACCGACAAGTTCCTGATCGCGATGCAGCAGGTCGTGCCCCCGCTGTTCGAGGCCCGGCACGACTTCGATATCTGCGCCGCCCTGGCCGAGCGGCTCGGGTTCGGCGCACAGTACACGGAGGGGATGGACGAGATGGCGTGGCTGCGCCAATTCTACGGGACGGCGCAGCAGCAGTGGAAAGCGCGCAATGCCGAGGCGCCCGCGCAGCAGCAAGGTGGCTCGGGCGGTGCCGAGCTCCCCGATTTCGACACGTTTTGGCGGCGTGGGTATCTCGAGTTTCCCGTGCCCGACGCGGCGAACCAGGTGGTGGCGTACGCGGGCTTCCGGGCCGACCCGGCCAACCATCCGTTGTCGACCCCGTCGGGCAAGATCGAGATCTACTCGGAGACGATCGCCTCGTTCAGGTACGACGACGTGCCGCCGCATCCCGCGTGGGTGCCGCCGCCCGAGTGGCTGGGGAGCCCGCTGGCGCGCCGGTTCCCCCTCCACCTCGTCTCGCCGCATCCCCGGGAGCGGCTGCACTCCCAGCTCGACGAGACGGGGTTGCGCCGCACCTACGAGGTCGGGGACCGAGAACCGATCTGGATCCACCCCCAGGACGCCGCGGCGCGGGGGATCGCCAACGGCGACATCGTGCGCGTGTACAACGACCGCGGGCAAACGCTCGCCGGCGCCCTGGTCACCTCGCGCACCCGGCGCGGCGTGGTGGCGATGCACGAGGGCGGCTGGTACGATCCGCTCGAGCCCGGCCGCCCCGGCACCCTGGACCGCCACGGGAACGTGAACATGCTCACCTCGGACGCTCCGAGTTCGCGCCTGGCCGACGGCAACCCGTCGCACACGGCGCTCGTGCAGGTGGAGAAGTATGTGGGCACACCGCCTGCCGTGACCGCGTTTCAGCCGCCGCCGGGAGCGTAATCCTGTGACAGACGTCCGTGCGCAGAGCAATACCGGCGGCGCTGGCGACGGCACGGATGCTCGGCTCGCCCGCGTCGAACTCTACGGTGTGCTCTCGGCGATCTTTGCGCGTGAACTCACGGAGGATGCCTGGGTGCGTCTGTCCGCCGAGGAGGCGCAGGCGTCGCTACTGCACGTCGCAGCCGAGTGCGGCGTGGAGCGCGAGGCCGCACGCCTCCTCGGGGTCGCCGCGGCCTTGGCGGCCCAACCCCGCGTGGACGTGGTCGAGGATCTCGCCGTCGACTACGCGAGGGTGTTCATCGGGCCGGGGCCGGGGCTGGCGCCGCCGTACGAGTCCGTCTACACAAGTTCGACCCGGCGATTCTATGGAGAGGCGTTCTCGGAGATCACCGCGGTGCTACGCCAGGAGGGGCTGGGGGTCGGGTCGGAGTTCGGCGCCCCCGCCGACCACGTCGCCGTCGAACTCGTGATCATGCGGCACCTTGCCGAGAGCGCCGCACCCGCCGGTGACGCCGGCCATCCGATTGCGTCCGGGAATTATCAGAAACAACTCGCGTTCCTCGACAATCACCTACTGCGCTGGGTGCCGCGGTGGGCCGAGGACGTGGCTCGCGAGGCCGTGGCCAGTTTCTACCGCGAAGCGGCGGCATTGCTCGTGGCGTTTCTCCGGCGGGACCGCGCGTGGCTAGATCGTGCGGTCGTCCGCGCAGGCACGGCCGAGTGAGCGTCCGTCCGGAGCGTTGCCGGATTCCAACGCGACGTATATCGTGCGCTGAAAGGAGTCGACGAGATGCCGCGTGTGATGCGACTGATGGTGTTTGTCGCCGTGGTGGTGGCGGCCAGTTTCGCCGGAGCGGGATTGACGTGGTCCGGCGGTGCTGGCGCCGTGGCCTCGGCAACGGCCGTCCAGGCCGGGATCACCATCGTGCCGCGCCTTGCCGCAGCCGCACCAGCAGCGGTAGGAAAAGGCGCCTATGCGGCCAGCTCGACGCCGTTGAGAAACAATCCGGGCGGGGCCGTGGTGGGGACCGTCACGCCCGGCACACCGCTTTCGGTAACGGAGACGAGGGGTTCGGACGCGCACGTGTCCGTCCAGGGATGGTCATCCGCGGGGAGCAACGCGATCGTGGCCGCGGTTGGGCAGCGCGTGGTGCTCGTGAGTCTCACGGCACCAGACCAAGCCCAGCGTCAGACGGGCGCGCAAACGAAGGACACGTACGGGACGGTGTGGACGCAGGTGACGGTCACCGGCTGGGTCGCCGCGGGCGCACTGACGGCGGACGTGCAGACCGTGTGGGCGCATGGCCGGGAAGTCTACGAATCCCACTGCAGTACCTGCCACTCCCTTTACGCGCCTGACCAGTACACGGCGAACCAATGGCCGGGTACCCTGCAACCCATGGCCGATCGTGCAGGTCTAAGCGGAGATGATCTAGTGTTGGTGCTTAAGTACCTCCAAACGCACGCGAAGACGCAGTGACGTCTAATTCCGGGCTCAACACCCCATAGTTCGCAGATGGCCGAGCCGCCTACCCGGAGGGGGGAGGGGACGTGCGGCTCTTCGGCCAACTCTTTGTGGGGCTGCTGAGACCCCGTAGACGAGTCTGGGTGAAGGCAGGCCTGGGTGCCGGCATGTCGTTGGAAAGTCGAACCGGACTCCTTCGAGCATGCTCGCAGGCGCTGAACCGGTCCTTTACGCTTCGGGAGGCCCTCGATGGTGCGCTGCCCAGGATTGTCGAGCTCGCGGAAGCGGACGCCGGGTGGATTTTCTTGCACGACGCGGAATCCGACACGTTTTTGCTCGCCGCCGACGTCAATCTCCCGCCCGCGCTCGCCGTGTCGGGCAAGCGCCGGATGACGGGGGAGTGCCGGTGCATGCAGATGCTGCGCGAAGGGCGTCTGACACATGCGGTCAACGTGATCGACTGTCTCAGACTCGAGCAGGCGCTGCCGCACACGCCGGAAGGGCATCAACACGCCACGATCCCCCTACGCTCGCAGACGGAGGTCCCCGTCGGCATCCTCAACCTGATGCTGCCGTCCGGGCGCGTGCTCCAGCAGCCCGATCTTGATTTGCTCGAAGCGTTGGGCCATGACGTGGCGGTGACCATCCAGCGCGGCCGGCTGTTTGAAGCCGTGCGGGACAAAGAAGCCACGACGCGCGAGCTGATGCAGCGGCTGCTGACCGTCCAGGAGGAAGAACGCCGGCGCATCGCGCAGGACCTCCACGACCACGCGGGTCAGACGATGACCGCGCTTATCATTCAGCTCGCGCACTTGGCGGGCCATGTCGACGGGATGGACAAGCAGGCGATCGGCTCGGAGCTCGAGCGGTTCCGTACGGTCGCCGAGCGAAGCCTGGATGAGCTGCACAAGCTGGTGTATGATCTCCGTCCGCTGATCTTAGATGACCATGGGCTGACGGCCGCGGTCCGCTCCTATGTCGACACGCACCTGAAGCCCACGGGTCTGCACGTCAGCCTCAAGATCATCGGGCCAGAAGAGCGGCTGCCGCGAGACATCGAGACCACGGCCTACCGGATCATCCAGGAAGCGGCGACGAATACCCTGCGCTACGCCGCCGCGGAACAGCTCGAGATCCGTGTGGATCGCCGCGACGACTGGCTGATCGTGATGGTGCGCGACGACGGCAAGGGGTTCGTCCCGGAGGACACGGAGCCGAAAAAGAGCCTCGGGCTGCAGGGCATGCGCGAGCGCGCGCAGCTCGTGGGTGGCCACCTGCAGGTGTTGTCGGTCCCCGAAGCGGGGACGACGATCCTCGCCCGACTGCCGCTCTCCAAGGCACACTGACCCTGCGGTGTCGGTCCAGCCTCCCGGGCGCCGGGAGACCCATGGACGTCAGGGCTCGATCAGGCCTTTGCGGATCGCATACCGCACGAGCTGCGTTCGGTCGTGCAGCTCGAGTTTCTCCATGATGTGGGCGCGATGGGTTTGGACAGTCTTGACGCTGATGAACAGGCGCTCCGCGATGTCCTGGTTGGAGGCGCCCTCGGCGACGAGCGTTAGAATTTGTTTCTCGCGCTCGGTCAGCCCGTCGTACGCTTCCCGTCCTTCCCCGGCCTCCAGGCGCTTCAGGTAGTCCGCCACGACCGCCTTGGCGACAGATGGGTAGAGAAACGCTTCCCCGCGGCGCGCCGCCCGGATGGCCTGCACAAGGTCGGTCGCGGCCGCCCGCTTGAGCACGTAGCCCGAGGCGCCAGCCTTGAGGAGTTGGAAGACGTACGTATCGTCAGCGTGCATGGTGAGCGCGAGGGTGTGGGTGTCGGGCAGGGCGGCCTTGATCTGGCGAGTCGCCTCGACACCGTTGAGGCGCGGCATGCTGATGTCGATTACGGCCACGTCGGGTTTCAGCCGGCGGGCCAGGTCGACGGCGGCGACGCCGTCCTCGGCTTCCCCCACGACCTCAATGTCCGGCTCGGCGGTGAGGATCATCTTGACGCCCTCGCGGACGATCGCGTGGTCGTCCGCGAGCAGCACGCGGATCTTGCGGGTTGCAGGCTGCCGTGTCTCCGTCATCAAGTGTTTGAGTTCGCTATCGGCACTGACTAGTCTTGTCAGATGCCGGGGCACTCTAATCCCCGGTTCGACGCCGCATACGGATGTACGATAGGCCGGCCTGAGGCGGCACGCTATCGGGTCAAGACCCGATAGCGGCGGTCGAGGCGCCGGTGGCGAGGCGGGTACTGGGGGGCGACGGCATCGGACCGGATCCTGAACCGGGGAGATCGGGCCGGCGCCCGCGCCATTCCAGTAATCGGGGCCCGCTACTCCTTCCGGATCATGTAGAAGTCGAACCCGACGTTGCCGATCGGTGGCAGCACCGCGTTGTAGCGTCAGCCTCAGACCTCCGCGCACACCACGACGGGAAGGCTGGGGGCTGCGTTAAACCTGGCTCGCCGTACCCGGACCAGTAGAATCGGGCGGCGGCCGGATGCGCGGTCCCCGCCGAGGCGCCTATCCTAATAGCGGCACGATGAGTTGCGGACCCACCGGTTGGGCTGGCCGGGCTCGGCACGATGCCCGCGATGATCGCCCCGGCACTGGCGTGAGCCGAGTCCGGCCCGGGAAGGGAGGGCGCTGTGGACCTCGATCTCGACCTTCCGGAAAACCTGGGCACGGAAGTGGAAGCGGCGGCGACCGCTAACTACCTGGCGTTTCGCGCGTGCTGCCCGAAGCCTCTCTTGGAGTGCGATCATCAACGGCACCTGCTTCGGTTCTATGTGGTGCGTACGCTTGCGAGATCCGGCTACCGCCCGCTGCTCGTTCGGCCGGTCGTGCGCGTGGGGGACCGCACGATCCGCGTGGATGTCGCGGCCCGACGGGGCGAGCGCGTGGTGGTCGCGCTGTGCGAGTACCCTGCGGTGACACGCGACGTTCTGGCGAAGCTTGTGGCGCTCGGGCGCGCGGAGCACGTAGAGGTGCTCCTGGTTCGCCACGCGCAATCCCCGATGAGTGCGGACGTTCGGGCGAGTCTGGATAAGCCGGACGTTTCGCGCAGGGTCCACCTGATCTCCGTGAAGATTCCGCCGTCCCAGGACCTCCTGTACAGGGACTCGTGGATCTACGCCGAGATCCTTCGTGAGGGCGTCGAAGCGGGCAGCGCGTGAGGAATACCGCTCTCGGCTGAAGTCGGTGTATGCCGGGCCGGAACGCTGAGGTTGTAGGATTGTAGCCTCTTCCCTCGTTGCGCTCGTGTCCGGGCGCCCCGGATAGACGAAGATCGGCTCCTCCACGGTCCCGGAACCAACGTTCGGCACGAGGTCTTGACCCGGTCGATCATACACTGTCGACCCGATTGCGAGAGACGCGCCTCCCTCCGTATCGTGGACGGCAGAATCCCGGCGAGCCGGGTGCCGCACGCCGGTACGAACAGGAGGCGGTGATCCGTATGGCAACGCGGTTAGGCCGAGGACGGTGGATCCTGTACGTGCTCGGGGTGATCATCTCGGGCGGCCTGCTGGCACTCCCGGTGGCTGCGCAGAACGGCGAGGGAGGCTACGATCCCGCCCTCGTGCCCGCGAGTCCGCAGCACGTCCAGCGGCTCACCCTCATTGCCAAGGATCAAATCGTCGAGGTCGCGCCTGGGGTCAAGGTGCCCCTTTGGACCTTTAACGGGTCGGTGCCGGGTCCGATTTTCCACGTCCGCCAAGGGGACGAGGTGCGGGTGACGTTTGTCAACAAGACGCCGATGCAGCACTCGGTCGATTTTCACGCCGCCACGACGCCGTGGAACGTGTGGTATCAGCCTGTGAACCCGGGCAAGTCCATCAGCTTCTCCTTCGTGCCGAGGTATCCCGGGGTCTTCATGTATCACTGCGGCACGCCGCCGGCGTTCATGCACATCTCGAGCGGGATGTACGGCGCTATCATCGTGGACCCGGCGACACCGCTGCCGCCCGCCAAGGAGTTCGTCCTAGTCGAGAGCGAGTTCTACGTCCACGCCGGCCCCAATAACACCTACCAGCCGGACGCCCAGAAGGTGCTCGACGTGCGGCCCGACTACGTCGTGTTCAACGGCGCCGCCGATCAGTACCAGGCGCACCCGCTGGTCGTGCGCGCTGGCGACCGGATCCGGCTGTATGTGCTGAACGCTGGCCCATCGCTCTTCTCCGCGTTCCACGTCATCGGGTGGATCTTCGACAAAGTTTACGTCGACGGAAACCCGGCGAACACGCTCCACGGCATTCAGACGTATCAGATTCCGCCGGGGGGCGGGGCGACACTTGAGCTGACCATTACACAGCCGGGCACGTATCCGTTCGTGACGCACGCGTTCGCGTACACGGGCAAGGGTGCGATCGGCCTCATCAAGGTGCTGCCGGCGAAGTAGCGGCCAGATGCGTTAGGCCGGGGTCCTATGGTACCGTATGCGCGGGGACACCGGCGAGTCTCGCGGCTCGGCGAGTGACGCGACGGGGAGGGCAACCAACGATGGCGATCACGGGTGCGCAGCGGAATTTGACCCGCCGGTGACGTGATGGCGACTGCCGTCGTGACCGTGGGGCCGGCGGCGGATATCCGCGAGGTGGCGGCTCTCATGCTGGCCCACCAGGTTATATAGTGGGATTCCGGTTGTGTCTGATCAGGGCGAGATTCTCGGCGTTATCACTGAGGGCGACCTGCTGCGTCGAGAAGCACGGGGTGCAGGAACGCCGTCAGCCCTAGGCGCCGACGCGGGGCCTGGCCCCGTGAGGAAACCCGCGGCGCGACGACTGCGCGCGAACTCATTAGCGCGCCGGTGATCACCGTGCGAGACGATGCCGCTCTCAGCACGATTGCCGAACTCATGCTCCGCAAACAGGTTAACCGAGTCCTCGTCGTCCACGACGGTCGGCTCGTCGGCATCTCCCGCGCGGACGCGCTGCGTGGCCTCGTCCGGCCCGATGACGCGGTGGCCGCGGCCGTGCGGCAGGTGCTCTGTGACGGCGTGCGGATCGACCTCAGTCACTTGCGCTTCTGGGTGCGCAACGGCGTCGTGTGCTTGGAGGGTACGACGGCATCTCGGTGCGAACGTGTGCTGGCGCGGCGCGCCATCGAGGCGATCGACGGCGTCATTCAAGTGGACGATCGGATCACGTGCGGGGTCGCGGACTGACCGCGCTCCTCGAAAGTGCGCGGAGAGGAGGGCTCGCGCACGGGCCAGCCCGCTGCCCATCCTTTCAGGTGGGCGCCTCGTCACTATCGCTCGACGAGGGATTCGGTCGCTACTTTCCTCGTCGAGCCGTGTCAGGGTGTCCGTGTCACCGGGTTACCCTGCGTGAGACCGTCCGTGCGTCGTCAGCTGCGCGGCCCGGACTTTCAGTCGGCGGAACACCGTTGGCCGCGCACACCGAATCTCGTCCAGTGCCACCAGCGGCCACCGCAGGACGATCGCACCGGTTCGTGTTAACGCGCTGACCGTATGCAGACGTGTCTCGAGCAGGATGCCCTCGCCCAGCGGAGATCCGACGCCGAGCGTGGACACAGGAACCGAGCGGTCACGAGGGTGCACGAGCTCGACCTCGCCGCCGATCACGAAGCCAAACCATTCCCGGGCCGCGCCTTCGTGGAACAACCAGCTCCCCGGCTCATACGTGTGCCGTTCCGCAAACCTCACCAGAAATTCAAGATCGATAGGATCGAGGTCTGCGAGCCAGTCGCTCCGCAGCAGGCTGGTGCGATCCTCTGCCTCACGTGTCGTTAGTCCTGATGCTTGCACATCCATGATTGCGGCGTCCATGTGCTTCCTCCTTGGAGTTGTTGCGTCGTCGCCCTGAGGTAGGCTCGCGCGACGCCGCACGCGTCGCCAGGCTTCACCTTGCTGCGACCCATCCGGGATGGTCTCGGCAACCTCGAGCGCATCCCACGCGTATTCTATGCGCGTGGCAATGCCCCAGCCATCCGGCGATGAATGTATTAACCACGCGATCCTCCCGGAAGTGCGGATGGGCCGGAAGCGGTGCTCTGTTTCGGTGCCTAGCATCTGCGTGGCGCCTGCCGAGGATAACGATGCGGAGCGCACTTCGGGTGCACCCTGTGCCGTCCTTCGTGTGACCCGGGGCCTACCGTCGGCAGTGCGCTCCGGGACTCACCGCCCGAAGCATGAGCCGGCTCTCGGACTTCCCGCGTCGCACGATCGATTCGACACGTCGCCGCGTGCGCTCCATACCTAGCATAGGCTGGTGCGGCTTGTTGGCTATCCGGCCGCCGGAGTATTGTGGCCCGCAGGTTTGTCCTCGCACCGGCACGCTCCCGCGAGTGTTGCGGACGGAAGAAGTCGGGTGCCGGAGCGGCGGCGCAGAGGCCGGCCGTTCATGGTAGGTTGCGGTCGGGCTTCTCCTGCCCTACGGTCAAGCGGTCTTCAGGGGGGCGACATCATCAGCGTCGTAGCCGCCGTCCCGCTCGACGATCGTGAGCTCTACCGGCTGCCCTTCGTTGAGGACGCGCGGTCCCGGGATCCGAATCGCCGACTCCGTGACGAAGATGTCACGATGTCCCTCCACTCGAATGAAGCCAAAACCGCTCACGCGATTGTACCAGCAGACGATTCCACGGACTCTCGGTTCTCGCGTCGATGTGACTCCCATGCCCGGTCACCCCGCCCCTACCGGAGGCGGTCGGTAAACGCTCGCACGCTGTGGTCATCGATATGGTAGCGGAGACCGACGGCGTCCACATCCACGACGCCGGCGACGGTGGCCGCCCACCGCGCTGCGAGCTCTGCGTCCACGCGCGTCTCGACCATGCCGCCCAGTGTGACGACACCATTCTGCGTCACGACCGTCACGGTCTTCGGATCGATCCACAGGTCGTGCTGGAGACGCCAGCGCACCTCTTGGGTGATCGCGTCGTCCGGGCGCGCGAGGATTCTGAGGACATCTGCGCGTGTGATGATGCCGATCACTCGCGTCCCCTCGACGATGGGGAGGCGGTTCACCGCGCGGCTCGTCATGAGGTGCACGACCTCACGCAGCGTCGCGTCGGGACCCGCGGTGATGACGTCGACGGTCATCAGCTCGCCCGCTGTTCGTGCGTGAGGCTTGGGGACAGCCCCAAGCTTGTCCGCGAGCCGGTCCAGGAGGCCGAGGCGGTTCTCGTCGCGGAGCGCGGCGTACTCGAGCTTGATCAGAACGTCCGATTCGGAGATGATCCCGCAAAGGCGGCCGTCCCGTTCCACCACCGGGACGCCGCTGATGTGACGGGTCGCCATCGTCTCGGCGACCTCTTTGAGCGCGGTGTCCCGGTAGACCGTTATCACCGGGGTGCTCATGATTTCCCGTGCACGCATCGTTGTCTCCCTCTCGGGGTACTGGCACACTGCCTGGCGGGCAGCGCCTGACTCCTCTCGATCATTGTGTAGGATACGCACTGTCGCGTCGTGGGGCTATCGGGCGGGCGGCTGATTATCGCGCCCGCTGCGGTGTCGCAACGGGGACCGCCAAATCGGTGCCGCGCCCGATCCCCAAGGTTTGGGCACGATGTTAGGCTGCGTGTGGGATGGCAGCGCCCACAGCCGAAGGGATAGTGGGGCGATGGAAGCGCGCGAGATTATGACCAGGGACGTGGTGACGTTTGGCCCGGAGATGTCCATCCCGGAGGCGCAGGATGCGCTCTTGCACTATCGGATCCACGGGGCGCCCGTGGTCGGTGGTGCGGGGCAGTTGGTCGGCATGGTCAGCTTCACGGACCTCTCCGCACGCCCCGGCCGGTCGGTGCGCGACGTGATGACCCCGGATCCGATCACCGTCGGCGAGGACACGCCGGTCGAGGATGTCGCGGCCCTGATGCTGGACCAGATGGTGCGCCGCGTTCCCGTTGTGGAAGGCGGCCGGGTCGTCGGCGTGATCAGTGCGAGCGATATCATTCAGGTGTTCTTGAACCTGCACGAGTGGGCTCCGCAGCGCCCCGGCGCGGTCGCGGCGCCCGCGGCGCAGCGCGCGGGCGACCTGCTCCATCGGATGCCGCGCCCAGCGGTCGCGGGGAGGCGGCGGAGGGAGGGACGGCGATGATGCGCATCCTGCTGGCAACGGACGGATCTCCACACGCGCTCCGCGCGGCTGCGTTTGTGGCGCGGCTCGTGCGGGAAACGCGAGGGGTTGAGCTGATCCTCGTAAACGTCGGCCACGTGCCCGCCGTGGCCCTTGGCGGTCCGGGAGCCGGCGCCATGGTGGACTTTGGGGTGCTGGAGGAGGGACTGGAGCGCGCCGGTCAGGAGATTTTGAACAACACCCTGCGCGAGCTCGCGGGGATCGATGCGGACATCGCCAAGGAATATCGCCGCGGGGATCCCGGCGGCCAGATCCTGGAGGCGGCGAAGGCCAAGGACGTGGACCTCATCGTGATGGGATGCCGTGGTCTCGGCCAGTTCGGCGGCCTCATCCTCGGGAGCGTGAGCGAGCGGGTACTGCACGGAGCGCACATGCCCGTGCTTATCGTGCGGTAGTCATCGGGGTGCCATCGGCTGTCGGCGGACTCGAGGCTTGCGTGCCGGCGTGACGCGCGGGGCTGCGACGGCAGTGTCCCAGGAGGGCGTATGCAAGGGCGGATCATTGTCGCGAAGAAGGTCGAGAAGGCGAAGCTCGTATGGGCGATCGCGCGAGGACGGTCTCCGTTTCGGGGAGCGCGGACGGCCACCGGCGGAAAGGACCCGAAGGATCTCAGAGGGATCAAGGGACTGTTGCTGAAGAGCGCTCAAGACCGCGAGGCCCGTCTGCACGACTGAACGTTGCTCCCTCCGCACACACGGCGCATCGCAAGCGAAGTTTCGCAGCCCCTGTACGGTCATGAGGGTGGTGCACATCAAAGAAGCGGCGCCGGGCCTGCCGGCGGGCGCTTCGCGTCACACCAGCACGCGGAACTGAACCGGCTACCCATGTGTGCATCGCCCTGGTTCAGGCGCGGCGCTTGAGATGGGAGGGCGGCTCGACCGGCGCCACGCGCATGCGCGCGTCCACGATCGAGGCGCCGCGCGGGGCAGCAATGATCGGGTTGCAGTCCAGCTCCACGATCTGCGGTAAGTTGTCCGCGAGCGCACCGACGCGGACCAGCGTGTCGACGAGCGCCGCAAGGTCGGCCGGCGGGCGGCCGCGATAGCCGGTCAGGAGCGGGAATGTTTTGAGGCTGCGGATCATCTCCTCGGCATCGGGTCGGGAGATGGGTGTGAGCCGTACGGCGACGTCGCGGATCAGCTCCACCGCCGTGCCGCCCGCGCCACACGCGACCAATGCTCCGAAGTGGGGATCCTGGACAACGCCGAGGATCATCTCGGGACCGGGCTCGGCCATGGCTTGTACAAGGTACCTCGAGACGGGGTGGCCAGCGGCCGCAAGGGACTCCCGCATCGTGCGTGCAGCCTCCCGGACGGCCCAGGCCCCCTTGAGGTGGAGCCGCACCCCACCAAGATCCGTCTTGTGCAGGAGATCCGCACTCACCGCCTTGAGCGCCACTTCGCCGCCGATCTCATCGGCCGCCCGGCCCGCATCCTCGGGCGTCAGCACCACTCGCTGCGGAGCCAGGGGGAGGCCGTAGGCGTCGAGAATGTCGGCGGTCTCCTCGGGAGTCAGCCATCCAGCGCCCCGCTGCAGCGCGGTCGCGACCACGGCGGCCGCTGGCGCGCGACGGACGTCCGGCAACGGCACGACGGGCGCGGGCGGCCGTGCCCGCCATTCCCCGTAGCGCGCGGCCCGCGCGAGCGCGATCGCTGCCGATTCCGGAAAGGAGAACGACGGGATCCGCAACGTGGTCGTGCGGAGCTCCTCCGGCACCCCGTGGGCCGACATGAACACCGTCACGATCGGCTTCGGCGCCGTGAGTCGGCGCGCCGCGACGAGGATCGCACGGGCCACATCGGCGGCCTGGGTGACGAGCGGAGGCACCCAGATCGCGACCACGGCATCGATGTCGGGGTCAGCCGCGACAGCCTCGATGGCGTCCCGGTAGGCGTCGGCCGGCGCAGACGCGATCGTGTCCACGGGGTTCCGAACGCTCGCCTCCGGCGGCAGGAACGTGCGAAGCCGCGCCTGCGTGGCGGGCGATAACTCCGGCACGGTGAGGTTGTGCGCCTCGCAGGCGTCGGCGCATAGAATACCCGGTCCGCCCCCGTTCGTCACGACCGCGACACGGCGTCCCGCGGGCGCCGGCTGGCTGGCCAGGAGCGTGGCGACGTCAAAGAGCTCTTCCAGCGTGTCGGTCCGGATGACTCCTGCCTGGCGGAAGAGCGCGTCCACGGTGACGTCGGAGGCCGCCACGAGCGCGCCGGTGTGGGAGGATGTCGCACGGATGCCCGCGAGCGATCGGCCGCTCTTGACCGCCACGATCGGCTTCGTCCGCGCGACACGGCGGGCAATCTGCGAAAAGCGCCTCGGATTCCCGAACGACTCCAGATAGAGAAGGATCACATCGGTGTTGGGATCGGACTCCCAGTAGTTGAGCAGGTCGTTGCCCGAGATGTCCGCCTTGTTGCCGATCGACACAAAGGTCGACAGTCCGAGCCCCATCCGGCTCGCGTACTCGATGATGGCGAGCCCCAAGCCGCCGCCTTGGGAGGAGAACGCCACCCGGCCGGCCGGAGGCGTGCGGGGCACGAAGGTCGCGTTGAGCCGGACGGTAGAATCGGTATTGATGATGCCCATACAGTTGGGGCCGATGAGCCGCATGCCAGTCTCGCGGCAGACGCGGAGCAACTCGGCCTGCCGCGCCCGGCCGTCAGCGCCAATCTCGCCAAATCCGGCGGAGACAACGACGAGCGCGCGGACCCCCTTGCGGCCGCAGGCCGCGGCGACGTCGACGACCTTGGAGGCGGGCACGGCGAGGATCGCCAAATCCACCGGCCGTGGGACGTCCTCGATCGTGCGGTAGGCGGTGACGCCTTGGACCGTGTCGGCCCCCACGTTGACCGGGTAGACGGGCACGCGGAGCCCGTAGTCGCAGACGTTGTGGAAGATTTCGCCACCGATCGTCCCGCGCCGGCGCGATGCGCCGATGACCGCCACCCCGCGCGGGGCAAAGAAGGCCTGCAGCGCGTGCTCCGCGGCGATCTGGTCCCGGCGGTAGAAGCGGTCCAGGGCGTCGTGTGTGAGCGCGGTCGGAAACGTGACGGACAGTTCCGATCCGGTGAAGCGGACGTTGATCGGAAAGCCGGCTTCCCGGAAGACGGACAGCATCTGATCGTTATGGGGCAGCACCAGCGCCTCGAAGAGGCCGATCCGGTGCGCGGCGGCGATTTCGCAAAGGTGCCCGAGGAGGATCGTCCCGAGCCCGCGTCCTTGGAAGCCGTCGGCGATGGCGAACGACGCCTCCGCCGTATCGTGCGTTGCCGCGTTATAGGCTGAGTGGCCGACGATACGCTCGTCTGCGCCCAGCACGGCCACCAGGCCGAAGTCGCGATCGTAATCCACCTCGACCGCGCGGCCAGTGTACGCGATAACCGCGTCGTCCGACGTGGGGCCGAAGAATCGCAGGGCCCGTGATTCGGGCGAGAGGCCAAGGAAGAATGCCCGGAGGCCCGGTTCGTCATCTCGACGGATCGGCCGGATCCGGATCGCCGTGCCGTCGCGCAGCACGGCGTCGGCGGGGTACACGCTGGGTAGTTTGTTCATACGTCTTGTTACGTTTCGCCCGGGCGGCCAACCTCGGATCGAGGTCCGACTTCAGCCGTTCGTATCCATCATGCGAAGTAGGAGCGACTGGGCGAACAAATACGGTCGGATGCTCGCCAGGCTCCTAGAGGTCTCGTGATCCTCTCGACGCGGCCGCTGCCCTGTCGCGATTGGACGAGCGGGTGTGGGGTGGCTTGCACCGTCTGACCGTGTCTTGGTGATTCGCATGTATGGCCGGGTCCACGCCGGTACCGTGGCAAACTGGGCACAAGATCAGGCCGCCGGCTCGCCCGGCGATGGCTCCGAGCCCTGTGCAGCTGGGGCATGCGTCCCTTTTGTCAACCACGCGACCTTTCCATTGGCTGACGTACCCCATGAGCGCTCCCCCGTCCTTTCGTGCCCAACACTGCCACGTTTTGCTCGTTGGCAGATTTGGACTAATCCTTCACTAAGAAGATACCTCGTCTCAAGTCCGCACGGTATCGGACGACGGCCCGATCTGCCAGCGTTCACCGTGCCTCCCGTGGCCTCTGTCGCCGTTTTCACTTCCGACGCATTTCTGCCTCTTCCGGCCGGCGTATCGATCATTGCCAACGGCCCGAACAAGGAGCAGCGCAGTGCGCCCAGGCCAAGGGGATTGCCCCAACGCTGTCCAAGCGCCAAACCGACCAGTACCGGGATCGGGATGATCGCATATGGCGAAACCGATGGCAGCGGAGCCGCGTTCTAAGCCCGCGATCGCGAGCGGCGCAGGCGGGCCGCTCGTGTTCACCCTCGGGAGTTGGTTTACGTGGACGGCGATCGGGGTGGCGTTGCCGGCGCTCGGGTTGTTCCTCATTTCCGTGGCCGGCTCTCTGGCCAGAGGCGCGTGGGAAACCCTCCCGGTCCTCGCGAGCACGCACGTGGCGACGCTCGGGTGGGTCACCATGATGATCATGGGCGCGGCCGCCCAGATGGCTCCTGCTCTTCTCGGCGCTCGGATTCGAGGCGAAGCAACGCTTCCGTACCAGTACGGGGTGTTCACCCTCGGAGCGCTGCTGATCGTCATCGGCTTTACGCGAGGTCAACTCACTGCGGCCGCAGCCGGGGGAGCGGGCGTCGCTCTCGCCTCTTTGTGGTTTGTGGTATTGATCCTGTGGACTGGGCGGACTGCGCGACCGACGGCGGCCATGCCGGCGCACCTGCCGGTCGCGTTTGCGTGCTTCGGGCTCGTGGTGCTGTGGGGCACCGTGCTCGCGTTGAACCTGTGGCGGGAATTTTGGCCGGGGCTCCTGGCGGAGCATCGCGGCGTCGTGGTGCACCTTACCCTCGGCCTGGGAGGCTGGTTCGGCCTCATGGTCGTGGGCACGTTCTATCGAGTGGTCCCGCTGATACACGGGGCGCGGGTCGCAAGCGGGCACCGAGGCCTGGCCATTCTGTTGTTGGTGATGTGCGCCATCTTCGCGATCTTCGCTGGCGTGGCTGCAAAAGTCGACTGGGCGTTCCGCGTCGCAGCATTCCTGGCATCGGCTGCGTTGCTGTTGTTCGGTTCGGAGATCGTGCATGTCCTCCGCCGTCGCCGAAGGCGCGCCGGGGACCTGAACGTCAGCCACTGGTACGCCGTGGCCGCCTACTCAGCCGCCTTGGGAGGTGTTGCCGCGGGCTGGGGGATCTGGCCGATGCGCAGCGACCCGCCCGACCGGCTCGGCGAGTGTGTTGTCGTGCTATTTCTGCTCGGATGGGTAACCCAAGCAATGATCGGGCAGTTGTACAAGATCACGCCGTTCCTCATGTGGTATTATCGCGCAACCCTTCAAGACATGCCGACGATCCCTCACAACCCCAATCTGTACAGACCACGCGTCGGCGACGGGGTATTCTGGTCGAGCAATGCCGGCGTGCTGCTCGTCACCATTGGCATTTGGGAGCGTGCCACATCAATGGTCCAGGTAGGGGCGGTCGTGATGACGTTGTCGGCGCTCGCACTCGCTTACATGCTGGCGTACCGATGGATTCCGTCCGTGCTATCAGGGCGGCTTCCGTTCCAGTGGGGCCGGCGCATCTCGTAGCGCCGCGCCGAGCCTACCAGTGCGTCCTCATGACGTTCGTCTCTCCCATTTCTTGTGGGCATGGTCGAGCAGAGCCTCACCGATCAACAGGCTGATGCAGGCCGAAATGCCGTGCGACACGACAAGAACGTGATCGAGTTCCTCAGCGTTCAGCACGGTCCACCTTCGTTCCAGGATGTCACGAGTTCGAAGGTTGTGTTCAGCTTGAAGGGTCACGTAGGTTAAGCGCCTCGGGTCCCATGGTCCCGACGACGATAGTCCTGGGAACCGGAGGCGGCCATCTTTCGCCGTGGCGACTAGGAATGTCTTGGGCTTGCTCTCGTCGCCCATCAGCTTTCTCGCCTCCCGATAAGAATACCGCAAGGCGATCCAACGAGACCATAAAGCGCATTGAACCGTCATTGTATCGGGCGAGCACCGGATATTGGCGGTAAACGTTCGTGGACAGGGTAGCAGTGGCGCTGTGGGGAGATTCTCAGGGAGGCATGGTCCTGTTCTCAACGGGAGGCAGATGTCATGGGGAAGGCGACGGTCGACCCGGCACCGGGGTCGCTGGGGCTATTGTGGATCGCGGGATGGCTGTTTACGATCGGATTCCTCCACCTCGCATTTTGGAAGGCCGTGCTTGCGATCGTGGTGTGGCCATACTACCTGGGTGTAGCCGTCAGCCGGCCGGCTCCGTGAGGGAGGGGAGGTAAGGCAAGGCGCCCGGACCCACGTCGTTTGGGAGTGATCGACGGGGCAGTCGAGGCGCTGTACAAGTCCTTCTTGGGGGGCGCGGATGCAACCCGCATTGTCCGCAAGTCGAGAAGCTTCGGCCCGGCAGGACGGCCCCGGCGGCGGACGCCCATCTGTCGGGAGAACACCGCGCGGGAAACCGTTGTCCGGCGAACTTGGCTGGTCGACGGGGCTGTTCCATCGCGCCGCGCGGCTTCTCCCCGGTGCGCAGCCTGTGTTGTGTGCGCTCTTTCTGGGCGCCGGGCGCGCAATCGACACGGCGGTCCCACACGGTGCCCTCATGCTCTACGTCGCCTCCTATCTGGCGGGCGGTACGGGGAGCGCGCTCGTCGCGTGGCGAGCCCTTCGGCAGCGCCGGGTCGACGTCAATGTGCTGATGTTGGTCGCCGCGACCGGAGCCGCGTACCTCGGCTCCTGGACCGAAGGCGCGGTGCTCCTCGTGCTGTTTTCGACCAGTAACGCCCTGGAGTTTTATGTCATGGGACGTACGCGCGGCGCGATCCGCGCGCTCATGACGCTGCGCCCCGCCGAAGCGCTTGTCCGCCGCGGAGACGGGCAGGTGCTCGTCGCCGCCGGTACACTCGAGATCGGGGACATCGTGATCGTTCGGCCGGGAGAGCGGCTGGCCGCGGATGGGATCGTCGTCCATGGCACTTCAAGCGTGGACCAATCTACGATCACCGGCGAAGCGATCCCCGTCGACGTCGCGCCCGGCTCCAGGGTGTTCGCCGGCACCATCAACGAACGTGGAAGTATCGAGGTACAAGTGACGCGCGGCCCCCAGGACACGACGCTCGCCCGTATCATCGCCATGGTCGAGGAAACCCAAGCCGTCAAGGCTCCCGCGCAGCGCCTCATCGATCGGTTCGGTCAAGTATACGCACTCGGCGTGATCGTCGCTGCGGCGATCACGTACGTGACGTTGGCCGGGAGCGGCGCTGCGACCGGCTCCGCCTTGTATCGCGCCATTACGCTCCTCGTGGTCGCGTCCCCGTGCGCGGTTGTGATCTCGACGCCGGCTACGGTGCTGTCGGCCATCGCCAACGCGGCCCGCCACGGCGTCCTGTTCAAAGGTGGGGCGCATCTCGAACGGCTCGGCTCGGTTGCGGCGGTGGTGTTCGACAAGACCGGTACGCTCACCGTGGGCCGTCCGGTCGTGACGGACGTCATCCCGGTGGAAGGCAATGCCAACGCCGTGCTAGCGGCGGCCGCGGCCCTGGAGCAACGGTCGGAGCACGCGTTGGCGGATGCCGTGGTCGCCGTGTGCCGTGTACGCGGCATCGCGCCGCGGGTGCCAGACACGTTCGAGGCCGTCACCGGGCGTGGCGTGCGCGGTATGGTTGGTGGCCGTACCGTGCGCGTTGGCAATGAGGTGTTTTTCGCTGAAGAAGGAGTGCCGGTATCCGACAGTGCACATGCATCGCTGGCCGCGCTCCGTGAGGCTGGTAAGACGCCGATCCTCGTCGGCGATACCCGCCTCCGCGGCATCATCGCACTCGCTGACGCCGTGCGCCCGCGGGCTGGCGCTGCCATCCAGGCCTTGAGAGACCTCGGGATCAGGCGCCTCGTCGCGCTGTCCGGAGATCACGCGCAGGCGGTGCGCGCGGTTGCCGCGCAACTGCAGCTCGATGAGGCCCGTGGGGACCTGCTGCCCGAACACAAAGTTCGCGCCGTCGAAGGGCTGGAGCAGCTCGGTCCCGTGGCCATGGTCGGCGACGGCGTGAACGACGCGCCCGCACTGGCGGCGGCGTCCGTCGGCATCGCGATGGGCGCCGCCGGCACCGACGCCGCGATGGAGACCGCGGACGTTGTGCTCATGAGCGACGATCTGACCCGACTCGCGTATGCAATCGGTCTCAGCCGTCGAGCGCGCCGCGTGATCGTTCAAAATCTCACGTTTGCACTCACGGTGGTCGCCCTGCTCGTGACGCTCGTCCTCGGGGTCGGCTTGCGGCTGGCGCTAGGCGTGGTCGGGCACGAAGGGAGCACGGTCATTGTCATCTTGAACGGGCTTCGCTTGTTGGGTTATCGTTCGGTCCAATCTACTCCGGCTATGATCAAGCAGCGCCTCAAGGCGCCTCGGGCTGCGTAAGCGGTTTGCCGTGCCTGACGGATCGAAACGCACCACAATCCCGGCCTCGAACGAATTCGGTGAGGTTAGGCAAAGGGAGGAGTCGTCATGAAACTCGTTGTGGCAACCGACGGGTCAGCGCACGCCATTCGCGCGGCGTCGCTGACTGCGCGCTTGACTCGCGAGTTGTCCAAGAGCGAGGTGCTTTTGATTACGGTCGGGCACGTGTCCACGTTGGCGATGGGAGGGGTGGCCGGTGACATGATCGTCGATCTCAAGATCATTGAGCAGGGGCTGGCAGAGGCCGCGCGGGCGATACTCGATCAAACGAGGCGGGAGTTCGACGGCACGGGCGTCGCCGTCGCCACCGCGTATCGGAAAGGAGACCCGGCCACTGAGATCGTCAAGACGGCCCAGGAGGCCGGGCGGACATGATCATCGTCGGGAGCCGCGGCCGCGGTCGAATCGGCGGCCTGATCCTCGGGAGCGTCAGCGAGCGCGTGCTGCACGCGGCCCACATCCCTGTGCTTGTCGTGAAGTAGAGCGAAGGCATGACCGCAGCGCGACGGCCGACAGCCAAAGACCCAGCCGCCGGCCGGCCACACGGCGAAGTGGGCCGAGGCTACCTGGTCGTCTGCGGCGCCGACAGGGCCTCTTCCACCCAGGTGCGCACCGTCATCATCGCTGGGAATCCGAGCGTCGTGACGGCCAGCACGACTACGTGGCGGATTTCGTCGGGACTGGCACCTGACCGCAGGGCGAGCCTGACATGTGCGTGCGTGGCGCCCTCCATCTGCCGGCCGATGGCCATGCCGAGCTTGACGAGGGCCCGTGCCTTCTCGTCCAACGGGCCGGCGCTGTGGGCGGTGGCGCCGAGGCGATCGTAGGCCTCCCACATCGCGGGATACGCTCGCTTGAACTCCTCGTATGCGGCAGGCAAACCCGTCATAAAGGTCCTCCTCTCGAGCCACGATGCGCTTGTGCTGTGATCGGACGCCTGTCAGGACCCGATGAGCCTCGTCGCCGATCCACACCGTTCCCCGGTGCTCTCTTGCTGACTCACCGCGTATTTCGTTGATCGGTGCACCGCACCTGCGCGCATGAGCTCAGAATACGGCCGCGGCCCGATTGTTGGACGGATCCGGTGCTCAGTATGCTCAGGGAGGATACGATCGTGCTGTACGTGAGCATAGGGAGGGATCGAGTGTGCGCATCAGCCGACGGGAGTTCATTCGCTTGGCCGGAACCGGCGCAGCCGCGGCGGCGGTGGCGCCCTGGCAGCTACCGGGCGGGGTGAAGCCGGCATTCGCCGCCGGCGAGGTCTTGGTTCCCCAGGCAACGCACTGGGGTGGGTTTTACGCCCGCGTCCGTGACGGCAAGTTCGTCGAGGCCGTGCCGTACGGGTTCGATCCTGTGCCGAAAGGCTATCTCGACCAGTTGCCCGGGTGGGTGTATGCGCCGAGCCGCGTTCAATATCCGATGGTGCGTGAGAGCTTCCTCGTCAAGCGCAGCGCCAGTGACCGAACCAAGCGCGGGGCGGAACCCTTTGTTCGAGTTTCGTGGGATCAGGCCCTCAAGTTGGTTGCGGACGAACTCCGGCGTGTGAAGGCCCAGTATGGCGCGAAGGCGATCTACGGCGGCTCGTACGGTTGGAGCAGCGCGGGCGTCATTCACAAGCCGACGACCGCGCTCAAGCGGTTCCTCGCGCTCAACGGTGGCTTCGTCGACGACATCGGCGACTACAGCACGGGGGCGGCCCAGGTGATCCTCCCGCACGTGCTCGGCACCCTTGAGGTGTACGAGCAGCAGACGGTGTGGCCGGAGATCTTGGCCAACACCAAGCTCATCGTGCTGTGGGGCGCCGACCCGGTGACGACCAACGCCATTGACTGGGTCGTTCCGGATCATCTCTCGTATCCGTACTTTGCACAGGCCAAGCAGCGCGGCATCAAGTTCATCCACGTCAATCCGGTCCAAACGGACAGCGCGGAGACGCTCGGCGGTCAGTGGATCGCCCCGCGGCCGAACACGGACACAGCCTTGATGCTGAGCATGGCGTATGTCCTCATGACCGAGCATCGAGTCCGCGAGGACTTTATCGCCAAGTACGCCGTTGGGTATGACCGACTCAAGGCCTACGTGCTCGGCACCGCCGACCACCAGCCCAAGACGCCCGAGTGGGCCGCCAAGATCACCGGCGTCCCGGCCGGGACGATCGTCGACCTGGCGCGCGCCATCAGCAGTCAGCGGACCATGCTGATGAGCGGCTGGGGGCCGCAGCGTCAGCACCACGGGGAACAAGCGCCGTGGATGCTCGTGGCCCTCGCCACGATGACGGGCCAGTTTGGCTCGCCGGGCGGCGGGGTGGGGTTCAGCTATCACTACAGCAGCGGCGGCGTGCCATCGGCGGGGGCGCCCCTGCCGTCGGGGTTGGGGATTGGCAAGAACCCGGTGAACGTGAGCGTTCCTGTCGCCCGGTTCGTCGACATGCTGCTCGGGCCCGGACAGACAATCGACTTCAACGGCAAGCAGATTACGTTCCCGGACATCAAGCTCGTCTACTGGGCCGGCGGGAACCCGTTCGTCCATCATCAGGACACGAACCGGCTGATCAAGGCGTGGCAGCGGCCCGAGACCATCATCGTCAACGAGCCGTGGTGGACGCCCACCGCGAAGTTCGCCGACATCGTGCTCCCGGCGGCGACAACCGTCGAGCGCAACGACATCGATGCGGGTGGATTCTACGCGAGCCGGTACCTGGTGGCCATGGTAAAGGCCATCGAGCCGGTCGGGCAATCGCGTGGCGACTACGACATCTTTAGCGACCTCGCCGATCGGCTGGGCTTCCGCGCGCAGTATACGCAGGGCCGAACCGATCTGCAGTGGGTCCAGACAGCGTATGCGAACGCTAAACCGGCCGGAGGCGTGCCCTGGTTCACGGGCGGGGAGAACAATGGCAAAGCGGGTGTCAGTCTCCCGCCCTTTGCGGACTTCTGGAAGAAGGGCATCCTCGTGTTCCAGCCGCCGGCGTCGTCCAATCAATACGTGCGGTATGCCGCGTTTATTAAGGATCCCGCGGGGAACCCGCTTGGGACGCCGTCGGGCAAGGTCGAGTTGTACTCGGAGACGATCGAGAGGTTCGGCTATGCGGATTGCCCGGCGCACCCGACCTGGCTTGAGCCGTCGGAATGGCTCGGCGGCGCGAAAGCGGCTCGATACCCGCTCCACCTTGTGTCACCGCACCCCTCATACCGGCTGCACTCGCAGCTCGACCAGACGCCGACGCAGCTGACGCAACGGAAGGTGAAGAGCCGGCAGGTCGTGTGGATCAACCCCACGGATGCCGCGGCTCGCGGCATCCGCAGCGGGGACGTCGTGCGCATCTACAACGATCGCGGCGCCGTCCTGGCAGCGGCCCAGGTGACGGGCCGCGTGCGGCCGGAGGTGGTGCGCCTTCCGGAGGGCGGTTGGTACGATCCCACCGCTCCCGGGCGCCAGGCCACGCTGGATAAGGAGGGCAGCGTCAACGTGCTGACGCTCGACATCGGCACCTCGAAGCTCGCCCAGGGGAACGTGGCGCACACCGCGCTGGTACAGGTCGAGAAGTACACGGCCGCGCCCCCGCCGGTGACCGCGTACGCGCCACCGACCGTGAAAGCCGGATAGCGCGGGCGCGCGCAATCGCCTGGACTGGACGGGAGGGAGGGCTCTACCGAAGGGCCCTCCCCCGCGTCAGTGCGCGGGCGGGCCGAGTCGGCCTTTCCCGGACGGCCATATCAGCCTGTTACACGATCTCGAAATCAGGCCGTCCACTGATAGTCCGCACGCACACGGGCGTGTAGCCTGAGAGGGCGCGATATCGCGCGAAGCGGGCACACGGGAGGGTGCATCAATGTGTCGACACAGCGAGCACACCGTGCAGGTCGGTGAGCCGCCGATCGCGAGGCTCTTGTTTGCCGACACCCGTATGGCATGGCTGTGGTTGATCGTGCGTCTCTATGCCGGGTACATGTGGCTCACGGAGGGGTGGGACAAGCTTCACAGCGCCGTCTGGACCGGGCCCAGAGCCGGCGTGGCGCTTGCGGGGTTCGTTACCGGAGCGCTGAAAAAGACGGGCGGCGCGCATCCCGACGTCTCAGGGTGGTACGCCAGCTTCCTCCACGAGGTCGTGCTGCCACACGCAGCGGCGTGGAGCTACGGCGTGGCCGCGGGTGAACTCCTCGTCGGCCTGGGGCTGATCGTGGGGCTGTTTACGGGGATTGCGGCGTTCTTCGGCGGATTCATGAATGCGAGCTATCTGTTCGCCGGTACGGTGAGCGTCAACCCTATCTTCTTCATCCTCGCGACGTGGCTCGTCTTGGCGTGGCGTATCGCGGGGTACTATGGCCTAGACCGGTGGGTCCTCCCCGAGGTCGGGGTTCCGGGGCGAGCTGGTAGGTTGTTCGGGCGGCATGCAGCGATCGCCACGTCCGTGCGGGCTCCCTCGCAGTAATCCGCCTGTCCGCGGTCTCGCGTTTTGGCCCGGCCGAAGGGACGGTCGGGCAGCCGCCGAGGCCCGCCGCGCCATCGTTCAAAGTTGCGTGCGAGGCCCAGTGCTCCGCCGATCGGCAAGGGAAGACTCCCTATGTCAAGAGCATAGGGCCAAGGATGGATGAGCAGAGCGCGCTTTAAGGAAAAGAGCTTCGTCGTACGGCCGGTGGTCGCGGCGCATAGCGATGATAAGGCGCAGCCACACGTTGCCGAGCATCCGCACCGCTTCGGCGTGCTTCTTGCCGCGCAGCCGGGCGCGATCGTAGTAGGTTTTGGCCCACTCACAGTGGCGCATGCTGACAAAGGCAAACTGCCACAGGGTCTCGCGCAAAGGATGAATACAGGCCCGACGAACATGGACTGTGCGACTGGCCCCGCTTTTCCGGGTGACGGGGGGCGGTACCGGCTTCGCACTGGGCGGTGCTGGCATCGCGATACCGGTCGCGATTGTCGCCCAGTTCTCCGACCATCCTGGCGGCGAGAAGAGCTGCAGCGCCTGGCAGGCTGTCGTAGAGCTCGCCGTCAGGATGGAGTTTCAACACCCGCTGAATCTCCCGATCGTACGCGGCCAGGTGCTCGGCAAGCGTTTGCAGCTGGGACGCCAGCGTCGCAGCCAGACGCGCCTTCGCGCGGACGATGGGCGGGGCGATATGAAGCCGCGGGCCTGCATCCGCGTATGAATCTCGGCCGCCCACTCCCGGCTACGGGGGCAGTGATGGCGACGGAGGAATGTCTCGATCTTCTCCGCCGATACCGTCTGCAGCGCCTCGCGGGTCGGAAATGCCCGAAGCAGCGCCAGCGCGACGGGCCGGTCGGGATCCGCGAACAGGGCCAAGAACTCGGGGAAATAGGCCTTCAGACACGCGGTCAGCTGATTGCTGAGTATGGTGCGGGTGCGCACCAACTCGGCACGGTCCCGGGTGAGGGCACGCAACTCCTGGGCGATCTCCGAGTCCGGCCGCAGAGGGCGATATTGCGCCCGATCCGTGCGCAGGAGGGTCGCCAGGACCCAGGCATCCCGCAGATCCGACTTGGCGCTCGCGACACGAAACCGCTCCCGATGCCGGTCGACCGCCTTAGGGTTGATCGCGTAGACCGTGAACTGCTGGTCGAGCAGCGCGCCCACGAGCGGGCCATGGGACGTCTCGAGCGCGACAAGGACATCCTGCGGATTCTGAACGCGGGCCCGGACCAGGGCCATAAAACGCTCCAGCCCCTCCGCGGTGTGGTCGATCGTCCCCGTGGCCAGCGTGGTCCCAGCGTCGTCCATCAGACAATAGACATGCTCGGTATCGGCCCAATCAATCCCGACCAACAGCACTGGCTCCCACCTCCCGACAACATCTTGAGAGCACCACGCGCGGCGTCGCCACAGCCTTCTATAAGAACGGCGTTCGAGACGGCGTCTCCCTATCGGTGGTCAGATGCCGCGCCGCTCCCAGGGAGAGATAGTCTTTCCCAAGCGGTCACGCCGCGAGGGGGGAGTTGATCTTCTCCCCGGGAGGGCATCCTCGACGGCTATCATTCGACACACACTATGACATAGAAGGGGGAGAAGGGATGAAGTCTCAAACACCATGTGAGCGGTGCGGCCTTCGTGCGGTTCGATATGAGCTGGAGCGAAACGGCGTGATCGTGCGCTTCTGCGACGACTGCTATTGGGGCGAAGTTCAGGGTGACGGCACGTCTCGCGGGAGTGACGGAGCGAAGAAGTCGGTCGGGCTGGCCCGAACCGCGTAGCATGGCCGTCACTTTGTCGCGCATCACTCACGCGCCCACCGGGGCGACCTCCTCGGGTTGCGCTGTGGACCGGGCTGTTTGAGGGCGGCCGATATCCGCCACGGACGCAGCTTCGGGACCGCGCCGGCGATGCCCCTCGGGTGGGGACGATCCGGCATTGATGTTGAAGTACGTTGAATTGGACACGACGATCCACTAATTCAATGCTAGCGAGGACGCGTATGCGCTCGCCGATTCGCCCGGGTGCTGCTCTCATTGGCGGCATGATCCTCGGTATTGTGTTCGCGCTTGTGGTCTGGAAGCTCACGCCCTTGAGCCTCGGTGGGCCATCGCCGTCGCCGACGTCCACAATGCCGGCGGCCACACAGACTACCGTGTACACTGTGCAGGCTACGCCACTTGCGGCTTCACCCGGCGGAAGCACGCTGGCCACGCTCACGCCGGCGACGGCGCTCCAGGTGCTCGGTGCCCAAGGGGCGTCCTTGCAGGCAGGATTGGACCTCTATCGCTCGCTGGACTCGCCGACCATCGTGTATCAGGACCCCGCAACCTTGGTACGGGCAGGTGTGTTGGCGTCACCAAGTGCGGCCCAACCAGCAGGTTCGGTCACGGTCGCCGGATCTCCGTGGCAACGCGTTCATCTTGCCGGTTGGGTCACGCGCTCCGCGACGGCGCCAGATCTAAGCGCCTTATGGTCCCAGGCATCGTCGCTCTACGCGCAGAGTTGCGGTACGTGTCACACGCCGCATGATCCCAGCGAGTTCACCGGGCGCCAGTGGGTCAGCCAGTTCCGCGCGATGGTGCCGCGGACGTCATTGACGCAAGGGCAGGCGGATTTGATCCTCAAGTGGCTCCAGGCTCACGCGGCGAAACAGTAGAGGCGACGCACAAGGGGCGATGTCCGGCGACGGCACCGCGAAGCATCGGGCCTCGCCGACGCGAAGGAGGCGATCGGGTGAGCTCGACAGCACCGGAGAGCGAGATCAAGCCGACCAGGCGCGAAGCGGTGATGAGCGCCCTCGGCGCCATTGTCGGGTTCATCGGTGCCGCGCTTGCCGCTCCGCTTCTGGTGTTCCTCTTTGGGCCCGCCGTCCGCGGTACGACCATTGGCGGCCTCCTCGGCCGGTCTATCCCGCCGACGCCACGGCCGCGCGAGCCCTGGACCCGCGTCGGCGACCTTGGCGGGTTGCAACAGGGGGAGCCAACCATCACCACGGTGCAGATGCCCGTCCAGGAAGGGTGGATCCAATCGACCGTGCCCGTCGCAGTTTACGTGCTGCGCACCGGCGCCGATAGCGTGACGATCTTCGACGTGCACTGTACCCACATGGGCTGCCCGGTGACCTGGAATCACGCGGCCGGACGGTTCTTGTGCCCATGTCACGGCGGCGTGTTCAATAGCGACGGGCGAGTCCTCTCAGGACCGCCGCCGCGTCCGCTCGATCGCTACGCGGTCAGGGTGGACGGCGGCGCCGTGTATATGGGCGCCCTCCAGCTACCGGGAACGTAGCCGTGTGGCGTCGTGTCGTATCGTGGGTGGACGAGCGGCTCAACATCATGCCCCTGTGGCATGGTTTCCTCGACCGCAAGGTCCCAAAGGGCATCGGCTGGTTCCACGTGTTCGGGAGCGCCACGCTGTTCCTGCTGGTGCTGCAGTTTGTCACTGGTATTTTCTTAACGGTCTACTACGCGCCGTCGACCGAGCACGCGTACCGGAGCATCGAGTTCATCACCGGGCAGGTGCCGTTCGGCAGGTTCGTGGCGGGTGTGCACCTGTGGTCGGCGAGCATCCTCGTGGTCGTCATCGGAGTGCACATGCTCCGGACGTTCGTGTACGGCGCATACAAGTATCCGCGGGAGGCCACCTGGATCACCGGGGCGGTGCTCCTCTTGCTCGTGCTGGCGTTCGCGTTTACCGGGTACCTGCTACCATACGATCAAAAGGCGTATTGGGCGACCGTCGTCGGCACGAATATCGCCGGTGCCGCTCCGCTCGTCGGCGACTGGGCGCTCCGCATCCTCCGGGGAGGCACCGCGGTCGGCGCGCTCACGCTGCAGCGGTTCTACGCGTTTCACATTTGGGTGCTGCCGGCGGCGCTCGTCCTGTTCGTGGCCGCACATCTGTTCATGGTCATCCGGCAAGGGATCGCGGCGCCGCCCCGGCGGTGGCCGCTCGATCTCGGCTCTGCTGCGGCCCGCCTGCCGCGGCGTGAGCGCTACGAGCGACAGTACGCGATGGAGAAGCAAGTTGGGCACCCATTCTACGTATCGATCCTCAAGGATGCCGTCTTTGCGCTGCTGCTGTTCCTGGCCATCGCCGTCCTCGCTGTCACCATCGGAACGCCGCTCGAGCCGCCGGCGGATCCCAACGCAACGAGCTACGTGCCGCGGCCGGAGTGGTACTTCCTCGATTTCTTTCAGCTTCTCTGGTACCTGCAGGGCCAGTGGGAGCCGCTCTGGATCTTTCTCATCGTGCTCGGCGTGGTGCTGATGCTGCTGCTCCTGCCGTTCTACGATCGTGGCCCTGAGCGGCACCCCGGACGGAGGCCGGTTGCCATGGTCTGCGCTGCTGTGGGCGTTGTCGCCGTGATGGGGCTCACGTACCTCGGAGGGCGCAAGCCGGCCGCGACCCAGGCGCCACCCGCGTCCGGAGCCGCGACCGCTCCCGGGGCCCGCGAGTTCCAGGCGCAGGCGTGCGCTGGCTGCCACACGATCGCCGGAGTGGGGGGAACGGCGGGACCGAACCTATCCCACATCGGGGCGGCCATGACGCGAGACCAACTGCGGACATTCATCGTCCAGGGCCGCGGCAGGATGCCCGCGTTTCCGCACATATCCCCGGACGCGTTGAGCGCCCTCTTGGATTATCTTGAGTCGCTCAAGTAAAGTGCTACCCTGAGCACGCTGTTATCTATTGTGCAGGTCTCCAAGGAGGTGCGCTCAATGAGCATCACGCGGTGGGATCCGTTCGACGAAGTCACGACGCTCCGCCGTTCCATGGAGCGCATGTTCGACGACTTCTTGACGCCCCGTCGAACCCGGACGGGTGGGTCAGAGGCGGCATGGTGGCAACCACCCGTGGAGATGTTCGAGACTAAGACGACGCGGTGATGCGGGTGGAGCTGACCAACACCGACCCACAGCAAGTAGAACTGACGGTCAGCGGCGACGCCATCACGCTCAAAGGCGAGGCAAAGCGCGACACCGAGCATAGGGCCCGAGCGTATACCGGCGCGAGTTACGGTACGATACCTTCACTCGGACGCTGCCGCTCGCAACCGAAGTGAAGGCCGGGGACGCGAAGGTCACCTACAAGGACGGCGTTCTTGAGGTCACGATACCGAAGTCTGAGCGTGTCCGCTCCACGCAGGTCAAGATTGAAGTCAAAAAGTAGCCGCTGATCGGGGACTGTCGGTCGGCGCTGCCAAGCCGGGAAGCGGTGCCGGCCGGCATTCTCCCGGGTCGCCTTGAGAGCGCCCGAGCGCGCATTAGCAGCCCCAAAATATGCACGACCAGGAACGTATTCTGGGGCGAACGCGGGTGGGATTGCACGTCTATGCGACCAGTCGCGCGGCTCGAGGCCGTAGTGATAACGCCAGAATCCCCCTCCCGGCACCAACGCTACCGAACGGACTGTACTCCAACGTCAGGACGCCTGCGAAATTGCCGGTGATTTCGGCCACCAGGAGCCGTCCTTCCCGAACAAGCACTACCTTATCCAGCGCGAGCGCAAGCAGCCGCCGCGCCTGCTCCACGTTCGTCTCCAGGGTCGCGCGTAGATTGTGCAGGTAGCGTTCGACCACAGACCTTACGGAGACGACAGGCGCCGGCTGCCGGTGAGCATCTCGTACGGCTTGTTCCAGCGCTGCGACGCGGCGCTCGGCATCTTCGAGCATGGATTTTGTGGTGGGCGTAATGATGCCGGCCCGGATAGCGTTTGCGATATTTTCCAGCTCCCGGCGGGCCTCACGTAGCGCGGCCTCACGACCGGCGGCGATATCTGTCGACTGCGTGAGTGCCCGTTCGAGGGCGGCGTCTACGGCGCGCTCGAGATAGTCCAGGCGCGCTGGCGTAAACAGCCCGGCGAATACGTAATCCAATATCTTCTGCTCGGCGACTTCCCGTCGGACGAGTCTTCCATTCGAACAGACGGTTGGGCCGCGGTCGGCATGCGCTGCGCAGCCGTAGTGGCCGCCGTCGCCACGTCGGTGCGTCTGGATCACGTAACGTGCGCCACACTCTCCGCAGACAAGCAAACCGCTGAGCAGATACTTCGGACGAGCGCCCTCGCGGCTTCCCGGTACCCATGCGCGTTGCTGGAGTCTTGCTTGTACGCGTCGATACAGGTGCTCGGGCACAATGCGTAGCTCAGGGGCGTTCACCCAAATCCATTCCGAGCGCGGCCGAACTCGCATGGTCCGTTTCCCGATGTCAGGGTCGCGGACTTTCCGGCTGCGGTTCCAGACGACTCGCCCTTCATACATAGGATTCCGTAGAATGCCGAGCGCCCGCTGCGCAGACCCAATGATGGTGGCTGGCGTCCAGGATCCCGTCATGCGCCCATTGGGCCCGCGGGGCGGTGCAACGCGCTCTTTATTGAGCCGATGAGCGATTGCTCTTGGCGTGAGACCGTCGGCGTAGAGCCGATAGATATGGCGCACTATCTCGGCTTCGGCGGGATCGATGGTCCGCCGATAGCCTATGATGCGGCCATCGTTCTCTTTCACCGGCTCGCTTCGGTAGCCGTAGGGGCGGCCACCGACCCCGAACCCTCGTGCGATCTGACCCGACATGCCGCGCCGTGTCTTGTCGCGGAGGTCCTCCAGAAATGCCTCATCCTTCCACCCCATCACCGAGGCAACGAGCCTGCCGGTTCTGTCCGTCAGGTCCGCGCCCGTATTGCCCACGATCACGCGAATCCCCCAGAACCGGAGCCGGTCCAGCGCATGGTACATTTCAGCCTGAGATCGCCACAGCCGATCTTGTGCCTCGACAAAAATACAGTCGAACTCGTGCACACGGGCGGCGGTTAATAGCCGTTGGTACCCTGGCCGATGGCTGTTCGCCCCGCTTACTTCCTCATCGGCAAAAATATGCTTGTCCAAGATCGTATAACCCAATCGTTCTGCAGCGGCTCGTTGCTCGCGGACCCCGGGATCGTGCGCCTCGCCTGGCGCAGCCCGTGGGGGCCAGCCGCTGGGGTCACCCTCACTGCGGCACTCCTACCGGTGGTGGCGCCCCGGTGACCTGCAGCGGCTCCGTCTACCACGAGCGGTCGGGACGCTGCCTCGCGCGGGGCGTGCGTGTTGCCAGATCACTGTGGGCCCGGCTGCGCGGGGCGATTCCAACACGACCCGGTACGAATGAGGCGATTCTCATTCCCCATGCGCGCTGGGTGCACAGCATGGGCATGCGCGGTGCGATCGACGTTCTCTACCTGGACCGCGGGTTCCGAGTGGTGCGAGTTGTCCGCGGTCTTCGCCCGTGGCGCATCGCCCCGCCGGCCTGGCGAGCCTACTACGCGCTTGAGCTGGCCGCGGGGTTTTCGGAGGGAATCAATCGCGGTGACGTGCTCGTATGGTCAGCGGCGTCACAAACCGTTATGGACCGGTCGCCTCGATCTGCTTCACCATCGCACTTTCCACGTATACCTGCACGATGAGCGGGACCGAGCGGCCGCAGTGGTTGTAATCACATCTCCGGGCGCATGCGTTTCATTGAGAATTGTCCTCACGCTACCGTCGGGGCCGACGGCCACAATCTTCACTACCTGAGGCGACGGACCGGCGGGGACCACGATTCGCAGCGCGATCTGCGCCTGCCCGGCGCTAGGGTAGGTCACCGCGCTCGCTACCTCTGCCCGGGCAGGAGCTGCGCCCTCGGTGCCACTGGGGCCGGGGGTCGCTGTGGCTGGAGGAAAGGCGCTCAGGCTCGCCTGCGCCAAGGCCTGGCGCGCGTCGGCCAGATACTGTTGACGCAGCGCGTCGGTCAACGAAGGGTTCCCGGCAAGGCCGCGTTCGATCGCTGCAAGCGCTGCGTCTGTCGAGGGGTAGGTAAGGTAGATCGTCCCTGTGGGCTGGAACATATTCTTGAGCGTTCCGGCCATTGCGACCCCCTCAAACATCCCCGTCCCGCGGACCCCCCGCACGTGGATCAAGGCATTGTTCGGATCGTAAGACGTCCCGTGGATAAGGTTGTCAACGAGGATAGCAACCGTCGCATCGCCAGCGGAACCGTGCAGCGTGGCTTCGCCCTTTGCCATCCCGCTGGTTGAAGAGAACACGATAAATTGCCTCTTGGATTCAAACACCATCTCGGTGGATGCCTGTCCCTCCATCGGTATGCCAAGCACTGGTAGCGAGATGTGGACATCCACACGCTGCGTGGTCTTGCTACCAACGTAGACGGTCGAGAAAAAGGGTGGGGCAAAGATGTTTGTTTGCGAGGCACTGCCGCCGACAACGGCGATTTGCCCGTTCACTGGTACCGCGAGGGCGGGGGCGCCTACAGGCACTCCTTGAGCGCCAGCCCCGCGAACGAGACCGATGACCACCGCGAGGCTAACGGTGAGCACTGCAGTCAGTCTCATGAACGTTGCCTCCGCTTCGTCGAGTTTGATCTACAAAGATACTGCCCACCCGGGTAGTGGGTCAGTTTGAAAACTCTCGCTCTTGACGTCCGCGATACGCTCGTCCCACCTATTGATGATCAATACTTGGGACCAGCCTTATGCCGCGCCGCCCAACTTCGTGAAAATCAGCGGCGCGCATCGTATGCCCCCTGCGATGGCTGCTGGCGTCGAGTCCCGCCTTTGGGAAATTGGTGATATCGTGAAGGTGGTCGAGGTGTGGGAAGCCGCGCTGGGCTAGTTAGTTCGCCATGAAAAACGCGGCCCGAACGTCAGATCGGGTATGGAGCGGGTGGTGCACTACGGGCAGGAGTGATCCTTTTCGCCCGAACCTACCGATTGGCATCGAT
>Ga0209060_10000443_pt1 | contig 78792 bp, 65 predicted proteins | sample Coa_R1_8_FD_187155 | JGI IMG/M metagenome (GOLD analysis project Ga0209060, IMG submission 187155) | Surface soil microbial communities from Centralia Pennsylvania, which are recovering from an underground coalmine fire - Coalmine... | ecosystem: Environmental > Terrestrial > Soil >... | reverse complement strand
CCCTTTACGCGGCAGGTTGGCCGGCAACGTTTTGCTCACGAGGCCGCTACTCTACGAGTTCGCTTTCGCTACGGCTCACGCATTTGCTTCCTGAGGCTTCAGCCCACGGTCTTTCGCCGTGTCCTGTTCAGGTCGCTACATGTTCGAACGAGCAATTTACATGGTGGACTCCTTACATCCCACAAGATCAAGCCAGGCTTATCCTGGCGCACCGCGCGTCAGCAAGCGCTGTCTCGATCGCGCCGAATATCGCTCCCTTACGGTCGCGGCTCGTTGCGAATTGTAGCGGGCAAGAATTGTGGGCCGTCCGCCGCTCCTGCCCGCTCAATCAGTGCTTGCTGAGCATCATCTGTGCGTCTTTGCGCAATGCCGCCTGGCTGTCGGCGCGATTGTAAAACATGTGACCGCCGGGATACTCCAGCACCGCGACGCGAGTCGGATCGCCCATTACCGGCATCTGGTCGACCGTCAGGATCGATCCCATGAACGGGCACGACAGATCGTTCCAGCCGTGCACAATCAGGACCCGCAGTTTCGGATCGGCCGCCACGGCTTGTCGCAAATCGGGCACCGCTCCGTTGCGCAGCGTGCGGCTGTCGTGGTCCCACTGCGAATTCACGTCGTAGCTCAGCGTATTGTACTGACCCTCGGCCTTCCAACCGACCACGCGCGTCACAAAGTCCACCATGGACGTGGTGCACGGTGCGATGATGCTCTCCAGTATCGGGTCGCCGCCGCGCGGATACGGCGAGTAAGGGAAGGGATCGAAGCCCGTCACATTCGAATCGTAGACGCTCCCGATCTTGCCGCGCTCGCGGAAGACTTCGCGCAGGTAGGCGCCGATCTCTAACCGCCCGCCTGCGCGCCGCACGAATTCCAGTTCCAAGCCGGTCATCTCGGTGACGTGCTTCACTACCCGCGGCGTGGCCTCTGGGTCGGAACGGCCTTTCAAGAGGTCGCTGGCATATTCACCGCGTGTGTAGGCGATCACCTTGTTCATGGCGTCTGGGGTCAGCTTGTGCTCGCGCTCCAAGTGGGCCGCGGCGATCGAGGGCAGACTCAGCATCCACGGCACCGGCGAAATGTCGGCGTTATCGCTGATCGCGGGATTCAAATACGGCGAGACCAGCACCACTCCGTTCATCGCCACGCCAAGCTGGGACTGCAGATAATGCGTGATCCGCGGACCGCGATATCCGCCGTAGCTTTCGCCCACCAGGTACTTGCGCGCACTCATTCGCCCGTTCTTCACCAGCCAGTCATAGATAATCCGCGAGAGATAGTGAATGTCGCTCTCGGCATTGTAGAACTGCTTCTTCGAGTCCTCTTTGGAGACCAGCGACCGGCTGTATCCCGTGCCGATCGGGTCAATGAAGACAAGATCGGTGAAATCGAGCCAGGTTCCGGGATTATCCATCAGCTTCGCCGGGTCGGATGGGCTGTCTCCCTCTTCTCCAAACGTCAAGCGCTTCGGCCCGATGGCGCCGAAATTGAGAAAGACCGAAGCCGCTCCCGGACCGCCATTGAGCGCGAACGTCACCGGCCGGTCCTGCCCATCCGTGGTGTAGGCAGTGACCACCACCTCGCCAGTTTTCTTGCCGTTGTCGAAAACCGGCAGCGCTCCGACCGTCACCGTGTAGTGAAGAGTCTTGCCATCCAATTGGATAGTCTGCGTGACATGCGCATCGGCCGGAAGGGGAGCTTCCTTTTCGGATGCTTTGTTCGCATCTGCGGCCGGGGGTGGAGTCGCCGGCTTGCTCTCCTGGGCACGGGCGCCATACGAGCCGAAGGTCAGGCACAATGCAGCGATGGAGCGGGCACAAAAGACCCGCCGGGCGGAGAAAGAGAGAGAGAACCTCATGTGTTTACCATACCGTAGACGGGCCTCCGCCCAATTCGATTGGTCAAATCCGGCGAAGTTGTCTGTGCTACAACCGAAGCATATGCTGTTCGCGGATCTGCCAGAGCCGGGACCGGCGGTGGAAGCAATCGCCGATGGCGCCTCGCTCCTGCGACGCTTTGCGGAGCCGCTGGCAAGCGACCTCATCGCAGCCGTGGAACAGGTCGCGATTGGGGCGCCCTTCCGCCACATGATCACTCCGGGCGGCTACCGCATGTCGGTCGCGATGACGAACTGCGGCCCTGTCGGCTGGGTCAGCGACTCGCGAGGGTACCGCTATTCTCCAAAAGATCCGACGACCGGCGAGGCGTGGCCTGCGATGCCCGAAGTGTTTCGCACCCTTGCCGTCAATGCCGCGGCCGCCGCGAACTTTCCGGACTTCCACCCGGATGCGTGCCTGATCAACCGCTACGAGCCCGGCACCAAGCTGTCCCTGCACCAGGACAAGGACGAGCGCGATTTCGCAGCGCCGATCGTCTCCGTTTCGCTCGGGCTGCCTGCCGTCTTCTTGTGGGGCGGCCTCAAACGCAACGACAAGGTCCGCCGGATTCGGGTGGAGAGCGGCGATATCGCCGTTTGGGGAGGTCCTTCGCGCCTCACTTATCATGGCGTCTCGCCCCTTGCCGACGGAGAACATCCCCTCACGGGCAGGACTCGTATCAATCTCACATTTCGGTACGCCGTTGGGTAGAACTGTACCCGCGAACACTTAGGTCGGTAACGTGCTTTTTCGCAGCCAGATATGGGGTTGCGTAAGGCGCTGCTCTGCTTGTTTGTAGGTCTGGGTATCCTGCACTTTCCCTTCGTTTCCATGGCAGACGACGTTGCCACGGCCGACACATACGAAGGTAAGAAGATCACCCGGGTACAATACGACCCGCCCTCTCAGCCAGTTTTGAGTGCAGATCTTGCGCGCCTGGTGCCGTTCCATGAGGGCGATCCATTACACCTCGCGGACGTGCGGGACGCAATCAAACGACTGTATGGCACCGGCCGATACTCTTACATCGAGATCGACACCGTGCCCGTTGCGGATGGCGTTACGGTCACGATCCGTACGACCGAGCAGTGGTTCGTCGGTCCGGTGGAGGTCCACGGCAAAGTACATACGCCGCCCAACGAAGGCCAGCTAGCCAATGCCACCCGGCTCGATCTGGGAACTCCCTTCAACGAAGAAGACTTGCAGACGGCGCAAAAGGGCATCAGCGACTTGCTACAGCGCAACGGCCTTTACATGGCCAACGTCAAGCCCAAGATTGACCGCGACCCCGAGCATCAGCAGGTCTCGATCACTTTCCAGGTGGACTCGGGAAAGCGAGCCCGCCTGACCCTGCCGAACGTCAAGGGCGATTCCAAAATTCCCGACGCCGATCTGGCCAAAGCGGCCAAGTACAAGGGCTGGTTCCGCTGGAAGCTCGCCACGGACGAGAACACCCAGGCCGGCGCACAGAACATCCGCAAGAAATTCGATAAAGCCGATCGTCTGACCGGATCGGCCACCGTCGATCACGTGGACTACGACGCGGCAACCAATCGCATCACTCCCACCATCGAGGCCGATTCCGGGCCGAAGATCAAGATTCAGGCAAGCGGGGCCAAGATTTCGAAGAGCAACCTGCAGACGTACGTTCCCGTCTTCGACGAGCAGACCGTCAACCGCGACCTGCTGGTGAGCGGTGTCCGCAACCTTCACGACTACTTTCAGAGCCGCGGCTATTTCGATGTCGAAGTGGACTTCAATACCAAACAAGCTAACCCGGACGAACAGGACATCACCTATACCATCGCGCTCGGTGAGCGGCACAAGGTAGTGAAGGTGGATGTTCAAGGCAATCGCTATTTCAAGACCGCCGATATCAAAGACCGCATGTTTTTGCAGCCTGCCGGATTCGTCCGCCTGCGGCACGGGCGTTATACCGAGGGCTTCGCAAGGCGAGACGAGGACAGCATCAAGGCGCTCTACCGCGATAATGGTTTCCGCGACGCCAAAGTCACTACAACCGTCACCGACGATTACAAGGGCAAAACCGGCGAAGTAGCCCTGATGCTCACCATCGAGGAAGGGCTGCAATACCTGGTTTCCAGCATTGATGTCGACGGCATCACCCGGCCCGACAAGAGCACGATTCTCGCGATGCTCAGTTCGGTGCCGGGACAGCCCTTCAGCGATACCAGCGTGGCGATGGATCGCGATTACATCCTGACCCTCTACCAGTCCAAGGGCTACCCCGACACCACGTTTGACTGGCGCGGTGTTCCGGGCCCCGGCCCGCACCAAATGGCCTTGCATTACACGATCGTGGAGGGCCAGCCGAAATACATTCGCGACGTGCTGATCACGGGATTGCATACCACCCGCCAGCGCCTCATTGCGCCTGACATTTCACTCAAAGCCGGCGATCCGCTGGCGTGGACCGAGATGGGCAACATGCAACGGCGCCTATACAACCTCGGGGTTTTCGACAAGGTGGACATGGCTATCCAGAACCCGGACGGCGATACGGAGAGCAAGTACGTTCTGTACCACCTGACGGAAGGGCACCGTTATTCGATGGCGGTGGGCCTCGGCGCCGAGATCGCGAGGATCGGAGGCAGCCAGACCAGCCTGGACGCTCCAGCGGGCGCCACCGGATTTGCACCCCGCGGCGATCTCGAACTCAGCCGGTTGAACCTCTGGGGACTCGGCCACAGCCTGAATTTCAAAGGACGCTATTCCACTCTCGACAGGCGGATTTCGTTAAACTACCTCGCACCCAGATACCGCAACGTAGATGGGCGCAATATCTCCGTAACGGCGCTCTACGACAACACTCGCGACGTCCTGACATTTACCGCCCGGCGAATCGAAGGTTCGGCACAGATCTCGCAGAAGCTCTCGAAGGCCAGCACATTGTTATTGCGATATACTTGGCGCAATGTTGAGGTGGACCAGAGCACGCTCAAAATTACGCCGAATCTGATCCCACTGGTGGCGCAGCCGGCGCGGGTTGCTTCGATTTCAGGCAACCTGATCCAAGACCGTCGCGACGATCCAGCCGATGCGCATCGAGGGTATTACAACACGGTGGATCTGGGCCTGGTGGAGCACTATTTCGGGGGCAATAAGAATTTCTTACGTACCCTGGTACGGAACTCGTACTACAAGACAATTTTCACCGACATCGTGATCGCCAGCAATACCGAGTTCGGCTGGATTCATCCTTTCAACGTCACCGCCAACGAAGACGCATTCGTCTACGTGCCGATTGCGGAGCGCTTCTTCGGCGGCGGGAGCACCTCGATGCGCGGCTTCCCCGACAACCAGGCCGGCCCGCGCGACGCCGAGACGGGCTTTCCTTTGGGCGGCAACGCCCTGCTTTTTCACTCCACAGAAGCGCGCTTTCCGTTCCTGGGGGACAACATTCAGGGCGTGATCTTTCATGACATGGGTAACGTCTACACGGACCTCAGCAGCCTCTCCTTCCGAACTCACCAGAATGGGCTCACCGACTTCGATTACATGGTGCACGCCGTGGGGTTTGGCATTCGTTATAAAACGCCCGTGGGTCCGGTACGCATCGATTTGGCATACAGCATCAATCCCCCGACCTTCAATGGCTTGAAGGGGACGTACCAGCAGCTTTTATTCGGAACTGCCACACCAACCATTCAAAGCGTCAGCCATTTTCAATTTTTCTTTTCTATTGGACAGGCTTTCTAATATGCAGACTCTTTATCGAAGCATGCTTCTCGTCTTAATCCTGGTTGCCGCCGCTTCGGCCGCTGTCGTCGATCGGGTTGCGGTCGTGGTCGGAAAGACCGTCATCACGGAGTCGGAAGTCGTGCAGGAAGTGCGCCTCACGGAATTCCAAAACGGCCAGCCGCTCGACCTCGGCCCGCAGCAGCGGCGCGATGCAGCCGGCCGCCTGGTGGACCAGCAACTCATTCGCAGTGAGATGGCCGCGGGCAGCTATCCCAAGCCGACACCGGGCGATGCCCAGGCGGTGCTGCAGAAATTCCGGCAGGAACATTACCCCAGTGCCGCGGAATTCCAGGCCGCCCTCACTCGCTACGGCATCACCGAACAGCAATTGCAGGAGCATCTACTCTGGCAACTCTCCGCGGTCCGCTTTGCCGATCTGCGCTTTCCCGAGATTTCCGAGCCCGCCTCGGCTGACCGTCAAGCGCCTTCGGGAGATCAGCAGATGGACGCCTGGCTCAAAGATTCCCGTAGCCAGGTGCGCATTCAATTCCGGAATGAGGCATTCCAGTGATTCGCGGGAAAACCATCGCCAAGTGGGCAGCCGGATTCCTGGTGATCCCTCTTGTGGTGGGGACCATCGCAGGAGTGATCATCGTGCGCACCGAGTGGTTCCGCAATATGGTGCGCGACAAGATCGTGGCTGCGGTCGAATCGTCCACCGGCGGAAAGGCCGAGATCGGTTCCTTCGCGTTCGATTGGCATCACCTGCGCGCCGATATCCGAGATTTCGTGGTACACGGTACGGAAGGCCCGAACGTCGCACCGTTGCTGCGCGCCAAGCTCATTGAAGTTGATTTGAAGTTACTGTCGCCGTTCAAAGGATTCGTGGACATTGCATCCCTGCTGATCGATTCGCCGCAGGCCAACGTGATCGTCTATCCCGACGGCCACACCAACATCCCAGCGCCCAAAGTCGATCATCCTAGCGACAAAACCGGTCTCCAGACCGTCGTGGACCTCGCGATCGGCAGATTTGAGCTTCGGAACGCCAGTGTGACGTTCGGCGACCGGAAATCGGAGATGAGCGTCGCGGGCCAAAATCTGCGTGCGCAACTCGGCTACAACCCTGTCTCTCCTCGTTACACCGGCGAAATGGACGTCAGCCCCATTCTTCTGCAGCAGGCTAACCAAGCGCCTCTCAAAGTAGACGTGAAACTTCCCGTCACACTCGAGAAAGACAAGATCTCGATCGCGAATGCAGTATTCTCCACTCCGCAATCCAAGATCGTAGTGGTTTCCGGATCCATGGAGCACCTGGTGGCGCCGCGCATGGCGGCCCAAGTGAATGCACAGGTGTCGCTCGACGAAGCCAGACGCGTCGCCGGCCTCACTATTCCCTTGGATACCGCACACGGTCCGAAAATGCTGATTGCCGACGTCGCCGTATCGGAGGATGAGCAGAGCCGCATTCAGGTGCAGAACGCGCACATCGTGCTCGGGCAGAGCAACATTGACGCGTCGGGGACGACCAACCAGGTGCAATTTCAGGCGTCGCTCGCGCTCGGCGAGATTGGCCGTTTGCTGCGCGTGGAACAGCGCCCGGAAGGCACCGCCCGGATCGGAGGCAACGCCACTCTCGGGCCGAATAACGATTACCGACTTACCGCCAACGTCGACGCGCGGAACGTCGCGCTCCAACAGGGCACGACGCATCTCGCCGGCGTCAGCCTCGACTCGAGCGTTACCGCCGATCCGCATCGCATCGCTCTCGACGGCCTCCGCTTGAACGCCCTCGGCGGTGGCTTCGCCGGCTCGGCGTCCATTCAGGAGATGAAAGAGTTCCACGTCGCGGGCAATCTGCACAACTTCGATATCGAGCAGTTGGCACGTACCTTCATGGGGCAGCCACTGGGCTATAGCGGCGTGATCTCCGGCCCTATCCAGGCACAGGGCAATCTGCAAGACACCTCCGCCCTGGTGGCCAAAGCAAATCTGGGCATCGCCCCGGGACAACATGGGGTGCCCGTCTCCGGAAAGCTAAATGTCGACTACAACGCTCGTGGCGACGCCATCACGCTCGGCAAGTCGTACGTCGCGCTGCCTTCCACGCGAGTGGATCTCTCGGGCGGTGTCTCGCCGGCGGCCGGCCAGCGCATTCTGGTGCATCTGGTCTCGCGGAATCTGAACGACTTCAAACCCGTCGCCGCAACTCCCGTCACTCTGAATAACGGCACCGCGACCGTGGACGCGACCATCACCGGCACGCTAAGCGATCCGCGCATCTCCGCGCAGGCGGCAGTCACGAATTTCTCGGTCGATGGCCGACCGTTCACGCGCTTCTCGGCGGACCTCACCGCATCGCAGCGGAGCGCGGCGGTCGCGAACGGATTGGTGGCTCGCGGTGCGTTGCAGGCGGCATTCTCGGGATCGGTGGGGCTATTACATTGGAAGCCGGAGAACAACCAACTTCTTCGTCTGGACGCCACGGTGCGCAATGCCGATCTACAGGACGTGCTCGCGGTGGCCGGACAATCCGATGTCCCCGCCACGGGCGCACTCACCGCGGATGCCCACATCAACGGAACCGTGGGCAGCCCGCGCGGCACCGCCGACCTTACGGTCGCCAAAGGAACGGTGGAAGGCGAGCCGTTCGATAACCTGTCAGCTCATGCTGTAATGAACGATCGCTCCATCGACATTCCCTCTCTTAAGTGGACTGCAGGGCCTTCGCGCCTGGACGCCAACGCCAGTTTCCAGCATCCGGTGAACGATCTTTCACGGGGCTCCCTGCGCGCGCACGTGACGAGCAACCAGGTGCAAATCGCGCAATTTCAATCGCTGGTCAAGGACCGTCCGGGCCTGCGCGGCCTGCTCACCCTCAATGCCGACGCCGCCGCGAACATGCAGCCGGTGGCTAACAATACCGAATTCCAACTCACTAGTCTAACGGCGAACGTCGCCGCCCGCAGCATCGAGATGGAGGGCAAGAACCTGGGCGATTTGACCGCCACTGCGAGTTCAAACGGCGCCAATATTCAGTACAACGTGAACTCCAATTTCGCCGGTTCCACCATCCATGTGACCGGCCAGTCACTGCTCGCGGGCAATCACCAGACTACTGCGAACGGGTCCATCTCGAACCTGCCGATCGACCGCGTGCTGGCTCTTGCGGGCCGCCGCGATCTGCCCGTGAATGGCACCCTGTCCGCAACGGCCCAGGTATCCGGCACGTTGCAAGACCCGAACGCCAATGCCAAACTCGACATCACCAAGGGCACGGCATACCAAGAACCATTCGACCGCCTGCAAGCCACTATCGGATATAGCAGCCAGAACATCGACCTGACCAACCTGCGAATCGACGATGGGCCATCGTACGTGGAAATGAGCGGTGCCTTCGCGCATCCTCGTGACAATTTGCAAGAAGGCCAGGTGCGTTTCCACGTCACCAGCAACGACCTGCAACTCGCTCGCTTCCGCACACTGCAACAGGCGGAACCAGGCCTCGGGGGTGTGGTTCGATTGGCCGCCGATGGCGCGGCGACGCTTCACACGAACAGCGCGCCGCTCTTCTCCACGCTGAACGCCAACGTCGCAGCGAAAGGGCTGAGCGTGAATCAGAAGCCGCTCGGCGATCTCACAGCTACGGCGCAGACGCAGGGCAGCGAGGTCGCTTTCAACCTGACCTCCGACCTGGCGCATGCCGACATCCGGGGGAACGGCCGCATGCAACTCAGCGGCGACTACCCGGTCAACGCGCAGGTCAGCTTCACGAACGTGACCTATTCGGGACTACAGCCGCTTCTTGGCGGCTCGGCGCAACCCTTCGACGCGTCGCTGCAAGGCCAGATAACCGTGTCGGGGCCCGTGAGTAAGACCGATGCCCTGCAAGGGAATCTGCAACTCACGAAACTGGAAGCCCATTCGGTGAAAGCGTCCAATGGACAGCCGAAGCCTCGCGTCACGTTGGAACTGCACAACGATGGGCCAATCGCGGTCGCCCTCGCGCGCTCGGTAGTCACGATCCAAAGCGCGCACATAGTCGGACCTTCCACAGATCTGTCACTCACGGGCACCGCGTCCCTGGCCAGTGGACAGCCGATGAATCTCCGAGCGAATGGCAACGTAAAGCTCGAGGTCCTGCAAGCGCTCGATCCCGACATTTTCTCGTCCGGTTCGATTACTCTGAATGCCGCCGCTACCGGCACCCTCGACAAGCCGATCGTCAACGGCCGTCTGCAGTTGCAGAATGCATCTTTTCAGATGCTCGATCTACCGAATGGTCTCTCGAACGGTAATGGAGTGGTCCAGTTCAACGGCACCGAAGCCGTAATCCAGAGCCTGTCCGGTGAAGTCGGCGGCGGCAAACTCTCGGCAACCGGATTCGCCAGCTACGGCGGACCCGAAATGCAGTTCCGCCTGCAGGCGACAGCGGACCAGGTACATATCGAAGCCACCGACTCCCTCACTGTCGCTGCGAGTGCAAAGGTGAGTCTCGCCGGGACCTCTTCGCGCAGCATGGCAACCGGCACCGTGACCATTCAAGACGTAGCAATGCACTCCCACGGCGACATTGGCTCGATGCTGGCATCCGCCGCGACGCCGCCCACTTCGTCGTCACCAAGCACGGGCATTCTGGCAGGCATGCATCTCGATGTGAAGATCGAAACTGCGCCCAACGTGCAGTTCCACACTACCTTGACGCAGAATCTGCAAGCCGACGCCAGCCTCATGTTGCGCGGGACGGTGGACCATCCGGGCATGCTCGGGCGAGTCTCGGTATCGTCCGGCGAGGTGATCTTCTTCGGCAACAAATACACAGTCGATCAGGGAACGGTGTCATTCTTCAACCCGTCGAAAATCGATCCGATTCTGAATGTCGATCTGGAAACGTCGGTACAGGGCGTGGACGTCTCGATCACAGTCTCCGGCCCCATGGACAAGATGAAGCTCTCGTACCGCTCGGACCCACCCATGCAGTTCTCCGACCTGGTGTCGCTGCTGGCATCCGGCAAGCTGAACACGACCGATCCGGTTCTGGCCGCGCGCCAACCCCCAGCGCCTCAGCAGAGCTTCCAGCAAATGGGAGCGTCGACGGTGCTGGGCGAGGCCGTGGCGAATCCGGTATCCGGCAAGTTGCAGCGCCTGTTCGGGGTGACCAAGCTGAAGATCGATCCGCAAATCATCGGCACGTCGACTACTCCGCAAGCCACGCTGACGCTGCAACAGCAGATCACGAAGGATCTCACCTTCACTTACATTTCGGATGTGACTCAATCGAATCCGCAAATTCTGCGCATCGAATGGGCGGTGAATCCGCAATGGTCCGCAGTGGCCCAACGCGACGTGAACGGCATCTTCGACCTTGACTTCTTCTACAAGAAGCGATTTAAGTGACGCCGTGAGGCGAACACTTGTGTTTGGCGCGTCGACACTCACGGCACTATCCGGTTCACGCCGGCCGGAACGGGATCCGAAAGGCGGAAGTCTCGACGTGGCAGCGCAATAATCACTTCGTTATGACGGAATCAGCGGACACGCGGAAAGCGTCGACATGAGTGTCGACGCGGCAAACAGGAGTGTTTGCGCCACGGCTGCACACGTCAAGGGCGAGGTTGCAGCGCCATGGACCTTGGAAATGCGGATACCCCAAGAGAAGTCCGGTGACCCTGCTTCGCGTAACGCTACCATATAGGCAGAGAGGTGTTGCTTTTGCGCGTCTTGCTGTTCGTCGCTTTTTCTTACGCCGCGTTTGCCGCTGACAATCGCGTGCTGGTGGATCGCGTGGGAACCACCGGATTCGTCCAACTCGAAGCGGAGAGCTTCCGTACACTATCGCCCCGAAAACAGTCGCTCACATATTGGCTGACGCAGGCCTCGATCGCCATCGACCCGATCAACTACGATCAGAACTCTGCTTTCGGCCTTCGTCAGAAGCGCCTCCTGGAAGCGATCGTGGCGAAGCCAGACCTCGCGGGAGTCAGCCCCGAGGTCCGCGGGAAGATCTTGAACTTCACCAAGCTTTTCTGGTCGAATCGCGGAAATCACAGTGAGATGACCGCACAGAAATTCCTGCCCGAATTCACCGTCGACGATCTCAAGACCGCGGCGTCAGCGGCATTGCGCAGCGGCGGTTTCAAGGGCACTCCATACGGCACGCCCGCCATCCGCAATCAAGCTGACCTCGACCGCGAACTAGAATCGCTGCGCCCCTCGCTATTCGATCCCGCCTTCCAACCCATGATCACCGCGAAGAGTCCGGAGGGCAAACTCGACATCCTGCAAGCCAGCGCCAACAACTTCTACTCCGGCCTGAGCATGGCAGACCTCAAGGACTACCACGATCTGCATCCTCTGAACTCGCGCCTGGTGAAGAACAAGTCCGGCAAAATCGAGGAGGAGGTTTACCGCGCCGGAACTCCCGACGGAAAAGTCGCACCCGGGGTGTATGCCGAATTTCTGAAGAAGGCAAATGACGCCTTCGCCAAGGCCCGCACCTACGCGGAGCCGGGCCAAGACGAGGTTATCGCTTCCCTGATCCACTACTATCAGACGGGCGACCCGGCCGACTGGATCCGCTTCGGCGTGGCGTGGGTGCAGAACAATCCGCCCGTGGATTTCGCCAACGGCTTCATCGAGGTCTACCGCGATGCTCGCGCCGCCAAAGGCACATCGCAGAGCTTCGTCACCATCACCGATCAGAAACTGAATCAGCTGATGGTCAAGCTCGCTTCCAACGCTCAGTATTTCGAGGACCACGCCCCCTGGGCCCCGCAATACAAGAAGCAGGGAGTCAAACCGCCGCTCGCGAAGGCGGTCGAGACCGTCATCGAGACTGGCGATTTTCACGTGAATACGGTGGGCGACAACCTGCCTAACGAAAACGAAGTGCGCGAGAAGTACGGCAGTAAAAGCTTTCTGTTCACCGGCAGTTCCCGCACCCTGCGCCTGGGCACCGGCGAGGGTCCTGTGGAGGAGTTCTCTGCGTCGCAAGGCGAGATCGATCTGACCAAAAAATACGGCGAAGAAGCGTCCGATCTGATGACCGCGCTTCACGAGGTCATCGGCCATGGCTCGGGCAAGCTCAATCCCAAATTGCAAGGGGGCGCCGAGCCTTATTTGAAGGAATACTTCTCGACCTTGGAAGAGGCGCGCGCCGACCTGATGGCACTCTGGAGCATCTTCGATCCCAAACTCCAGGAATTGGGCCTCGTTTCCAATCCAGCCGTTGGGCAAGTGATGTACTACAACGCCGTGCGCACTGTGCTCATGCAACTCCAGCGCATCCCACATGGCGACACCATCGAAGAAGATCATCAGCGCAATCGGCAACTCATCGTGAACTATGTGATGGACAAGACCGGCGCCATCGAGAAGGTTCAGCGTAACGGCAAAACCTACTTCCAACTGAAAGACTTCCAGAAGATGCACGAAGGGGTGGGGATGCTGCTGGCGGAACTGATGCGCATCAAAGGCGAGGGAGACTACGCGGCGATCAAGGCGCTGGTGGATCGCTATGGCGTTCATTTCGACCCGGCTCTGCGCGACCAGGTCACCGCCCGATACAACAAACTCAACATACCCAGTTACTGGTGCGGCATCAACGCCGATCTGACTGCGAAGTTCGACCCTGCGGGTAAGATAACTTCGGTTAGTATCTCGTACCCTCGCGACTTTGTACGTCAGCAATTGAGCTACGCCGCCATGTACGGGGTACAATAACAGGCACCTCGATGGCTGCCAGGCTCTCACCTGTTCCGCTGCGGCCGGAAATTGTCGACCTGCGGAGGCTTGCCGCGCGGGACCTGGAATCCCTGCTGCAGGAGGAGACGGCATCCTGGCGAAACGAACTCGAATGGGAGTTTGAGAAGTCGGCCGACCTGGTCCGGCGCTTCGTGGACCTGCGAGCGTTGAACGGGAGCGCCCTTATCGAAGATGGCCACGTGGTGGGATACCTCTACTATGTGACCGAGGACAACAAAGGCCTGATCGGCGACCTCTATGTGCGCCGCGAGTTCCGTACCCCTGAGCGCGAGAATCTCCTGCTCGATTGGGCGCTGCAGGCGATCATTTCCAACCCAACAATCACTCGCATCGAGTCGCAACTCATGATGTTGAGGTTTACCGCCAAGCGCGACATTCCTCGCGCGGATTGCCTGGCGAGTTTCGATCGAAACTTTATGCGCGTCGACCTGCGGAAATCGCCCCTGGCGGAAGGCCGTATCCGCAAGCCCATTTTCCTGGAGCGCTGGTCGGATCACTACCAGGACACGGCGGCCCACCTGATCGCGTCCGCGTACAGCGGCCACATCGATAGCTCGATCAACGATCAGTACCGAACCGCCGGAGGTGCGCGGCGTTTCCTGTACAACATCGTGCAATATCCGGGATGCGGCACCTTCTTCCGGCCCGCGTCGTTCGCGGCCTTCGAGGCCGCCTCCGGCCACTTATGCGGCATCTCGCTGGCGAGCCTGGTCGCGCCTGAATCGGGGCACATCACCCAGATCTGCGTCTCTCCTTCGGTACGGGGCACAGGGGTCGGTCATGCCTTATTGCGCCAATCCCTGACTGTCTTACGCGAGATGGGATGCCACTCAGCGAGTCTCACCGTGACCGCAGCGAACGCGGACGCCGTCTCTCTGTACGAGAGGGTAGGATTCCACGTGGTTCGCCGATTCTCGGCATACGTATGGGAAGGCTGGTAAGACACCACGACGACGGTACATGCCGAAGTATTTGGATAGCGTCTTCAAGCCATTGAGGGACGTGTAGGCCAGCGAAAGGCATGTTGAACCAAGTAGGGCTTGTGAGCAGAGCCGGCCCGGGACTTCAGTCACTGGGGGTCGTCGGGCGGCGCCGTGCGCCTCAGCCGGCAGATTTAATCCTGAGTCCTACTCATTTGCCCTGCGGTATTTCGTGACGGTCGGGGTCTTGCCGTCCGGCATGATTACCGGATCGGGGGATAGCGTGAGGGTCCCATTTTGGATCGTCACTATGGATTGCCCTTTGTTGTTTCCGGCGGTATATTCCAGCACAACTGCGCTAATTGTCCATGTCCCCGAGCCGCTGACCTGAGCTCCGCCGAAGGGCCCGGTCATTTCGCCTGAGTAGGTCCATTTTTGGTTGGCCGAGAAATTAATTCGCCAGGATTTGATATTGACGGTGCTGGGCGGGCTACCGCCCACTGTTTCTAATACCCACGCGCCTGCAAGGTCCTTCTCTTCGATGGATGCTCTGTTATCGCCGCTCGTGCAGCCCACCAGAAGTACACACAACAACAGGTTGAGGCCACTTCTGCGAGTTAGTCCCATCATAGTTCCAAGGATCGCCGTTGAAATCCGACAATCAATTCCGTTCACAGTCTGTGCGATTCGGGATCGCAGCCATTCTACCGCAGCAACTCGCGCTGCTTTTCGCCGATCGCCGCCCAATCGAAGTTACGCATCGCGTGACCGTGTGCCGCCTGCGCAATCTGCACGCGACGTTCGGGATCCCCGATCAGCGTCGCCACACCTGCCGCGAATGCCTCTGGCGTGTCGCCCACCCACACACTATGTCCATGTAACAGGCCCAAGCCCGCACATCCCGAGGTTGTCGAGACCACCGCACGCTGCATCGCCATCGCTTCCAGCACCTTGACGTTGGTCCCTGCCGAAACCGTGGTGGGCACGATCACCAGATTCGCTTCGACGTATAGCGGCCGCACATCGGCCACGAAATCCAGCATGCGAATGCGCTCGTCCGGCGGTGGTTCCGGAGAGTCGGCGAAGGCGCGCCAATATGTGAGCGGATCCGCGCCGCACACCACCGTGAGGGTCAGATTCGGAAACTTGTCGCGAAGCAGCGGCCAGACCCGCTCCGTAAAGAATCGGTAGGCCTCGATATTTGGAAAATGACGAAACGAACCGATGAAGAGCAAGCGCTCGCCATCGATTTCCGGTTCGCCGCGAAATCGCGCGGGATCCACACCATTTTCCACTACCGTGGCCGCCACGCCGGGCCCGAGTAGTTCGACATCCTTCTTCGACATCACCACCACGCGCGAATAGCGATGCACCTGCAACAATTCGAAACGGCGCCAGCGATAGAGGTCCCACCAGTGCGAGATCCCGGGCTCGCGGTGCGCAATCTGCGCGAAGAGATCGAAGGTCACGTCATGCTCCACCAGAATGTCGCCGCCGTATTCGGCAAGCTGCGTGTATTCCACCTGGAGCCGCTCGAAACCGAAATCGCGTCGTTCCTCGGCGATCGCCTGGCGCATTGCCGTGGAGCGGAACTCGTGCACTTCCGGGGGCAACAGAGTGGACCAACGCGGCTCCCGATACCTCGGTTTCTTCACCAGCACCACACGCGAGCAGAACTCCAGCACGGGCGCCAGGTCCGGCTCGGCGTCTCCATCCGTGAAGGCAAGCAGTTCGACGTCGAACTCCTGTGAGATCTCGCGCAGCAGATGGAAAATCCGCACAGCGCCGCCATGCGAGAGAGGATAGGGCGAGTAGGGCGAAAGCACCGCCACCCTTCGGTGCCCGGGCCGACAGGCGCGACCTTCGATGCGCCGGTATCCGGTCGGGATCAGTGAATGTTCGCGCTTCGGCCATGGCCACCACCAAGGCCGCAGATAGATCCGATCGAGCGGCACTCCCAGCCAGAACAGCAGCGAAGGCAGGTTCGGCCGCAGATGGTGACGCTCCAGCCGCGAATTGTAGGCCAGGATCTTGTGGGGGGCCAGCCGGTACGCCGCGCGGCGCAGCGTATTCGGCTCTCGTGTGAGCAGGACGGGAGCCAACCCGATGCGGCAGCGTTTCAACTTCGCCCGCATTTCCGGCCAGTTCTCGTCGGTCACGAACAAGTGCTCGTGCTCGGGAACCAGGCGCCGGATCTCGTCGAAGATTCTGCGGCACAAATCGACGTCGCCGCTAGCGAAGGTCACTACGACGGGCTCGGGGTCTTTGCGCAGAAGGCGGAAGATCCAGCGCTTCAGCCGGTCCTTCACCGAATCGACCTCGTGCCCCACAGCAAAACACACGCCGCCAGGGGAGTGATCGCCGCGACCAGCGTGACGGGTGTGTAGCCGTAGAGGTCGACGACTCTTCCGATCGGATAGGAGATCGTTGCGGCGATTCCGCCCGCCGATGCCGTCAGGAACGATACCGCGAACGCAGCTCGTGCGCCTCCGAAGGCATCCAGAGGCATGCTGTACATGTTCACGCTGAATGCCGCGACGGCAGCGAAACTGAGCGAGATGCCGGCGCAGCTCCACCTTGCATCGGGTGCGTACGGAAGGAGAGCCGTGAGAAGCGAGATTCCACCCGCCAGCAGACATACGCGAAATCGAGCTGCCAGGGCTGGAATGCCACGATCCGCCAGGCGCAGGGACAGCCACCCGCCGGTGAGGCCGCCCAGCAGCGCGCACAGCGGTGGAATCCACGTGTACCAAGCCACCTCCACCAGCGAGAGATGATGGACGCGCATGAGGTACTTGGGAGTCCAACTCGTCCAGAGCGAGTAGCCGACCATGCTCAGGGCATTGGCGACGATAAACGTCCAGAGGCGAGAGTCGGTCAGCAGTGCCGTACCAGCGCCGGCTGGCGGCTTGGGTAGTGCGGCAACCGGCACCTTGCGCGCCACCCAGTTCCACAATGGAATCCAGAGCAGACCGAGCATCCCTGTGACGATGAAAGCGGATCGCCAGCCTTTCCAAACAGCGAGAGCAGTCGCCAGGGGAGTTGCCGCGATGATCCCCACACTCACACCCGTCTGGTTCAGCGCATTGCCGAGTGACCGTTCCGCTGGCCTCAAGTACTGGTGAATCGCCTTGGCCGCCGCGGGGATGCCGCCAGCCTCCGCCAATCCGAGAATTGCGCGGCAGATCACCAGCGCGGTGAGGCCTCGTGAGAACCCCGTTGCGATTCCTGCCAAGGACCACAGACCTACCGCCAGGCTCGCGGCCCAACTCAACCCAATATTGTCGATGACCCAACCGGCGAACGGCGCCATTGTGGCATACGGAATGAAGAAAGCCGTCAGGACCAGGCCGTACTGGGCATTCGACAAATGAAATTCATCAGAAATTGGTGCAGCGAGTTGCGCCAGCGTGGTGCGGTCCAGGTAATTGATCGCAGTGGAAAGAACGAACACTGCCAGCGCTACCCAGCGGAGCCGTGTTACGTCGGAAGCGCCGTTCACTGGAACTCAATGGTGGCCACTTCGCCTACAGTCGCCAGCCGCGCGTTGGCTTTCGGGGCGTAACCAACCACGACGTGGCGCGCCTTCTGTACACCGCAGCCGAGACTTTGTTCGCCTCCGCCCGAAATCGCAATCTGGCTGGGGTCGAGCACCAGCAGCTTGACGATCTTGTGGTCTTCTCCTTCCACCACCAGGCGCGCCTGTTTACCCAGGCAGTCCACCTGCTTCAAAGTGCCAGTGAGCTTGCCCGCGGGCGCGGGGCCCTCCCACCAGGGGATCGCGTTTGGATCGTGCTTCGGCCCGTTCGCATTGGCCTTGGCCTCGAGTTCGTGGACCTCGGCGCGAGCCTTTGCCTTCAGGCGTTCCAGATCGCGCGCCTCTTCCTCTGCCTGGCGGCGCTTCTCTGCCTCTTCGTAGTCGAGCCGCTGCTGCTCGATCGCCATGCGCGCCTCATGCATGCGCTGGCGCTCGGCGGGATCGGTGGCCGACTGTTCCCCGCCCCGCCACGCTTTGGCCGCCTCCGCGTAGTTGTGATCTTCCAGATAACAATCCGCCAGCGCCTTCCAATAAGCCGGATTGCGCGGATTGCGCTCAGTAGCGGCCTTCCAATGCGCCAGGCGTTTGCGTGGATCGGTGTCACGCTGCGCCATGAGGACGAACGGCTCTTCGAGCTTGGGGTTGATGCCCGCGGCCTTCAAGAGCGCCTGCGTAGCCTTGTCATTGTCGGCCTCGAGCTTGGCATATTCGATCAAGCAGCGCGCGCTTTTGGTCCCTGCCTCCATCGAGGCGGCGAAATGGCGGCGCGCTTCGTCATTGTGGTGGTCGCGGAGTGCCAGCAGGCCCAATCCCTCCTCGGCTTCCGGCACCTTGACATGATCGCGCAACAGGCTCTCGTACTCCGCTGTGGACTGGCTGCCCGCGAGCAGGTCGGCGCGTGCCAGCCGGATTTCGGATTCGGAAACTTGCCGCTCCTGAAAATCGCTCTCGGCCAACGGTTGGCTGGAAATGGTACTGGTTCCGAAATGTCCTGCCGCCAGATGCTGTTTAGCTTGCGCTTCAATCTCGGCGCGGCCTTTGCCGAACGCATTGCGAAACGCCGGCTCCTCGTCTACGCCTTTGCGCAGATTGTAAAGCAACACGTGAATCTTGCCGAAATACTCCGGATCCACTACGAGGAGATGAACGCGCGCCCAATCCAGATCGGGAGTGCCCGGAGGAGGCGCGCCCACCGTGATGCGAATCCCGTTGATCTCGATGGTGGATAGAAACTCAAGCAGTCCATGTTCGAAAGCGGGCGGCATCTGCGTGGTGTTGGCATTTAGGAAGAGTCGCGCCAGGTCGGTGTACGTAGCTTGCGAGACCGCACCCTTATCCTGCAGCACGATGGCGTAGCGGTCGCGGCCTTCGGTGAGGGGGCCGGGCGACGTCCAGCCCTTGGAACTTTTGAAAACGAGGATGCGAACCGGCTCGGGAGTCTGCAGATCCTGCTCGCCCACGAGTGCGCCCAACGCGTGGCGAAATTCCAGGAAGCGCACCATCGCCTCGCGCCCGGCGCGCGGGCCCGCATCGGTGTAGACTTCGAACGGGCCGGACGCGAACTTAATCCAATGGTCATCGGCCGCCAACAGGCCGGGGAGCAGACCGAGAATCAACAACTGCCGCATTGTCTACCATTATCCCGCGACGGGTGCGGCTCTGGCATTCGAATTGTCCACCCCTAAACTGTGCCGAGCCCTCAATTGTGTCGACCCCTCAACTTGACCCTGGGGCATGGATGCTATAGCATTCACCACTATATGAACCGTAGAAGTTTCTTTCAATTGGCGACGGGAACGGCCGTAGCCGCGTTGCAAGATCACGCCATTCCGCGGGTCTCAGCAGCGGCAACGTCGGTAAAAGGCCGTACGCCCGAGGATGTGGCTTCCGACGAGGATTTCTGGTCGGAGGTCCGGACCGCGTTTAGCGTCGACCGGAATATCGTCAACTTGAACAACGGTTATTGCAGTCCTTCGCCCCGTAGCGTCCAGGACGCGATGCGCCGCTATCTCGAGTACAGCGATATGGGGCCCTGGCACACCATGGTCAATGTGTTGGAACGGCAGGCGGAGATGGTGAGGCGGCAGATTGCAGCCGCGGCCGGATGCGATGCCGAGGAGATCGCCATCACTCGCAACTCCAGCGAGAGCCTGGAGAACGCGCAGTATGGCGTCGATCTGCAAAAAGGCGACGAGGTCCTGACCACCAACCAGGACTATCCGCGCATGCTCACCACGTTCCAGCAGCGCGAACGGCGCGAAGGCATCGTGCTGAAGATGATCTCGTTCCCGGTGCCGCCGCCCAGCATGGACGACCTGTATCAGCGCTTTGAAAAGGCGGTGACGCCTCGCACGAAGCTGATCCTGGTCTGCCACATCACCAACCGCACCGGCCAGATTTTCCCGGTGAAACGCATCTGCCAGATGGCACACGCCCGCAACATCCCAGTGATCGTCGATGGTGCGCACGCCTTCAGTCACTTCCCCTACAAGATCTCTGATCTGGATTGCGACTACTACGGCGTGAGTCTGCACAAGTGGACCTACGCCCCGGTCGGAACCGGCTTTCTGTATGTAAGAAAGTCGCGGATCGCCAGCACATGGTCCCTGATGGCTTCGGGCGAAAAGCAGGCGGGAGATATCCGGAAATTTGAGGAGATCGGAACTCATCCAGCGGCCAATCACGATGCTATCAGCGAAGCGCTGGTTTTCAACGAGAGCTTAGGCGTAGACCGGAAAGCGGCACGCCTGCGCTACTTGCGCGATCGCTGGGCGAGCCGTCTAGCACAGAACCCCAAATGCCGCATTCTGCACAGCCAGGATCCGGCGCAATCGTGCGGCATCGGGTTCCTCGCATTCCAGGGCGTCGACCCCGCGAAGATCCACGAAGCGCTCTGGAGCAAATACAACATCCTGACCGCCATGATGGGGCACGAGGAGTATACGGGGTTGCGCGTAACTCCGAATGTCTATACGACCTTGCGCGACATCGATACTTTCAGCGAGATGGTAGAGAGGGAACTCAAGACGGCATAGGTACGACGGCTCGGCGAATCGATCCAACTTTGAACTTGGCTGAGGGACGACGGGACCAACTCGCATCGGGGGGGTGCGTCCTGAAGAATCGATTACGCTGCCACGTGAGACATCACGGTTCACACCATAGGAAGTGCTTGAGGCTTCGCAGCTGAGAGGGTCGTTTAATGCAGTCCGCGGCGGGTCCCGGGCTAAAAGTCAGCATCGAAGGTCTAATTTCAATTAGCGGTCACGGGCTCGTATACGGGCTTCACCCACCCCATTAATCTCGGAGCCGTCTGCAGAGTGTTCGCTTGAAGGGCATCAGCAGCGACGGTCCCAGCCAATATCAAACCTCGGAGTGGTCCCATGACGATCCTCTCCGCCGCTCGGAAACCTGTCCACTGGGTTTTCTCGCAGTTGAACGATTCCGGACGCCCCTGCGCCGGCCTGGAACATAGCAACACCAGGGTGATGGGCGATGGCGCGCGTTCACCGCTATCGCTCAAAGATTCCTGATCGCGGTATTGCCACTACTACATCGTGAACCTCGGGAAGTTGACCTAGCGCCTAGCACTGTAGGTGGTCTTGCTTCTCTGCTTCACCGGTCTGTTTTCGACAGTCACGAAATTTCAGGAAATTTTGCGTCTTAATTTTCAGTGACTTAGCGTGGCGCAATCAGATTCCGCCAGTAGCGGGAGTGTTAGCCTCAAAACAGCAAAGAGAGGTACGAGACTTCGGGGAGCCGACGAAGTTACTTTTCTGGGGAGGTGCACCTTGAGAGCGAGGAAGGGTGTGACTAAGAGTAGTCCCAAGGAGTGCCGTAAATGTGTCCGTTGGAAGGCAATGAAGGAGCGGATCAGGGTCGTCGAACTACTGGGAAAGATAATCGCGGAATTTGAAAAGCGAATGACGGACCGGGATTTTAAACCTACAATCGGCGAGTATCTAAAGCTCATGCAATTGGAACAAGAGGCTGAGCTGCAGGACACGAAGGAGATTAAGGTCACGTGGGTCGATCCAGCGGGCAGTTCCGTCAGCGAGGAATAGAGTACGACCCGCTTCCTTCGCAGAGGCAGTTTCACGAGCTACGAACGCGGTTCAAGGGGTTTTCCGGACCGATTGGAAGCGGGAAGAGCCAGGCGCTCTGCCAAGAAGCGATCAAGCTGACTTATTTGAATCCGGGCCGGATGGGATTGCTCGGGGCACCGACTTATCCTATGTTGCGTGACGCGACACAGGCTTCGTTACTACAGATTCTGGAGAGCAACGCGATTCCTTTCGACCTGAATAAGGCAGAGAACACACTGCTGATGAAGGAGACCGGGGCAAGGATTCTGTTTCGGTCGCTGGATGAGTTCGAACGGCTTCGCGGGACAAACCTGGCATGGTTTGGTGTAGACGAACTGACATACACACAAGAAGAATCGTGGTTGCGGCTTGAAGGTAGGTTGCGGGATCCAAAGGCGGGCCGATTGAGCGGCTTTGCGGTATGGACGCCGAAAGGATTCAACTGGGTTTACCGGAAATTCATTTCCCAGAGAGTCGAAGGGTATGGGGTGGTGCTTGCAAAAGCATACGAGAACCGGCACCTGCTCAACAAAGTTGGGGATTACTACGAGCAACTGAAGAAAAGCTACGACCAGAAGTTCTTTCAGCAAGAGGCGTTGGGACTTTACGTCAGCATGGAAGCGGGCCGGGTGTACTCCTCGTTCGATCGCGAGAGGCATGTGGGCAACGTGGCGGTCGACCCGACGCTCCCCTTGCTGTGGTCACTCGATTTCAATGTAGACCCGATGAGTTCGGTGATCGTGCAGACCCATCGCGAGGTGGTGAGGGTGGTGGATGAGATCGTCATCCGGCATGCAACTACACGAGACGCGTGCGAGGAGTTCCTGCGCCGTTATGGGGGGCACCGGGCGGGGGTAACACTGTACGGAGATGCCTCGGGAAGCCGAGCACAGACGACAGGGTATTCCGACTTCGCAATGGTGAGAGAGTACTTTGCAGCCAACTCAAGCATTGTTCTGGGCGAGAATATCGCGCGATCGAATCCGCCAGTGAAGGATCGCGTGAATTTGACGAACAAGCAGTTTGTGAACGCTTATGGAACAGTCGGGATGCGAGTTGACCCTCGATGTAAGGAGTTGATCCAGGACTTTGAAGAGGTCTGCTACAAGGGGGATGGTACGGACATCGACAAGGATCGGGACCGTTTGCGAACTCACTTGTCGGATGCGCTCGGCTATCTATTGTGGCAGGAGTGTCGAGGGTACTCCGGTGACAGACCGGAGCCGCTTGTGCTGTAGCGATCCAGAAGGACTAAACATGTTGAAAATCGATCGGGAACATCCGGAATACGTCGCGCGGAAGGCGATGTGGAGACAGTACAAGGACCTGTATGCCGGCGGCGAGCGGTTACGGGCCAATGCATCGGAATATCTGGTCCGGCGACATAAGGAGCCCGGCGAGGTTTATCAGGAGCGGCTCAACCGCGTATTTTACGAGAACTACATTGGGTCGATCATCGACTGGTATGCGGCGACGCTAATCCGGCGTGAGCCCACCGTCCTATTCGAAGGCAACGACTTGGCGGCAAAAGAATACTTCAACCTCTTATCGAAGGACTGTGACCTGAAGGGCACCAAGCTGAGCGAGTTCTTCCGCCAGCGACTGGTACAGACGTTGGTTTGCGGAAGCAGCTTCATTGTGGTGGATTTTCCGCGGATGGGTGGCGGAGCGTTAACACGGGCGGAGGAAGATGCATCGGGAAGGTCGCGCGCTTACGTGGTCGATTACGGCCCCGACGAAGTAATCAACTGGAACCACGACGAGCGTGGAGGATTGGATTGGGTAGTCATTCGGACGTCGTGCTTGCGGCAATCGAAGGTGACGGATTCGGGCTGGGAGAAAGAAACGCGGTGGCTTTACTACGATCCCGAAAACTACCAGATCTACCGGCGCACCAAGTACGAAAATCCGATCGAACTGATCGATGAAGGACGGCACGGGCTGGCGGCCCAACGGCGCGTTCCGGTCTTCCAGATGAAGGTGACGGACGGGCTGTGGCTCATGAACAAGTCGGCGTTGTTGCAGATGGAGCACTTCAACAAGTCGAACGCGCTTTCGTGGGCTTTGACGATGGGGCTGTTCGCAACTCCGGTGGTGTATTCGGAGCGACCGTTCCATCAGATGGTGGGCGAGTCGTACTACATCCAGTTGGGTGCGAATGACCGTTTCGGCTGGACTGAACCAGAAGGCAAGGTTTATCAGATTGCGGCGGACAACCTGGTGCGTTTGAAAGATGAGATCTACCGGGTCTGCTATCTAATGAACCAGGCGGGAACGCCGAGCGCGGGCGACCTGAGAGTATCCGGGGTCAGTAAACAGCGCGATTTCAGCGTGACGCAGGAGGTTCTGCGATCGTACGGCGACACGATGAAAGAGACCATGAAGCAAGTGCTCTGGGCGATTGTAGCAGCGAGACAGGACGGACTGTCAGTGGACGTCACGGGAATGGACGAGTTCGACATCAACGATTTCAGCGATGATCTGGACGACGCCAAGAAACTGCTGGAATTGGGAATCGGTTCGGAGACCTTGAAGAGACAGATTTTCAAGAGTCTGTCGTTCAAGTACCTTTGCGACGCCCGGCAAGAAGTTAAGAATCAGGTGGCGGAAGAGATCGATAGGGCGCAGTAAGAGCGGAATCAGTAAGCGCCTGAAAAGGTCTCGACATGAGTGCCGAGACGGCAGACGGGAGCGTCTGCGCCACAACACTCAGGGAAAGGCGGATATGGAAGATATCGATATACAAGCGATTGTAAGACAGGCAATCCAGGAATTCACGAGCGCGCAACAGGCGAAGAGCGAGCCCGCTTACAAAGCCGAGTTGCAGGACGAGAGAAAACGCCGGGAAAGCCTGGAACGGCGGCTGAACGATCTGGCGGAAGAAAACAAGCGAAGCCGCCAGATCGCCGCAGAAGCAGAGCGGAGTTCGGCGGTACGGGCCGAGTTGCAACGACTGGGCGTTGCCAAGATCGATCTTGCCTACAAAGCAGTGCAAGACGGCGTAACGCGGACAGAGGACGGACGGCTGGTGGCACGGGGCGAAAGCGGCGAGGTTTCCGTTAAGGAATATCTCTCCGCGTTTGTTGCAGAGAACCCGGAGTTCCTGCCGGCCCGGATCGCAGGGGGGACGGGCATGACGGCCACCTTGAAAGCACCGATTGCAGGAAGGGAATCGGTGAGCATCGACCAGATCCGCCCAGGTATGAGTGCGGACGAGATGCAACGGGTACGAGAGGAGATCGTGCGCGTGGCGTCGGAAACCCTTCGGGGCAGCTAGCAAACAGGACTCGCAAGTCAGAAAATCGGCGGGCCGGAGGGCCCGCTTCATCAGGAGAAAAGAATTGGCAGCTATTACTTCAGCTAATGTTGCAAACGCGATCGTGAAACTGGTGGCGGCGGACGCTTTGCCGGTACTAGTCGGGAACCTCGTGATGGGGAACCTGGTGAATCGCAGCTATGAACCGGTGTTGGCGCAAGCCGGCGACACAGTGAATATCCCGATTCCGCCCGTGATGGTGGCTAACAACATCGTCGAAGGCGGAACGGTACAGACGCAGAATCCGAGTCTCGGAAACGCACAGATCGTGCTGAACACGCACGTGGAAGCGACTTTCCAGATTCCGGACGTGACCAAGATTCTGGCGGTTCCGGACCTGCTAAAGATCTATATGCAACCGGCCGTAGCGGCGATTGCACAGCGGGTAGAATCCGACCTTCTGAATCTTTACGGCAGCTTCACGGCGAATACGCCGGTCGGCACCCCAGGCACGCCGATCACGGAAGCCGTGATTGACCAGGCGGAAACGGCGCTCTTCCTTTCGAAACTGCCATCAAGCGAACAGAAGTTCATGGTGGTGGATGCGGCGACCTATTCGGCGTGGCGACAGATTCCGCGATTCAGCGAATTCCAGACTGCGGGCGACGCGGGCTTAAAGGCCATCGTGGACGGCACGATCGGCAAGGTCAAGGATTTCTTCGTATTCCGGTCGCAGTTCGTGCCGAAGACGGGGAGCGCTCCGGTGACGACGCACAACCTGGCGTTCGCGAAAGATGCGATCGGCCTGGTGATCCGGCGACTTCCGCAACCTTTGCCCGGAACGGGTGCGATCGCGGAGTACGCGGAGCTCGGCAACTTCGGGATGAGAGTGGTCATGAGCTACCAGCCAAATACCTTGGCACAGCAGTTCACGGTGGACATGCTATACGGCTGCGCCGTCCTGCGGAACGGTTCGGGCGTGCAGGTGAACACGTAGGACTCACGGCATTTGGAAGGGGATGCGCGGTCGTAATCGAAGCGCATCCCCGGCGATCAAGCGCAGAATACAGTGCGAGAGACGGAAGGAGTGAGAAATGGACTTGCAGCTCTATTACCGAAATATTCGCGAGCTTGCCGAGACGATCAAGGATGAGTTTCCTGTGGTAGTGAGCCGAGAAACGCAGGATGGCGGCAAGGAGGGAGTATTCACGGAAGTAGCGTCGAGACTTGCCGCAAAGATGGTGGTGGACGGAAAGGCACGCCTGGCTGAGGCAGGGGAAGCAACCGCGTTCCGGAAGCAGCAGGCGGACGCAAAGCGGCGGGCGGAGCAGGAATCGGCCGCGGCCAAGGTTCAGTTTGCGGTGCTGTCAACGGAAGATTTGAGCCGGCTCAAGGGTGTCAAAGGATCAAAGGAGTAGGCGGGGCCATGGCACTGTTCACGGATGGTCCCATTTCGAGCATCGATGATCTGTGCGCACGAGACTCGCAGTTGCTCTCTGTGGCGAGCTCCGAAGGCATCGACGTGACTCAGAAAATCTGGCTTGCGCAAGAAGAGATCGGGCTTGAACTCAAGACGCTGCTGGATAGTTTGAGTTCCACGGGGGGACCACTCTGGGTCGCGACGCAGAACGTCGGAAACGTGGTGGTGACACCGGCGCTCAAGTTGTGGCATGGATTACGGAGCCTCGATCTGGTGTACGGCGATGCATTCAATAGCCAACTCAATGACCGGTACGCGGGCAAGCGAGATCAGTTTCACGCGATGGCGGCTTGGGCCTACGAAAGGCTGGTCGACACCGGGATCGGGATCACGAACTGCCCGGTGAGCAAAGCGGCGATGCCGACGGTGACGATGTCAGTTGGTGAAGCCGTGCCCGACGGGACGTACTATGTGACGACGTCCTGGATCAACAGTCGCGGTGAAGAGGGCGTGTGCGCAGATCCAACGACGATCGCGACCGCCGGATGCACCTTTGTTGTGCAGCCAGCTTCAGCGCCTCCAAATGCTTCCGGTTGGAATGTATACGCCGGGTCGGGGCTGGACGATCTCTGGCTTCAAAACGGCGTGCCACTGGCTATGGGCACGAACTGGTTTCAGCCGACAGTACTGATTACGAGCGGCACAGCTCCGAGCGACGGGCAATCGCCGAACTATGTCAAGCCGGTGCCGCGGTTGATACAGAGGGGCTAATGACGGGAAAGATCGCGAGTGCAACCACGGGGAAAGTGATTGCGAAGATCACGGGTCCGAGTGGAGTGAACTCGGGCCTGGCAGCGCTCACGCAGGGCGGGGTGGCGACAGACTGCACGTTGGATGCGGCCCAAGTGCGTTCCCAGAATGTGGCCGCGGATATCGCAGAGCGAAGTACAACGGTGGTGTATCCAGCCGTGAATGTTTACTGCGAGAAGATCGTGAACTCGTTGCATGAGAAATTTCGGACGTTTTCCGGCGGCGTGCAAATGGCGATAGAGCTGCGACACTCGCTGGACCGGCTGGATGGACTGCAGGACGCACTGGAAACGTACACCGATGCGATGACGCAGGTGCTCAGCGGCAGCCGGGGCGACTGGGGGGACGGTATGTTTTACGGCGGCGCGTATGAGGTATCGTTCGGGCCCGTGAAAAAAGGTGGAAGGAACTACATCCAGGTGGCGAAGGTCACCTTCGAGATAGGAGTCAGCAGGAGTTGATATGGCATCTTACATTTCCTCTAACGCAAACCGGTTTTACACGGCGATCGAGAGTTCGTACGGGCAGGTGCCGGCGATCACAGCACTCAACCGGGTTCCGGCCTTAAAGCTCGCGATCCAACAGCAACTGGACGCGAAGGACCGCAAAGACAAGACGGGTAGCCGAACGTTCGCGGGGCTGCCTTCGGGTGGCAGAAAGCGGACCAACTTCGAACTACGGACGTATTTAACGAGTTGGGACAAGACGGCTTCGGGCCCAGGATATGGACCTCTGGTACAGGCTGCGCTGGGCGGTACGCCGCAACACTTTGCCGGCGGCACCGTGGCATCGTGCACGAATACTGGCCGACTGGGATTCAGCGGGTCACACGGGTTGAACGTGGGGCAGGCGGTCTCGTCAGGGTCCGGCGAGATTCGCTTTGTTGCGGCGATCGTGGATGCGAGCAACGTGCAATTGAATGCGCCGTTCACGATCGTTCCAGGAACGGGCTCCAATGTGACGGCAGCGGTTACGTATGGTCCGGCAACCGTATTGCCGAGCGCGAGTATCTTCGACTATTGGGACCCGACGAGTTCGGTGCAAAGGCTGTTATGCGGGGCGGCCGTCGATCAGATGTCGATTGAGATCAACGGCGACTATCACGAGATGCACTTCAGCGGCGTAGCACAGGACGTCGTGGACAGCTCGAGTTTTTCGAGCGGAGCGGCAGGACAGCTACAGAGCTTTCCGCAGGAGCCAGAAGTGGCAGGATTCAACTTCTCGGTGGTGCCCGGCAACCTGGGGCAGGCGTGGCTGGGCTCGTCGCCGAATCAATTCCTAACGATTACGAGTGCGTCGGTGGTAGTGAAGAATTCAGTCGAGACGCGATCGCGGGAGTTCGGGTCAAGTTTGCCGCGGGCGATCACAGGGGGACAGCGGCAGGTGTCGGCGGCGTTCGATCTCTACGGCATGGACGACGACACGACCAAGAGCTTGTATCAGGCGGCCCGGCAGCGTTCGCCCATCAGCGTGATGTTTCAGTTGGGAGAGGCGGATGGGCAGGTTATGGGGGTATATCTGAAGAGCGTGATACCGGAAGTGCCGCAGTTTGACGATAGCGAGAATCGATTGCAGTGGAGATTTACGTCGTCGCGGGCACAGGGTACGGTGGATGACGAAGTGACGGTCGCATTTGGGTAGAGCGCGGTGAGGAGACGAGAGCTGTGACTTACGAAAGCACCACTGTCCTGGAGTCGAAAGCCGCACCGGGTGTGAAGCTGTCGGTGACGAGGATGTCTTTTGCGCGGCGCGTGGAGCTGATGCGGAGAGTGCGGGAACTGGCGCGCCATATGGAGTTCCTGGAGGCCGGGACGGAACCGGGCGACCGAATGGATGCCGCGCTGGTGCAAGCGGAGATCGACCGCCTGTATGTCGTCTGGGGACTGAAGAGTGTTGCCGGCCTGACGATCGACGGCGTGGACGCTACCCCTGAACTGGTGGCCGAGTCTGGTCCCGAGCCCCTTTTCCTAGAGGCGTTGGAAGCTGTGCGCACGGAGACCGGACTGAACGAAGCAGAACGAAAAAACTCCTAGTCGCCTTCCATTTTCAGTTTTCCAACCAGGCCGGGTGGAAGTGCGACGTTTGCCGGAGATCCGGCCTGGAGCGGAAGCGGCGGTGTGGATGGATACCGGGCATTGTGACTGAAGGTGGGCCGATCGTGTGGATGAGACGTACGGTTTCACTCCGTACTTGCCCTAGATCGTACATCACAGCGGAAAGTCAGACGTGGATCGAGGAGTATTTCGTGCGGCGGCGCCTGTGTGCGAGAGACTTCGAGCATTTGTCGGCCCGGCAAGTAGAAGCGTTCGTGATTTTGGAGAGGGCCGTGGCGGGGGAGATAAGCGATGCCCAGCAGAACACAAGACAGGATCTATGAGACATTCGCGGCGGTGGCGCATGGCCACTCGAGCAACGATCACTCGGCGATCGATGGAAGCGAGCGGGTCACCAGGATAGACACGGGCGCGGGGAAGCAGATCCAAACGGCCAAGCCAATGACGTGGCATTCCGCTTCGCCAACTGCTCCGGGGAAGTCAAGCACGGCGAGCAACCCGAGCGATACGAGCGCGCACTCCCCGGCTACTACGGTGTTGCAGAGCGTGTTTCCGAATGTTCCATTGGTGGGCGACGTGGTTGGAGCGAGTACGGGTGGTGAAGGAATCGGGAGCACAATCGAATCGATCGCATCGTCCGTGCTGAAGAGCGGATTGGGTATGGTGCCACTGATCGGCGGGTTGCTAGGCCTTTTCAGCGGCGACGATTCGCCCCCTGCTCCGATTCTGACGAAGTATGCGATGCCGGACTCGATTGCATTTCAGGGCGAAGATGTGGGTTCGAGCGTCGGACTGAGCGACTACGACCAAATGGGGTTACCTCGAGCGTACGGCGGAGCTGGCAATGGAGTCTCGCAAAGTGGTGGGCGGGTTGGACCGACGCCGCCCAGCAGTAACGCTGGAAACACAGGCGGGGTGGTGACGCAGGGAAGCGCCGGGACTAGCAGCGGTCCCGGGGTGGCAGTTCCTCAGATCACAGTCAATGTCCAGGCAATGGACGCACGATCTTTCATGGATCACAGCAGTGATATTGCCGCGGCGGTACGGGAGGCGATGTTGAATATGAACTCGATTAACGATGTCGTGAGCGCACTCTGATGGTGAACTTTCCCAAGTTGAAGACCAGTGCGGTGGCGCAATATCCGGCGAATCGAGTGTTGAGCTTTCGGAACCAAACGCTTCGATTCCTGGACGGGACGGAACAGCGTTATAGAGATTCGGCTGGGCCGCTGCATCGGTGGGAGATCCGGCTGAACCAACTCGACGAAGGGGAGATGAGTGCGTTGGAAACCTTTTTCGAGATGAGCGAAGGGCGTTTCGGCGCCTTCACGTTCACGGACCCATGGGATGGAACGGTCTACCCGAGCTGCAGCCTGGCAAGTGATGGACTGGACCTCATCACCTCAGAGGAGATGAACGGCGCGACCTCGCTGACAGTGGTCGAGAACCGAGGATGACGATGTTGGCGTATCCACAACTGGAGACTGGAGCGATGAGCCAGTTTCCCGTACAGAAGCGGCGACGGCTGCGGACTGTCCTAAACACGGCGGCTGACGGCAGTTGTGTGAAGTTGGCTGACCCGAACGGCGAGTATACAGAATGGACTTTGACCTACTCCCAGTTGAGCGATGCAGAGAACTCGGCGTTGGAGCAGTTCTTCGCGGCAGCAGAGGGAACGCTGAACGGATTCACATTCTTGGATCCGACATCGAACCTACTGGCGTGGAGCGATCAACTGAACAACGCGGTTTGGACTTGCGGCCCCTTGCTGACGATCACGGCAGGGATTGCCGATCCGGCGGGGGGAGCGAACGCGTGGCACGTCAGTAATTCGGGTGCCGGCACGCAAAGCATAGTGCAGACGATCATGGCGCCGGCGGGCTATCTCTACTGCTTCAGTGCGTACGTGCGATCGTCGAACGCTGCGTCCGTGACGATGCTGCTGGGAAACCAGAGAGAAGTCGCCAGCGTGACGCCGGGTTGGAGCCGAATAGTTTTCACGGCATCTGGAGATCTTCAGGCCAGTTCGATCGCATTCGGACTGGAGATAATGCCGGGGAAGTCGCTGGATGTCTATGGCGTGCAAGTCGAGCCGCAATCGGGGGCCTCGACGTACAAGGCGAGTACAACAGGCGGCGTGTATGAGAACGCGCGACTGGGGGACGACGTTCTGCTAACAACGGCGACCGGAGTCAATCAGCATTCGTGCACTGTGAAGGTCTTCTATGGAAAGCACCTCTAGTCTGAAAGAGCAGGCGGTCACGGATACCCCGCTGCTACTGTTCGACTGCGTTTTGTCGAACGGGATCACCGAATCGTGGAGCACACACAAGGTGACAGTGGGAACAACGACCTATGCTCCGCGAGTGATCCAACACAGTAGTTTCGATATCCAGACGGCGTCCGACCAGGGGGTGGATGGAAGCCCGAAGATTTCGCTGGTGTTGGCAAATGCGGACTCGCATTTCTCAGAGATCGAACGTGCGATGGGATGGAAGGGCGCACGATTGACGGTTGGGTTTCTGTTCTACGATTTGCGGAGCAATGTGGCCCTGACCGATACGGTGGTGGTATTTCAGGGGATTTGCAATCCGCCTGATGAGATCCGGGAATCGACCTTCCGGCTGACGGCTACGAATCGAATGAATCTGCAGCGTCTGCTCCTTCCACAAGTGCGAATTCAGCGGCGATGCCCTTGGGAGTTTCCAGCGACGGCTGACCAGCGCGCCGAGGCGCTCAGCGGCGGACCGAACGGCAAGTACTCGCGTTACTACCGGTGCGGATATTCGCCGGACGTGACCGGAGGGACGGGGACGCTGAACGATGGCGCGCCATACACGTCTTGCGGATATACGCGGGGAGACTGCCAAGCGCGCGGAATGCAATTGCGATTCGGCGGATTGGAGTTCATACCTGCCGCGATTTCAGTGCGCGCCTATGGGAAGGACTGGTCGACTTCCGGTCTGTCGATCAATCAGGCGCGCTACAACGATTTTGTTCCCATGGTGTACGGAACGGCCTGGTACGAGCCCGAGGTAGTGTTCGCCCGCAATGACGGCAACCTGACGCGGATGGAAGTGCTGCTAGGCATCGGAGAGATGCAGGCCGTACAGACCGTGCTGGTGAACGACATTCAGATCCCGCTTGGTGTATCGGGAACGAACATGACGGGTACCGGTTGGTATAACGTCGAGACGTTGGGTACGCGCGACGGGGTTCTCGACCCGAACTTCACGGACGCCAACGGGCAACCGGCGGGGGATCCGTATGGCAGCATGGCGTATCTTTCGGTGGTTGTACCCAACAGCATCAGCAGTGGGAACTCACTGCCGACTGTGAAGGTACTGGCGCAAGGTTTGAAGGTGCCGATCTACGCGCCGGACGGGGCCTACACGAGCGATCAGTTTTCGAGTAATCCGGTCTGGATTCTGCTGGATGTGCTCAGGCGGGGCGGGTGGGGAATCTCGGAAGTCGACCCGGTGAGCTTCGCGAGCGCGGCAGCGTATTGCGATCAACCGATCAACTCGACAGATCTGAATGGGAATCCGATCAGCATCCCGAGATTTCAATGCAACCTGGTGCTGCAGACGCGGAGGAGTTGTGGAGATGTGGTCCGCGGCATTCGCAATGGCAGCAGACTATATCTCACCTACGGGCCGGGCGGAATGCTGCAAGTTCAGGTAGAGAACACACTGGCGCTGGAACGAAATGTGAAGCCGGATTGGTCCAACAGCTCCGCGCAGCTTAACGGCGGATGGCCAAGCTATGAATTTGGCGACGGTAGCAACGGATATTCGGGTATCATGCGGGAGGTGGATGGCTCACCGAGTGTGATAGTCACCTCGCGGAGCATCGCGGATACGCCGAACCTGCTGACGGTCGAGTTTCAGGACGCGCTGAACTCGTACCAGCAGGACAGTTATCAATTGGCAGATCCCGTTGATATTGCCGAGACTGGCCAGGAAGTCTCCACGAGCCTGACGGCGCTCGGGATCCCGAACTACGATCAGGCGGCTCGAATCCTGAAGTTCACGCTGGATAAATCGATCCGGGGCAACACGTATGTTCAGTTCCTGACGAGCGTGAAGGCGTTCGGCATCAGACCAGGCGATCTGATCACCTTGACCTATTTGAAGGAGGGCTTCGACCGGCAGCCTTTCCGGGTCCTCAAAATCTCACCGGCGACGAACTACCGCACTTCGAGCCTCACCGCACAGATTCACGATGATGCGTGGTATGCCGATACGAACGGGCAAGTGACATCTCCGACTGGCGGCGGGCAGCAGAGTCGGACGGGAGTGGGGCTGCCGAGGCCCCTGATGGGAACTGTGCTTGATTCCAATGGAGAGATTCAGTACGGGGTGACGGAGTCGACGACCACGAGTAGCGATGGTTCAAGTGACACGGAAGTGAGTGTGAGCTTCATTTCTCCTGCGACCGCACTGGCCTCCAGTTTAGGAGTACCGCTGATCAGCTTGGCGGTGACACTGGGGACATCAGGAACCCTGAAAGCCGGACAGACGAACTACTACGCCGTCTCGGCGGTCGATAGCGTGGGCGGGGAGAGCGGGCTCTCTTTTGTGGTTGCGGCGACGATTGCATGTGACGGCACAAGCGCCACGCTTGGCGGGCTAAGTTTTCCTGCGGGGACAAGCAATTTCAACGTGTATCGAGGAGCCACGCCCGCACAGCTCTTCCGAATCGCGACGAACCAGGCTGTCGCTGCGCAGTTCACCGACACGGGCTTTCCGGAGCAATTGCTTGCACCGCCCGATCCGAGTTTCGATCATGCCAATTTTTATTGGCGCATGGAACTGCAGCCCGAGTTCGCGGCGACCATCCATTCTGCGAATACTGTTGGCAGCGAAACCCTGCAGATGGCGGCCAATGGCTATCGGGACATGTTGGTTCGCATCACGCGGGGGAGAGGCGCGGGGCAAGAAAGGACTGTATCCGCAAACACAGCCACAGTTGTGACCGTCTCGCCAGCGTGGAGTTTGGAGCCGGACGCAACGAGTTCTTTTGTTGTGGCGGAGAACGGCTGGCATTTCGGAGCGCTGGCGAAGAGCAGCCCTGTACAGTTTGGGATTCCGAATCGTGGCGGAGAAACGGTGCACATCAGCGGGAGGGCCGCAAACGTGAATGACCTGGAAAGCGCCGCGGAACTGTCGACAGTGACGAGATGGCAAATCGATGGCAGCGGAACTGGTGGCGACAACGATGTTCCGCCGGGGCCCTTCTTCGGTATGTCGGCGGATCCCCGGGGCGGTCGAATAATTGTGAGCGGGGTTTCGTTCACCTCGCTGACAAACACGCAGTCGATCTCGTCCGGAACCCTCACAGCGCACTATTACGATGAGTTGCAAGGGCCGCCGACATTAGCGCTGACGACCGCAATTGGCGCCACGGACACGGTCTTGAGCCTTAACTCAGCGGGGCCAGCGGAGGCGGGCAATTTCGTTCAGGTAGATGCCGAGGTGATGCGCGTGGATGCCGTCCAGACCAACGGGCCGGCATACCAGGTGACACGTGCGATGCATGGGACCACGGCTTCGCCACACACCGCGCAGTCCGCGATTTACGGGCTGCAAAATACGACTATGATTGCGCCATTTTCCGCGGAGTTCTTCGGAAGTCCCTATAGCGGCAGTTGGACATATCCCATTTCGTTGCCGGATGTACGGGTTGCGAGCGCGGAGTTATTTGTGACGAATCTGTTCGGCAATAGCCCGACCACCAATATTTTTCTAACCAACAATGACGATCGGGGTTTGCGGACAGTGTCCGGGGGACAGTATTCGATTCAAGTGGCGGGCTTCCTGGCGATCAACTCGTCGGCCGCTCCGGCAGTCGTGGTAGAGGCGCCGCATGCCGTACGGGATGTGTTCGCGGTACTCGGGACGACGGCGGACGCTCCTATTCAGATGACAGTATGTGTGAACGGATCGGCTTACTGCTCCTTAACGATTAGCGCCGGCATGATCGTGTCGAACAGCGTGGGAGGATTGACACTGCCGCCGCTAACGGCGGGTGCCAAGATCACACTTTCAGTGGGAGCGGTGGGGCAGACTCTTCCAGGCGCCGATCTCACGGTGGTCATTCGACTCTAATGGGAGAACAACTCAGCAAACTTCGCCCTGATCGGGACCTGCAATGCTATTTTCAGGAACCATCGACCGTGGCCGCTTTGAGCGGCACCAGCACCAGCGGCTTTACGGTCTCCGGATGTTGGCGGCAGCAATTCGATTGGGCAGTCGTGGAGTGGAACCGGGACAACGTTTTCGAGCACCCGGCATTACGGAACCTGCCAGACGGCGACTTGAGCGGCGTCACGCTTTCGTATGATGAGTTGCGGACGGGGTGCATACCGTTCGATTCCAATAGCTACGACTCGATTGGCTGGTCGGACTTGAGAATCTGGGAAGAGCACACGCAGGGATCCGAATCAGTGGAAGTCCTGCATTTGATTCCGTTGAAGGATTACGCCACTTCGGCCAGTAGTTCCGTTTCGGCGACGGCGGAACTGGAGTTGCAAGGCGCGGTGACGACCGGAGACACGATAGAACTGGCGTGGCTGGAAGATCACGTCAATTACATCCTTGCGACGGGCGACACGTTGGAGTCGGCGGCGGCCGCCCTCGTTCAACTCATCAACGGCAAAAGCGGCTGTGTGATCTCGGCGGCGGCGACCGGCGCGAAGATCACGCTGACGTACAATGGCGCGCCGGGATCGAACGGCAATCGAGTGGGGGTTTACGGGGGAGTTCATGGGGCTGGCACGGAAACCTGGTCTCCTGAGTGGACGATGTTCAGTGGCGGGGTCTCGCCCCAAGAGTGGCATGTGAGTCTCGATTTCGGAAATCTGGTGGATAAAGACAAAGTCCAGGTGACCACGACCAATGTGCGCAAGTTGCGCTGGACCTGGGCGGCGGACATCCAGCCGGGGAGCTTTCAGCGCAGCGAATTTTCGGTGGGGGTCACGAATTGGCAGGTCGGAGGAAGGAATCTGCTTTATAGCGTCGCTGGGCCAGGAAGCCGGCGAATCGAAGACGACGCAAGCGAAATCACATGGACGGGGACGTGGACAGAGGATCGAGGAAATTACTCTGGGGGATCGAGTCGATATAGCACAACGCAGGGCGATCATTTGCAGGCTACCTACTCCGCAGCCTTTGTGCATACGCTGTACCTTGGCACGAGGTATCTGGACGGAGTCGCGAAATCGATTCAAGCGACGGTGCAGGTGGACGGAGGCGCCGCTGTGACGCTCGACCTTGCCCGTTCGGGTGAAGACGTCTTGATCCGGCAGTCTCTCGGGCAGGTTGCGGCAGGCCCGCACACGGTTGTCGTAACGAACAGCGGAGTGACGGGACAAAGGCTGTATTTCGATTTTTTGGAGATTGCGCTGCCGGTAACGGACCTGCCCAGGTTTAGTCCTTCACCGGGGACAACTCTGGCGACCGACTGGGACACAAACCATTCTTTAGCTCTCGCGCCGGAGAGGACCGCGTGGCTGATCGATAAACTCGGATTCCAAGGGAGAGCAAACCACTATGCCGGGGCCATGTGGTTCTATGAGCTGTGCTCTCCAGGGAATATTTACGCGTCTGCGACCGTGCAGTTTGCCGGCACTCCGCGGTTTGCGGATACAACGCAGATCACTGTGGGCCAGACGACGATTCAGCACGTGAATCTGACCACCGATACTCCAGCGAGCATCGCGAAGTGCTTCGAACTGCTGATTGCAGCTGGTTTGTCGGCAGTGTGGGCACACGCCGATGGCGCGACGCTGACGATAGTCTCTCGGTCAATGGGAACTGCGGGTAATAGCGTCGGCTTTTCGGCGACTAACAGCAGTGCGAATCTGACGGCAACAGCTAGTGGGTCGACTCTCTCGGGGGGTGAGGGACCTACCGCAGATCGGGATTCAGCGTGGCGAACCGATCTGAACGCCATGCCACGATTGAATCGCGCCGTGCGGGACTGGAGCCAGAGTTATTTCCGTGCTCTGAAGGGGTATGGAATCGATGTCGTGTCAGCCTTCAGCATGGAATTGCGACATGGCGACGACAGCCTTGCGACAGGAATTGCCCAGCGATATCCAAACGGGCCAGTTTGGGTGAACACTCCTGCTCTGCAGACCAACTTCAGCCCCGCAAGCACCGCGTTTTGGCAGCAGGCGTATCTGGATATGGCGAACATATTAGCATCAGCCGGCGTCATCCCCTACCTGCAGTTCGGAGAGGCGCAGTGGTGGTACTTTGCAGACGGCGGGCCGGGCATGCCCTTTTACGATGACTACACCAAGAGTACGTTCCAGGCGGCATACGGCACACCGCTCGGGTTGATCTCCGATCAGAATACGGACCCCTCGGCGTTCCCGCGAGAGTGTGCGTTCCTGCCGGGCCTAGTGGGGCAGTTTACAAGCGGGATTGCGAACTTCGTCAGGCAGACCCACGCCGACGCCCGATTTGAGGTACTCTATCCGCCGGACGTCAACGACACACCGCTGAATCGCCTCATCAATTTGCCCAAGACATACTGGACTCCCGCCAATTTAACTTGCCTCAAGACGGAAAACTTCACGTACACAGGAGATAGAGATCTGAGCAAAGCCGGCGCGTCGATCAATTTACCCGCAACGCTCGGATTTCCTCCTTCTCAGACGAGTCATCTGGTGGGGGTCAGCGACAACACAACTCCCTGGGAGAAGGAAAGGCAAATGGCGTTCGCCGCTGGAGTGGAGTCCGTAGTTCTGTTCGCCCTGGACCAGGTCTGCTTGATCGGATACGATTTGCCCCTAGCTTCAGACACGGGCCGCTCCGGTTTCATGGGATAGTTGGGGCGCTGCTGTCAGGCCATTGCGACTGCATCGATCGACTCGATGCGGACGGCAATCCGGCTGTATTCGCGACTGCGCATTTCGACCGTATCGCCAGAGATCTTAACCACGATTCCAGCGATACTTTGGCCCTTCACGTACAACATTAATCCCTTCTTTTCGTTCTGACTCGCTTCCAAAAGCTCACGCATTGCGTCATTCTCTTTTCCCGCCGCCGGTGAAATCGCAGTCATAGCTGCAGCCAGCAACGTAATATGGGTGCGTCTGGTCATTGTGGAATATCCGTCTATCGGACGGCTCCCTTTCACCTAATACAGGCGGTAAATGAGCGGGATTATGATCGCCCAGGCGAGAAAATTTGCGGATCGAGCGGCAATTCAAAGCGTTAGATGTTCTCGAGGATGCAGATATCGTCCAGATTACGATATTTCTCGGCGTAATCGAGACCGTAGCCCACCACGAACTGGTCCGGGATCTGGAATCCCACGTAACTGGCATGCACCGGGCGCAGACGACGTTCCGGCTTATCGAGCAGCGCAGCGATTCGAATCGATTTCGGACGCCGCTGCTCGAGCAGATGCATGAGATAATTCAGCGTCACGCCGCTGTCTACGATATCTTCGACAATCAGCACATCGGCGCCTTCCAACGAAATGTCGAGATCCTTCGTGACTTTCACCTCGCCCGAACTCGTCTTCCCCTTGCCATACGTTGAAATCCCCATGAAGTCTACAAACACGTCGCGCTTCATGGCACGAGCCAAATCGGTGAGGAAGAAGCAGGCGCCCTTGAGAATGCAAATCATATGCAGATTCCCATCGGGATAATCACGGGAGATCTGTTCGCCCAATTCGCGAATGCGGGCCTGAATTTTTTCGGAGGGGAGCAAAACTCGCAAAGTCGGATCGATCATGAGTCTTCTATTATCCGCCGAGTTTCAACCGCGTGCTCATGGGACCCAGATGAATGTGCGCACCTGTTGCCTTACCCGGCACCGCCTGGCGAAATGCGAAGAAGGGGATTTTATTGACGGTCAGGTATTCGCGTAGCCAGACACCCTCGGGCTGATCCGGGCTCAGCGCGACATCGATCCTTCCGCGGTGGTCGAAACCCAGGGCCCGATGCACCTCCGTCTCTCCCATCGCACTTATCGGCAGCGGCTTTCCGAAACGATCGGTGAATGCCGTCTCGATCTTGCTGAACGTCAGCGGCGTAAACAGGCCGTTGCCGTCGAAGCGTTCGGCAATCTGCGGCGCTTCTGCGGGCGCCTGTGCCAACTTAGCCTCCAACGCCTCCTCAGCCCGCGCCATTTCCGCCAGCGTAAGCGTCAGCTTGGCACGTGACGAGGCGAGATCGCACTCTTTACGCGCCATGTCCATCTCGTCGAGAAAAGTAGCCAGCGACACTTGCGAAGCCACGCCGGCATCCACGAGTTTCTGCGCATCATCGTAAGCTTTCTTACGACGCTCGAATCGACGATTCGCGGCGGCGATCATCTCATCCGATTGCTCCGCGGTAAGGTCTTGGCCGTAGAGAGTCTTCCGAAGATATGCCGCGTCCTGCGCATCCAGCACCTGCGCTTCCGCCTTCTCCAATTGCGCTCGTGGCAGCGCTCCAGCCGCCACCAAGTCTCGCAATTTGTCGATTCCAGCCTTCGCGCGAGTGACCTCTGGATCCTCATCCGTCTGCGCGCAAAGTACACTTGCGCACACCACGAGTAAGAGGACCGGCCAAAATCGCATTCTCTCCATTATAGTATGTGACGTTCGAGCGATGCTTCGACGTTACTCGACTTGCGACCCTGAGCCGCTACTTGCTCACCGGAAGATCCATCACCGGATTCTTCGCAAAGAATCCCCACGGCACCAGCTTGAAACCTGCGGACTGCGTCGGCATCACCGGCCAGTCTTCTGGGCGAGGATTGTGCGTGATCCCCATGGTGTACCAGAGCACTACATCACGATCTTCGATTGGGCGATCCGCCGCGGTCCATTTTGGAAGCCCATCGCCGCCTTTGCTCTGATATGGATAATCACCCGCCGCGTGCATCTCCGCCGCATTGTACGGGGTCACCCAGACGTGCGCATTGAGAAAGCCGGCACGCTTACGCACCCACGAGTCCGGCAGCAGAAAGGGCACCGCATTCTCGCCCGGCAGCAACGCGTAGCCCGTCGGCTGCCCGAGCGCATTCTTCAACGATGCACTCTCCACGATCCAGCGCCGGCTCGTCTCCAGATTCATGCGCCTCTGCGCCTTGCGCTCGCTGTCGAGCATCGTCATCTGCATCGTAAACGCGCCGCCATACGGATTGCGCGGACCCGCTGGTACGGGCGCGCTATTCATCTCCATCACGCGATTCGCGCCGCCATCTACATCCATGTCCAGGCGAAATGAGAAGAAGTGTTGATGATGGATCGCCGCAAGATTCTTGGCCACGATGTGGCCGTACGGCTCCTCCGCCCCATCTGCAACGCCCTTCACCGACATGATTCCGGTGAGCAGCACCTCCATCTCGAGCGTTCCATCCTGGTGAAAAATCCAGTTGAAGCCGTACTCGTAGTTCCCCGCTTCGCTGAGAAACGAGAGCACCAGTTCCCGCGCCCGCCTGGCATTATCGCCGTGCTTCCATGCCACCCCCGAATCGCGCTCGAATAGCGCCACTGCATGCGGAATCGTGCGAGGCTGGCCAGACTCGTCGGCTACGACCGCGTCGAAAAGCGTGCAGTTCTGCGGACAGTCCACGCCTGCTCTCAGGGAACTTGCCAGAATTCCCAATCCCAATTCGCCCGCATCGAAGCTATTCCGAAAGAACCACGCGCCACCCGGATCTCCATACGGGACCACCATCTCCGAAAGCGCCCCCCGGTACATCACTGATCGCACGCGGCCTCCATCTTCGTACCCCACCGTATACAACACCAGACCTTCGCGAGGATTCAGCGCGTAGCGGAACCGCCATTTCTGCCAGCGCACTTCGCCGTCTTCGATCTGGAAGCCCGGCCCATTGGGTTGTGTGATCTGCAAAGGTGCGGGCGCTTGCCGAGGCGTCCCGGTAGCTCCTCCTGTCAGTTCCGCATTCTCGGTTGAGATCGGAACGTTCCGGTCGATATCCAGGAAATCGACTATTTTTCCGGTAGTCAGATTCACGTGGACCGCGACGCCTTCAACCGGATGCGCGTAGTAGTTCTGAGAATTGCCGACGTAGTACGGCGTGACTCGCACGATACGTCCTTCATCGTCCCCGCGAAGGGCGAAGTACCCCGCGGGCCACGCTACCGTCACCACGGAATTGGGATCGCGAATGCCGCGCGCCCGCAGACATTCCGGCCACCGAGGATCGGCGCGCACGATGCGGTCTGCGATGATCGAATCGTTCTCTCCAACTGGCGGCTGCGCGCCTGGCACTTCTTTCCAAGACGCGACTTTGCCCGCAGAGAGATCGGCAATCCCTTCAAATGTCCGATTCGCTCCGCGATCGTAAATCACCGCAAACGCCCGGCGCGGCAGGGCGGAACCTTTGAGCACTAGATCTTTGGGCGGCTCATCGAGAACGATCAGGCTAAACCGGCCGTTGGCGGGCATCTGCCCGGACCTTCGGAAGATCCCGACAGCGTTCTGAATCTCCGGCGCCGTCAGCGGAGTCAGCGGATGCGGCCCCGCAGCGGCACATCCCAAGTCGAGCAAGATGAAGAGCAGAACTGTCGATCGCATCGATTCCTTTCAAGCCTGCGCCCCGGCCACCTTGAGCGTGACTGCATAATCGCTGGGCTTGTGAGCCGGCAATTCGACTCTCAGGGCGTGCTCGTCTTGCGTGAACTTCACCTTCCCCTTGTGGCCTAATAACTCCACGTTGCGGATTTTGCCGACATCCAGTTTGCCGCCCAGAGCCAGCAACGGTACGACGGCCTCGCGATCCGGCCAACCCATCACAAATGCGTAGAGCACGTTGCCCTTCGTAGTGAATCGAACATCGCTGGCAGTGAGCTCTTTGCGATTGCGCTCGTTGAATCCCTGCTCTTGCGAGGCGGGAGCGGGAACGTTGCCCGATACCTTCCAGGGCCGCGTTCCGTATATGCCTTCGCTGTTCACGCCCATCCACTTCGTGATGCCCTCCAGCACCGCCGCTTCGCCTCCATCCAACTGGCCGCCATTCGGCAGAGGAAAGTTGAGCATCAGGTTACCGTTGCGGCTCACGATATCGCAGAGCATATCGATCACGGTCTTCGCACTCTTGTACTGGATGTCGCGTTTATAGTGCCAATTGCCGATACAGGTATCTGTCTGCCATGGATTTGGCAGAATATCGTTGGCCACGCCCCGCTCAATGTCGAGCACACAGGTGCCGCTCTCGCAGTCGCGTCGCGTCTTGCTGGTAAAGACGCCTTCCATCTTTCCACGATGTACGTCGGCGATGGTGTTGTAGTAATGCGAGACCAGCTTGTAACCGTAGTCGCCGAAAGGAATGCCCCCATCGGTATAAAGCAGATCCGGATGGTAGTTGTCGATCAGATCTTTGATCCTGCGAAACCACTGTAGTTTCCAGGAGTCTGGCGCCTCCCGGCTCATCGCCGGCGGCATCGCCTGATCCTTCGGAAATGGGTGATACAGATCAGCGAATTTCGGATCGGAGCCGTCATACGGCACTCCCGCCAGCGGCCCCGTCTTATCCGCACCGTGTGATACCGCCAACCAGTTGTAGCTATTGGAGAGATGCTCGCTGACCGCAAACTTCAGACCATACTTCTGGGCAGCCTTCCGCCACAGCCCCACGATATCCTTCTTGGGACCCGTGGCAACAGCGTTCCACTTCGGCTGGTATTTCGAATCCCACAAGTCGAAATTGTCGTGGTGCACTCCCATGCTCATGAAGTACTTGGCGCCGGCCTTCTGATACAGCGACATCAAATGGTCGGCGTCGAACCGGTCGGCCTTCCACATGGGGCAGAGATCCTTGTAGCCTACCTTCGACGGGTGTCCGTAGAACTGAACGTGATATTTGTACTGGGCTTGTGTTTCGATGTACATGTTCCGGGCATACCAGTCCCCATTCTCCACGCCCGATTGGGGTCCCCAGTGCGCCCAGATTCCGAACTTCGCGTCGCGAAACCATTCGGGAATTTCGTAGGCCTTTAACGACTCGGCACTGCCGTCAAACGGCCCTTTGGCGATTTCAGGCAGCGAGTCCTGTGCGGCGGACTTGCGCCCAAGGATCAAAGCAGGCGCGGCTCCGAAAGCGGAGATCACCTGCCGCCTCGAATAGGTGGCCATGGCGAACATGGTAGCGCACTGGTGCGCTCGCGATCAGGGTAGAATGGCCGTGAGTGTGAGACGCTTTTCGCTGCTGTATGCATTGGCGGCTGCGATGCTCGCGCAGGTCCAGCCTTCCGCCAGGCCGGGTTCCCTGGAAGGCACTGTCACGAATGCCGTCACTCACTCCCCCATCCCTAAGGCGACGGTCAGCCTCGCACTCCAGAACCAGTTTCCTACGTGGGGGTCACCGATGACGGAGGTCGGTTTCAAATCGCCAATGTACAACCCGGGCGATATCAGGTCGAGTATCTCCGGGCGCAAGGGTTCAACTACCGTGTGGCGCCGGGGGTGCGGCGCGCCGACGTCACGGTGGGCGAGGACCAGCACGTCGGCAACATCGCGCACGAGATGATCCCGTTGGGGGCCATCGGCGGGAAAGTTGAGGACGATAGCGGCGATCCTCTCCAAAATGCACAAATTCAAGTCTGGCATTATGACTACTCCAGCGGCGAGAGAAAACTGGTCACTGTCGACGCGGCCATTACCGACGACCGCGGGCAGTTTCGCATCTTCAATCTGGAGGCCGGCGGATATTTCGTGCATGCCTGGATGCCGCCGGATGGCCAGCGGGACGGACAAAGACTGCAGACTTTGCCCGCGAACCTCCATCGCACCTCGCCCGAGACGAGATACGAAGCGTTCTTTTATCCGAACGCCAGCGACATCATGCAAGACTTGCAGCTCGCGGCCGGTGGCGAGGTCGAAGGAATCAACTTCCGCTTGCGCAGCGTGCCGGTGTATCACATACGAGGCGCCGCTTGGAGGGATGTGCCGGACGACGCGCCATTGGATTTCGATTTCCGCAAATCATCGAGAATCTGGGCATCGCGCTCGATCTGTCACCGAACGTGCGGCAAACTGTAGATCTCAAGGTAATCCAGCCAGGCTCTAACACGGGGCAAAGGTAAATACGACCACTCCGATTACAAACCAGATCACGCCAAAAATCACGCCATACCCAAAGAAGCAGCGGAAATTCACGCGTGCAATGCCGGCAATCACGATGTACCAGAATGGCGTGAGAAAGTTCCCCACATGATCGCCGACGCCCAAAGATAAGATCGCCCGCGGCACCGATACGCCAACCGCCATAGCCGTCTTCACCGTCACGAAACCCTGTACCGCCCACTGTCCTCCGCTCGACGGGATGAAGCATGCGAACACCGCCCCCGCGATCGCCGTGATCAGAGGAAACGTCGCCTTCGTGCAGATGGAAGCAGCCAGCCCCACTGCCTTCTCTCCGACCGCGGTGAACTGAATCAGGCCTGCGACCCCGGCATAGAGGTGGTAGAGCACGATCACTGCCCAGCTTCGGCCCGCTCCCTGCTCGAGTGCCGCCGCAAACCGCTTCACGGTACCATGCAGCAGAACCCCCATCATCAGCAGAATCGTGTTCAGCGAGTTGATGTCGAGGCTCAAATGCTTCGTCACAAAGTGGTAATAGATCCACGCGAACAGGACGGCGGCCAGCACCAGCGGAATGATCCGGCCACTCTCCAGGCGCTGCGCGATTCCGAGTCCGCGACAATCTTCCACTTGTCTGGTTTCGACTCGCTCTGCCAACGCAAGCGACTCGGGAAATTGCGAGATGGCGTGGACGTCCTTGGGCATCATCCAGCACGACGCCGCAATTGCCACGCACGCAAATACCGCCTCATGCAGCATGGCAGCAGGGGACCAGATGGTCGCCGCCAACGGGACAATTCCAATCGCGTTCTGCAGAAAGTGGCCCTGCGTGGCCACCAGCAGCGGCGCACTCGCAGAGAGGCCGTATTGCCAGAGCGCCTGTGCCGCCGTGGTCACTGCCAGCAGGAACGGGAAATCGATCCTGATCTTCTTGCGCTCGGCCGCGGCGGCGAAATATACCGCCACCATCGGATTCAGCGCGTAGCCCAGTCCCCAGTAGAAGTAGGAGGTCACACCGCACACCAGGAATGCGAGCGCAATGCACTGATTACGGCTCTTCGGCAGTTGCGCCAATCGCGCAATGCCTCTACGGAACAACGGCGTGGTGGAGAGTGCCAAGCTTAGGACCAGGATGAGCGTCATCTGCATGGTGAAGGTGAGCAACATCCACAGGCCTTGGTGATAGGCTTCCGCCACCTTGGATGGCGGGCTGCCGAGAAGCAGCGCGATCGCCAGCGTCAAGACGGTCAGCAGAACTCCCGCGGTGATCGCGTCGGGCACAGACCTCGACATCAGGCCGGCGAATCGTTCGAGCCCGTTGATGCGGCGTGCCGCTGGAGTCAAGACCCCTCCTGATGCCTACTTCTTCTCTGGCGCTGGGGAAATCTCCAGCTTCGGATAGTACGGCTGCTCCAGCTTATCGAACTTGTCCCGCCACTTCTTGCCCGCTTCCTGTGGGGTGAAGCTCCATTCCTGGCGGTGATAGTTCCAATCGTCCGGATTCAGTTGCTGGGCGCGCGCCCAGTATTTTGCCGCCAGTTCCTGTTTGCCTTGCGCATGAAACCAGACGCCCAGTTTGAAACTCGCGTCGGCCTCCATCTCGGCAGGTGTGCGCGGCTTCACGCGGCGCGCGAACTCATCATCCGAGAGCGCATAGATGCTCCGCTCGCCGTTCTTCACCCAATCCCGCAGTGCGGCGACGTACGCCTCGCCTTCAGTCACAATCGACTTCTCGCCAATCTTCATGGTCTGGTTGTTCGTCCACGCCGGCTCTGCGGGTCGCACCACCTTGCCGCGCTCGTCGATCCAGATCCCGGTCGGCACATTGATGAATTGGTAGGCGGAACTAACCGTGTGTTGCGTGTCGACCAGCGTCGTGTAGGTCGCCTTGGCAGCGTCGTACCACTTGCCCGCGGCCACCTCGCCGCCAGTATCTTGCGCAGCGGCCACGATTTCGAAATTCTGCTCGTGGAGTTCCGCGTAGACCTTCTGCCAGCCTGGCAGATCCAAGCGGCACCCTCACCAGGAGGCCCATGTGATCACGAGTACCTTGCGGCCACGGAAATCGGAGAGATGCACGAGACGGCCCTTGCGGTCAGGCACCGCGAAATCGGGCGCAATGCGCGTCTTGTAAAATTCTCCGCGCATCAGAGGAATCTCGCCAAAACTCCAGGCGCCCGAGTCGAAGACGTAGGTTTGGTGCAGCTTGCGGGCGAAGCCGGTCAGATTGAACCACTCGCCGCTTTTCAAATCTTTCGAAACCGGGATGCACATAGCGGCGCGGCACGCGCCCTGAGGCTTGAGTTCGAACTCATTGATCCGCGGCAAGTCCGCTGCTCGTATCCACAGATCTTTTGCGTCCGGGCGGATCTTGTCGATGGTTACGGCATGGTCACCGTAAAGCACGGTCGTCGCGGGTGCCGCCGTCGCCGTCACAAGCGCGGAACCGCCCGAAGTGAGGAGGAACTGTCGCCGATTCATCCTTACAAAGGTACACCAGAAGCGGCCCTCTAAAGTTTTTAGCGTGCCCAACCGATCTTCTATTTGTATGTCTGGAGATCCGATCATCATCATCATCCCGTGGTTGCTTGCACTGTGGTCGCTATTCAACTGGTAGCGGACCGAACCTTAACCCGCGGGCTGGCGCAAAGACCCGCGCCGCGTCAGAATCTAGCTATGCGTTGTCATTTGCTATTGGGTCTGATCCCCGTCTTCCTCTACGCCGCCGATCTGAAAATCGACCATGTGACCGTCGCCGGCACCGATGTCAAAACGATGCAGGCCAATCTCACCGCAGTGGGGATACCGAGCGTCTATGGAGGACCGCACACCAACAAGACCACCGAAATGGCGCTCGTCAGTTTGCCGGATGGGTCGTACCTCGAACTGATGGGCGTGCAGGCCGGCGCCGAATCCCGGGTCGAGCAGCACGAGTGGGGTAAGTTTCTGAAAGCCAATGCCGGTCCGTGCGCCTGGGCGGTCCGCGAGAAGGACTTGGTTGCCGAGGTGCAGCGTCTGCGCGCCGTGGGAATCGCCGTGGCAGCCCCCGTGAAGAGCGGCCGTGAGCGCCCGGACGGCGTGCGGCTGGATTGGGAGACCTCGGATATCGGCGGTGGAACGCGAGGCACTTTCTTCCCGTTCCTGATTCACGATTTCACGCCGCGGGATCAGCGCGCATTTCCTCAAGGCAAACCCGGCACTCGCGACTTTACGGGCGTCACCAAAGTGGTGATTGCCGTTCGCAATCTGGAGGACGGCATCGCGCGGTATCGCAAAGCCTACGGCCTTCCGGCGCCGATCAAACAGGTGGACTCTGCTTTCGGCGCCCAACTGGCCCTGCTCGGCGGCGTGCCGGTGATTTTGGCCCAGCCTTTGACGCAGGATTCGTGGCTGTCGCAGCGTCTCGATCGCTTCGGCGAGGCGCCATGCGCGTTCCTCTTAGGCGCGCGGCAGCCCAGTAAACTACGTGCCGCATCCAAGTCGCGCTGGTTCGGCTCTGAAGTCTCTTGGTTCGATGCCGACAAGCTGGGCTGGCATCTGGGGTTCGAAGCCGCGGGCCGGTGAGAACTCCAAGTCGAGATCTGCAACACCCTCCATTGGGGGTAGCGGGATTGTGCCCGCATAAGACCTCTTTGCGGTTTCCAACCCATCGAGTACTCTTATTTCACATGGCTCAGAAGCGTGTCTGTCTCACTTGCAAAAACAAAGGGTGCGTGAATTTTTGTCGTTTCGTCAATGTCACGCAACAGCAGGCTCAGCCGCCGCAGCATCAGCCTCAGAACCGGGCAGCCTAAAAACGCAGGAAGATCTTGCGCCGGTAACATCCAGTAAGAGCATTACCAAATACGCCAGCAGTTGCCATTCCGCGGACCGCAGCTCTCCACCGGTCCCAAACACCTGAAAACGGGTGAGTTCCCAGGTGAATCCGAAGCGAATCGAGGGTGAAGCGCTCGAATAGATGTGCCATCAGGTAGGCGGCAATGGAGTTCATGCCAATCAATACCAGTGGGAATGTCCACTTCCGCCAGCGCTTCACCTCGATTGCCCGGCAGGACGCCACCAGAAACAGAAAACACATTCCCACGCTGAGGAGGGTCCAGTTGGGATTCCAGAGCCGCGTGACCACCGGGCAGATCCCGAAGCGAATTCTTGGGCATCGACTACATCGAGCGGCCCTTAGAGATTGCTGGCCTGCCTCCTCACTTCATCAGCCCGTCAGATAGCACTTGCGCCCGCGCGCCGCTCGAATCGGGGCCGTGACTGCCGGGCCCCGCCAACCGAAGCTATAGCACGAATCGTCTTGATAGAATCAAAATTGATGAGCGAAGCAGACACCAACCTCCAGGAGCAGGAGGAGCAATTCCCGCTGCCGCCCCCGTCCTTCTCTTTCATCGTGCTGTCACTGCGCGCGCAAGCCCAGATGCAACTCGGACTCATGCACTTCGGGGAGGAGGAGAAACCGGAACCGGATCTCCGCATGGCGCGGCATACCATCGATCTGATGGCTATTCTGCTGGACAAAACCAAAGGCAATCTGGACATCGAAGAGCGCCGGATGCTCGAGAACTCCTTGACCGAGTTGCGCTTCCGTTTCGTCCAGGTTACGGACGAGGTGGGTAAGGCGGCGGAACAGAAAGCCTGAATGCCGGGTTCGTTGAAGATCACAGTCCTGGGGTCGGGGACGAGTGTAGGGGTGCCAACGATCGGCTGCCATTGCTCTGTATGCAGTTCGACCGATCCGCGAGACAGCCGCCTGCGCCCCTCGATTCTGGTCAGCTACGACGGTCGCAATGTGCTGATCGATACCACACCCGATTTCCGCACGCAGGCTCTACGTGCCAGAATCGATCGTCTGGACGCGGTGGTCTTTACGCACGCACACGCCGACCACATCATGGGACTGGATGACGTGCGGCCGTTCAACTTTCGCCAGAAGGGGCAAATTCCGATCTTCGCTGCTGCCGAGACCATGGCGTCCATTCATCGCTGCTTCCAGTACATTTTCGACGGCGTGAAGAAGGAATCCAACACTCCGCAACTGGATGCGCGCCTGATCGACGGCTCGTTCGATCTCTTCGGCCTGGAGTTTCGGCCGATACCGATCTTGCACGGACGGCAGACGATCCTCGGATTCCGATTTGGCTCGGCGGCTTATCTCACCGATCACAACGATATTCCGGAATCCTCGATGGAACAACTGCGCGGTCTCGACGTGCTGTTCCTCGATGCCCTGCGCTACAAACCACACCCCACCCACTCCACCGTCGACCGCTCCGTGAAGACCGTGGAAATACTGGCTCCTCGGCGTGCGTTCTTCACCCATATATGCCACGATCTGGGCCATGAACGGGCCGAGAGCCTGCTGCCGCCGAATATCCGGCTGGCATACGACGGGCTCGAGATTCACGTCCAATGAGAATCTACCGCAACCCAACCGAGGTGCCGGATGGCTTCGGACCGAGCGCTCTAACCATCGGTAATTTCGATGGCGTGCACGTGGGACACCGGCAGATTTTGCGCAAGCTGCGATCGCTGGCGTCCGAGCGAGGCTGGAAGGCGGTGCCGCTGACCTTCGATCCGCATCCCACCCGGGTAGTGGCTCCCGCGCGGGCTCCGCGTCTGCTCTCCACCCCAGCGAGGAGAGCCCAATTGATGGCGCAGGAAGGCATCGAGGACGTGGTCATTCTGCCGTTCACTCGCGAATTGGCAATGCTCTCCCCCGAGGAGTTCGTGCGCGATCTGCTGGTGGAACGGTTCGGCGCGCGCGCCGTTCTGGTAGGCGACAATTTTCGCTTTGGCCATCGGCAGGCAGGCAACGTTGAGGTGCTGGCGGAGTTGGGCAGGAAATACGGCTTCGAAACCATCGTTGTGCCGGCGGTAACGCAGCGCGGTCGAATCGTCAGCAGTAGCGTGGTGCGGGAATTGATTGCAGGAGGAAAAGTGGCGCTCGCCGCCCGGCTGCTCGATCGGCCATACGCGTTGCAGGGCGACGTCGTCAGCGGGCGCGGCGTTGGTTCCAAGCAGACGGTTCCGACATTGAATCTGGCGACTGAAGCCGAGGTGATTCCGGCCAATGGCGTGTACGTCACGCGAACCCGGGATCGCGAAGGCGTGCGCGTGTGGAACTCCATCACCAACATCGGACTGCGTCCCACTTTCGGGGCCAGCGAGGAGCTCTCGATCGAGACCTTTTTGCTGGAGCCGATGGGCGGAGAGACTCCGCGGCGGATTCAAGTGGAGTTCCTGTGGCGGGTTCGCGACGAGCGCAAATTCGAAACGCCGGAGGCACTGAAGCAACAGATCCTGCGGGACGTCCGTGTGGCGCAAACCTACTTCCGCCGCGCCGGTGCCTGGGTCGGGCGGATTCCATGCGCTTCGTCCTGAACGGTCTTACGATCGTTCTGCTCGATCTCCTGCTGGCCGGAGACAATGCCCTGGTGATCGCGATGGCGGTGCGCTCGCTGCCCAAACGCGAGCGCCGGATCGGCATCGCGGGGGGCGCAGCGGGCGCGGTGGTCTTGCGAATCGGTCTCACGGTGATCGCGGCACGGCTGCTGACCTTGGAATACGTGAAACTGGCCGGTGGTTTGTTCGTTCTCTGGATCGCGCTCAAGGTTCTTGTGGATGCGAGCGATCCTCCTGACTCAGTGCCGGCGCCGAGCCGCTTCTGGCAGGCGATCGGGTACATCATTTTTGCCGACTTGACGATGTCCATCGACAATATTTTGGCCATCGCGGGTACAGCCAAAGGCAACATGTGGCTGATCGTGTTCGGGCTTTGCCTCAGCATCCCATTTGTCGTCTTCTCCAGCAATCTCCTGGCAGACTTGATGGAGCGGTATCCGGTGATCATCTACATCGGATCGGGAATTCTCGGCCGGGTGGGCGGCGACATGATCCTCACAGACAGGTATGTGGAGCGCACGCTGCATCCTTCCGATCTTCTGCGATACGCGGTCGAGGGCGCACTTGTGGTCATCATCATCGTGGCGGGATGGCTGTTGTGCCGGCGCAGGCGCTGCCGGACGGATGATCAGCCGCACACAAAATAACGAAGGCACTCCGATTGCATAGAGTTGAGTCGCTCGGGCGGAAATGCTCGCGCAAAATGGCAGAAGCTCGAAATGAGCGAAAGAGCCCTGTCCCGGAGGTGCCCGTTTTTGCTGCTTCCGGAATATCCTTGACCGGGTTGAAGAACAGCAGCGTCAAATCCGGTACGGGACAGGGCGTGGCCATTACACTCAATGCCGCTTGAAGTATTGAACGTCGCGTTCATGCTTTTCGGCGGCCTCGCGCGTGTGGAACGTTCCGAGGTTCTTACGTTTGCCGGTCTTCGGATCGATTTTTCTGGAATACAAGCGAAACTCGCCGCTGCTCAGTTTTCTGATCATGCACAGAAACGAGCAGCTTAAGCGCCACAATGGCGGGACGATCATCGCGAATGTCGATCGCGAATTTCAGGCCGCCGGTGAGGAACATTGGCTCTGCGGGGGCATTGCTCATACTCCGGCATCTGCAGCCGAAGGGGCCAAGAAACGCAGTCGGAAACCCGCCTCTCCAGGAACTTCCTATCGTGCAAACTGTGCGCGAGTATCGGGTTGGATAGGGCACACGGCAACCTAATTGCACACAGGCACGACGGAGGCGAAACATGATTTCTGCCAGACGCGACCCCGGGGAGCCGGAGCTACCGCAGCCCGACCCGGATCCAGACGTTCCGTCCTTTGATCCGACGCCTCAGCCTTCGGAACCAGGACCTGACGTCTTCAATCCAGCAGATCCCGACATTCAGCCGCCGGCCCGGGAGTGAGGATCAGACGGCCACGGCTGCGGTGACGCGTTCCACCAGTCGCTGCAGCGTGTACGGCTTCTGCAGGAAACCCGAGATCTTGTAACCAGAGAACAACCGCAACGTTTCTGATTCGCTGTAGCCGCTGGAAACCACAATGGGAATGTCTGGCCGGATTTTGCGCAATTCCGGCAAGACTTCCAATCCGCTCATGCCTGGCATGCTGAGGTCGAGAATGATCAGGGAAACCTCATCCGCGTGGAGGCGCAGAATGTCAATTGCGGAGGGCCCGCTCTCTGCCACCAGCACCGAGCAGCCCTGGCGTTCAAGTGCACTGCGCGCCGTGCGCAAGACCACATCTTCGTCGTCCACAACCAGAACTGTTCCCTGGAAGAAGACCTTGGAGCGGCGTTCCTGGCGCGCGGTCTGCTTCGCCGGGGCCGTCACGGCGGCGACAGGAAGGTAGACCACAAATGTGCTGCCCTTTCCCGGCGTGCTTCTTACCTGGATCGCGCCTTTGTGACCGCGAACGATTCCTCCAACCGCCGCCAGACCCAACCCGCGACCCGTAAATTTTGTGCTGAAGAAGGGATCGAAAACTCTTTCTCTGGTGGCATCGTCCATGCCGCAGCCGGTGTCGCGCACTTCGAGACAGGCGTAGAGGCCCTCGGCCACCTCGGCTCCGTTTAACTCGCTACGGATGAAATCCTCGGTCAAGCGTTTCGTACCGGTGCGAATGTAGACAAAACCGGAGGCATCGCCGATGGCTTCCGAGGCGTTAACCACGATGTTCATGACCACCTGCTGGAGTTGGCCTTTATCGGCGCGGACCTTCGGCAGATCGTCCGGCAGATCGAGATGGACGGAGATTTTATTGGAGAAAGCAGACTGGACCAAGGCGACCACCTCGCGGGTTTCCTGTGAAAGATCGACGGTCTGCAGATAAAACTGGCCCTTACCGGAGTAGGCGAGCATCTGACTGGTCAGGTGGGCCGCCCGTTCGCTGGCTTTGACGATCTCGTCCAAGAAGTTCGCCACCGGGCTGTTGGACGGGCTGAGTTCCCGGGCCAGGCTCGCGTTTCCGAGAACCGCCGTGAGCAGGTTGTTGAAGTCGTGTGCGATGCCGCCAGCCAGGAGGCCAATGCTCTCGAGTCTTTGCGCCTCCAGGACCCTTTTCTCGAAGTCTTGCCGCTCCTTCTCGGCGCGCTTCTGTTCAGTCGTCTCCACGACGGCCCAGCCAATTCCGGTCAGCCGGCCATCCGCCGACCGCACCGGATAACAACTCGCGGACCAGGACCGGCTTTGCCCGGGGGCCTTGGGCGTCTCGCCGATCAGTTCATGATCTAGGACAGGCTCCCCGGTCTCGACGACTCGCTGAATCACGCGCCTGACATCGGCCGCGAGAGTGGGCACCACTTCCTCGATCGTACGCCCAATGTGAGCTGACACGGGCACTCCGTTGAAACTGGCGAGTTCCGGGTTCACAAGCCGATAGCGCATCTCTTGATCGAGGAATGCGAAGCCCACCGGCGCGCCTTCGGTCAAGGCCCGCAGCAGGGCATAGGCCTCTTCTTTTTCGCGCGAAGCTCTTCTTTCCTTGGTCACGTCCGCGATGATGTAGATAGCGCCCGCTACACCTCCGCGAACGGTAGCGAGATGCGAACTGAAACGATAGGTTTTTTCGCCATGGTCGCACTCCGCGGTCTCACTTTGCCGGGTGCGCAACGATTTCGGAAACGCGGGCACCTCGTCTTCGCACCGGATCTCCGCAAGAGCTGAAGCAATGTTGGCGCCTAAAACCTCGCCGATCCGCTTGCCCAGCAGCCGGCAAAACGCCGAGTTGCAACGCAGAATGGCTCCTTCTGAATTCAGCAGTGCCACCCCATCGGCGAGCGCATCGAATACCGCCATCCACTGCCGGATCAGTTCACTGCCGCGCAGCAGCGCGCCGACGAAAGCCAGCAGCATCTCGGGCTCGACGGGTTCGACGACATAGGCGTCGGCGGCCTGCAAGCCGGTGATCAGATCCGATTCCTCAATAGCGGTTGCCGAGATGTGCAATACCGGAGTGGAGGCGCCCTGAGGTTGACCTTTGATCTTTTTGCAGACATCGAAGCCACTCATATCCGGAAGGTGGACATCGAGCAGCACTAGCGCCGGTTGGATTTCCTTGACCTTTTCGAATGCCTCTTCCCCAGTAGTCGCTTCCACCACGGTATAGCCAGCCTGGCGCAGCACAGCACTACGCGCATACCGTGACGCGGAGTTGTCGTCGACGTTCAAAATCGTGGTCATAACGGGAAATGCGAACTTCGGCGCTTCGTTAACTGTAACCGATCAGGGAGTTGGCCGGAAATCGGGCGCTTACTCTTAGCTATCCGCGGCCACCCGGCCTTGTGCGTGATTCAACAATTCGGCAAATACCGATTTCACCGGTGTGTCGCCAAGCTCTGATTTGTTGAGCACCGCGTACGCGCGCCCCTGGAGTTCCTCACGCTCTGGATTGGTCAGGAGCTTCGCGGTAATTACGATCACCGGAATCGCCTGGGTGCTGGGATCGGCTTTCAATTCCTCCAGAATATCAACTCCGCTCAATCCTGGCAGGCCCAGATCGAGGGTAATCAGGTCGGGCTTCTGCTGGCGGGAGAGATGCAGCGCCTCGTAGCCGTCGCAAGCCTCGGTCACAGAGCACGGGAACTCCCGCAGTACCTGCCGGACCAGATAGCGCGCCAATTCATCGTCATCGACCACCAGAACCCGCTCCTTGGGCGCCACCAGCCGTCCGAGTTCTCGTAACAAAACCTCCCGGTTGACGGGCTTGCTTAGGTACGCATCAGCACCAAGGGCGAGGGCTTTGCGTTCATCCTCCACCACGGTCTGCATGAGTACTGGTGTGCTCCTGGTGGTGGCGCCCTGGCTCTTCAACTCCGCTAGAAAAGCCCAGGTGTCTTCCCCCTGGAGCATGACATCGAGGATAAACGCTGCCGGTTGAAAGTGACGCAGGGAATTGCGAGCCTCCCGCAAAGAAAACGCTGTAAGCAGCTGATAAGGCGTGTTCTTCAGGTACTTTTCATATACAAGCCGGATTTCGATGCTGTCTTCCACCAGCAGAACAGGAATCAACCGGGGGTCGACATGCCAGGCGGGCTCGCTGGCAGTGACCGCCTGCCGGTAGGTTAGCGGGATGCTGGCGTAAAACGTGGAACCTGTACCGGGCGAGGATTGCACGTGAACCGTCCCGCCTAATAACTCCGCGAGTTTCCGCGCCAGCGGCAACCCCAGCCCGGTGCCCTTGGCCTTGCGCTGGCTCGGGCTGTCGATCTGCGTAAACTCCTGAAAGATGCGTTCGTGATGTTCCGGCGCGATGCCGATCCCCGTATCGCACACGGCGAAGACCACCATGTCGGATTCCCGGGACGCTGAGACGCGAACTTCACCACTCTCGGTGAATTTCAAAGCGTTGGAGATGAAGTTTCGCAGGATCTGCGACACTTTGCCTTCGTCGGAAAACAGCGGAGGAATCGCGGAAGCGTCCTCGAACACCAGGTTCAAGTGCGGGTTGACGAGTAAGGGACGCAGCATTCCGCGCAAGGCACTGAACAGATCGGAGACCTCAAACTCCACGGGTTGTACTTCCACCTTCCCGGCTTCCACTTTCGCGAGATCCAACAAATCGTTCACCAATTCGAGAAGACCGTCCGCGGCTTTCTTGATAAACGACACCTGTTGGCGTTCTTCCGAATCCAGTCCGCTATCCTTGCGGTTGAGGAGCAAATTGCTGAGCGCGATGATGGAGTTCACAGGTGTGCGGAACTCGTGACTCATATTGGAGAGGAAGCGCGTTTTGAGGTGATCGGCACGCCGCAGGTGGTCTGCCTTTTCATCCAATTCGGCGTACAGTGCGACGACGCCGCGATTGGTGTCTTCTAACTCGCGATTGAGCACCGAGAGTTCGTCCTGCCGCTTCCGTAGTTCTCCGAGAAGCAGCAGCAATTCCTGGTTCTGCTGCTGCAACTCATCGAAAGGCTCATCCAACGGCCTGCGCCTGGCCAACTCCTCCACGACCTTTTCAATCTCCGCTGTGCTGACCAGTGCGGAGCCCCGCGGCAAAAACTTCTTCAGCGTGACGGTGGTCCCTTTTCCAGGCCTCGATTCGATGTCGAACTGGTCCACCAGCTTGCGAGTTCCAGTAATGCCGAGTCCCATGCCCGTACGCGACTGGAATTCTCCCGCGAGGATCTCCCGCATGTTAGCGATGCCCGGTCCGCTATCGCTGACTCGAATCACCAGCACCTGTGGCGCGGTTGCGCCTTCGATGAGAAACTCAATCTTGCCGCCACCCGCATAACGATAGGCGTTGCGTCCGATTTCGGAGACGGCAGTCGCGATGCGAGTCTGGTCCTGGTTATCGAATCCCAATAGGGAGGACACATCCCGTGCCCGCTTCCGTGCCGCTACCAAGTCTCGTTCCGCCCGCAGGGAAGCCGTGAGAATCGTTGGGTTCAAGATCGTCCTCCCTCGAACGCGTTGCGGCAAGCCCTCACCACCACAACGGTGGCATCGTCGCGCTGGCGGCGGAAATCGCGATAGAGCACGGCGGCAATCAAGCCGGGATGACGTTCCGCAAGCCCCTCGTAGGCATTCAAATCCCACTTCGAGCTAATCCCATCGGTATGCATGATCAACAAAGCGCCGGGCGGCCAGGGATAATCGAGAGCCGCGATCTGGTGGACTTCGTGCCCCGCCGTCCCATTGTGCGACATCATGCCCCTTCTGGTCTCGCCCGCGATTACGGTACCAGCGATGTTCCCGACGCCGCAGAATTGGGCCACACCCTTTTCAGAATCGAGTTCCAGGGTGGCGACCGCCGCACCCCGGGTGCTCCGCAATGCAAGATGCACCGACTCGATGATCTCCCTGCCCGGCCTCAGCCAGTTGTGCTCAAAGGACTCGATAGCGGTACCAGCGGCGCGCGCCGCATGGAAACCGTGGCCTAATCCATCGACCATAAACAACCGGCTACGCCTTTGCGCCCAGCCATCTCCACACATCGTCTCGCCAGGATAAACCGACTGCACCGCGCCGATTTCCAGCGTCGAAGGTTCTGACCGGTCGAGTTGGCGGCGCTGTTCCGACGGGAAGATGTGCGCCAGCAGCGCGGTCCCCGACTCGCTTGTGTAGATATCGAAAAAAGAAGCCAGGCGCGCGATTGCACCCAAGCCGATTCCGGCTGTTCCGGCGCTGGACCGGCCGTCGATCAAGGCATCCTCGACATTCGCGATACCCGCGCCTTTGTCGATGGCAATCATTTCGATACCGGCACCCACCGCACGCAGGAGGATTTGCCCCCTTTGGGCATGCTTCAAAACATTGGCAGAAGCTTCTGTTACCGCGATCGCGAGCTTACCTGCCGCGGTTTCATCGAAACCTTGCGAGGCGGCCAGTTCGAGTGCCGTGCGCCGCGCCCCGCCGATCCCGGTCTGATCTCCGATCTCGGAAATATACGAGGCGTTAGTTATCTCCATCGAACAAAGGTCACCCGCGTTCCCTCACCCGGGTTCGACTCGATTTCGAATTCCTGCGTGAGCCGTTTGGCACCGCCCAGTCCCAAGCCGAGGCCGGAACCCGTGGTGAAACCATCTTTCATCGCTTGCTCTATATCAGCAATGCCAGGGCCATTGTCTTGGAACGTCACTTGAATGCCCAAACGGCCATTCCTGGCGAGAGTTCGAATGCGGGCCTCTCCCCCGCCACCGTAGATCACCGCGTTTCGGGCCAGCTCGCTCGCCGCGGTCACCAGCTTGGTTTGATCGACCAGGCTAAATCCCAAGTCGGCTGACCACTGCCGGACTGCCTGACGAATTAAAACAACGTCCTCCGCCGAAGAGAGCCTCAGTTGCCGCTCTTTGTCGACCGTCATGTCAACCTTCGGCGCCAAAGGAGCGGAGCAGCGTCATGCCTTGATCGACGTTCAAGGCCGTACGCACTCCACGGAGGCTCAAACCGAGTTCCACCAGGGTAATGGCCACGGCCGGACGCATTCCGACCACAACGGTCTCGGCATCCAGGATCCGCGACATTGAGGCGATGTTCGCCAGCATGCGGCCTATGAAGGAATCGACCATGTCGAGCGCCGAGATGTCGATCAGAACGCCTCGTGCCTTGCCGCTAACAATTTTGTCGGTGAGATCATCCTGTAAGCTCATGGCGAGACGATCATGCATGTCCACCTGGATGGTGACCAGCAAAAGATCTCCCATTTTCAGAATCGGTATGCGATCCATGGGGAAACCGCCTTAAACTCTCTCATCGACAACCATCAGCCTCTTCTTCTTTAGCGCTGCGGCAAACGCGTCGGCCAGGCTTGCCTTGGTGGTGATATCCCCAAGAGCCACGCCAAGATGGACCATAGTCTGCGCGATCTGCGGACGAATCCCGCTGATCAGGCAATCGGCTCCCATCAGGCGGGCCGCCGCCACGGTCTTCATGAGGTGCTGGGCCACCATGGTATCGACTGTGGGAACTCCAGTGATGTCGATAATGGCAATCGCCGACCCGGTATCTACAATCCGCTGGAGTAAGGTCTCCATCACTACCTGCGTGCGGTTGCTGTCGAGCGTGCCGATGAGCGGCAGCGCCAGAACACCCGCCCAGAGTTGAATCACCGGCGTGGAGATCTCAATCATTTCCTGCTGTTGGCGAATGATGACTTCTTCGCGGCTCTTCTGGTAGACCTCGGTGACAAAAAGCCCGAGTTGATCCAGCATGCGTGTAGCGGCCCAGGTTTCTTCCGCCGAGCCCGCCGGATCGCTGGGGAATTCACTCTGCAGGCGTTGAAAAAGTGGCTGCTTCAGCGAAAAAACGAAGGTCGCCGTCTCGGTGGGGGAATAACCCTGGCGCGCCCGCTCCGAGGAGAATTCCGATAGAAAACCACGTACGGGTTGCCACTCGGCGCTCTCCGTATTGGTGACGTTTCCCGGCTGCGTGGCTTGTTGCAGGAGGTTCAGAAACGAATGGGCCTGCTCACGCAGTTCGCCATCCCGCTTGAGGGAGCTTTTCGGCCCCACGGCGCCTTTCTGTGCGGCGATCCATTCCTCGAGAAGTTCGGATTCGTGTTGCTTCAGGATCTGCGGAATTCTTGTCATGGGTTGCACGATTACCTAAGGATAGAGTCAAACAAACACATATACCAAACTAACCTTTTGGGTCCGAAACGTTTTGTGCGTGTCAGAACATTACCGGCGGACGCCTCCGGAATTCGGGCGTTCGCTTCCAATATTGAGGCGAATCGGAGACGATGGGTCGCGTGTCCACTGCAGCAAGCCAGTTCGGCAGAGGCAAGACACATCGCTTGGGACGGAATCGGTCCAACAGTGCAAATTATGCGCGCCGTCGGCGACGTCCGCGGAAAGGACGCAGTGCATGACCCACGGCGAGGATTGCTGTGGGTGGTCCGGCAGTCATTCAATCAAGACGATCCGGCGTGCAACTCAAAGAACGGGTCGGTGACCTGGCTCCAAGTGGTGCTTTTACATGTCGCTCAACGCGGCGACCAGAGCACCTTTGGCCGTCGTGGTCAGAGGATCCGCCGCCATGCGAATCTCCGACAGTTCGATCGGGAAATCGCTCTCACCCAGAATCTTCTCGAAGCGTTCGGGGAAGCCCTTGGGCATGGCGGTTCCGCCACTCAAAACCAGCGGCACCGGGCGCGCCAGTTTCGGCATGTTCTTCGCGCCGCTGAAGGCCGTCTTCATACCCCCCACCAAGGCGTGAATCATGTCGTCGTAATAGACGCCGAGCACCTGCTTGAGCTTGTCCTCGAAGCTGCCGTTCATATAGAACGACTGCTCCTTCAGGAGGCGCACGCGATTGGCGCGTTCACCCATCACCGAAGCGGCGCTGGAGTCGATGAAATCGCCCGCCTTGGCGATGCTGAAGCTGAGGACAGGAACCGACAGGTACGCGAAACACACGTTGCAGAGTCCGCCGCCGCAACTGATCCCGATGCCGGTGTAGTTGGAGCTTTCCAACTCCCCATAAACTACCGCCAGCCCCTCATTGATGCTCTGCACTTCGAATCCCATGCCGGCCAGGATGTCGCGCATGGTGGCCTCATGGTAGGTGAGGTTCTCCTCCGCCCCCATCGGCGCCGCCGGGACCGAGAAACAGAGTTTCTGACCCTTCTCCGCTTTGCCCGCAAGCTGGCTGGTGATGTCGCGGATGATGCGAACGCTGTCAGGCTCATTCGCGTTCAATACGCCCCGAGCCATGGTCCGGCGGATTTCCTTCTTCAGCAAATCGGCAAACCGCTCGGATTCGTTCCCATGCACGACGATCTCATTGCCGTCGACGCTATACGGCACATTTTCCTTGCGCAGAACGTTTTCTGTCATCTTCGAGTACGGAATGCTGACAAAAGCGTTCAGTTGGACGTCGTACCGGATGCTCTGTTCCACCTGCCGCGCGGCGACAATACGGCTGGTTCCTACGTCGAGTCCGATTGCGGGGGCCTTGCTTGCGTCGCTCTTCATCTCAATTCTCCTCATCCGCACCCCACTGGTGGAGCGCCCTGATTTCGTCACTGTATCTTCTCCGTAAGAGCGCTCTGTATCGCGGCACGGGCATGCGATGTGCCTCCGATGCTTCGCGCAGCCGCTCTTCGGCAGTGGCGAGACCTTGCCATATTCCAGGTCCGGTGGAGTTCACATATAGCGTATCGTATTCGAAGCCCATCAGGTAGAGGCTGGGGAGCGCCTGCTGGTAATTATCCGGAAGTCCGACCTCGTGAAAGGGAAAACCCTTGCCCCAATCGGAGTGCCAACCGATACGCATGTTGTCGGGATTGACAGAAACCTGTGCGTGTGTCACGCAGTTTGCCGCGGGGATGTTGTACTTGCTGCGCAGCATCTCGGTGAGCACCTTTGCCGAATGGGTTTGCGCTTCGGTGATGCGCGCCTGATCGTTCTGCATGGCGGCCTCGAAAGCGACACCCAGGAAGCTCTGGTTCAATTCGAGATAGAGCCAGCGGGAATCCGCCCAAATCGAGTTGCCGGCGTGGTTTGCCGAGTCCGACTCCGCTACGATCCGATGAACCCGGCCGAAGCGGTCGATCAGGAAATGATAGGCGCGCTTGTTGCGAACGAAGAGCAGGGTGTCGCGGGTGATGCGTTGCAGGTTGCGCTGCTGGCCCGGCTCAAACGGTACCTGGTCGCTTTCGGTGGTGTGGAAGACGATCCCCGCCGGGATGTTCCGTTGCGATGGCGAGCGGCCATCCTCGAAGGGAAGTCCGTCGGTGACAGGTGAAAGGCGACGGAGATCCTTTTTCACGGCGGGATGCGGCGGCCGCGGTAGTGCGGGCATCGGATTCAGCGGCGGCGGTGCAGTGCGACCTTGCTCATCCACGCTAATCAGGCGGTAGGAGCGCGGCTGATTGGCGACCGCCAGGTCGTTCTCAATCCGCAGGCCGTTGCTGAAAACCTCGTAGTCTTTGGTCGCTTCCACCCGCCAAACGTTCGGAACCCCCTGGATTTCGGAACCCGACGGGCTGGCGGCGTGGTGAATCTCCGTGGCGTGGCGCAAACGGGCGTCGGAACGAAGGGTCAGTAGCAAAACCGCCAGGCAGAACGGCACATACCGCACCGGATTGCGCCGCTTTGGCGGCTCCGGTTCGGCAGTCACCCTGCGCAAGTACTTCAACCGTGCGATCGGGTCGCCAATGTTCTGCGCCTTCCGCTCGATCGTAGCAGTGTTGCTGAATCCTACTTTTTCAGGCGCCGTCAGCACATGGGCTCCAGGCCAACAATCGTCTCCCGTTGATCGTAGGCCTGCGTATACCCTTGGTCTAGACTGCCTTAGGCTCGCATCGAATGTCATCCATGGTTAACCACCGGATAACGGTACTAGGTACTGGCAGACCTACTTCTTAACTCCGGAACGCGGCGGCGTTGTGCCGCACGGTACACTCTTCAGTCCCTCGATTTTCGCCGTCTCCACGTCCATTGTCAACATGAAGGGACTCTGGACGAAGGCGGTAGGTACACCCTGCCAGTGAAACTCCGTGTTTTCTTCAGGTTTCGTGCTAAGTGGCTTGTCGAGCTTAAGGGTGATCTCAGACTGTAACGGTTGCGGCGCATCGGGAAGCGGCACTGCCACGAGCAACTCCTTCGGCCGGCAAGCAGGCTTGGCGCTGATCAGGGTGCCGCGGAGTTGGGGTACTGCCGAGTTCTTGAGCTGCGATTCGAAGTACTCGGTACCATTGGTATCGGCGAGGGCTGCTTTGATCTTCATCCACAATGCCAGTTGAGGATTGCTTTTTTCGAATTCGGCTTCTTTCTCCTCCATGATCTGGGTGGCGGTCTTGATATCGAAACCGTTAGGCGGCAGTGGGGACTTCTTGACCTGCTCCTTTAACTGCGCCAAGCCCTCGTCGCTGCCATGTACGCGTATGTAGGCCCCATCGGCAGTCGCCACAATCTTCTTAGCGTCACCCGTGCCTCCCAGCGTGGCATCGATCACAGCGGCCCGCTGGAACTCGTAAATCGCCGCGGCATTTTTCTTCTGACAGCTCAGCGCGGTCGCCATGTTGTAAGCGATTGAAGAGCTCTCCGGGAAGTCGGCCAAGGCCTTGGCGTAAGCAGCCTCCGCAGCGACGCAATCGCGGGGCTGTTTCATCATCGCCTGGTTGCCTGGATAGATGGCCACATACAGCAACGCGGCCTTGGCGGGCGCTTGGACGTCGGACTTGAGCTTGGTCCAGTTCTCGTCGCTTACGCCATCCGGCCGGCGGTCGAAAGTGAGAAGCTGACGCGCGGCCTGGCTGCCGGCACTCAATTGCGCAGGCGTGGGATTGGTCACCGCTGGAACGGCCACGGTGGCGTTGTACAGGATCTGCAGCATCTGGCCGGGCCCGTCCTTCGGATTGCTGAAGACCTTATCGAGACCTTTCGAGAACAGGTCTGCGGCTTCATCGAGGGCCTTGCCGTACTGCTTAGCGCCCATGTACGACTTGATATAGAGCACTTCACGGTCGCCGCTGTAGTCGGATTCCGGGAACTGCTGCTTCCAGGTATCGAGATCGGTAATTGCCTTGGCAAAGTTGTTGGCGCCGAAGTCCTTGGCCGCCTCGTTGTAGATCTCGTACTCCGCCTGGCTCTTGTAGTTTTTCTGCGGAGCGGCGGCCGGTTGGCCCATCGCCGTCTCCGCGCTCAACACGGCCACTACGGCCATGACCTTCCATGCACTTTTCATGTTGTGTCTCCGTTACTGAAGATCAGCGCGTTTCGACTATTTCGAACGAAACATCGTCCACCCATACCCTGCCGCGTCCGATCGACATGATCCCGATATCAATGAATACGGCATCTTCATCGATCCTGGCGACGATTTCGGCCTTCGTCCAATCGGAGGAGCGAACCGGCCGGTCGTCCATGTTGTCGTAAAAGCCTCTGCGATGATGCTCACGGTCGACGCTGATCCACATCTGTGCGCGGTCGTCGGGATCCGTCGCTTCCAGCCGGAGCCACGCGCGCAGGCGGATTACTTTGCCGCGATAGGCGCCGGCGCCGAAGCTCTGCATCAGGTCGCTCAGAGGCCGTGGAGCGTTTGCCGGAACCAGCACGACGGCGCATCCAACACCGCTCCGGCATCCGGTACGCCGCAATTCCGCGAGATAGTCGGCGTCTTTTGGCAGGGCCGGCACAAACCAGCCTGGAGGCACTTTACCCACGACGCCTTCCTCGAAGGTGAGATTCCGGGGCGTTGGAACCGATTCCCAGTCCGCCAGTTTCGCGCGCGCCATGCCGGCGGTTTCAGACTGGTCGCCATATTCAGTGACGACGCGTTGGTAAAAGGAGTAGGCCGCAGCTCTCTGTCCGAGCTTTTCCTCGCATTGACCCAACTGAAAGAGCGCCCGAGCGGCCACTGTTTTGGATTTGGTCTCGGACCCCAGGATGGTCTGATAGGCCTGCATGGCTCCTTTTAAATCTCCCAGCACCATCTCGCGATGGATGGCAGCTTCCAACTGCAGCTCGGCACTTTGCGGCGCGCTCTGGAGGAGGGCCGCGATTATCGCGAGCACCGATAGGGGGCCAACCCGTGGGAGTCTCAATCCTGTTCCCCCGTCAGCCAGCATACGAAAGCACTTCCCAAATTCCGGCACGAAAGTGTCAGATTTGCGTAACATTCCATTCCCATGATCGCCCTGCAAAGGGTTTAGGTCCGATTTCAAGGATTTTAAACTCTGCAAATCGTCTTTTGGGTCGTGGCAGATTGTCGAAATAAGCATCAAATCCGGCCCAGTTCTGGGGACAGGCTACGTAACTCCCGAATTCGAGGGCGAATCGTGCCGGCTCCAAATCGCAGTCTTTCTGGGCCTTGACTTCGTTTTTCCCTCGATATATGCTTACCCCACGAGCGACATTTGAATCGTTTCAACACGCCGAAATGCAGCTTTTTCGCGGCCTCTCCAGGTAGCAAGGCACGCCGCGGTAGACTTGAAACGAGAACGCTTGCGAGGGGTTTCTATGTATCGATTACTCGCCATGATTACGGTCACGCTCGGTTGCGCGATCGGTTGGGGAGCAGACTGGTTGACAGACGGCGGCAATCCCCAGCGTACCGCCTGGCAAAAAGATGAGAAGATCTTCGCTCCGGACACCGTCCAGGACACCAAACTCCTCTGGAAGATCAAGCTCGACAATCAGCCCCGACAGATGCACAACCTCTTCCCGCCGCTGATCGTCAGCAAAGTGAACACCCCCAACGGGCCGCGCGAAATCGCCATCGAGGCCGGCGTCTCGGACAATCTGTACGCCATCGACGTCGAGAAGGGCACCGTCATCTGGAGCAAGCACTTCGAGAACACCGTTCCGCCTCCCCCTAATGGCGGACGGGGCGGCGGCATCCTGTGCCCGGGCGGCCTGACCGCGACGCCCGTCATTGGCCCGGCGGGCGCCGATGGCAAATACACCATCTACGCGGCGTCCTGGGACGGCAGACTCCACCAGTTGAACGTTGCCGATGGCGAAGATGTTGCGCCGCCTTCGAAATTCATGCCGGCAAACGGCAAGCCCTACGCCTTGAACCTGTGGAATAACGTGCTTTACACGCACACGGCACAAGGCTGCGGCGGCAATCCCAACATCGCCTACGCGTACGATCTCGCCACCAAAAAAGTCGGCAGTTGGGGACCCGCCGGCGGCGGCATGTGGGGACGCACCGGGCCCGCCATCAGCGCCGACGGCACCATGTACACCGGCACTGGAGACGGCAAGTGGGATCCCGAGAACGGCACCTACGGCGATGGCATCGTGGGCCTCAAGCAGGACCCCAAGACCAAAATGTTGAAGTTGGCCGACTACTATGGACCCTCCAACGCGGAGTGGCTCGTGAAGCGCGACCTCGACATGCAGGTCACCCCCGCCATCTTCAACTACAAGGGGAAAGAGCTGATGGTGGACGCCGGCAAAGAGTGCCGCGTCTACCTGATGGACACGCAATCGATCGGCGGCGACGACCATCGTACGCCGCTGTATCGCAGCCCGCTGCTCTGTAACGAGGACGTGAACTTCGCTTCCGCCGGAATCTGGGGCTCGATGGCGAGTTGGGAAGATGCCAAGGGCACGCGTTGGGTGCTCACCCCGATCTGGGGCCCCAAGCACTCCGCCTTCAAAGCGCCGATCGAGAACGGGCCGGTCAAGGACGGTGCAATTGTGGCCTTCAAAGTGGAAGAGAAGAACGGCAAGCTGCAACTGTCGCCCGCCTGGATCTCGCGCGACATGAATCGCGCCGAGCCGCCGGTGATCGCCAATGGAGTGATCTTCGCGTACGGCAACGGCGAAGACACCGACCAGGCGTATCCCGACGTGGGTCTTGCCGACACCGCTGAGCGTCGCATCCCCGGATCCACTCACGCGGTGCTCTACGCGCTCGACGCGCAAACCGGTAAGGAGCTCTGGTCGAGCGGCGATCAGATCGCATCGTGGAACCATTGGAGCGGCCTCTCGGTGGCCAATGGCCGCGTCTACATCGGCACGTTCGACGGAATCCTGTACTGCTTCGGCATCAAGAAATAGCGAGGAACTTCCTGCGTGCGCATGCTATCCATGCAGATGGCAATTGCCGGGACACTCGCCGGCGCAGCGTGCCTTTGGGGGCAGACGTCAGCCGCAGATGTGCGCGTGCAGGCGCTCGAACGCCGTCTGGCAGCGGAGCGGCACCTGCTTATTGACTGGGCGGGCCTCGTTCGTTACGGCAGCGAAGACGCGGAACTGCGTCCTCCCAAACCCGATGAAGAGCGGGTGGTGTTCCTCGGCGACGAAATCACGGAAAACTGGGGCCGCGGCGAAGCTGCCTTCTTCCCGGGCAAGCCGTACTTGAACCGCGGCATCGCCGGGCAGACGACGCCGCAAATGCTGGTGCGTTTCCGGCAAGACGTGATCGCGCTCAAACCCAAAGTAGTGGTGATCCTCGCGGGCACCAACGATCTGGCGAGCGTCACCGGCCCCGCGACTGAAGGCGTGATGGCGGAGAACTTCACATCGATGACGGAGCTTGCAAAGTTCAACGGCATCCGCGTGGTGCTGGCGTCGGTAACTCCGGTCTGCGACTGCGTCCAAAAGCAGACAACGCTCCGGCCGCAAGGTAAGATCATCGGTCTGAACGGCTGGATCAAGGACTACGCGGCGCGCAGCGGGTCGGTGTATCTCGATTATTATTCGGCCCTGGCCGAAGGCCGCAACTTTAAGAAGGATTTGACCAGCGATGGGCTGCTTCCCAACGACGCCGGGTATCGCGTCATGGCCCCGCTGGCGGAGAAAGCCATTGCCCAGGCTCTGGGCAAGTAGTGGGGCAGGCGTGATCCTGCCCATTTGGAGGACTTCTGGATGCGAAGAGTGACCGCTAGCTTCCTGATCTTTTGCTCCTGCGCCGTGGCTCAATTCGGACGCGGCGGAGGCTGGACCACCGCCGGCTTCGACGCGCAGCGCAGTTTCTGGGTCAGGACCGACCCCAAGATCTCGAAGGAAAGCCTGGAGAAGCCAGGCTTCCAATATCTGTGGAAGGTCAAGCTGAATAACCAGCCGGTGCAGATGAACTCGCTCACCTCCGCGGTCACCCTCGAAGGCTACATCGGATACCGCGGTTTCCGCACGCTCGCCCACCTCGGCGGCAGTTCAAATCACGTATTCGCGATCGACGTCGACCTGGGACGATTGGAGTGGGAGAAGGCCCTCCCCGGCTCGATGGCACAATCGTCAACGCCCGCGTGCCCTGGAGGTATGACTGCCGAGGTCTCACGCCCCACCCCGGCAGGAATCGCGGGAGGGGTTCCGCCTCGGGGAGGCGGGAATCGCGGCGGCGCTCGCAGCGGGGTGGGTGAGCCTGGCGAGGGCGCAGTCACGATTACGGCGGCGGCCGCTCGGGCGGGTGCTCCCGGTGCGCCTCCGCGCGGTCCGGATGTGCCTGGCGGTCGAGGCGCGGCCCCGCCCCGAGGACCCGGCGGCGGACGAGGCGCACCCAATGCCGTGTACGCGATCTCGAGCGACGGCAAGCTGCACTCGATGCTGGTTTCAAATGGCGATGAGACCGGCGCTCCGATCGATTTCGTTCCGGCGAATTCCAATGCGCACGGCCTGATCATCGTCGACAACGCAGCATACGTCGCCACGGTCGACGGCTGCGGCGGTGCGGCGAATGCACTGTGGGCGGTCGACCTGGTCTCGAAGGAGTCGGCAAGCTGGAAGCCTGCGAACGGCGGTATCGCCGGTTCGCTGGGCGCAGCGTTCAACACCGATGGGTCGCTTTACGTGGCGACCACGGAAGGTGATGTAGCTCACCTCGAAGCCAAGACTCTGAAGACTCTCGAAACCTACTCCGCGAAGCCGGGATTCGCGTCAACGCCCGTGATTTTTGCGTACAAGTCCAAGACGTTGCTGGCGGTGGCCGGCAAGGACGGCAGCATTCATCTGCTCGACGTGGCGGCATTGGGCGGATCGGATCACCAAACTCCTTTGGCGAAAACGCCGGCCGTCGCGAACGCAGCGAACTCGGAACCCGCCCTCGCGAGCTGGCAGGATAACGATGGCACTCGCTGGATTCTCGCCTCTACCGGCAGCAACGTGACCGCGTGGAAGGTGGTGGAGGAAGGCAGCGCGACGAAACTGCAGTCCGGCTGGACTTCCCGCGAGATGGTATCTCCGCTGGCGCCGATGGTGATCAACGGCGTAGTCTTCGCATTGTCGAGCGGGGAATACCGCTCCACTGATGCCAAGCTGAGCGCGGCTGAGCGCATCAAACGATCGACTCCGGCAGTGTTGTACGCGCTCGATTCCGGGACCGGCAAGGAGCTGTGGAACAGCGCAAAGACGATCGGCTCATTCGTTCACGGCGGCACCTTGTCAGGCGGCGGCACACAGGTATATCTTGAGACCTACGACGGCAATTTCTATGCGTTCGGCTTTTATATTGAGCACTAATCGGCAGCGGAAGAACGGTTCAGCGGGATCGCTTCCTCACGGCCGCCGCTCGCTGGATGGTTGCAAATCCGCGGTAAGGATTGCGAGCCGCGAGCGTCTGCAAGCGGCCTTCGTTCTTTTTCCGCGGTTTACTATAGTGGCGTACATTTTGGCTTGCGCCGGACTGTTTGCCATGCCCGCATACGCGCAACTTCCCGATGGTCCGGGCAAAGCCGAGACAGAGAAGATCTGCTCCCAATGCCACGAATTGGAGCGTTCCATCTCCTTGCGGCAGGATCGCGACGGCTGGCAGGCCACCATGAACAAGATGGTTGGACTGGGCGCCAAAGGAACGGACAAGGAGTTCCAGGCTGTGGTGGATTATCTCGCCAAGAACTATCCAGGCGAGGGAATCCCGAAGATCGACGTCAATCAGGCCGAAGCCATCGATTTCGAAAGTGGGCTAAGCCTGAAGCGCTCCGAAGCCGCAGCGATCATCCGCTATCGCAAAGAGCACGGCGATTTCAAATCGATTGCGGATCTCAAGAAAGTGCCCGGCATCGATGCCGCGAAGATTGAGGCGAAGAAGGACCGCCTGCTTTTCAAATAACCACGAGGATTGATTCTAATGAACGGCAACGCGTACCCCGCGCTTCACAACGCCATGTGGCCCGGCCTGGTGGGCAAGGGCCCCAATTCGGAGCCCCCGATCGACCTGGAGACGATGCTGAACCTCACCGCCAACGCCCAGGTCGACGGCGCGCGGTTCGATGGCGTCGATCTCTTCTTGTCGCTTCCACACACCGACATCGACTCTTCCGATGACGAACTCAAGCGCCTCGCCGACAATCTCGCCTCGAAAGGATTGCGTGCGGGCTCTCTGGTGGCGCCGGTGTGGCCGCCCACGGGTGGCGGATCCTCGATGGGGAGCGATGCAGAACGCGGCGCATTTCTGACGCAGGTGAAAAAATCGTGCCGGATCGGAAAGAAGTTGCGCGATCTGGGTACCAGGAAGTCCGGGATCATCCGCATCGACTCGGCGGCTGGTGCGGGTGACTGGGCCAAAGATCCGGACGGGAACACCAAACGCATTGCGCAGACCTTCCGTGAGGCGTGCGACATTGCGGAGGATTTCGGAGAGCGGCTCGCGGCCGAAGGCGAAATCTGCTGGGCCGGCATGCACAGTTGGCGGCGCAATGTGGAACTATTGGAAATGGTGAATCGGCCGAAGACGCTTGGATTTCAAGCGGATATGGCACACACCATGCTCTTCACCATGGGATACAACGCGCCCGAAGACGCACTGCTCCCCGCCGATTTCGACTGGAATCCGGAACAACTGGCGGCGGCCTATCGCAAGATGGCAAGCGCGCTACGGCCCTGGACCATCGATTTCCACGTAGCGCAGAACGATGGCACGGTGAAAGGCTCGGGGTCGCATGACAAGACGGGGCGCCATTGCCAGCCGCTCGACCCCAACGGCAAGCTCGACATCGTGCGCGACGCGGGCGCGTGGATGCGCGGCGATGACGGCCAGCCCACCCGCGCGTTCGCGCACATCTGCTGGGACGGCTGCATGTTCCCCAACTCGGTGATGCTCGATCAGCAAACCTGGAACGACGTGCTGCGGACGATGATCGCTGTGCGCAACGCCCACGGATGGAACTGACCATGAAGAATCTGAACATCGGACTCATCGGCTACGGCTTCATGGGCCGCACCCACTCAAACGCATTCCGCAGCGTGAGCAACTTCTTCGATCTGCCGTACCGGCCGGTCCTCAAGACGGTCTGCGCGCGGAATTCGGGACGCGCCAGCGCCTTCGCGGCGCAATGGGGCTTCGAATCGTCGGTCACGGATTGGCACAAACTCGTGGACTCCCCGGAGATCGACCTGATCGACATCGCCAGCCCGAACGACACGCATGCTGAAATCGCAATCGCCGCGGCCAAGGCCGGGAAGATGGTGATGTGCGAGAAGCCGCTGGGCCGCAATGCCGGCGAATCGGAAGCGATGGTCGCCGCCGTGGAAGCAGCCGGCGTCCCGAACATGGTCTGGTACAACTACCGGCGCGTTCCGGCGGTGATGCTGGCGAAGCAATTGGTGGATGAAGGACGTCTGGGCCGGATCTTCCACTACCGGGCGAAATTTCTGCAGGACTGGACGATCTCGAGCGATCTTCCGCAAGGCGGCGAAGGGCTCTGGCGCCTGGATGTCAACGTCGCAGGCAGCGGCGTGACGGGCGATCTGCTGGCTCACACCCTCGACACGGCGATGTGGCTGAACGGCCCAATCCAGGAGGTCTCCGCGATCACCGAGACCTTCATCAAAAGCCGCAAACACAACCTGACCGGGAAGGTCGAGCCTGTGGGCATCGACGATGCCAGCCTGTGCCTGGCGCGCTTCGCCAACGGATCGCTCGCGACCTTCGAAGCGACGCGCTACGCCCGCGGACATAAGGCGCTCTACACGTTCGAGATCAATGGCGAGCATGCGTCCATCATGTGGGACTTGCACGATCTGCACCGATTGCAGTACTTCGATCACGGCGACGAAGGCCGCCTGCGCGGATGGCGCAGTCTGCACATTACCGATCGCGATCATCCGTACATGGGGCACTGGTGGGTGCCGGGATTGCAGATCGGCTACGAGCACACCTTCATTCACCAGGTGGCCGATTTTCTGGAAGCATTGGGCAAAGGCGTGCCCGCGTCTCCGACATTCCGCGAGGCGCTGGCGACGGACGACGTCACGGATGCCATTCTGGAATCGGCGGCGAAGCACAATTGGGTCAACGTGCGCGCGCGGGACGTTGCCAAACAGGAGGCAATATGAAAGGCGGGGGTTGGGAGTTGGGGGTTGGGGGTGGCGCAAACACTCCTGTTTGCCGCGCCGAGACTCATCTCGGCGCTTTTCGGGCGTCCACCGGCGGCCGGCTGCGGAACAGGGCGGTGACCTGCTCCACCCTTTGCCTGCTCCTTGCCGCGACTTTCGTCCTTCATGCCCAACCACAGAAGAAAGGCGGCGGAGGATCTCCCATCGCGATGCTGGAAGAGACCGGATTCCGCAAGATCTTCGATGAAACGAGCATGAAGGGGTGGGACTGCGATCCGCAATTCTGGCGCGTGGAGAACGGCATGATCGTCGGGGAAACCACTGCCAACTTCCAGCCGCCGCAGAACATCTTCTGTATCTGGCGCGGCGGCAAGCCCGCCGATTTCGAGCTCAAACTCGAGTATCGGCTAACCGGCGCCGACACGGGTAATAGCGGTATCCAATACCGCAGTGTGGAGATGCCCGAGGTCGCTAACTGGGTCCTCAAAGGCTACCAGGCGGATATCGATGCGCAGCAGCGTTACACCGGGCAAATCTACGAAGAGCGCGCCCGTGCGTTCGTCGCCATGCGCGGCCAGTTCACGTATATTGGCGATGGCAAGAAGCCGGCGGTGGTCGCTTTGCTGGGCGACGACGCCACGCTCAAGAGCTACATCAAGGTGGAAGATTGGAACGAGATGCACATCATCGCCCGGGGCAACGTGATCATCCAGATGATAAACGGCCACGTGATGAGCCAGTTGATCGACGACGATAAAGCCGGCCGCAAAATGGACGGCCTCATCGGCATCCAGTTGCACAAGACCACCGGGCCGATGAAGATCGAAACGAGGAACATCCGGCTGAAAGAGTACTGAAAGCCGTAACGGCACATGCCGACCATTAAGGAAGTCGCGGATCTGGCGGGAGTAGCGGTTGGCACCGTGTCGCACGTCATTACCGGTTCGGTGCCTGTGAGCCAGCCACTCCGCCTGAAGGTCGAGGCGGCGATCCGCAAGCTGGATTACCACCCCAACCATGTCGCTCGCAGCCTGAAGACCAGCAAAACCCGAACCCTGGGCATCATCGTGCCCGACATGACGATTCCGTATTTCCCCAAGGTCATCCGCGGCGCCGAGGCTGCGGCGCGGACTTGCAACTATTCCGTGATCGCCGTCAACTCGGACGACAGTGCGCCTCGCCAGAAGGAGCTGCTTACGCTGCTCCGCTCCCAGCGGGTCGAGGGCATTCTGCTGGTGATGGCGGCCGCACCGACTCCTATGACGCAGCTTTCGGGCCTTGTTGCCGCGGGGATCGGTCTGGTGTGCCTGGACCGCATTCCCGACCGGTTTCGGGTGGACACGGTCACGGTGGAGGACACTTCGGCGGCTGCGATGGGAGTGGAGCATTTGATCGCGGTGGGGCATCGCCGCATCGCGATCGTCACCGGCCCCGTCTCGTTGAAGAATGAGCGCGAGCGGTTGCTGGGCTGCGAGGAGGCGTTGCGGACCGCCGGCCTGCCCGTGGACGAAGATCTGATGTGGCACGGCAATCTGCGGCCCGAGGACGTCGAGGCGATTTGCCGGGAACGATTGGCGGACCCTGCGCGGCGCCCGGATGCCATCTTCTCGACCAACGGTCCTACCGGATTGGGGGTGCTGCGAGCGTTCCGCGCCGAGGGGCTGCGGACTCCGGGCGATGTCGCATTCGCCACCTTCGACGAACTGACCGTGGATGATCTCTTTCTGCCGGCCATCACGACTGTGGTCCAGCCGGCCTACGATATCGGATTTCGTGCCGCGGAGATTCTGCTGAAACGCATTGAAGAGGGCGGTTTCGGCGATGAGCCCATTGCGATCCGTCTGCCCGCCAGCCTCAAAGTGCGAGATTCCTCGGGATTGTCCGCTCGCCAACAGGCCGCCGCGCAGAGTAGCGCGTAGCAGGGACGTCGCTTGCTGACGCGCGCGGCTCACGAGCAACCCGATAACACGCCTGTCGATTGCTCACACGCGCGCCGAATGTTCACACCTGGCTCGCGTTACGACCGCTTCTTCCTGACGAGCCAGGACGGTGAGGTGAGGTGAGGTGAGGTGAGGTGAGTGTGAGAAGCGGTGAAAAATCCGGACATCGCTTGCTGACGCGCGCGGCTCGCAAGCACACGTATCGCGCGAACGTATTGGGGTAGGTTACGAGACACGACCGTGAGGGAGTGATTGCCTGCGGGCACAGAACACTACCGAACCTCCTCGGGCCATGAGTGCTTCGGGTAGCGACGCGACAATTCCTTGCGGACCTGCGGATAGAGGCGCTCCCAGAAGCCTGCCAGGTCCGTGGTCACCTGCACCGGGCGTTGATTGGGAGCGAGCAGGCGAACTACCAGCGGGACAGTTCCGCGAGCGATGGCCGGCGTCTGGCGCATGCCGAAGAAATCCTGCAATCGCGAGGCGATCCATGGCGGCTGATGCGGCTCGTAGTTCACGCGGACCTGCCGGCCGTGCGCGAGTTTGATCCGCTCCGGCGCGATCTCATCCAACAGGCGCCGCGCCGCTGGAGTCAACTGCTGTTCCAGCACGCGGACCAAGCCTCCATCGCGCGACGCCGCCTCCAGTTCGGCGAAGCTCCGCAATCCCGTCGCGAGTTCCTGGAGCGACTGCTGAATCGCCTCTACACCAAGCGCGGGCACGGCGCCGTGTTGCGACGCGAAGCTCACACGGGCCAGGAATGCATCCAATTCTTCTGGCAGTGCAAAACGCGCTATTCCTGCTTCCATCGCCTTTTCCGCCAGAAGCCGGGCCGCCGCCTCCGGGTCCGGCATACCGCGACTTTCTTCGATCGCAATCTCTCCGAAGCGCAGCGAGCTGACGCTTTCCACGCGCTCGGCCGAGCGATTCCACTCCACCCGAGCTATCTCACGCACGCGACCGGGAAAAAGGTCAAGCAACCAGCCGGGCTCGATTGCGCTGGCGATGCGCACCAGCGGCATCTTCTGGTCGTGGCGATCTTCCGCCTCGACTGCGACCAGAAATTCCGCCGAACGGACGGTGCTGGATGGCGCCAGTTGTGCCGGGCCGCCACCCGCGAGTTGCAGCTCGTTGCCTTTGCGCCTGCGCGCCACACGGTCGGGAAACGCCGCGAGCACGGAGATCAGCAGCGCGTCTTCCCGATTCGTGCGAGGCGCCTCTCCCCTGCCCTTTGCCGCCTGTCCGACGAGGCGACGCACCTGTCGTACCAACTGCGCCGTCCGCGGCTCCCACTGCGATTCCAGTAGCACCAGAAGATCGGAGCGAGTCGCATGATCGGCACGCGCGGGCAGCCGTTCCCCGGCGCTCAGTAGCGCGGCGACGGTACAGCCATCCTCGGCGACACCGCGCTCGCGAGACTCCAGAATCAGGCGCCCCAGCCTGGGATGCAGAGGATATCGCGCCATCTCGCGTCCTGCTGCGCCGCGCGCGCCCAGCAGATCGAGCAGACTCTCGGCCTGCTCGACGCTCGCCGCGGGCGGAGCCTCAAGCCACTCCAACGCATCCAGCCGTCCCGCGCCCATGGCATGCAGCAGCAGCGCCATGGGCGCCAGATCGGCACGTGCCACTTCGGGAGTCTGCTGTGCCGGACGGCGCGCGAAGTCTTCCAGCGGATAAAGGCGGATCGCGATCCCCGGACCAGTGCGGCCCGCACGTCCTGCACGTTGATTGGCAGAAGCCTGGCTGATGCGCGCTATTTCCAAAGTGGGGAGGCCAGACCAACTCGAGTGCCCCGCCACGCGCGCGAGACCGCTGTCGATTACTACATTGACGCCTGGAATCGTCACGGAACTTTCGGCCACGTTCGTCGAGAGGATGACTTTCCTCTGATCCGAGGGAGCCACCGCGCGGTCCTGCTCTTCGGCTGACTGATCGCCATGCAGAGGCAGCAGGAGCCATCCCTTTCTCTGCGCCAATGGAGCGCAGGCGGATTGGGAACGGCGAATCTCGGCCGCGCCGGGCAGGAAGACGAGCACGTGACCGGTAAGCACCTGCCCGGCCAGGCGCTCCAGTGCCGCCGATACCTGTTGTTCGAGAGGCGCGGGCGAGTGCGGCGTGTACTCGATGGTGAGCGGATATTGCCGGCCCTCCGACCGCAACACGCGGGCATCGCCCAACCAGGCGGCGATGGGCCCTGCGTCAAGTGTGGCCGACATCACGACGAGGCGAAGATCGGGCCTGCTGGTGCGCTGCAATCGGCGCAGGAGCGCGAGGGCCAGGTCCCCCTCGAGGTGGCGTTCGTGAAATTCGTCGAGCACCACTGTGGAGACGCGTTGGAGCAGGGGGTCGGAGAGCAATCTCCTCGTCAAGACGCCTTCCGTCAGATAGCGTAGCCGCGTGCGCGGTCCAGCGACCTCTTCGAATCGCACTTGATAGCCGACGATTCCGCCGACATTCTCGCCCAACTCGCCCGACACGAAACGGGCGGCCAGGCGCGCTGCCAGGCGGCGCGGCTCGAGTACCAGGATTTCCTTATCGTCGAGTTGCAGCAATGCTGGAGGGATACGCGTGGTCTTGCCGGCGCCAGGCGCGGCTTCCACCACGAGGTGACGGAACGAACGAAGATGATCGAGGATCTCAGGGACGAGCGAGTCGATGGGCAGCCGCACGCATTTTCATATTGGCACGGTGGGCGGAGGGAGAATGCGGATCGCAGGCGCGATTTCCGGCCCGACAACAAGTGAGGTCCCCTTGGGACGCGGTCCCCGGGCTGGCACTTGTTGTCGCCGGTAATCTGCGAAACTACACGGCCGGAAGCAGCCCAGCCTTTACTTTGCTCTTGGTCTTCATTTCTCTCCTCCTGGACGACTCTTGGGACGTCCTTACTTACCCCTGCGCAATCGCGCGGCGATTTCGATCAGGAAATGCCAAAAAAGTTCGTGCGCTCGACTATCATACGGTCATGGGTCAATACCTGGCCTTCGATCTCGGCGCCGAAAGCGGCCGCGCCATTGTGGGAAAGCTTTCCCACGGACAACTGGAAGTCGAAGAACTTCACCGGTTTCCGAATACCCCGTTACGCGACGGCGACGCATTGTGCTGGGACACCGATCGCCTCTGGCAGGAGATCCGCCAGGGACTCGACATGGCGGTTCGCCAACGCAGCCTGCCCTTGGATGGAATCGGCGTGGACACATGGGGCGTCGATTTCGGCCTGCTTGGAGAAGACGGCCGGCTGGTGGAGAAGTGCCGGCATTATCGCGACTCGCGCAACAACGGGATGATGGAGAAGGTCTTCGCGTGTGTGCCTCGCGACGAGGTGTTCCGGCAGACCGGCATCCAGTTCATGCAGATTAACTCGCTGTACCAGTTGTACTCCATGAAGCTGTCCGGATCGCCGGCACTGGCAGCCGCGCGGCAACTGCTCCACATCCCCGATTTGTTCAACTACTGGTTGACTGGAGTGGCGAAGTCTGAGACCACCATCGCCAGCACCTCACAGTTTTTCAATCCGGCCACCATGAACTGGGCCACGGATTTGCTGCACTGCCTTGATCTGCCGGAGCGTGTGCTGTGTCCCTTGATCACTCCCGGAACCTTGCTCGGTAAGTTGACGGATCCGCCGCACACGCCGGTTTACGCGGTCGCGGGACACGATACCGCCGCCGCTGTGGCCGCGGTTCCGGCGGAGAGTGCCAGCAACTGGTGCTATATCAGTTCGGGCACGTGGTCGTTGATGGGCCTGGAAATCGATGAGCCAGTGATCAACAGCCAGTCGCTCGCCATGAACTTCACCAACGAGGTGGGTGTAGGCGGGAAGATTCGCCTCCTGAAAAATATCGCCGGCCTGTGGCTCCTCCAGGAGTGCCGCCGGCAGTGGAGTGCGGAAGGTACGGAGTACAGCTACGAGCAGTTGACCCAAATGGCGGCCGGCGCGCGGCCATTCTGCGCGGCAATCGATCCGGACGCCTTTCTGGAGCCCGGACAGATGCCGCGAAAGATCGCGGAATACTGCCACAAGACGGCGCAGACCGCGCCTGAGTGCCACGCGGACTACACGCGCGCGATTCTGGAGAGCCTGGCGTTACGGTACCGCCATGTGCTCGAGAGTCTCGAGCTTTTGATAGGCCGGAAGATCGAGGTGATTCACATCGTAGGCGGCGGGTCGCGCAACGGACTGCTGAATCAATTCGTGGCCGACTGCACGGGCCGACGCGTGATTGCGGGACCCAGCGAAGCGACTGCCATCGGCAACATCCTGGTGCAGGCGATGGGGTCCGGCGAGTTGAGCGGGCTCGACGGGATTCGCGCTTCGGTGCGGAGTTCGTTCGCACCGGTGGCAGTGGAGCCCAATCCCAGCGCAGGTTGGGATCGGGCCTACGAACGATACCGCGCCATGGTGGGGAATTAGTGCTGCACTGAGACTCCTTATAGGCGTGGCTGCTGTCGGCCGCGAGCCGGAGACTGAGCTGAGCTGAGAAGCTGTAAAAGTCCGGGACATCGCTTGCTGACGCGCGCGGCTCGCAAGCGCACGTATCGCTTTAAACGTATGTGGGCAGGTAACGCACGTATCGCTTTAAACGTATGTGGGCAGGTAACGCACGTATCGCTTAAACGTATGTGGGTAGGTAACGAGCCGGTAGAGTAGAGAGGTAGGTGATAGAGAGCGGCCTACCTCCCCCTCCCCGAGCCGGACGTGTACATTTCCCGCATCTTATGTGGCGCGCCACATAACACTTGCGGCTTCTCCGTTCGCATCGGAGTCCCAGGTTCCTACGTTCCGCTCCATCGCCTCTGACAAGCTCAGGCCACCTTAATGCCGGATGCCGCCTTGGTCCGAAAACAGGCGCCGCCAAAGCTTGTCCCGCAGTAACCACTCCCTGCGGTTTCGACATCGTCCCTACGCTTTCGACACGTCATCAGTGGTTCCCTTGCGGTCCTCTTCTTGCCAGTCACCTGACCTGGTTCTTCCCAGGCCTTTTTCTCCTGTGCTCACGACCATGGTTTTTGACCACAGCCACCGAAGGTGGTTTGGAACCCGCTCCTGCCAGCCGGTTCCGAGGGGCCTGCCCTCATCGATTAAGCAGTTACACACATTAGGCCATCTTCGGCCCTTTGCGCTCGTCGCGCACAATCATCGGCGTATCGCACCAGTTTGGCGTCCATCCACTGCGCCGGGCCACGCTGGAACGCCCGGTCAAACCAATGCAAGTATAGGTTGGCCAGCAGTGGCGAAACGATTCCACCCTGTGGGGTACCCTTTTTGCTTCGGCTCACCTTGGGCTCGCCC